>SDBV01000855.1_pt1 | contig 44305 bp, 62 predicted proteins | sample 2277081 | NCBI WGS metagenome assembly SDBV01 (sample SAMN10402039, study PRJNA504765) | marine sediment metagenome | isolation source: marine sediment core GS10_PC15, 223 cmbsf | place: Arctic Ocean: Southern Knipovich Ridge | collected 2010
GTGTTGAGCGAGCCAGGCCTCGGCCTGTTCTCGCTCAACGAACGAGCGCGTCTCGATTCCCCGCCTGTCCGGCTTGATAGCCGTCAGGACCCAGGGCCCGCCAGGGCGGAACTGCTCCAGGAAGTCTAGCGCTGCGGAGGTATTCGGTTCCGATCCCATGTCAACCACTGCTTTAGCTGCTGCTGCGTCATGCCGCTGTCACTTCTGAACATGGCAAGTTGGTACAACTCGGCGCGCGGCACGTTGCCGACAAACGTTGCGGCGGTGTTGCCTGCGAACAATAGCCACTCGCGTCGCATCTGGAGGAGTAGCCATGCACCGTTACCACCCGCCTTCTTCCATCGCTTCCGCAGCCAGATACGCTGCTGCGGGGTGAAGTGCTCGATGCGTACCACGCCCTCGTTCACAGGCCAGGCTTGCAGCCACTTCAACTCGATCCAACCGTACAGGAAGTTGACGTCGGGGGTGCCTGGGAAGGCGGGATTCTCGACTGGGTAAGCGTCCCACTCCTTCAGCATCTGCACCACGTTGCGGCGCATGGTGGACTCAGACATGGCACTGCAATTGAATGCCAGCTTCCTGAAAGATCTCTTCGGCGACCAATTGGTCGTCGCCCCAGTCATCCCTATGTTCGGATTGGTGGACAACAACGCGAGTGATTCCGGCTTGGTGTATGCCACGAGCACAACGTGCACAACACCCAAGGGGTGTTACATAGATTGTGCTGCCTTGAGTTGAAGCACCGATTCGCGAAGCGTTGAGGATGGCATTCTCTTCCGCGTGGCAGGTCCAGAGATACTTGGCTGGTCGTTCATGGCGTTCATCAACTTCGTCATCCACGCCGCGGGGGAAGCCGTTGTAACCTGTGCTGATGACGGTCTGGTCCCGAACAATCACCGCTCCCACTTGGGTGGAGCGGTCCTTGGAGCGAGCAGAAACCAGCACGGCCATGTCAACGAAATAGCGGTCCCATGAACGGTCGGGGTGGTGTTTCATGAGATAGCGACTGGCGTCTCTATAGTTCTCCTTCAGTAGGCCCAGGGCGAGGTTACAGGAGTTGCAAAGGAGGCCCCGCACTTTCCCAGTGCTGTGGTCATGGTCAATCACCAGCGTTGTCTCTTGCTGGCAGATGGCACAGACTCCACCCTGTCGGATATGCAGATGATCGTAGCTTTCCTGCGTGAGTCCATATTGCTTCAGCTTCATGCGGTGTTGGTGGGCTTTGATCTTCTCTGGGTTTGTTTGACTGAAACGTTTCCAGGCTGTTTTGCGACGGCAGGAGGAGCAGATTGGAGGAAGGGCAAGTCGCCGTGTTCGAAATGGTTCGCTGCACTTGGTGCAGACGGCTTCCTTCACAGCGTTAGGCTTCCTCACGTCGATTCTCCCCAGCTGGGTCCGCACTCCACATCCACAAGGAAGGGAACGTTGCCCGGCATGCTGTTGGTCATGATCTCACCCATCTCGTTGGCCTGTTTCTCAGACTCTACTGAGCCAGTATTCTCATCGTGTATCTGTAGCTGGAGAAAGTACCCAGCCGCATCGATCTCAACCAGAGACTTCTTAACCTGGTCGGCCGAGCTGCCTTGGATGAGGCGGTTGAGCGCCTTGTGCGTCCAGTCGTACTCGCCCGTTTCCCTCACGGGGAACCGGCAGCGCCGACCGCCGATGGTGCGGATGTAACCGCGCTTCTTCGCTACCTTCTCACACGCCTTGGCCAGCTTCTTGACGAAGGGTAGCTCCTCATCGAACTTGTCGAGGATGGCTTGCGCCTCCTCGCCCGCCACCTTCCAAGCCCGTCCGCGGGAGTTGGCTCGTGCAAACTTGACGGCGACGTCGTACTGTTCGAAGTAGGTGCTGTCACCATACTTCTTACCATACACCGCGTAACGAGTAGGCAGTCCAATCTTCTCCGCGGTCTTGGCGCCGCCCTGGCCATAGCACTTGCCAAGGAAGATCTGCTTGCAATCGAATCGCTTCTTCTTGTAGGTATCCGGGTCCCACGTGTCAACCGCGGCGCCGTGTATGAGGCGCGTCATCATGTCGTGGTTGTCGGTTGTGGGGTCGTCCCGGTACTTCTGCGCGGCGGTGTCCGCCTTGGGAAGCTCCCCCAACTCAGCGAAGTGCACCAGCCACCTTGGCTCCTGCTGCGAGTAGTCGCAGCTGGCCCAGATAGCTCCCTCCTCGGGGAGGTAAATCGAACGCCACATCTTGGCGAACTCGTCGCGGCTGGGTTGCTGCTGCATGTTGGGGTTCTCGCAAGAGAGACGCCCATAGGCCGCCCCTCTTGTGTCCCCACCTTCGCGCTCATCTCGGGTGCGGCGCATCTGGTTGAATGTGGCGTGGATGCGGCCGTTGATCATGTGGGTTCGGACGCTGGACGCGAACGTCGTGCGCAGCTTGTTGGTCTTGCGTGCCCACACGATGGCCTCGGCCACCTCGTGATCGATGCCACCGAGCCACTCCGCCGTGATGCTGGGGTGCCCCTGGGCAGTCTTGGGGACCGTGATGCCCAGGGAAGACAGGGCGTCGGCCAGTGGTTCCGCTTTCCACACATCACCGACTTCGATCTTTACGCCGGTGGCGTGGTGCACCTTGGCAAGGCACTCAGCTTCCTGCTCCAGTGACCAGCGTTCGACTTCCTCGAGCCGATCCTGGCTGACACGCACGCCACGCTGGCGCATGCGGAAGAGGACAGGCAGCACCGCTGATTCCAGATCCCAGATCTTCCAGAGTCCTTGCTTCTCTAGTTCCCGTTCCTGCTTCCGCAGGATCTGCAACGGCAACCGGCTGTCCTGCGCGGCATAGGGTCCGACGAACCGCGCAGGCAGCCGCCACATCCCACCCTTCGGATCGACGCCATAGTGCTGCGCCGCCTCACGCAGCAACTCTTCATCCTTGCCCGGAAGGTTCCACCGTTCGGCGATGGCCTTCAGCGAGTAGGCGAAGTGAAGCTCGTTGATGAGGGGATCGGCCACCTGCACATCACGCATGGCGGCCTTCTTGAACTCAATGTCCTCGGCTCCCGCATAGGCCAGGTCGTAGGGGAGGTGCGCGCCGACCAAGTCCCCGTCAAAGTGCTTGGCCTGGTCGCGGAGGTAGCGGAGCGCTTGCTCCGCGTCCTCGACGTTGTCACCTCCCTGGTGCCTCAGCGGCACGTAGTAGTCACCTCCATCCTCCAGGCTGAAGCTGAAGCCGGCCATGAAGGACCCGCTGCGAAGTGCGCCGCAGCCCAGCTGCTTGAGTTGCGGGTCCCGAGTCTCGCAGTCGAACCCTACGCGCTTGGCGCCTGCCCAGGAGGGCAGGTCGCTGATGCGGGGAGGCGCCCACGAAGACTTCGGCTCCCACAGCGGGAGCTGCATGGGCTTAGCCATGGACACTGGTCTCAATGAGGCTTCGAGCGATGAGCCTGCCCGCCGACTTCCAGCTAGCGCCAAGCGGGCGACTGTTCAAGGAATCTACTTCGTCAAAGGTCTTGACGCTCATGACCTTGAGGGAGCGGCCGTCGTCGAAGACACGGGCGAACATGATGCTGTGGCAGTAAGGGTGGTCACGACACGTGGCGAAGTCTAGATCATTCACCACATAGTTCGCGTCCTCGCCTGGCCAGGGAACAACTAGCATGCTCCTCGCACCACCTTCGGTCACGAGTTGGTGGTATTTCAATCTCGAAGGCTTCGTGACCGTCTCATACCCCTCCGCCCGCATGAGCTGCACCACGATCGCACTGTGTTCCGATTGCTCGTACATCAGCCTCCCTCCTCCCACTCACGTCGATGCCCACGATGTCGCACCGGACCACCAGCTGTGAAATTCCAGATCATCTCATCGAACTCATGACCATCGGTGCGCACGCGAATCTCGAAATCGTGATAGGCATCACGCTCCTTGGCAGCAGCAAGCTCGGCGATTCGTTTGGCTTTGTCCAGGTCGGTGTGGACGCCGACGACGCCCTGGTCGTAGATTCCCATGCGGACGACGACAAACATCAGAAAGGCACATCCGCCTTGCCGGGACGCCGCTGGCGACTGCCACCACTGCCTGCGTCCTCCCTGGGCTCCCTGGGCGGTCGGATCTGGATGCTCTGCGAAGGCGAGCGCGGGAAGTAGTCCATCTTGACGTTGAGCGAGCCGTCCTTGTTCCAGAAGGCCGAGCCGATCTTGGTCCACCAGGACCGCTGTTGTCCCTCGCGGTCCTCATACTCGGTGATGCCCATCACGTCGAGCCGGTTGTGCTGCTTCAGGTTGATGTCATCAGGCACGGGGATCTCCTTTGGTCTCATATTCGATCATACTTTGAATTGCCAGACGCACGAACTGCAATTCCTTACGTGTCCATGGACCAAACAAGGTAGTGATGATGCGCGACTCGACTTCGTCGAGCTTGTTGACATCGCAGTAGTCAGCGACGAGATTGTTGAACACCACCGGCGCTTCCCATTGCATCACACCATTGGCCTTGGTCCACTCCTGGAGCTTCTCGAGGTAGTGGTCGGCCTTGGCCAGATCTTGCACGCCGTTCTTCTTGCGCCAGCGAGTGACGTACTTGGTCGCGCAAGCGATTAGGTACGAGGGCCCATAGTTGTCAGTGATGACGTCCCAATGCTGCACGGACGATTGGTAATGGTCGCCACCGTGTTGCCGTTCGTTCGCGCTCACAGCCCCTCCTTCAGTACGGACTTCACAACTTCGATCCCCTCCAGCAGCGAGCTGCACCGCCAGCTGATCAACTGGTTGACGATGCCGTGTTCATGGATGTTGCCCTCCTCCATGATAGCAAGGATCGGTACGCGTGCGGCGTCGGCCCAGCCGAACTCGATCATGCTCCCCACGCTGATGCGGTCCATGCCCAGGAGGTTGCAGAAGAGGAGGGCGCTGCGCTGCACATCGTAGCGGTCACGAGCAGTGATGCCACGGTCGCAGGACAGCACGGAATCCGGATCGCCAAGAGGGCTGAGCGGGGCGTCGGTGCCTTCGTAGCGCGGAGCCATCTTGCCGCGCATGGGGCTGAGGATCTCGATGTCAGTGTTCTTCAACTCAAGCTCAACTGACTGGCGCCAGCCGTACTTGGCGTCCGCGAACGTCAGGCCAGTGATCGCACCACACAGGTAGATGTGCTTGTTCAAACGTCAGCTCCCTGGTGATGGTTCCGCGCAAATGTAGACGTCGCCGTTGCGGTTCTTGGCTGCGTCCTCGTAGGGTGCGGCAATGCGGCGGTACAGCTCGAGCTTCGCGCACTCCAGTGCGCCCACCACTTCGTTGATGACGTGGTAGCGCAGGCCATCCTCGTGACGTGCGATGTAGTCGTCTACGAGGCGGGTGATTGCGAAGTTGAGCTCGCCTGCATTTTCAGGCTCAGACGCCGCCTCGAAGCGACAATCACCAGGGATGTAGGGCATCAGCTCTCCTTTCTGTTGTGGCGCGCGAGCCATTGGCACATGGCCAACCGCCAGTCGTTCGCGAGGACTCGTTCGGCATGCTCCAGCGCTACCAACGGCAGGCCGTCCTTGTGATAGCGGTAGGCGTCGTGCGCGTGCACGGCCACACCCGTGAAGAAGGGGTCGCGCAGCTTGCCGCTGTCCTCGTCCAGGAACGCTTCGAGATCCTTCCCCCACTCCTCGGGGTCAGTGTTGACGAGCGGGGAGGGCTGGATACGCAGTCGCTCGTAGTCCTGGTAGAGTGGTGCCACCGAGTTCTTCTCCAGCGTCTCGAACAGCGGCTGGAACACATCGAGATAGGCGTGGTAGTTGTTGCTGATCTGGTAGTAGGTACCGACCGGCCGCTTGGCCAGCGCAGCGATGTACTCCTGCAACATCGACCAATGCACAGCGTTCGCCCCATAGGCGCCCCAGATGATGTCGTTCGACCGACAGCACACCGTCATGTCGAGCTTACCATCCCAGCCAACGCTGAAGTAAGCCTGCGTGTTGCACGGAATATCTTTGCTGGGTACAGCAAGATCTTCCGTGGCGTCCCACACCTGAAGCACGCAGCGCCGGTCCTCCGGGTTGAGGCGCAGCGCCTCGCCGATCTTCAGCAGCTGGTCGAAGCCGAAATGGTACCGCCAACGATGGCCATAGGCCCCGTGGAGCAGCCAGCCGTCGTCGCTGAACGTGTTCATGCGCTTGACGTAGTACGCAACGGAGGCAACGTCGCGCCGACCACCCAGCATCCACAGCGACTCGTAGAGGTGGAAGAACGGGTTGGCGTCACGCACCTCCCAGAACAACACCCGCTCCGTGGGCTTCTGGTACACGGTGGTGACGGGTGTCTCCATGACGCGTACCTGGCCATTGCGACTGCCGCGAATGCGGCCATGTTCCCACAACAGCGACATGCCAGCCGGCAGTGCATGGTTGACGTTGCGGACCTTCAGGACTTCCATTGCGCAAACCTCTTCAACACAAAGAGGGCCACCATCCCGCAGCATAACGAGCCTACAGTTGGCACCCCAATGACCGCCCACCAAGGCCAATCAATCAGATCGAACGCCTTGAGCAGCACCAACACGACTAACACCGCCTCGGCCTGCGTGCGTATGAAGTCGTTCATGCACCACCCCGGAACAGCTGCTTGGGCCGTCCCCGCCCGAGCCGCGTGCGTTCGTACTTGTCGAACTCACACAGCGTGTGCTCCACCTCTCGCATCTCCCACGTCGGCCAGAAGTCCGGCCAGTTGTCTGGGTGCCAGCTCCAAACCAGCAGCTTAACCATACCCTCTTGCATCGCCGCTTGGTCTCGCTTACTGTTGTAGTTGAAGTGGTCAGGATCGCCATGGAACACACGCCCCAACCCACGCGCCGCCCCTGGGCCTGCTGACGCCCAGGAGTTGATGTCGGTCGCGTTGCAGAGTAGGTCGGTGTGTCGCAGGTCGGTAACGATTTCGTAGGCCATGAAGCTGCCCAGGTAGGGGAAGCGCTTCAGCTGGCTGTGCGCCCACTCCAGGGTCTCGGCTTCGCGCATCATCATCCCCAGCTCGACCTTCTGCTCCATGACGTTGTTGATGCACCAAATCAGGCCCTCAAGTTTGGTCATGCGTGCAGGAGTCTTGATCATGAATGCGCCGGTGACTAGTTGGTCGAGGCCGGACAAGTGCTTCCGTGCTCTGTGCTCATTCCAATCGAAGAGCAAGTTGCGGCGGAGGAGGATCTCGCCGGTCTCTATGCGGTTGAACCAGCGGAAGATGACCGTGGCCCAAGCTATGCCCGTGCTTTCGCGGTAGGGATCGCGAACGTTCTCCCGGAACCACGCGGTGGTGGTGTCGTCCTCGCGGAAGATGTTGCAGAAGCGGTAGTGCTGCAGGATCGGATCGGTCGTGTAGGGCGGAAGCAGCTGCGCTTCACGTCGCCGATAGATCTGGTACCGCTCGCGTGCGTAGGCGAAGAAGTCTTTCAGGCACTCAGCTTCAGCTTTTCCTGCAGCAACGTCCATGCGTCCTCTCGGTTCACGCGGTGCACCTCGATGCCCGCTTCCTCCAGCCGCGCGCAAGAACGGCGCGTCTGCTTCCACTTGGCCTCGGTGTTCTTGGGGTTGACACCAGGCTTGTCTGGGTGCTTGGCCCAGCGCCGCTTGTTCACGGAGTCAAGGCACTCCTGGAGCGGTATCTCCGTCAACGCGATGACGGTCAGTTCCAGGTCGTCGTCATGCAGCTTCTGGGTCCGGTTGACCTCTGCACTGATGAGCAGGCCCTCGAACAGCACGTCGTAGCCTCGGTCCACACCCTTCCGCACCAGTTCATAGATGCGGTCCATCTTGTTGATTGTGTCACACCCGCCGCAAGGCGTCTCGTAATGGCCAACAACTAGAATCGACCGGCCTGGTGCACCTATGGGACGAATCAAGACATAGCCAATGGGCTGACGACGGTTGGCTTCGTGCTGGGGAATGATGGGGTCACCTGCCTTGTTCATGGCAACCATCACCTGTCGGACCAGGTGACTCTTGCCGGTGCCGCTGGTGCCGCGGATGTTGATGATCATTCTAGTCCCTCGCATAGACGTCGAGTCGCCTCGACGATTTGGTCCGCGACCTCATCGATGCGCGGATCGTTCCTAGCCATGAAGCCTGGGTCAGCAATGCGGTCTTGTTGTGGCACAAGGTAGTGGCCCAGGAGGACAGAGGCCCGGCCATAGGTGTCCCGGATGTGCTTCGCGTACTTGGGCGTCATCACCACGATGAGCCCTGCGCGGTCAACCATCGCCTCATCCAGGAGGCTGGCGCGATGCCCTCCCAGTTCGTAGAAGCGCTGGCTCATGGCGATGCGCATCTTGCGCGCGGCACAGGCTCCGGGCTTTGCCTTGATGCCGGCCGACTCGATGCGATAGTCGTCGCTGAGGCACGCACGCGCCACGACGTGCGCCGCCGGGCTGCGGTTGATGTTGCCATGGCACACGAACAACAGACTCAGATCGTCCATCCGCTTTTCTCCAGTATCTCTTCAACAGCAGCCTTCCGCTGTGCCATCGGCACGCCGGACTTGGTCCGCAGGTACCGCACCTCCAGGTTGTGGTGGTACGCACTGAAGTAGGGGAAATAACGCTCCGCGAAGTGTGTCGCGAAGTGCCCGACCGGACTGCGTCCTTCACGCCAACAGAGCAGGAAGTCCCTGCACCACTCCACCGCCGTCAACAACCGTCCAGCTTCCCGCGTGCCAGGGAAATGGCGGAACTCGATGGTATCGGTCTGCAGCAGCTGGCGGATGCTCACGCACAGGCGCGGCTGCAGGTGCCACATTGGCCCAGTCTTCGACCACGGCACCTCTAGCCGGAAGAAGTCATCGATTTCCGCGGCTTGCAATTGACGAGCAAGGCGACTGGGCGTGAGCAGCGTGTGGTGGCTGACGCGGCATCGACGCCACCGTTTGCAGGCGCCCTTGTACTCGTCGTCGGTCTGCACAAGTGCCTGCACTGGTCTGTCCAGCGGCTCTATGAGCGGGAAGATCTCCGGCATCCACAAGTGGATGAAGCAGTGCAAGCTCTTAAGAGCGCGCAAGTCGTCCTTCAGGCCAGGGATGCGCACGTGTATGTGTAGGTTGGAACGGTAGTTGATCTCGGCTTCGGGGAGCAGGCGGAGAATCTTTTGGAGACACTCCACTTGGCCCTCGGGCGTGGGGGTCGGGGGCGTGTTGATCTCTCCGCCGAACGGGTGCAGCCGACCGGTCGGATCGTTGGCCAGGCCGTTGGAGTTGACGATGGTGATGTCGCGCTTGTCGCGCCCATAGTCGTTGGGCAACCGGCCGAAGTCCCGAATGTCCCAGTCGGCCAGCTCGTGCTCGGCTCCGTAGCTCCAGCCATCCGTGCCCACAGCGATCATAGTTCCATCCTGTTGGCGAGGTAGCCGGCGCACCACCCCGCAGCGATCGTTCCGTTCTTGGCGCCGCCCGTGGCGACCCACAGTCCCGGCTTGTGCTCCTTGAGGTAGCAGGGGTGGCCAGCGGCGAAGTGCTTCTTGGGCACGTAGGGGCGGACGCCGACTAGCACTTCCTTTTCCGGAGGCAAGTCAGGGTAGAAGTCTTCCTGCTCAACAACGGCGGAGCAGCGATCCACGGTCTGCTGTTGCCGCTCGGCCGTCCAGTTCTTCTCAAGGATCGCGCTGGAATCGCCAACCCACAGGTCAGGGCCGAGATTGAACGCGGTGACCTGCTTGTAGGGAGCCCAGGGACGGATGAAGGGTTGTTTGATCTGTGCGTTGCGGTAGACCACGGCGGCACCAGCCTTGCCAGTCAGGCCAGGCACCGGCACCAACTGCCATGACCACACGCCGGCCGCAACGATGACAGTCAACGTCTCGAGGTGGATCTCGTAGTTGGACTCGGTGATCATGCCTTCCACGACCCACCCTGGGCCATTCGGGCGAATCTGGAAGACACGCAAGGCCAACGCCTCAGGCTTCATGATCTTGCGCGGGTCGCACCAGCGCACGGTGTCAACCTTCATGGGCCCAACCTTGAAGCTCAGGTCGTGGACGCCGTAGTGGCGGTCCAGCACCGCGTAGGCCAGATCTTGTGCGCTAGTGGTGACGGATTGCAGCCAGGAGGGCTTCATCAGGCTGGCCGAGGGTCCTGAGCCGGACCCCGGACGGCGTGCGTCTACCATTAAGACATCCATGCCGAGCTTGTCTTGCAGCTCGGCCGTGATGACTTGGCCGAAGAGGCCAGCGCCTATGACGACGGCGTCCCTCAATGCTTGATCGCCGTGACTTGGCTGGGTGTGGGGGTCTCAAGCTGGGACTCGACCGTGATGATGGTGACCACTGTCTCGCGCGGAATGTAGTAGGTGGTGCCGTCGTCGAACTTGAACACGTAGTCAATGATCATCACCTGCGCTGACAGCGGCCGGATCTGAACGCAGTGGTTCACGTTCTCAAACTGAAGTGGCAACTCCGCTCCCAAGAGGTAGATGGTGGCCTTGGCTAGCCGTGCCCACTCCGTCGGCATGGCCTGCGGCTCGTCCTTAGACATCACTATCCTCCTTGCGCGGCATTGCCTCGGCGAACCGTTGCGCTGCGCGGCTGTGCTTGAGCCAGGGCTCGAGCCCGTGGTTGATCTCGTCGATGTCGTTGTTCAACGGGTAGAACCCCTTCACGTGGCTCTTCCACTTGCACAGCACCGTCTCGACTTCCTGTATGCCAATGGGCCGGTCGTGCAGCGGTGGCGCGGTGAGCTGGCTGAACCGTCCGACCAAGTAGCTCACAACCTGGCCGACGGCCTTCTTGCCATCCTTGGGCTGCGCGTTGGCGGGCGCACCCACCTTCTGACGCCACAGCATCAGCGCCGCCTCGTGCGGGTCCTTGTACAGGAAGACATCCTTCACCTCGAAGTCAACGGCGATGCCTTCGACGCGATCGATCATGTCGGCAATCTTGAAGGCGATCCAATCTCCGAAGCCACGGTGTTCCTTCACGCGCTTGACCACCTCGCCGAACGGGCGCGGCTCTTCGCGGTAGGGTTCGATCATCTCGACGTACTCACAGAACTGCTCGGGCTTGCGGTAGCGGTCCTTCAGCGCCATGGCCGAGGCAATGGCCTGCTGGCCGCGCCAGTGCCGCCGCTCCTTGCCCCGCGGCCAACGAAGCCCAGTGGGGGCGGGAGCCTTGTTGTGGGCCGCCGCAAGCAGCTGGCTCCAGAAGTAGTGGTTCTCGTACTCGCTGATCCAGCTGGCCGCGCCAGCGTGATACAGGCACCAGTACGCCACCATCCAGCGCTGCTGCTGCGCAACGTCGAAGTCGGCTCCGAAGAGCGCGATGTAGATCGGGTCCAGGTCACCGGAAACGATCAGCTGTCGGCCGAAGTCCTCGACCAACAACCGATCGTAGCTCTGTCCAGGCAATGTGCTCTCCCTAGCGGTTGCTGGCCTCCACCAGCCGGTTGAAGGCAACCGCGTCTACGACGTGGATGCGGTAGTCGACGATCTTGCCGTCCTTGAGGATCGTCTCGGCCCAGAGGCCGTGGCCGCTGTAGACGTTGAGGAGCCGAATGCCCTCGTACGCCTGCTTCGTGTTCCAGCCGGTGGCCTCCTGGATCTCGGTGAACGTGGCACCCTGGTTCCGCTTGAGCAGGCCGAGCACCTTGGCGCGGTGCGTGCCGTTGCGGGTGGTGCGCTGCTGGCTCTTCGGGGCCATGCGAAAGGTCATGCCACTCTTCTTGCGTCCGGTGGGCTTGGTGGGTGGGTTCTTGCCGCGCCCGGGTGCGATGCTGGCCAACGCCTTGATGGTCTGCGCGATGCCCTTGGAGCGGGTGTTGAACTTGGTGGTGGCCTTGCCGGTGACCTTGTTGTAGGCCGCCAGAATCTCGTTGGTCGGCAAAGTCTCCAGCTGCTCGGAGGTGGTCGTGCTGTCGAAGTGCATGTCTGTCCTCTCAGTCTAGGGTTGAAGCACTACTTGATAGTGTCCTCAACGTCCAAAAGGATACTCGACTTTAGTGAAAAGATCGAACCCGCGGGGGCCATCAGTCACACTCCTTCCGGCCAGTTTCGCTGTCGATCCGGCAGGCAGCCACCACCTCGTCGGTGTCGCTTGTCGTGTCGTCCTCGGCCACGGCCATGATGCCCTCGCGCTGGCCGCCGACGGTGTAGGTTGTGAGTCCCTTGCACCCTCCGCGCCACGCCTCCAGGTATAGCCTCTTGAAGTCCTCCCAGGGCGTCGAAGCCGGCACGTTGCACGTCTTGCTGATGGAGCTGTCCACGAAGGGTGCAGCCGCCAGCAACACCGCCAAGTGTTCCTTGGCTGTGACGTCCTTGGACGTGCGACCCTTCACGCCGAAGTGCGCAGCCCCGTAGTCCTCGATGCGCTCGATGCGCGGCCCGCTCTCCATCATGATCTGCCGTTCCACGGCATAGGCCCACACCGGCTCCAGACCCGAGCTGACGTTGTCGGCGGTCATGCTGATTGTGCCGGTTGGGGCAATGCTCAGTAGGTGGCTGTTGCGGATGCCGTTTTCGGCGATGCCTTCGCGCAGGTACTTGGGTAGTCGCTTGATGAAAGGCGACTCCAGGTACTTGGCGCGATCCAGCATCGGGAACTGACCCTTCTCCTTTGCCAGCTGGATGCTGGTCTCGTAGACCGTGTCGCGGAGCACCATGAGAATCTGCTGCATCTCGGTGAGGAAGTCTGGACTCCCGTAGGGTGTCCCCTGGGCCTCAAGCGCGTTGGCCAGGCCCGTAATGCCCAGGCCCATGCGGCGTTTGCTCTGTGCCTCCTGCTGGTGCTCCCACAGCGGGTAGATGGCGCGGTCGATGATGTTGTCCATGGCACGCACGACGATGGGGATGTCTTCCTTGAAGCCATGCCAGTCGAAGTTGCGGGGCGTAGCGTACTTGGTGAGGTTGAACGAGCCCAGGAGGCAGGCACCGTAGGGCGGCAGCGGTTGCTCGCCGCAGGGGTTGGTCGCAGCGATTGTCTCGCAGTAGGCAAGGTTGTTGTCCGCGTTGATGCGGTCGATGAACAGGACACCTGGCTCGGCCCAGTCCCAGGTCGAGCGCATGATGGTCTCCCACAACGTCGCCGGGTTGACCTCCTTGTACACTTCGCCGTTGAAGGTGAGCGGGAAGGGCCGTTCGGCGACCAGCGCTTGCATGAAGGCATCGGTCACGGCGACGCTGATGTTGAAGCCGCTGAAGCGTGTCCGGTTCTGCTTGGAACGGACGAACGCTTCGATGTCGGGGTGGTCGACGCGCAGCACACCCATCTGTGCGCCTCGCCGGTTGCTGGCCGAAGCCACGCAGCGGCAGATCGCGTCGTAGATCTCCATGAACGCGAGTGGCCCACTGCTCTTGGAGTTGAGCTTGCGGATGTGTGCGCCGTTGGGGCGCAGCGTGCTGAAGTCGTAGCCGATGCCACCGCCGACGCGCATGGTGGCCGCAGCTTCCTCCGCCCGCTTCATGATGGAGCCATGGCCCTCGACGAACGAGTCCTCGATGGTGCCGCTGACAAAGCAGTTGTAGGGCGTGACTTGGCGCGTACTGCCCATGGCCGCCTGCACACGGCCAGCCGGCAACATGCGCATGTCCAGGAGGATCTCACGGAACGAGCGGTAGTGAGCGTCGCCATCGGACAGCGCGGAGGCGATGCGCTGCATGGCCTCCCGGAAGGATTCGCCTTCTCCTCGGTACTTCTCTGCGTGCAGCTCTTGAGCGAAAGCGGACTGCGGACCGTGTTGCACTTTAGGGGAACTCCTCGTAGGGGCGTAGTTGGGTAGGTCATGCATCAGAGCTTCACCACTGTGACGCGCTCAGCGGCGCGAGTGAGGCCCGTGTAAAGCCAGCGCCACTTGTCGTGACGGAACACGCTGCTCTCGTCGAACAACATGACGTGGTCCCACTGGCTCCCCTGGGCCTTGTGGACGGTGAGCGCATAGCCATAGTCGAACTCGGCTGCCTCCTTACGCTCCCACCAGGGTGCGGTGATGTCTTCTCCGCGAAAGGGCTGTGCCCACGTCAGGGCAGTAACTGGTTCGGCCTCGATGTCTCGGGGCTCCACGGTCATCGTCAAGAAGTCTTCGTCCAGGACCCCAGCATCCGTGCAATCCCAGAGACTGCCGTTCAGCAAGCCCAGGTCGTAGTCATTGCGAAGGCAGACCAGCTTGTCCCCCGGGACGGGTCGCCAATCATCGCCTCGGCCCAGGAGTTCTCGCATGCGGCGGTTGCTGCTGCGGCGAGTTGCATTCCGGCCAACCAGGAGCTGGTCTACGGTCAGCGGTTCGCCGTCCTCTAGGAGGTGCTTGCTCATGACAATGCTACTGCCGTAGGAGCCAGCCTCCAACCGCTCTTGGTTCCGCACCTGCGTCGCCATCGCGATGATGGGGTTGTCCCGCGCCTGGCGGTGGATCTCCGTGAGCATGAAGTCGGGCTCACGCGCCGTGAAGAAGCCTGCACCGCCCACCGGCGGGAGTTGGGCTGGGTCGCCCAGGACAAGCACCTTGGTGCCAAAGCTGAGCAGGTCCTCGCCCATGCGTCCGTCCACCATGCTGCACTCATCGATGATCACGAGCGCGGCGCCCGTGACATCTGACTCGCGGTTCAGCGAGAACAGCGGCCTGGACATGCTGTCCGTCTCTTCCGAGATCTCACGGCGGAGACGAACGACGTCCGTGCGCTCTTCGTGGTCTTCAGCGTTGGGGTAGGTAACACGCAGTCGTTCCAGTTGCTCGACCAGCTCCCGCTCGAGCTCGATCAGCCGGGAGCGAGAGTGATCGCGTGGGGTGTAGATGAGGCGATGAATCGTTTCGGCGGTGGGGCAGCCTGCGATGCGCAGGTTGTGTGCTGCCTTGCCGGTGTAGGCGCCGAACAGGACACGCCCATCCACGCCCTCGGCGAAGTGCTTCACCAGCGTCGACTTGCCGGTCCCGGCATAGCCAGCCAGGTAGAAGACTTGTTGGCGCGGCTCAGTCCGCCATTCGTCGACGGCTTTCAACGCCGCATCTTGCTGCGGTGACCATTGCATCGGTCAACCCTCCGATGTCGCACTGGAGTGAGTGGGGACCTTTCAGCGGAGGCCACCCCACCTAGGGGCCCCCACTCATCCAGGGTTGACCGAGCTAGAAGTGGGGATCGCCAGCGTCGTTGACGGCCCCTGTCGGAGCCTCTCCGCCGTCAGTCTTCTCCTGCGTCTCGTAGGAGACACGGGCCAGGCCGGAGCGAATCATTTCCCGCACCTGCAAAGCGCCCTCGAACGCGGGGCTGTCCGTCGGCAACAGCGAGTCGGCGATCGACCCATCCGCGGCCGGCGCCAGAACCAGATTGGCGAACGTGCCCTGAGCGTTCTTCTGGCTCGTGGTTGTGATGCGCACGTTGTGCGCGAAGAGCGGCGGTCGGGCCTTGCGGCCATTCTCCGTCGGCACCGTGAACATGTTGACCTTGGTCATCCACCGCTTGTACGGGGAGATCTTGGTCGACGTGAACGCAATGGCCACGGGCTGCGGCTCGGCCTTGTCATCCGCACGGATGACGCCGTAGACATAGAACGTCTCGGTCAGCTGGTTGCCGTTCGGCTCGCCATTGGCGTCGAAGGACGTGAAGACCTTGCCGAACTTCATGCCGGCAGCCTGCGAGTCCTTGAGGCCCTGCTTGACCGCGGCACTGTCCACGGCGTGGACGGCCACGAAGCCTCCGCCCTTGTCCCGCGGGACCCACTCCACGTAGCAGTGCTCCGTGCAAGCGGGCGTGAAGAGCAAACCCTTCTTGCCGTCGAAGAGGTCGTCGGTGACGCTGTTGTACAGCGAGCCCATCTTGGCGCCCGCAATACCACCGCTACCGATGTCCTCGGTGACCTGGGGGCTGTTCGATTGCAGCACGCCCAGGAAGGGGAGAACCAGGTCATCACCACCGACGTTTTCGAAACCTGCGTCAGCGTGTTGCCCATAGGCGAAGTTGGCCACCGCAGTCGTGCTGCGCTTGGCCGGTGTGTTGGTGCTCATCGTTGTAGATACCTTCGTTGGTGGTTGGTTGTGTGCCGCGTACCCCACAGCGGGGTCCGCAGACATCAGGTGCTGATCTTGGCTCGCTTCCGGTGGAAGGCGCCGAACAGTTCCAGCGGCACGTCGTCCCCGTCCGTCATGAGGTCCGTGAGGAACTTCTTCAGGGTGGCGGGGGCAATGGCCTGCTGGCGAGTGATGTTGAGGGGCTTCTTGCGCTGCTTGCAGTCGCGCTCGAACTTGGATGCCCAGACCTCCTGGTCCTTGGTGAAGAGGATCTCGAACGATCGGCGCAGCAAGTCACCGCCGCCGTTCTCGTCAACCCACTTGAGGGCTGCGTCCTTCTTCTCCTTGGAAAGGGAGTAGAACAGTTTCTCACTGACCTTGATCTGCAGGCCATCCTTGGTTCGGAACTCCTGCATCCCAACCTCATCCATGAGCGCAGGAATGCCAGACTCGGCGATGTTGTCCAGCGCGACGTTCGCCTGCGCCAACTCGGCCTCAAGGCGAGCAACCTCGGCCTCGCGTGTTTGCTGCTCCAGGGCCATGCGGCTCAACTGGGCCAGCTTGTCGTCGTCGGTCTCGTTGACGAATTCAGAGTAGTCGTGCGCGCTATCTCGCATTCTCGTTTGCCTTTTCTATGAAAGCGTCGGTGTTCTTCTTGCCGAAGCGTCGAACCAGGTCCGCGTACGTGACGTACTCCCCGCCCATTTCAAAGTGCTCGTTGCCGGGTTCGGTTTCGCCGCTGCGGTATTCATACTGGTCAAAGGTGAAGCTTACCTCAGCAATCCGATCTTGTGGGTCGATGATATCGCCCACGAAATTTCTAGTCACATGCGGCGACATCAATCCGTTGGCCCGAACAGCGGCGCAGCCACAACCTCATAGCAGCGTTTGTCGCGGTTCCACTGCAGGAGCCGGAGCATACCGTCTGCGTAGTCGGTGGCAATACCCGCGGCCCAAGCGATGAGAGCCGGGTTGCCAACAAGCAGCAAGTAGTCATCTGAGGTGATGTCGATGAGACCCTCGTGCAGAACGGGGATCCACTTGTCGGGCTCGAACGGAGAAGCCTCGTTGGGCAGCAGATACACCAACTCACCGAACTGAGCAGCGGAACTCATGTCGTGTGTGTCAACGACCTTCTTGTGCTGCCCGCTGTAGTGCTGTTGTCGGTGCACCACATACACTCGGCTCATAGCCAGCTTCTCACCTCATCTCCGGTGACCAAGTTGGAGACGTTGAACTTCTTGCGCAGCGCCGCCAGGATTCCCACATCTACGGTGTTGTTGGCCACGGCATCAGTATAGTCCACCGGATGCTCCTGCCCAATGCGGTGTGCACGATCTTCGCTCTGCTCTCGTTGCAGGAGATTGTAACTGTTGGTGTAGTACATGACGTGCTGCGCCTCTGTCAGGTTCAAGCCTGCGCCGCCGACGCTCGGCTTGCTGACGAACCACTGCGCGTCGCCCGCCTTGAACTTCGCCTTGTTCCTCTCTCGTTGCTCGTCGCCAACCTTACCATCGAACCGCACCGCCCCTGGGCCCAGGATGGCGAGGCAGTCGTCGATCTCCTGGTCGTAGTTTGCCCACACGATTCCCTGGTTGCTGCACCCATCACGCCAGTCCTCCAATGGGCCCAGGCGCGGGTTGGGCTCGAAGCGGTGGATGTCGCCTTCGTCCGTCGGCAAGAAGCCAGACGTGATCTGTCGAAAGCGCGTGAGGCGCTGGATGATCAACGGCGCAGTGACTTCCGCACCACCATCAAGCTCAGCCAAGAACTCATCCTTCAGCTGGTTGTAGACGCGTCGTTGTTCGGGGGTCAGCTCGAAGGTGACGCGGCGGTACAGCTTCGGCGGCAGGTCGAGCACATCTTCCTTGAGGACGCGGTCGCTGATCTCGCGCAGCCAGCCCTGGAGGATGTAGAGCTGGTGGTACCAACTCGGCCAGGGGTTGTCCTTGCCCTCACTGTCCTTGTGGTAGACGCCGAACATGTGCTTGAAGTTGTGGAACCGCGGGATGGCACGCCGCTTCCAGAAGTGCTCATCCAGGAATTTGATCTGGCTGTAGATGTCGAAAGGACCGTTGGGGACGGGTGTGCCGTTGAGGATGCGGGTGAACGGAGCGTAACGGCCGGACGCCATGATGCTCTTGGTGCGCTTGGAGCCAGGCGACTTGATCGCCCAACTCTCGTCGAGGACATACAGGCAGCGGCGGCGGCTGAGGAAGGCGGCGACGGCGCGCTTGCCGCGCTTGGTCATGAACCCGTTGTAGCTGATGCAGAGCACGGCCAAACGTTCGGCGTGCGTGCCCAGGAGGGTGGTGAAGGCACGTGCGTGCCACTGCGTCCCTGCCTTGCCGCTGAGCCACACCATGCAGTCCGTGAGCTCACGGGTGGCGTCGGGCATGTGCAGCGGGATCTCGTCCATCACCCACTGGTGGTGCACCGAGGGTGGCGCTACGATCACCAGGCCGTTGATGGCACCCTGCTGGTGGAGCCAGCTCGCTGTGTCGATGGTGAGCTTGCTCTTACCAGTGCCCATGCCCCACAAGTGGGCCCACGCCTCGCGATCGCGGTACTCCTCAAACGAGCGAAGCTGGTGCTCGAATGGCGCAGTCTTGAACTCGTAGTCGGACATCTACCGCGAGCATACCACGTCTAGTCTTGCCAGGACGTCACGAAGCCGTTCTCGGTGTAGACGTAGAGGCTGTTCGAGGCGCCAAAGACCCACTGCTTGTGGATGCCCCACGACCCCACCGAACGGTTCACAGTCCGCGGAAAGCCCCGGGCACATCGGAGCTGCTCCTCAGTCATGCCACGCCAGAGGATCTGTTCTCGAATGGCCCGTGCCATCGGAAACACCTTCGTGCCGGCGTGGTGCGTCTTCGGGAAGATGCCGCGCCGGTCGATCTCCGCAAGCAACAGCGCCCGCCGGTTCTCACCTATGGCTGCACGGATGAAATTGCAGGCATTCGTGGTCGAGATGTCCTGTACGTTCCCGGCCGTGATGCACCCGGAGGTCAGGATGAGGAAAGCGGCGAATAGGATGCTGAATCGCATGGTGTCAGTCGCCCCCATACGTGGACTTGCACCAGGCTATCATGAACTCGTACACCGGCATCTGGCTCAGGTTGGGTGCCACCTCGGGGTCCATCAGGACCTCCATGCAGTCGTAGAACCAGGCCCGCTCATAGAGCTTCGCGGTCAGGTCCTCGATCATGCGCTGCTGGAGCTTCGCGACTCCTTCGAGCCGGTGAATCGAGTTGTGGGTGTTCAGGTTGCCGAAGTCCCAGACCGCTTCGATCGCGGCCGGCTCGTCTCCAACTTCCACGTCGTCGGGATTGCACGTGGTGTTGCCCATGGTCAGTACCGCCATCAACGCGATGGCGGCGATCATCCACTTGCGCATTTCAGTCTCCTTGGGGCGTCATGCCCCGACCCACTCTTCGGTGGGGTGGCCAAGAGACTTTAGAGGAGGAGGAACGGAGGAAGCTAAGTAGCCGGAACTGCACAGTTTCCTCCCTTCCTCCTCTTCCTTAAGAGAAGTAGAAGAGGGAGAAGAAGCACGCGGCCGTTCCCGCAACTTCAACCAGGGCCAAGAGGAGGGGAGAGGAGAGGAAGCTCAGAACCGTGGCTGTGGGCAGTCCTTCTGGCCGGCTGCGTACGAGAACTCCATCGTCGCCAGCACCATTGACTGGAACGTCTTCATGTTGAGCTCGATCTGCTGCACCTTGTGGAAGTGCAGTCCGACGTTCACCAGCTGGAGCACAAGGATGCTGAGAAGGAGCCAGTGCTTGCGCATGAACCAGATCATCGGTTGAGCTCCACGGCGGCGCGCAGCACGCGGTCCACCCGGGCAACGAGGCCAGTGATGAGGGGGAGCCTTCGCGCGTCTCTGGCCGCCCACCGTGTCACCAGCGTGCGCCGGTGGGAGTGGTAGTCCAGCAGCAGAAGGTACCCTGGGTACTCGGACACAGCGCAGCGGGTCTTGGGCCCAAGCAGGCCATCGGGCTGGGCACCAACGGTGCGCTGCAGGAACTTGATCCCACGTCCATGCTGCACCTGGGCATCGAACATCGCGAGCGTCAGGCCAGGGTCGTTGGCCTCATAGTAGGCTACCGGACGCCAGTAGTGCTCGTGGTAGATCTCTTCTGCGTGCTCACGTGTAATGTCTGCTGGCTTGAGGTCAATGCCCAGGCGGCGCAGCGTGACCTCGGTGATGCCGTAGTTGGTCTCGCCACCGTGGTCGGCGATCTCGACCGCCCGCTCGGGCGACACGTGGCCACCTTCGTTCTGGAAGACGATGGCCATGCAGTAGTGGAAGAGGTTAGTAGGGCGCATCAGGATCCTCTGGACAGCCACGCAATTTCCACCACATGTAGTCGAGCCAGTCCTGAAACCGGCACCACCGCCAGCGGATCGGGTGGTCGTCCTTCCACTCATCCACCCATGATTTCTCTGTCATGCCGCCTGCTCCTCAGCCCGCCAAAAGCCATCCCACATGGTGTAGATAGCACGCTTGCCATTCTTGTAGGTGACGATGTGGCTGTGCGAGTGGCTGTTGGGGCCCTTCGCGTAGTGGAAGCCGGCGGAGTCAGGGTCGCCGCAGTAGCCAGCGACGTTCTGGCCATCCCAGATACCTGCGCTGTGGATGTGGCCGGTGTTCGACTTGGGTCCGGTCTTGCTGAGCGCTTTCGGCGTGGCGCGGCTGCCGTTGGGGCCGAGGTGGCCGTGGTCGCCGCAATTGATGCTGCCACAAATCTTGAACGGTTCATCCGGACGGATGAAATGCACCTTGGGATTGCAGCCGAGGCCGCGCAGAATGTGCTCCACGAGGTGGAAGTTGGTGTCACGGCTTTGGATACTCTGGTACTTAGCCAGCTGCGCTTCAAGGAAGAAGATGGCGTTGGCTGGGTCATTCCGGTAGTCACCCTCGCGCAGCCATCGCTCGGTCATGTTGTCGTGGTTGGAGTCCACGACGTGCGTCGTGCACCACTCCCGGTACGATTCCGTGTTCAGGAAGCCCACGACGGCCGTGTAGGCTGCCTTCATGCTATCGGTGGCCGTGACGAATTGCTCGAACATGCGGTGTGGGTCGCGCATGTCGTGGTGGTTGCGCGGCGCATCAACGGTGTCGTGCATGAACTGGTGGCGCGGTCGCAACACGTCCATCATGCCGCCCTTGTCCCAGGCAAGCTGGCGCACAGTGGTATCCATGTAGGCTACGTGGACGTCACCCCAGTTGATGGCTTCGACCGACTCTCCCGCAACGTCGTAAACCTCACCACCTTCGGCCAGCACGTCCAGATCGTAGATGCGGCCGCGCGAGTCGGCGTTGAGCTGGCGCACGAACCAGCGACCTTTGCTATCCACCTCGACGATCAGGCCGCCGTAGCTGTGGTGGTGCTCGGCCTTGAGGCCCGCCTTCTTCTGGATGTAGTTGAGCTGGGTGACGGTGCCGGTCGTGTAGTTGAACTTGGTGGGTGCGTGCTTCCCCGTGGCCACGCTCCGCATGGCCAGCTTGGCGTGCGGGAAGATGCCGCTGTCGCTGCCTGTGTAGGTTTCGAACCCAGAGAGTGGATCGGGGGCCGTGGGCAAAGTGTTCATGCGCCCACACCACACAAGCCCCGGGGCGAGCTGGATGTTCTTGTCCGAGGCGTCCAGGAACGGCTCGATCTCGGGCGCGTACCACTGGTCCCGGTCGGCGCTCTTGTTGGTGCCGCGCTTGACGCTCAGCTTGCCGTAGGCGTTCTGGTTGTAGGTGTACGAGGCGCAGAGGAACTCGGCCTCGTAGTAGTCGACCAGCGCCCGTATGTTGGCGTGGACAGGCCCCCGGACCTTGGTGTTGTTCTGGGCGGAGGTGCAGATGTAGCGCTTGACTTCGCCAGCCGGCGGCAGCGCTCGTTGCTCTAAGGTGGTAGGTGCGGCTTGCCCGCCGGTGAGGGGCTTCTTCAGTGCACCTGCCTTGCGAAGGTGGTGCAGGACGGACGAACGAGCAACTCCTAGGGCTCGGGCGGTGGAGGCCACCGACCCGTGCTCCTGGAACGCTTTTACAACGGCCTCAGTTTTGAGGCCCTTGGTGATGGCCATATTACCGGCCGTCCGCCTCCTTGGCGGCTACTGCATCGCGGATGGCCTGGGTGAGCTGGTCGGTCTCTGCGAGCAGTTCGGCGAACTCCGCGGGGGTAGGCTCACGGCCCTCCTCAAGGATCGCTCTGAGCTTGGCAGAGCCCTCCTCGTAGCGAGCCCTGACCTCGGGGATCAGGGCAAGGCCCGTCGCCACGAGATCGATCAGCTTGATCAGCAGCAGGATAGTCTCGATCCCCATCAGCCTCCCTCCCCAGCAATGGCGCGCAGCTCGTGCGTCACCTGCCGCAGCATCGCCGAGGCCAGGTTGTAGCGGTTGGCCGTGAGTGCGCCAGCGGTCCGCGCAGCCTCGACCTGCTTGATGCGCTTGTCGGTCGCTTCGACCAGCTCGAGCACCTTGCGAGCCTCACTGGACGTGGTGCTGGGAGCCTGGACGAAGCGGACAGCGACAAGCTTGAGGGTGTTGTAGTCGGTGAGCGCCGCGTAGTACTTGACGCTTGCCGGGGCATCCGAGGGCACCACCAGTGGCGACAGGCAGGCACCGGGAAGGGTGATCAACAAGCCCAGGAGCGCCAGGAGGGCGAAGTTGCGGAGGTCCCTGTGTATCGCCCTCACTAGGACGCTGTTCCGTCGGAGGGCGAGCCCTGGGCTGCGTCGATGACGCCCTGGACCGTGATGAGGAGCGCACCGAGGCCATTCCAGACGGCTCCTGCACCGGCGGTGAGCTGCTCGACGGGGACATCGAAACCCCAGACCAGTCCGACATTGCCAAGCAGCGTGATGACCGCCAACAGGCTCTTGCGGGAATTGACGATGCGCCGAAGTACGTGCAGCAGATCTTTCATGATGGTTCCCTCTTGTGGTGGGTGAGCACCCAGCCTTACTGAGGAATCCTACCCCTTCCCGAACCCGAACGCATCCTTCAGGAAGGCAACTACGATCCCTGCGACAGCTCCCAGGCCGCCGCCCAGGCCAAGTATGCGCGCATGGCCCTGCTGCAGCTTGTCGATGTCACGCTCAGCCTCGAGGATGCGGCCTCCCTGGGCCTGCGTCTCCTCGTGGCGCAGGTCAACCTTCTGCTCGACGCGACTGAGGTCGCCTCTGATCTCGCCGAGCTGCTCTGCCGTCACCACGCGCATGTCGGTGAGCGTGGTGTTCATGGTCGTCATGCCGTCCTGAACGGTATCTCGCAACGCGCGCAGATCATCGCCATCAGCCATGGACTCATCATACCTCACGCCCCCGGGGGTGCAACACTTTCACTAAGGTTCCGCTCTTGGGAGGCCGAGGAGTCTCCCAAGGAGAAACAGCATGTCCCGCGACCGCACCGAGAACGATCGGCGCCGAATTTCCGGCCACCAGCGCCACGTGCACGACTACCGCGACCAGCCGGGACGCCGCTGCATCTGCGGCCAGCCGGAGACCATGCTGCGTGGTGTTGGTGTACGCACCCAGGTGCAGCGGCGGAAGCTGTTGACGCCCGCCGCACAGCGGGCCGAGGATGACATCATCGCGCAACTGGTTCGACATCACACCCGGAAGGAAGAGGAGAAGCAACATGGCCAGGAAGACCAAGGCGCAACTGCAGAAAGAGATTGTGGACCTGGGTGAGGACCTTCAGGTCCAGAATCAGGAGGTCGTGTACCTGACTGGCCGAAACATTACAGTCAAGAACGCGCTGGTCGCCGAACGCCGGCAGCTCCAGAAGGAGATCGTGGCCCTGAAGAGGCAGGTCAAGCTCCTGGAGCGGGCCGTGGTGTCCGCGACCGTGGTGGCCAACGACCCGCCGAACCCACCGCTTCTGACAGTCGGTGGGGTGGCCTATGTCCACGACAGGCTCTCGCAGCTTTTGACGCCGCGCTAGGCCACCTTCACGATCGAGAGCGTCGCGTCGATAACGTCGAGGCCCAGGGCGCCAACCGTGTCATCCTGGGAGACCTGGACCGTCACGACGTTCGTCGCCACCAAGACGGAGACAACGGTGACCGTGCTGGCGTGGTCCTCACCCACCTCGAGACGCGCGCTCGACTTCCCACCGGTGATGAGCGTGCCACCGAGCTGGATCTCGACCGTGATGTCGCGGATATTGGTGACCGCTTCCGCCCACTCGATCGCTGCGGTGATGACATAGGTACCGTCGCCGTCGGTCGGGACCGTGAAGTCGGCGTCGGCGGCGTGCCAGGTCCCAATGTCGAAGTCGTCCGCTGCGCTGAAGACGACATCCACGAGGGCGCCGCCATCCGCAATCGTTTGCGCCGCCGTCCGTCGACCCTTGACTCGGAAGTTGAGGGGCAGGTTGATCTGACCAGCCGCGTCCCACTCGAGGCAGAGGTTGCCCGCCGTGGAGACGCCAAAGCGGTTAGCGCCGATGGTGAAGAAGCCAGTGTCTAGGTCGGCGATACCAGAGCCATTACCTGGGACCAAGCCGGGCGTCCCCGCGGTGCCTCCTGGTATGACCATCGGGCCGATGGTTTCCGCGACGTGCTCGGTGGCTGCCAGGTCTGTGTTGAATCCAGAGAGGAGCCGCTCGACACGATTCATCCGAATGGAGGGCTCCGTGTAAAGCTCGTTGTCGAACGTGTCGCCACCGATGTTCGAAGCTTCGCTGAGCTCGACCCAAGCGTCACCGTCGATGCCGTACTGCCAGACGCCAACCTTCTCGATCAGGATCGGTGCAACGATGAAGAGCGTGCCGCCAGTGTTGACTTCGATTCGGCGGAGGTCGAGCGTAGCCTGGTCGAAGGTGTTGGAGATCGATGGTGCACCGTTGATGTCCAGGTTGACGTAGTTCCAGAACTTGCCCCCATCGGAGAAGGGTGAGGCCTGAGGGACCAGCCCGAAGCCGCTCGTTGACGCGACGCGCTGACCGCCAACGAGAGCGCGGCCGACGGTGACGTTCGCGTTGCTCGCGTCCGATACCGTGATGAAGTAGGACTCGGTCCCGATCACGATGTCGGTCGTAACGCCGATCGCATCGCCACCAACCTGGTCCAGCGTCAGGATGTCAGTCGTCAAGAGTGAGTTAGGGCCTGAGACGCCTCTACTCTCATCGACGAGCGCGTTGACCGTATTCTGGATCGCAATGAAGTTGAGATCCATATCCGTCGCGTAGTTGAAGTAGTTGGTGGCGCCATCACCCTGGCCATCTTGCCAGCTGTCAAGGTAGTTGGTTCCGGTGACGAGTTTCGTTGCCATGGGGTGAGCTCCTAGCTCGGGATGATGGTGAGCCCCGCAGCGTTTTCAATGCGGCGGCTCGGGAAAGTCAGGACCCCGTCGTTCCATCGGGAGGTCGTGGCGATGCCAATTCGTACACCAGTGATGGGCCCCTCAACAACAAATGGGCTGCCACCAAAGGTCATCACTAGAGCCGTGACGGAACTTACAGTTAGCGTCTGGCTGTTGAGAGGCGAAGAAATGTCGATCGAATCTGACCCTGCAAAGCCCTCGTCTGTGAAGCTGCCAACCGTGCGCGTGATTGTATTGAGGCCAAACGTGATCGATGGATTGCCCACCATGGCGAACGAGCCCTGGTAGAACTCAAAGGGGTCAATGACCTGCGCGAACCCCTGCTGGGTCTGAACCACGACGTCCTTGGACACCGCGCCATACTCGATGATCTCCATCTGGCCTGCCACACGATCGCCTGGGCCTACAACCTGATAGCGACCCAGGAGGTTGCGGCGCAAGAGCACGGTCTGGCCAAGACCAGAGAAGAAACGACCACCGTCCGCGCCAGCCTTGATGGGCACGTTGAGCAGCGGATTGTTCGACCCGATCTCAACGTCACACACCCACATCACACCAGCACCAGGGGCCGTCCCATCGAAGCGGTCAGGTCGGCGCTCGCCGACCACCGTGCCAACCAGCAGCTCTTTCCTGCTCAAGAACTCGCGTCGGATCAGTTCTTTCTCGCGACTCATGTCCCCACCGATATGTCATCAGTGACCTCAAAGCAAACGACCGTCGCGGGAATTCGCTTGACGGCGGGCGTGAGGGTACGGGTGATAGAGGCAACCAGATAACGGTCAGGGGTCGCACTGTCCTGGAACTCAAAGATGTCGTTGGGCTGAAGCCCAAGGTCGTGGACCATCACTATCTGGCGCGGCGCCTTCGTCGCCTGCTGGATGAAGAGCTGCTGGAACGCCACAGCGTCCGCCTGGGCCTCCGTTGTCACCAAGTGGTTTTCGAGATTGAGCACATTCTCCTCAAACTCATCGATGCCGGCGATCTTTGCACAGCGCCGGATCTCCTTGTAGACGTACTCGAACGGGTCGCCGGTGAAGGCGTAGGAGCCCCGGCCAATGCCCGCCATGATCATCAGGGCTGCTATTAGTGAAAGCCCAGCAATGACACGCCCAATGGGAATCGTGTTACCCGCACCGAAGCCGGCCCAGGCGTCTGGTATCGCCGAGAGTCCTAGATAGGCAAGCATGAAGTGCACTATCAACCAGGGGGCGTAGCCGGTCTCAGTTTCCAGAATGACGCCGACCGTACCAATCTGGTCGGGATCTCCAGACTTAATCAACTTGATACTCTCACCACCACCAAACGAGAGGAGGCCGCCATCGACAGACCGAAAGACTTTCAGCCGCACATTCTCAGCGAACAGCGTCCGGTCATCTCGAAAGAACACCTTCACCTTCTCTGCGGGTGTGAAGTAGCCGGTCGTAATGTCGAGCGTCGCCAGCGCCTGGTTCGGCATCGTGACCTTGCTCAGATTGGAATCGAGCCCAACGACACAGACCTTGTTGGGTGGTTGGACATCTGAGAACGGCCGTGAGATTGTTTGGATGTGGTTCCGAGTTAGGTACGTCCGCGCCGGTGCGCCGGTGGCCCGATCGGCAGCAGCACCCAACTTGCCTTCACCGGTGAACCGTGGGATCAGAGAATCGAGAAACATGATCCGGGCAAGCATGGTCATAGGAGTCTCTTCAACAAGCTGAACGACCTTGTGGGGAATCAGCTGCGAACCGAACGTGGGGAAGTCGATCTCATCAAAGTCGAGACCCATCTCATTCTGGGCGACGCTCAAAGCCGCAGAGAGATAGGTGGTGTTGATCAGAAACTCTTCGCTGGTTCGAACAAAGTGGATGAATGTAGCCTCACGGCTCACGGCCTTGAGCTTGAGGCTAGAGGTCAGTGTGGCGCGGTTCCGGTCGTAGCCCGATTGGGCCAGGAGGACGCCGGTGAAGGTAATCTTCCAGTCGATCGCGGGGACTTGGTTGTCCCCTTCGATGATTCGCAAGACGTTGCCGGACCGGAAAAAGCGGCCACGAACGGTTGGGTCTGTGCGTGTGAGGAGCGGGTCGAAGTCTCCGGGGTCGACGACTGTGGCAGTGATCTGGGTGCTGGCAACACCAGCCGAGTAGGTTCCCGCCTGCTCGATGATCTGTACTTGCGCTGTGAAGTCCGTAATGTCGAACGGACCAGTGAGGGCGTCCAGGGTATTGCCAAGCACGATGTCACGGATCGTGTCGGTCGTGCTCCTCAGGTCATAGATCAAGATCTGATAGCCAGGCGATCGCGTCTCAGCCTGGCCCTTCATGATCTGATCAAGCTCAAACGTCAAGCCACGAGCCATGGCTAGGTCGCCTCCGAGACAATACGAAGCTTCACTTCGACGTTCCGCGTGATCAGGCCGGTCGGAGTCACATCGAAGGATTCGAGCGGGTGCTTGATCTCAACACTGTCGGGCAAGCGGCGATCATCAATGTCGAAGACCTGCTCTTCGGACCCGCCACCTCCGACCCGCAACTGATAGAGCTGCACGTTGTACGTCTTCGTTGCCCGGTCGCGCGGCTCCCAGGTGATGAATGTCTGAGCGATAGGATCGAAGATGGGGGGATTCACCAGATACTCATAGAGCTGGCGAAAGAGGAATGTCGGCATTGCAGCCTGGCGGTTCTCCGCGCCCTCCCAGACTTCTGTGACGATGATGTCGTCAAGCTCATTCTCGAAGCGAATGAGCTGGCGGCTCCCAATCGTCTTGATCGTGTTGGAGGTGGGCGCCAGAAGGACTTCATTGTCCAGGTTGAAGGTTCGAGTTGGGTTCTTGTAGTAGGTGATCTTCGAGAAGGTTGCACCCAGGGGGTGAGTCAGGATTCGTTTCGAGCCGAGGGTCCCCGACTGACCAGACTCGAAGAGAATCGGCTCTACGGTTGCGGTGACCGGGATGCCCAGGCCGATGAAGATCGTGCGTTCTGATGTCGCCACTAGGTCACCTCAAAGCTGAACGTCACAGTCAGACCAACATCGGCGGGGTCGGTCGGACACACATACACGCGCCGAATCGGTTCCCCGTCAGCCGCCGGGATGGCCGCCTCTTGGACGGTCTTCGCCTGCGGGTTGAGGGTACCAGGCCCAGCGGTCTTCTCAATCCTAATGGTCCTGCCTGGTACGGGCTCGAACGGTGCGATCGAGTCTGTCACAATGCAAGAGAGCCTGGCACCTCCAGCGATTCTCAGGCGTCGATCGACCACAGGGACAATCTGTTCTGTGACACCATCAACATCGACGACGACGAGGAAGCTAGAGGCCGTAACGCCGTCCTCCGAGTCGACGAAGACCTGGAACACGACCGTCGAGGGCAGCGGGATCGGGGCGTCTGGGTCGAAGCGCAGGCGGACCCAGAGCGGCCGGTCGGCGTTGACGCTCGTCCCCGAGTCGCGGATGGACTTGACGCCATTCACGCCACCTAGACCGAATGGAGAGCCGGCGTCCGCGGCGTCGAAGCCACGACGCGCGACGAAGTCCTGGGGATCCCCCCAGATTAGGTCGGTCAGGCTAAAGAGCACCGGTGAGTCGTTCTCGTCCGAGATGTCGATGACGTCATAGTGGGCGTTTTGGCCGAAGGGGTGAACGGCCATCGCGATCTCGCAGTGGACCGGCCCGGTCTGGATGTCTTGGACGTAGCAACGGATGTCGTCTAGCTGGCCCCCTGTTGAGTTGTAGACGTAGGTCAGGCGGTGGCGTGGGTCACGGGTTCTGGAGTCCGCGGCGCCGTAGGCATTGAAGAGGCCATTGGGCATGAAGACCCAGTAGCGATCGGTGACGATCGGGGTGCTCGCCAGCTCCTCCCGGAACGTCAGTGTATCGGTCCCGGTGTTGTGGTCGATGATCTCCGAGACCTCGTTCAGGTTCGTATCAAGGTGGACGACCCAGCCACCGGTGAAGTCCGTCGCGCCGAGACTTGTGTCAACGATCTCGCGATCCGAGTTGACGGTCGTGATCGCGCCCTCGAAGTCGGCGATTGTCGTACTGGACTTGAACCCGCCAAGCGAGTCGTTCGGATCGCCCTGCGCGGCGTCGAAGGTTGCGGCCGCGAGAAACGGCGTGAACAGATGCTCGTTCGCCATGGCCTCCCCTAAGTAGGTGTGACAGCCGTCAACTTGTCGAGGTGGCCTTCAAGCGTATCATCATCGGGGTAGCGCACACGGCCAATTGCGAAACCATTGAGGTCCGTGAAGACATTGGCATCGACGAGGGTCCCATGTGCGGGTGTGGCCGGGGCCTCGGTATGGGCGTAAGTGATCGTATAGACCTCTCCGCCCGAGAGCGGCTTCGGCGAGATGAACGTGATCGAGCCGGTCGCCTCGACGACCGTGTAGTCGTTGCCCCCGCCCTCGACGAGCGCGATGCCATCCTCGAAGACGTCGAAGCCCGCCGGGAAGGAAATCGCTCGGTTGATCGGGAAGTTGTCTACCACGACCGTCTCGCCCGGGGTCGGAGTCGTCGCGAGCACCTCGGCCTCAGTCGACATTCGCTCAATCGACCACGTCACCGACGCGTTGTTGATGATCTCAGCAAGGTCCCCGTTCACTTCGGCCTGATACTCCACAAGCGTGTTCGTGTTCGGTTCGCCCTTTGGCGCTGGGGGTGTGATCAGTGCCGGGATCGCGGCCTTGCTGACCTGGACCGCGACCGTATCCGCAAGCGTGATGCCATTGTTCGCGACAAACTGCATCCGCTTCGACCCGAGCGTTGAAAAGAAGCCGTTGGGGTTGAGGGCAGCCGCGGTATTGAGGATCGGCGAACCATCGATCGGGACCGGGGGCTCGCCCGTCGGGACAGAATTCATCTCGACCGAGAAGCGCGACAGGAGCGTCTGGCGTAGATGGATTCGGTTCGGCGTCGTGCCAGTGACGAGGAGCGGGTTCCAGTCGTGGAACTGGACGTAAAGGCGGGCGCGACCAGCGTCTGCGGGATCGGCCGTCGCGCTCGACATCATGAAGATTTCGCCTAGCGGGACGTTGTGGGTGCTCTCTGGGTCCGGTAGGAACTGGATTGACTTGAAAGTGACAGACGTCTCGCCGAAGATCGGCCCACGGTTGAACTCGTGCGGGCTGGCGCCGTACTGAGAGGGAATCCCGGCCCCGGTCCCAAAGCCATCCGTGAGGTCGACCTGGACGACCGTGTTGGATTTGGCCGTAGTGCCGACGAACACCCGGCAATTGGCGATGAGAGCAATCTCGAGCTCAGGGAATAGGATCCAGTTGAGATTGTTTCCGACCGGGTCGAGCCAGAACCCGTTGGTTGACGGCGAGATCAGATCCGGCCCGCCGTGGTCCAGGATTCCGGCATACACATCGGAGTCGAGCAGGAGCGTCGGGTCGTTCATGTTGAGCTCTTGAACAGCGCCGGCGCCGACGCTCTGGTACAGCCTCTGGGTCGTAGTCGCCGGTTCGTAGTCGCCAACATAGAACGGCATATTGGCTGCATCTCCAACTGGCGACGTGAACATCCCGACGTTGGCGCTCGTTCCGTCGACTAGCTCCGGGTCCCAGCGCCCGCTCATCGCGCTCGTTGTGCTGCTCGTGAAGTGGCCGATGCACCGATTGAAGCGATCGAGGTAGATCGTGTTGTAGCCAGCCTGCGCTCCGTTGACGACGATCTTGCGGATGCCGCCAAGGTCGTCGAAGACGTTGTCAGTGTCCTCGAAATGGGACTTGTAATTCCGGTTGCCTGTGACGAGCAGAGCCACGTTAGCTCTCCTGGTGTGGCTGGGAGACGGTGGTGTGCTGACCACCAGGGAGCGATCCCAACATCTCCCTCGCTGTGGCCATTGCGTCCTTCATGATTTGCGCGGGGTCGGGAGCGTTGGCCGTCTGGTCCTTGGCCCAGTCCGTCAAGCGGCCCAGGCGCTCGGAGATCTCGGTGAGGCTGATGACTTGCTGGCCGGTCATACCAAGCAGGCCCTTTCCCTCCTTCGCCTGGAGATCGATCGAGCCGAAGTGGTGGTTCAGCTGGGACAGCTGGAAGAAGCAGCCCATGCCGATCAGGCCGATCTGGCCAAGCAAATGCTCAGCATCCTTGCCCCTGGACGTGAGTGATGCGGCCGAGACTGTCTGTGACTCCCCATCGTCAGTCGTGAAGGTGATGGAGCCATCTCCTACTTCAATTCTCATTTCGTTCTCCTATTCTACGCCAGTGTTGGCGTTGTGAGTGAAAGGTCAGCACTTGCACCGCCTGCTTCGCCCCCAACAGAGGTTGCAATCGCAGACGGAGCAGTCTGGAGTGCGGCAAGGATCTGGGCAAGCAGATCTTCCGTTCCAATCAACGCTTCCTCGAGCTGCTGGCCAACCTGGAAGATGGGAATGCTCGTAGGCCCAGCCACGATGCCGCGCGTGGCCTGTGCGCTTTGCGTGGCCGATTGCACGAGGTCGTTGCGCGACTTTGCGCTGGTTCCCGATAGTTCTCTGGCAAGGAAGCCGAGGCCGATGCCGATGCCACCTGCGATAGCCCCGCCAATCGCCCCACCGATACCTTCGGCACCGCCGAGCGATTCACCCAGTGACTCGAACAGGCCGGTCAGGCTCTCCTCAAGTCCGTCGAAGACCTGGGAGAATGCCTCCTCCATCAAGCTGCCACCAAGATCTGCCAGGGCCTCCACCGCATCGAAGCCCTCACCCTTGAACGCACCAACGACTGCACCTTCCAGCGAGTCGCGGACCGCACCGCCGAATCCCTTGGCAAACGCACTGACTTCCTTCTTTGTCTTGTCGTCTCCAGTCGCAGCTAGGGCAGCGTCAATCGCGCTTTGTGGCGCATCGCCGAAAGCAGCTATCGTAATCTTGTCGATGCTGTCCAGCTTGCGCAGCTCGGTTGCAGCCGCGTCGGCCTTGTCGGCGACTTCGGACAACGTGTCCGCGAAATCGCCCGCAGCTTTCGTGGCGCCCTCTTCTCCGAGCTTCTCAATCAGTTCGTCGAGCGTTTCGTTGGTGCCCCCAATTGCGTTCTTGAGCTTGCCTTGAGCGATACCAACATCGAGGCCAGCCTTAGTGATGCTCCCCGGATCAACCAGCCGGAGCCGAGCCAAGAGCTTGATGATCTCGAGGCGGAAAGTCGCTACGCCCAGAATCAGCAGACGGAAGCCAGTTTCCAAACTTCGGAAGAACAGCTGAAAGATGCTGCCAATGCTGCCAAGCGTAGTGCCGAGCGTTGGCAACTGAAGGCCAAATTCATCGACCAGATCCAGGACACTGGCTCCCACGCGCAACAAATCAGCGAAGGTCTCAATGCCGAACGCAATGGCCTGCACCAGTATGACGCCGATACTCTGAGCGAGGACACCAATGCCTTCGTTGAGAAAATTCGTTGCACCCAGCGTATTGTTGATCGCGCCAACGGCAACCAAGAACTCGTTCTTCAGGATCTCGCCCGACTGAGCCGTCGTGAAGTTCAGATCTTTCAGCTGATCAACGAAGCCGCTGCTGGCCCGCAGCAGGGCAGGGAAAACCGTCTCAGCGTTCAGCTTGCCTTCTTCACCCAGTTTACGCAGCTCGCCAACCGTGACTCCCAACTCATCGGCCAACTTCTGCGCCAACGGGGGCAGGTTCTCCAACACCGACCGCAGCTCATCGCCCTGCAACCGACCAGACGCCAGGCCCTGGGCCAACTGGATCAAACCGTTCGTGGCTTCCGAGGTACGCGCACCAGATATGGCGATGGCCGCAGTGAGGCCCTCGGTTGTCTTCAGCACATCCTCGGTGGAGGTTCCGAGGTCCCGGGTTGCAACACGTAGGCGCGCGAACAGTTCTGCGTTCTGTTCGAGGGGCGTGCGTGTTTTGTTGGAAGTCTCCCGCAACCGGCGCAGCACCCCAACATACTCGGCTGTACTGTTCGTTGTGACGCGAACGCGGTTGCCAATTCGCAATGCATCATCGGCAAATGCGCGCAGTTGGTTGGCGCCGATCGCTCCGCCCAGGGCAACGATTGCAGTCACCAACCCACGAACGGCCGTGGTCGCGGAACCCGACGCAACGCCAACGCTTCGGATACCCGCTGCGGTAGCCTTGGCGCCACGCTGGCGGATGATGATGGTTACGTTTTCGGTAACCATGCTCTAACTCGACCTGATGAGGCCAGCCGTGAACGTCGCCAAGGCCCGACGCACACCTTCATCCACTGCCACCCGGACAAAGCCAGCGGGTGCCTGGGGCGAGGAACCAGCATTCAGCTTCTCAATGTAGGGTGCGCGATTCACGATGAACAGAGTATCGCCCAGAGTCCAGCTTCTAGAAACCGCCACAATGCGCGCAATAGTTGCCTGGCCTGAGGGGTCCAGAAAAGTCAACGGTCGGCTGGAGGGAATGTTCAGAGTCGCACGCCAGTTAGCGCGGGCAAAGCCCGTCTTCACTGGCGTGGCTGGCACCAGCACGCGGCCAACTTCCCCACCCACCGTCCCCATCAGTCTCCTCAACCCTCGGTTCAGGCGTCCTTCCACTTTGCGCAGCCGCCCCTGCAGTTGGCCGATTCTAGCCACGGGACCACCCTCCCGCCACCAAGCGTTCCGCCACCTCACGAGCGAGTTCTTGTGCTTGGTCCTCTGCTTCGGTGGTGAAGTTGGTGCGCACCTGTGCTATGGAGGTAAGTGACTCCAGCTCCCTAGGATGCTCCAGCAACCAGTCCTCCCACTGCTCTGGGCCGAAGTCCTCCATCGATGGTTCATTCGTTCCAAACACCACAGCCTGCGCATACGCCTTCGCCAGAGCCGGTCGAGCACGCTCGTCAGTCAGTGCCCGGGGGTGGTCTTCAGGCAAGCGGGCCGCCAGCGTCAGGGGCTGTATGAGAGCTACGTAGGCAGCAGCGAACAACGGGTTGAGGTCCGGCACCGCTGGCGCGATCGTCAAGGTCAGGCCACCCAGATAGCTGAATTCAATCTCTCTGGTCGGCACACCTTCGAGCGCGATCATCCTGCTCTCCGCTTTGCATTCGGCAACTCGAGCAGGCTGTTGATGCGGCCACGCAGCTTGCTCATGTCAGCACCATCAGACGAACCGCTCAAGGAGCGCTGGAAAGAACGCATGGCGTGGTTGCCCTTCTTCCCAAACGCCTGCGCTATTGCATGCAATGTGCCTGCTGCTGCCACCATGATTTCGCTCCGCTCAGCTTCCGATTCCCGCTGCAAGTAGCCAACAAACTGCGCATCCGTGAAGGTGTGACGAATCAGCTCGGGATTGCCGTACCCCCGTCGACAGAGGTAACCAAGCCCGTCGGCTTCGGCGGCGTCTTGTTCAGGGCCGTCGGGGTCAATAGTGGCTCGCTCTTTCCGTTGCCGTTGCTCTCTGGTTGCCGGTCTGCGGCTGCCAGCGTCCCGGCCAGTGCGTTCCCCAGGCCGGCTCCCAGTTTTCCCAAGATGCCGCCCCCATCCGGTCGCGCAACGTTCAACGTCCAGAGCGCCTGGGCGATCACTGGCAACTCTTCCCACGCCAGCGCGTCCCACTCTTCATCGGTGATCAGACCTGCAAGGGAAGCACGACACACCTCGGCGATCTGATCCTCTGCCACCAAGAACAGATCAACAATGCCCTGCCGACCAAGCGTGGCGAACCCGCCCTCAAGCGTGGACAAGTGGCCAAGCAGCTCGGAGAGCACGGGTCGAATTCGTACCCGCTGGGCCATGGTCCATGGCTTGAGTGTGATGCGGTGACAACCAAGCTCGATGGTTACCTCCGGGGGGTGAGCTACCGCCATTCGTTCCCTCCTATGCGTTGGCCTGAGTCTCGCTCGACCACGCGATGGTGCCGAAGCGGGTCGTACCGCCGGCATCGTTGACGTTCACCTTCAGTGCACCTGTGGCGAACTCCTCGGCGCCGAAGGTCAGGTCGTCGTCCGTGATGAGAATCGTGGACGACGGGATGGTCCAGATGAAGTTGACACCCAGGTCTGTCAGGTGCTTCACCGTCGTCCGACCATCGAACTGGTTCTGGCGGAAGGGATTGAAGGTCACAGATGCCAGCCGGTTGTAGGTGTAGCTGAAATCGACCGGCTGGCCCTCGCGGAATGCCGATGCACCGTCGGGGGTGCCGAAGGTGTCCAGGCGTCGGAACATGACCCGACCCAACAGGGGGTCGATGACGTAGTCGGCCGTGGCGGCTGAGTTGTCATCCTCGACGCTGGCGAGGTCCGGGTCGTAGCTGGCGCGGATGGTGTTGGTCGCGCCGACCGCCTGGAAGAACGTGAGCTCTCCCGAGGTGGCGCCAACGGTTCCGATCACCTGGCCCTCGAACTCCGACGCCGGTGCGCCGGCCTGCGGCACGAAGGTCCGAACGATGGCACCCGCCGAGTCGAGCTCTTCGAGCAGCGAGACGTCGTTGAAATCGTCGACCTTGTACTGGAGCTGATAGTCACCCTGAGTCGTGCCATCACCGGTGACGTTGGTGACGTTCTCGGCGACGATTGCCGTGCCAGTCGCAGTGAAGGATCCGGCTGCGACATCTCCGTTGGAGAGGCTCAGGAAGGAGCGCGTTGCATCGGCGCCGGTCAGTGCCCGAACGGGATCATCGGTGACAACCGAAGCCGCATCTGCCACGACAGCCGTGGTGATGTCGGAACCGAAGATGTACCGAGCGATGTTGGCGCGGAAGTTGAACGTGGTGAGAGCCAGACTCGGTTCGAGACGCGAGATGACTTTGCGGTCAACGGTGAAGAAGCCGGAATCCGCGCGATCGAGGTTGATTTCGTCGACTTCCTTCTGGATCGCTTCGGACTCCAGAATGCCGATCGGGACAGCCGCGCCGAAGCCTCCGCCGCTCAGTGCCGGCTCAAACTCAACGATGCTGAAGCCCAGAAGGAGGTTGTCGCGCGTGAACTGGTCCGCGGGACGTGCTTGTACGGGCATGATGCTACCTCGTCAGATGTGTTGACCGGAGTTTAGCTCCGATCAGTGTAATAGGCATAGGTTGCGGTGACATTGACTTGGAAGAAGACACCGTCGGGGCCGACTTCCTGCTGCCCGATGCCAGTGAAATTAGTGTTGCTGATGGCACGCGTGCTCTCGAGAAATCCCTTCACCGCCTCGCTCCGTGCGTACGCGGTAGCCAGAGAGGTATTCTCCCTCACAAAGATGGAGAACGCAAGTAGGCCAGTTCGTCGCTTGGTCTGCTGCAAGGTGGAGGGGCCCACGGGGATCTGGCCGTCCGCATCGCCGACGATCTGTACCTCGATGTACTCAGCGAGTACCTCGGGGTCGAATTCGACGTTGGGCCAGGCGATGGTTGAGCGACTTGCCCAGAAGGCTTCAAAGGCCGTGAAGACGTTGTCTTGAAAATCGGCGTCTGTGATGACCGGCACGACCTACACCTCAAGCAACAAATCGTAAAGGATGAGGGAGCCGCCAGGCTGCTTCGGCGAGGCGCGCACGATCTCGTAGATCGTGGTGCCATCTACCAGCTGCCAGGAGTCATCGATCACGGCGCCGCTCAATTCACCCGGGGCCACGAACGCACGCTCCCGCCGCTTGCGCGTGGTGGAGGCTTCCTTGTCCTCCTTCTCGGGGGCCACGAACACTGCCTTGACGCCGGTGATGATTTGATCATCGGTCGCAACCGCGGGGGTTTCACGAGCGCCCCAGGACTTGGCGGAGTCGGCCGGAGTCTTCGAAGCGACTTGAAGAATGACCTCTCGGCCGAAGCTATCGAGGAGAGTCTCAGCGACAGTGACGAGGCCCGAGTAGTCGAACGCCATGCTCAGCCCTCAGCCGACTCGTCCTCGTCCTCGCGTCCCAGCAGGCGACGAATGACGCCGATACGCTCAGTCGTTGGGGCCTTGTCTTCCTCAACGAAAGCTTCCGCCTCGCGCTGCAGTCGGTCAACGAACTTCCCCAAGGTCCAGTTCGTCCAGGCATCACCGGTGACACCGATGAAGCCGCGCTGGTACCAGGTGCGGAGCCGCCAGACCGGATACTCACCGGCGCTGATAGCGTGCCCAGGCTCGAGGTAGCTTTGCGCGCTCATCCGAATCCGCCGCACAACGGTAAATTCCTTGTACAGCTTGGGCCGGAATAGCGCGCGGTGCGGCAGTGCCATGTGTTCTCCCAGTCACCCCCAACCGACGCCGATTTCTGGAGGGGTAGAGAAATCGGCGCCGGCTCACCCCGATGGGGTGGCGGGGGAAGAGGCTTAGGTGACCGTGTTGTGGAAGTAGAACCCCAGCTCGTTGGAAGTGACCGCGTAGTCGAAGGCCATCTGACCCTCGATGCGATCGGATTCGGTCGGCTCGTGGCGGAACCGCTTGATGCGCATGCCGTTCGGCGTCGCGCCCGTGAAGCCCGTCCAGCTGAACTGTGCACCCGCCGTGGGCTGATCGACCGAGAGGCCGGTCGGTGCGAAGTAGAGCAGGGCAGTGTCACCGGAGATGAAGCCAGTGGACTCCGTGGCACCACGGAGCGCTGTGTTGACGACGCTGTCCATCACGAAGATCGCTTCGATTTCGAAGAGCTGCGCGATGAGCTCCCGCATGACCATTGCCGGCAAGTTGCGCGTGGCGCCGCCGGTGATGCGCGAAAGCAGTGCATCGTTATCGACCAGTGCATCCCAGGACTCACGACCAAGGCACAGCTTGTTCGGACGCATGCCCGTCTCGGAGTGGATCGTGGTCGAAGCGCTGCGGATGTCGGCAATCGGGTCCGAGTCCGAGCGATCCCAGAAGATGAACTCGGTGGCACTGGCAGCGACCGCGCCAGTGAACTCGGTGGCCCAGACGCCGGAAGCCGCACCAGCCGGCATGAAGGTCTCCTGGAAGAGTACCTCGCGCCGGATCATGAGCTTCTGGGTGACGAACTGAGTGGCTGACAGATCCAACCGAATCACGGAGTCCTGGTTGGCCCGCTGACGATCGGTGACGTCCTTGTGGAAGGCATACACACGAGCGAAGTACGGGTTGGTCGAGAGCGTGAAGCCCCCGCCCTGCGACTCGGTTCCGTCGGCCCGCTCCTGAGCTTCGTCACGGAAGAAATCCGCACGCGTGAACTCGTAGAAGAGGTCCGACTGCTTGGCGACCGGCAGATTGGGCATGGCGTCGAGGCCAACGAACGCTACTTGATCCTGAAGCCACTTTTCGGAGAAGTTGGTCAGGGGCGTGTTGACATGTACGTCGCCTGCGGTGGGGTTCGTGACGATTCCGGGCATGATAGATGCCTCCTTGGAAAGTTGAGCTCAGCGATTACGTCCCGAGGACAGGGGCTGCGCGGAGAAGAACGGTGAAGAATTCGCCAGCAGCTCCCGCTGCTTCCATGGCGACGCCGACGATTTCGGCACCAACTGCGACGGTGTCAGAAGCCTGGCCATCGGCGTCGGTCGCGATCACGGTACCGGCGACGATTGCGTCACCAGCCTCGCACTCGACCTTGCCGAAGATGGCCACGGACAACGTGTTGCCCATGTCGGCAGCGGCGACGCTTTCGAGCGCCACACCAACAATGACATCGCCGGTAGCATCGACCTCGCTGACGGTGCCAGCAGCAGCACCCGTCACGGTGACGAACCGACCCTGCCTGATTTCGCCGCCATCAGCGGCATCCGACAGGAGCGTAATTGCAGTCACAGATTCGAAGGGCATGTGAAAATCCTTCCTTAAGAGTTGAGGCGCCTAGTTGGCGCCGGTGATTGCGGCCTCGGCCAGTTCCGGGTTCTCGTCCGACACATCCCAGTAGGCGTCGACGTAAGTGCCACCCTTGTCCGCGACGCGAGCCTTGGCCAGGGCGTCGAGCTTGTCGCTCGCCTTGCTGACCGCGGGATCGAAGGTCTCGGCACTGCCATGGCCGGCGATGGTGAACGCGCCCTTGAGGGCGCTGTTGCCGGCGATGACCGCCAGCCCCGCTGCCTCGCGCGTGTCCTCGTCCTCGATGCCGTCGATGGCCTTGACGAGCGCTGCCCGGACCTTGAGGGAGCCGGGGTAGTTACCAATCGACTCATCGGCACGCTTCTCGAAGTCGCGCTGCTTGTTGACGGAGCGTTCCTTGGCCAGCTCGCGTCGGCTCTCGTCGGCGTCTTTGGCCAGCTTCAGAACGAGGTCACCTGCAGACTTGCGGATGGCGGTACCATCGTCGCAGGTGTAGGCGACCGGATCGGGGGCCGGGTCGGCCTGCTTGGCCAGCTCAGCGTCCACAACGGACTGTCGCTCGTCGGCGCTCTTGCCGAGGAATGTCGTCTGACCGTCCTCGTTGAGACCATTGAAATGCACTCGCTGGGCGTCATTGAGCTCAGCCAGGTTCTCTGCTCGCTCGAGACGAGCCGTTTCCTCGGGAGTCATGGAGACTTCCTCCTGCTTTGTGATGTCGATGATGCCGCCATTTGCCTCGATGCGCAACCCACACTTGCGGGCCAGGGCAATGACAGTGTCCTCCTGGAGGAGAACTGGTCGGAGACGCATGAACGCTTGCAGCAACGCCGACCTATCCACAGTGTGGGTATGGCCGGCATTCATGCCGATTGTGAGGTTGCCATCACCCTCAAGGATCCAAGGGTGATCGTGACTGCCACCACCTTCGTCTTCTGGATTCTGCGACCACCAAACCGAACCGCCAGTCGTGCCAGGATGAATGGAGACACCATGAGTGTGCCCAGCGTCGGCTGAAGTGATCACAACCACGCCGTCTTCAGCGTTCTTCTCGACGTCCTGGGGGTTGGAGATCGTGACGGTCGGGTGGGGCTCGTTGGCGATGGTGCCAGTGGTGACCTCGACGTCGCTCACGGGCTGTCGCTTCATGATCAACGCCGTTGCTCCCTCTTGGGCCGGGAAGTCCACGGCACTCAGCTCGTTGATGGTGAACTTGGTCATGCGGCGTTTCTTGCCGCGCCGGAACTTCTTTCGCGGGTGAGCGCTCATGACTAAGCCTGATCCACAGTAACAACGACGCCCGAGACCGCAATGTCGGTCAGAGCCTCCGTCGTACCAGTGAGGAGAGCGTAGAATGACTCCAGCTCCGTGACCACGTCCGACAGCCCCGTCACCTCGAGAGCAGTCCCCGAGAGCAAGGTGTCCGCAGTGAGGACGCCCGTGGTGTCGGAGCCCAGCTCGGCATCGACGAAGTCACCTGCCGCGGCGGTGGATTTGCGAGCCGACAATGTCAGCGAGACGTTGGCACCAGCGGATTCGACCTGACCGATGACGCGGACACCCGTCACAGTGTCCCCGACAGCCAGCCCCTTGATGGGAATGACCAAAGTGGAACTCGTCTGCGAGACCGGCAGCCGCGCGAGACCATCATCCGCACCCGTGACCACCCAGCCGGCTGTGGCGCCAGCCACACCATCGGCAGCCGGGACGAATAGCTCACGAGCCGTGCGAGTCAGTACACCTGTGAGTGCTAGGCCATCCTGGAACGTGGCACGCCGCTTGAAGATGGATATTCCACCCACGACGTGATTCGGACCAAATGAGCGTGCCATTATGCTTCGACGACCTCCTCTTCCTCGCGCACACCACCGATCGAGAAGCCAGTGTACTCGCCGCTCTTGAACTTGGCCAACACGTCCCGGCTGGGCTTGATCGCTACTGGAAGACCGGTGCGCTTGCAGGTGATGCCGAATGCCTCCGCAATGTCCTCCGTCAATGGAAACGCGAACACGGTGGTGCCATCTTCCACCTGGTGCATTTCACCCGACAGTCGGCTCGTTTGCATGAAGTCGGACGCGGCCTTGAGCATGGATTCCTCAGGAATATGATCGCCCTGCGTGTCGAAGTAGGGCTCGCCATCCTCACTACAAACGATGGCCCAACCGAACACGAGCCCAAGGCTCTCGTCGATCTTCTCTACCTTGGCGCGAAACTCGAAGTCATTGTCCATAGCTACCGTCGGAATGATCGAACATCAGGCCTCCGTGCGCAACCCCCGGGCGATGACACACCTGCACCGGATGGCTTCGCTGGGTGGTCCGTCGCCAGGGAAGCGCAGCAAATTTCCATCACCAGAGAGAAAAGGCACCCCAAGAGGACGCTCTTGCAGGTCCATAGCGGAATGGGAAACCCGCGACACCCTCGACCAGTGCCATACCCCAATGACATCGTTCGGATCAATCTCGGCCCGCTCCACAGCCTGGGTCCACAACTCCTCATCTCCTGCGTGGATGGCCCGCTGCGCTTCTGTGAGGGCGACGGTGTCGGCGCGGAACCGGATCCACCGCTCCCGGTAGCGGTCGACCATCCGATCTATCTGAGCAGCGCTGAGCGGGGTATCGGTGCGAATGGCGCGGGCGACCGTGCGGTCGAAGCGGCGGTCACGTAGCTCTCGAGTGAGAGCTCGAGAGCTTCGGGTCTCCAGGTTCGTTCGGTAGTTCTCGATGAACTGCTGCTGGCTTGGCGTCAATCCGATCGAAGCACGGGCCTCGCGGGCAATCTCGACAGGAGCAAGCCCCCGGCGGAATCCATCCGACATGACCCGCTGCAAGACAGCGCGAGTGTCGTTCTGTAGGGAGCGAACCAGGTCGAGCCGCGTGGCCTGCAGATAGGAAACGGCCCGAGCGTTCAGTGAGTCGAAGCTGATGAAGCGGTTGAGGTTACGTGTCAAGCCCACCGCAGCGTTGGAGCCAGCGGCAACGTAGGCGGCGGTAATCTCGTCTATCAGAGGTGGTACGACGTTGTCCACCAGCACAGCCGCTTCGGCGATGCGGCCCGCCTCGACCAACGTGGCGATTTCCTCCAGCGAGGCCAAACCGCGAGTATCGGCTATGGCCCGCAGGAAAGCGCGGCGGATGCCGGTCTCAGCCTCCTCGAACAGTTCGAACAGATCTCTCAGCTGCCCGAAGGCGCTGAGGTCAAGAAGCTCGACCGACTCAACTCCAGGGAAGGCCATCTACGGCAGACCCGGCGCAACCCAATTGAACTTCTCGGAGTCCTCGTCGAAGGACGATTCCCCATCGGTGCCGGTGGCGATGCCAGTGACCACGACCGAGCTGCCCAGGTAGGGCTTGATGAACTCGTTCGTAGCCAGGGGCAAGCGGAGTCCGCCGTTGCGGCCGGCGGTCATCGGCACGAAGAACTCGTTCTCGATCTCTTGTATGACGGCGCCCTCAACACGGTTGAGTGTGCGGGTGAGCTTGGTGTTGGCGTTACCTACGTTGGAGGGCAATGTGATGATCCCCAACGTGCTGTCCTGGTCCAGGGCAACTACCAGTTCGAAGAAGCCATCGAAAATGTCGTCGGGCGTGGAGCTGCCATCCAAGGCCACGCCGTCCCGATCGCTCAGGCCGTCCCGAGGCCAGGCCAACGGCTGCGGCGTGACGATGTTGAAACGGTCCCCGCGCCACACCAGGCGCTCGAACAGCCGACTGGCCGTGACTAGCAACTGGCCCTTGCGGGTGAAGTCAGATGTGAAAGTGACGCCAGTGGGGAACAGAACACCATTCACGTAGGAGTCCAACTCGGCGATGTTGCCATAGACGTCGAAGACGGTGCCGTTGACATTGATCGTGGTGATGGCCATGGGTGGGCTCCTAGGTGATATCCGGATCAAAGCGGAACGAGCCCTTGATGACCGTGCGAACGTTTGCTGAGGGGTCGGTCCATTGAATATCGTAGAAGGAGGTTTGCGGATTCTGTGTGAGATCAACCACGCTCGGCGTAAAGGTGATAACTCCATCGGTGGTCAGCGCATTGCTGTTGCTAATCTGGAAAAGCTGGGTCCCGCTGCCATCCGCCGCCGTGTCCACGGTGAACAGGAACGTGCTGCTGGTCAGGTTTATAGGTGAGCCCGACTGGCTGAGTGTAAAGCCGAAGGGAAAGCTGTCACGCCGAGAAATGCACAAATTCACCGGCACGGGTGACAGGTTGAACTCTATGGGAATCACAACAGACGGCATGGTCAACAATCCTCTACGTCCACAACTATACCATCTGGCAGCGTTGCAGACACGTCAATGGCCGGTGTAGATGTAACCACTCCAATGGATGGAGATATCAGTACCCCAATTGAGACAACGCCCAGCGCCACGTCTATGCGCTTGGAGTTGATGACGCCCGGGACTTCCCAAGTTTGATTGTCCAGGAAGAATGACTTGAGTACTACACCGGGCACGGTCTACCTCGCGAAGGGAATGATGCCTGGGCCCATGATGATGTTATTGCTGCGCCCGGCATAGCTCTCGCCTACCTCAGGAACGGGATGACCCCGCCTCGCATGATCATGTCTCGGATAGCGGTGGCAGGGGCGCCACCAGCAAATTGTCCATCCCAGGCGCATCCGAAAAACGAGGAACCTACTTCGGAAAAACTGTCTAGGATAGTGGTAGTGAATTCATCAAGCAGCTGATACTCAGCGGAAACGCAGTAGATGTAGTCCGCCGTTGCGTCGTAGCAGACGCCGCGGGGATTGCCGATAGGACTCAAGATAGAGTTGTTAACGGTGTTGGTAAAGGTATCGTACAAGACGAGGTCGTCGGCAGCTTGGCCACATACGAGAAACTCTGCGGTAGTGTCGTTCCAACTAGCTTCGTAAGGGTTAGCTTCTTTGGCAGCAAAACTATCCGTTACTGTGTCGTTGAATCCGTCGTACTGGTGATGCTCGTCAAGGCCGCGATCGGTAAAGATGACGTTAGTCCCGTCCCAGCCGCAACCAGACGGAGACTGAAAGCCAACATTGGTAACACTATCTAGAATTGTGGTGGTGAATTCGTCGAGCAGATTGGTCTTGTTACCACCCAAGTCCGCGCTAATTACGTTAGTCCCGTCCCAGCCTACTCCGCGGTGGGTTGTGCCCGGAGGGGTCATGCTGTCGAGAACAGTAGGACTAAACCCATCACGTAGTTTCGTGGTGTCGGTTCCCGTCTGTTCGTTGGTGATGAGATTCTCGGCGGCCATCAGAAACCGACCTCCTTGTAGTGCGTGCAGTCGACATCGAAGTTCACGTGCAGCTGTATGTCGGCGTCGCGAAGCTTCTTGCAGAAATTGAAGTCGCTGCCGCGGTGCTTTCCCCAGCTGGCCTGTTCGAACCACGGAGGCGGTTCGAGGATGTCAAAGACGCGACGATGGATCAGCAAGCATCCGGCTCCGCAGGCGTCGATCTTTGCCACGCCCTTGCCGACCACGGCGCGCATCCCTTCCGG
>SDBV01000856.1_pt1 | contig 44303 bp, 27 predicted proteins | sample 2277081 | NCBI WGS metagenome assembly SDBV01 (sample SAMN10402039, study PRJNA504765) | marine sediment metagenome | isolation source: marine sediment core GS10_PC15, 223 cmbsf | place: Arctic Ocean: Southern Knipovich Ridge | collected 2010
TGCCAGGGAAACTGGGGGAATATACTTACCGGGGATGGTTCAGCCGCACCCCGTTATATTGAGGCAAGACTTTCTAAATTTGCCCTCGATGTGGTTTTCAATCCCAAGACCACCGAGTGGAAACTATCCTACGACGGCAGGAACAAGGAACCCGTGACTCTTCCGGTTAAATTCCCCCTCCTGCTTACCCAGGGGGTGGAAGGGATTGCTGTGGGACTCGCATCCAAGATTCTACCCCATAATTTCAATGAACTTATTGATGCCAGTATTCTTTATCTTAAAGAAAAAGATTTCGGAATCCTGCCGGACTTTCCAACAGGGGGAATGGCAGATTTCTCAAGGTACAACGACGGACTTCGTGGAGGTGCAGTGAAAGTGAGGGCCAAGATTGAAAAACTGGACAAGAAGCATCTGGTCATCACCGAGATCCCTTATGGAAAAACTACAACAACCCTGATCGAATCAATTGTTAAGGCAAACGAGAAGGGGAAGATCAAAATCAAGCGGATCGATGACAACACCGCAGCAAATGTCGAGATTATGGTACAACTCGCCTCAGGGGTGTCTTCCGACAAAACCCTTGATGCACTCTATGCCTTTACTGATTGTGAGGTGTCCATTTCCCCCAATAGTTGCATAATCAGCGACGAGAAACCTGTGTTTATGGGCGTTGAAGAAATGCTCAGGCATTCTGCTGACAATACGGTTTCACTGCTTAAACTTGAGCTTGAGATCCGGCTGAGTGAACTTGAAACGGACTGGCATTTCTCTTCCCTCGAAAAAATATTTATTGAAAACAGGATATACCGCGACATTGAAGAATGTGAGACCTGGGAGGCTATTATTGAGACGATTGACAGGGGACTTGATCCATACAAAAAACTACTACGCCGGGAAATCATCCATGAGGATATTGTCAAACTGACTGAGATCAGGATCAAGCGGATTTCTAAATTTGACTCCTTCAAGGCGGATGATCACATAAAGGGAATAGAGGAGAGTATCACGGAGGTTAAGAACCATCTCGAAAATATTATTCCGTATACGATCAACTATTACAAGCAGATCAAAAAGAAATACGGCAAGGGAAGGGAAAGGCGTACAGAAATCCGGAATTTCGATACCATTGTCGCAACCAAGGTTGTCGCAGCAAACCAGAAACTTTATGTTGACCGGAAGGAAGGTTTCTTTGGGACATCTCTGAAAAAAGATGAATACGTTTGTGAATGTTCGGATATTGACGATATCCTGACCATCCGGAGAGACGGGACATACCATCTGACCAAAGTGGAAGACAAGGTTTTCATCGGGAAAGATATTATTCATATCGCGGTTTTCAATAAAAGTGATTCCAGAACTATCTACAACATTGTTTACAGGGATGGGAAGAGCGGGAATGCGATGATGAAGCGCAGTGCTATTACCGGTTTAACCAGGGATAAGGAGTACAACCTGACCAAGAATAACAAGCATTCAAGGATACTTTATCTTACCGTGAACCCGAATGGAGAGGCTGAAACCATAAGGGTAACCCTGAAGCCAAGGCCACGTCTAAAGAACCTGAATTTTGAGGTTGATTTCTCTGAACTTGCAATTAAAGGAAGGGATGCCCAGGGAAATATTATGACTAAAAATGCGGTGCATAAGATCGTAATGAAGGAGAAAGGAGTATCCACTCTTGGGGGCAGGAAGATCTGGTTTGACGAGGATGTCCTCAGGCTTAATGCGGATGGACGGGGCCGTTTCCTTGGAGAGTTCGGTCCACATGGTCGCCTCCTGGTTGTTACACGTTCCGGCAGATACCGCATTAGTTCATTCGACCTGGAAAACCATTTCGAGGATGACCTTTACATCCTTGAGAAATTTAAACCAAAAAAGGTTTTCTCTGTGATATATTTCGACGCTGAGCAGAATTTTCATTACTTAAAGAGATTCATGCTTGAAGAGAATGAAAAGCTCTCAAGCTTTATCGGCGATCATCCCGAATCGAAACTGATAAGCCTGACTGAGGTGGAATTCCCGAGGTTTGAGATAAATTTTGGAGGAAAAAATAAGGCCAGAGATCCCGAGATAATTGAGGTTGTTGATTTTATAGGAGTAAAAAGATACAAGGCGAAAGGAAAGCGTCTGACAAAGTACCAGGTGGAGCTGATAAAGGAGATCGAACCTATTGAGGGACTCAGTGCGGAAGGATCGGAAGAAAAGGTACCCGAAAAGAATAAGCTGGTGGATTCAGGTAGTACCAAAGAGATTGGAAAACCTGCCCCATTAAAGAAACCTGATCCGGTAAAGAAACCTGATCCGGTATCGAAGCAGGTAAAGACTGCAAAGCCTGTAGCAGATGAACAATCCGAATCCGGGAAGGAACCCCCATCCGGAAAGAAATCCCCTTCCGGGGAAAATGATGCTAAAACCTTAAAGCCCGATAAATCTCCTGTTACAAAGAACGTTGCTGGTGTAAAAGAGAAACCCGCAGGAAAGAGCGAGAAAACCGATCCGAAAAAATCATCAGAAGCGGCAGCGGATTCCGCGAGTGATGAGGATGAGAGTGAATCCAACGGTCAAATGTCTCTTGAGTGGTAATTACTATTTTATCCTAACCTGCCATGAATATATTCTTGATTGGTTTTATGGGATCCGGCAAATCTACAAGCGGCAAGAAACTTTCAAAACTTCTTGGGTATAGTTTTGTAGATACTGATGAATTAATCATTGACCGTCTGGGAATGAGTATTAACGATATCTTCAGACACCTGGGTGAGGAGAAATTCAGAGAGAATGAGACAGGGGTGCTAAATAAACTCGTTACCGAAAAAAATCTTGTTGTATCTACGGGCGGAGGATTACCATGTTATGGCGAAAATATGGATATTATTAATCGTCATGGTATTTCCGTATACCTGAAAGTCAGTCCCACAGACCTATACAGCAGGCTCTCCCCCGGGAAGTATAAACGTCCCCTGATAAAAAACCTTTCTGATGAGGAGCTAATGAAATTTATTGAAGATACCTTGTCACACAGGGAAACCTATTACAGCCTGGCCCATCACACTGTTACGGAACTCGATGTTGATCTGAAAGAGCTGATTAAAGTATTGCCTGGTTAATTCTTTTCCTCATCTGAGTATCCTTTCATCGGATCGATCTGCAGGTATTTAGATAGCATTTTTGTGCCGATGTAAAATGGTATTGTGTCGAGAAGTGCTGATACCATTTTAAAAATGTAATTGCTCAGAATGAGGATGATAATTCCGTGAAAAATGGTATCACCCGGAGTAATCTGGATGGCATTTCTGGCAGTAAAATATGTAATGGTAATAACTGCAACGGAATCGACCATCTGGCTGGTAAGGGTTGATCCATTATTACGGAGCCAGAGCTTTTTGCCTTTTGTCATTTTCTTGAGTGCATGAAAAATATGCACATCGACAAACTGCGCGGTAAGGTAGGCAATCATTGACCCTATAGTGGCAGATACAGTCCATCTCCTGAGCTGAAAAAAGATCCTCATAGGATCATCTATTGCCGGAAGTCCATCGGGGCCTAGGACAGGATGGGGAGGAAGTGCGCCACCGATCCACATTATAAATACTACCCATATATTCAGAAGAAGTCCCACCCAAACAACTGTAGTGGCTCTCTTCTTGCCGTAAAGTTCAGATATGAAGTCTGTGCAAAGAAATGTTATCGGATACGGCAATACACCGACAAAAACCACAAATGGAACATCCCATCCCAATAATGAGAATGAAAGATCAATCTGCCTGGATATCCCCAGAATATTAAAGGAAGCCAGGGTCCCTAAAAAGAAACCGGAAAGTATGATAAAAACTACTTCCCTTCTTCTGTGAATGTGAGGTTCAACATTATCTCCAAAGTCAATCATATACCCGGGGATGAAAATTCAGGCATCCGGAACCGCTACGGCACCATGCAATACCTGATGGTTAATTGATATTAAAAATATAGATTAAATAACTAAAAATAACCAAATTTTTATATAAGACACATTTATGAGGCTTAATTTACTCATATCCTTGATCAGTATGTTTATGGTTTATTGTGAGATTGAAGTACAATTAATCTATTCAGGAGCATTTATTTGTTAAAATTTTGGAATTGTGCCTCATGTTTGAAAAATGATCTAAAGATCACAAAATGAATAAGATAGGCACATTTGCAATTAATAATCCAGTCAGAGTATTTTTGAGTTCATCGCAATTAGTATTTAACAGGTTCAGAAAAAATGAAAAAGAATGGATCATATTAGCCAACCATTTTATCATATTTTTCATATCTTAAAAGATTATTTAAGGCAGGAAACATAATACTTTGAAGTGCATTTTTACAATCTTTTATGGCAAGAGGATTTTACAAGGCCCTGAATATTGAAACCGGTGAGGAAGCGAGCGTAATGCTTCTGATCTTTCAATCCGTTTTCCTTGGCGTATTTTATGGCACCTTCGATATCAGTGCACATTCCCTGTTTTTAGAGGTATTCGAACAGTCCATGATCCCTAAGGCATTCCTTGTTTCTGGCGTGGTTGGAATAGTAATGACCTCAATCTACGCGTGGCTTCAATCAAGGATTCGCTTCTCAATCTTTTCGATTATTAACCTGTCTTTTGTAGCCATTCTTACTGTGCTGATGCGATTCGGTTTCGGTTTTTTTGAAAACCGTACGGTTGTCTTTGTAATTTTTGTCATGATGGGTCCTATCAATATCCTTGCCTTGCTGGGATTCTGGGGAACAGTGGGAAGAATGTTTACACTTCGGCAGGGTAAAAGGTTATTTGGTATGATTGATACCGGTCAAATCATCGGTATTATAGTCAGTAGTTATTCAATCCCGGTTCTGCTTTCTTTTGCAGTCGAAACAAGGGACCTGCTGTATATCAGTGCGGTCAGTGTTGTGGTTGCTCTGTTATTTCAGTTTATAATTTCCGGACGTTTCTCCATGGAACAAAAAGAGGTGCCTGCAGAAGAAGAATCAAAAACCGACACCGGCCTTGCTGCCATGTTTAAGTCGAGGTATATAGGGTATATGTCACTTTTCGTTGTATTGCTTATTTCCGTAACTATTTTTGTTCATTTCTCATTCCTTGGAGTGGCAAGAGAGTCTTATCCGGATCACTCAGATCTTGCTTCATTCTTTGGATATTTCAATGGAACCCTGATGGTATTCAGTGTTCTGATAAAAACCTTCGTATACGGTCGTGTTTTGAAAACCTGGGGTTTAAAACTGGCCCTCGTCATTTCTCCCCTACTGATCCTGGTATTTACCATTGTAGCGGCTGTGATCGGTGGAGTCTTTGGTCTTGCTGCAAGCTTCACAATGTTTTTCCTTATAATATCTGTGACCAAACTATTTACCAAATCACTTCAGGATTCCATCGTGGCCCCATCCATGAAAATTCTCTACCAGTCCCTTGACTCTAAGATACGATACAGCGTACAGGCGCGGATTGATGGAACCATCAATGAGATATCCGTACTTCTTTCCAGTCTGCTGGCTGCCGGACTGGTATCTCTTGCTTTCTTTTCCCTGGTACATTATACCTATGTCCTGATTATACTTTTAGCGGCATGGGCATTTGTTGCATTCAAGCTTTACCAGGCATACCGGAACTCATTGAATTCCTCACTTGCAAAATTCAGGCAATCCGATGCAGGCATTGAGAAAACGGATATTCGAAGTATACTTGACCGTGATCTGAAAAGCGCGTCTATGATTTCCATAAGAAATGCATTGGGATTTGTGGAAATAACAGATTTTGAAGGATTTAAGAATGCACTCTCAGCATTATTAAAATCTGCATCAGATAAAATCCGCCGAATGTCCCTCAGGAGGATTGACGAACTTAACCTTCCACTCTCAGAAGCCGAACTGGAAGCTGGGGTTAAGCAGGAACAAAAGGGAAAAAATAAGGATATTGCATCGGATTTATTAAAACGGCTGGATGATTACAGAGCACGAAAGATGACATCCGATGACATGATGCTAATGGCCAAGTCAGCAAACCGGAATGACAGGCTGATAATTGCAATGGCTCTTTTTGAATTGAAGGAATTCAAGCATCATGCAATCCTGAATACATTATTGCGTGACCCTGATCCTCATATCAGGACTACAGCTATCCAGGTCTCGGCTTTCTGGAAAGTATCTGAGGCAAGCCCCGTACTGATTGATTTTCTGGCTACAAAATACTTCAGACAGGCATATGACGCGCTTGTCCGGATTGGTGAAGAGGCCGTTGAAAGCCTTGAGCAGAGTTATTATAAATCTGGCATAGAACAGCATACCCTGAATCGTATAACCAGAATCCTCGGTAAGATAGGAAACACGGAAGCAATAAATTCCCTGCTGGGCAAGATCAATTATCAGAACCGCGAGGTTGAGGAAATAGCATTGCTGGCATTATTGGAACTCGAATACCAGTCTGACGAAAACAATCTTCAAAAAATCATTGATGGTGTCCGTACATCTGTTCACCAGATCGCATGGAATCTTGCCGCATTAAGTACGATTGCAGAAAACGAGCTTGGCGAATCCCTTGATTTTTCTTTCAGAGAAGAACTTGAGGTTTCTTTTAACCGGCTCTATAATCTGCTTTCTATAGCTTATGATCCTAACTCCATTCACCATATACGGCAGAACCTTGAATCCGGTACAAGTGAGGGTATAGGGTTTGCAATAGAATTGCTGGATATTTTTGTCTCTGATGAGGTCAAACCGGTGCTCTTTCCTGTGCTTGAGGACACTAATACAGTTGAAAAGATCAGGCAGCTACAGGTTGAGTTCCCAATAGTGATTATGGAACCGGATGAACTATTGTTAAGCATCATCAACCGTGATCCAAACCTGGTGGGTCCATTTTCAAAAGCTGCCGCAATAAATGCAATAAGCCAACTAGAGAAGACCGGTCTCACAGACGATCTTCTGGCCCAGGTTTTCAATCCGGATGAATTGTTAAGTGAATTGGCGGCTCTTCAGGTTAACCGGATGGATAAACCCAGCTTTGAGGAGGTCCTGGATAGAATATCAGCCGATCAGAAGAGCAGATTGACCAAGCAGGTCCGGGATTGTGAAGAAGGTTGGGAGAACCTGATATGGGACAGAATGCAACTGCTGATGGGTAACAAGTACCTGAAAGGACTTTCATCAAAACTGATTTACAAAATTGCAAAAGAAATGGAGCTGGTTCATCTGATGCCGGAACAATCATTTGACATGGTTGGGGATGACGGTACGGCAAAGTTCGGACTTTTGAGAACAGGAGAGTTAGATCTTCGGGTAGATGATAAGGAGCTTGGAAATATCCCGGTTAATGATTTAGTGGGAGTACCACCTTTAATTATCCTTAAAAAGAATAAAATTAAAATTTTCTCACCTGCTGAAACCTCAATGCTGATTGGTAGCCAGAGTTTGATTGATGATATGATGTTTGACAACGAGGATTTGGCACTAGCGATGTATAATTGGGCAGGAGACCAGGAGAACAGGTGGCAAATAATTACTAAAGAAATGGTTTCATAAATTCTCAAATTAGCAAAAATGGCAGATAAGCAAACGACCATATTTAAACAGCTAATATTCAATATTGTTCTTCCGGCAATCATTGCGCTGCTTCTGTTGGGTTCACTCAATTATTCAAATACCAAGAATATCCTGGTTAAATCCAGTAAAGAGAAGAACCTCATAATTGCCGATGAGATTACCCATATTCTTGAACTTCGGGATATGGCACTCGGGATTCTGGAAGCAGAATTAAACAAACGAATGGAGACCATCAGTAATAAGCTGGTAAATGAAATTTTTGAGACTACTGCTAACATTGAAACTGCTGACCTTGAGCAAATTCGCAAAGACCTGAGAATGAATCCCGATTTCGAAGATATTTATATTATTAATCACAAGGGAATTGTCGTTAATACTACTTTTCTGGCAGACAGGGGATTAAATTTATTCGATCTTGGTATCGATCACAAGAATTTGCTCCTTGGCATTATGGGCAAGGGGGAATATTTCTCAGAGCGTTTTGCAATGGGTGCCAATACAAGCATACTCAAAAAATATACATATCACGCAACCCATGATCAGAGATACATCGTCGAGCTTGGCGTCGGATCCGCACAGGCAGATGAGATCATTCAGGCAATAAATGATCGACTCAATGGATTGGCCGACAAGCAATCTTCGATTCAGGAAGTTGTTCTGTTTGTAGGTTCAGACAGTCCCTTTTCACTAAACGCCGATGTACAACTGGATGCAATGCATCTTGAGTATTATCAGAAGGTTCTTAAAGATGAATTACCGGTTAATGTTGAGATTAAGGAAGGAAAAACAAAGCTGCAGTATGATTATATTTTCATGCCAAGGAGTAATTCTGACCTTTACAAGGGGGGTGTGATCCGGATCGTGTCGGACTTTACTGCCCAACGACGCGTACTCAGGCTTGAATTATTAAAATTTATCGGGATCTTCGGACTTACCCTGGTCGTTGTGGTAATGTTATTGTACCGTAAGACCAAGGTGATTACGGATCCAATTAAGAAGCTTGTTATGAGTGTGAACCGGATTACAGACGGTCATCTTAATGAACGGGCTGAAGTAACCGGAAAAAATGAAATAACCGGATTGTCTGTAAAGTTCAATCTGATGATCGCTCAACTGGAGGAATATTATAATGAGCTGGAACAGAAAGTAAGGGAAAGGACTGCAGAAATCGAAAAGCAGAAGGAGGAAATATCCGCCCAGAGGGATTCACTTGAAGACCAGAGAAATATGCTTGCCGATGCTAATGTCAGCCTGCAAGATGCTTATACTGATATCGAAGAGAAGAATCGGCATATCGAGGACAGTATTCGCTACGCCAAAAGAATCCAGAATGCCATACTTCCGCCTGACCAGTACGTTCGCAGACTGTTTGCTGATTATTTTATTTTATATCTGCCCAAGGATATTGTAAGCGGTGATTTCTACTGGGTAAGCCATACTGATAACAAAACCTTTATCGCGGCCGTTGATTGCACGGGGCACGGTGTACCAGGTGCATTCATGTCAATTGTCGGACACGATCGTCTGAACTATGCTGTTAATGTTGAAGATGCACGTCGCCCTGCAGCAATTCTCGATAGCCTGAATAAGGGTGTGACAGATACTCTCAGGCAGGCAAGAACGGAGATATCGGTTAAGGATGGAATGGATATAGCCCTGCTCAGTATTGATTTTGACAGCAATAAGCTTGAATATGCGGGAGCCTATAATCCTCTCTACCTTGTCAGAGACAGTGAGTTACAGCAGTTTGCGCCAGACAAATTCCCCATTGGTGCATTCATGGGAGAAGAACTCAATAAGTTCAAGAATAATGAAATCGATATAAAGTCCGGCGATGTACTCTATGTCTTTTCTGACGGCTATGCAGATCAGTTTGGGGGACCCAAGAACAAGAAATTCATGACAAAACGTTTCCGGGAAATGTTAGTTGAGATAAATGATCAGTCCATGAAAGAGCAAAAGGAAACTTTGAATACCCGGATTCATGACTGGATGGGAGAAGATAATGACCAGGTGGATGACATCCTCATTATCGGTATCAGGATTTAAAAGAAAACAACATGAAAACCCTTAACAAAATCGTGCTGCTCAGCCCGGGTATGGACGATACACATTCCGGTCCGGATCCAGGCTGGATTGAAAAGCTTGGGACCAACCTTAATCTTGTACTGAAGAAGTATACGGGAGATAGCCTGATTACTATAACTGCGGAGTATAAAGAGGCAGCTGACTTGCTGAATAAACAGGTTTTTCTATTCATTGTAATGCATGAATCTTATTCTTCTGCTACGAAATACATGAAATTTCTTGAGAAGATATCAGCTGATGATGATTTAAAGGTAGGGTATCTGGTCAGAATTGACAGCTCGGTCCGCATAGCTGGAAAAGTACCGGAACCGGTTGTAAATGCTAGCTCCATTGACTTATTTGAATCCAGCAAAGATCAGGTTGAGGGTACATGGCTTGATGATGAGTCTCAGGTTTACTGGTCTCGCCTGCTTGATCTCGCTGCTGAGGTAAAGGCTATTTCTGAATCTACAGTAGATAAAACTGAAAAAAGTTCAGATAAAAATATATATCTGGCCCAGGCTGCAGCTGACATGGGGAGAAACCGGGACATTATTAAGCGGGAATTATTGGAATATGGATTCAAAGTTTTTCCGGATACCGACCTCAGAATATATAAAGCAAATCTTAAATCGGAGGTACAAAAGCTCACCAACAGGTCCCGCCTCGTGATTCACCTGCTTGGGAATGCATATGGTGAATCAATGAAAGAATCCGGTAATTCGCTTGCTGAGGTGCAAATTCAATATATTACTGAATATCTGGAGGCGATTGAAAATGACCCTGTTCATGCTGAAAAGGAGATAAACCGGCTTGTCTGGATCGACCCGGAATTTAACCCGGTTGATTCCCAACAGGAGGAGTTGATCAATCAGCTGAAAAGAAATATCGAGAAACTGCATCGTACCGAAATCATTCAAACTCCGCTGGAACTTTTCAAGACTCTTGTTGTTAAAAGATTGAGACAGGATGTTTCCGGCGTGTCAATGCCCGAAGCAGACGATTCTTCAGAGGGTGGATTTATCTATGTAATACATTCTCCTGATGATCAGCAGGAAGCTACAGAACTGGCGAAAGGTTTGTCAAGGGGAGGTTTGCGTACAGGGATGCTTGATTATGGAAGAAAACAGAAACATTTGCTGAACGATCACAAAAGCTATTTACGGTCCTGTGACAGTGCACTTATATATTACGGGAATCCCAACCGGCCATGGCTCAGATCAAAAGTGATGGACCTGCTTAAGGCGCCCGGGCTGGGTAGAGTACAGTCACTGACAGCAAGACAGATACTCGCAGGGAAGAAAGATGAACTCGAGGATTTCTCCCTGCCCGGTGAAATAAATATCACAAAAGAAACAGACATGTCAAAGGCTGTTTCACAACTATTGGAAACCCTGAAGCAATAAATAATGAGTAAAAAAGCTCAAGAAAAAAATCCAACGCCGGAGAAGGACAGGATACAATTGAATCCCTTTCCCGGGCTGCGTCCTTTCGGCCTTGAAGAAAGCCATCTGTTTTTCGGACGGGAAGGACAAAGTGAGGAGGTTCTTCGACACCTGTCTGAAAATCGTTTTGTGGCTGTTATCGGAGCATCCGGGAGTGGTAAGTCTTCATTGATATACTGTGGACTCGTCCCAATACTGCATGGTGGATTTATCACAGATGCCGGGTCACGCTGGAAGATCATTACAACACGTCCAGGCAATAATCCTATTGGTAACATGGCAAATTCAATTGCCGGGGCAGGAAAAGGAAGCTCGGAAGAAAAGGATGACAAAGATATTAATATCATGTCTGCAATTCTCAACAGGTCATCCATGGGACTAACAGAAGCCCTGCGTCAGCATGTCTATGACGGCAAAAGTAATATTCTGCTGATGGTTGACCAGTTCGAAGAACTGTTCAGGTTTAAGAAAAGCCGCCAGGATACGGTTTCCTTTAACGAGTCTGAGGCTTATGTTAAGCTTCTTGTTGAAGCAGTCCGTCAGTCTGAGGTACCTGTCTACATGGTTCTGACCATGCGCTCAGATTTTATTGGAGAATGTTCACAGTTCCAGGAACTTACAAGCCTGATAAATGAAAGCAATTACCTGATTCCCCAGATGACCAGGGATGATTTCAAGGATGCCGTTACGGGTCCCGTCGCCGTTGGCGGAGCTTCAATCGATCCTAATCTTGTCACCCAGCTTCTTAATGATGTAGGGGATAACCCGGATCAGCTGCCCATTCTGCAGCACGCTCTTATGAGGACATGGGAATACTGGCAGCAGCAGAAAGATCTGGAAAGACCTCTTAGTATTTCAGATTATGAGGCAGTAGGAAGAATGGAAAAAGCCCTCTCAGAACATGCCAATGAAGCTTTTGAGGAGCTTTCACCAAAGGAAAAAATGATATGCGAAAGCATGTTTAAGACACTGACTGAAAAAGGAGGGGATAATATCGGCATCCGGCAACCTACAAGGATGGAGGTAATATCTGAAATTGCCATAGCCGATCCTGAGGAGGTAGCTGCAGTGGTTGAAATATTCCGCAAGCCAGGCAGATCCTTCCTTATTCCCGCTCATCCGCTCCAATTGACCAGTAATTCGGTGGTAGATATATCACATGAGAGTATTATGAGGATTTGGGACCGGCTGAAAATATGGGTAGAGGAAGAAGCACAGGCTGTTCAGATGTACAGCAGGGTCTCTGAAGCCTCAGCCCTTTTCCAGGAAGGTAAAACAGGACTCTGGAGACCTCCCGACCTACAGCTTGCTCTCAACTGGAGGAAAAAACAGCAACCTACGCTTACCTGGGCGGAAAGATATAATCCTGCTTTCGAACGTGCCATGGTATTTCTTGAAACAAGTGAAAAGGATTTCATTGCTGAAGAGCAGAACAAAATCAGGCTGCAAAAAAGACAGCTGAGAAGAACAAGGGCTTTTGCTATGGTACTGGGGACTGCGGCAATTATTTCCATTGGAATAATGCTCTATGCATTTGTCCTCCGTGATGAAGCTGTTAAGGCACAGCAAGAGGCGGTACTCCAGAAATCCTATGCCGACAGTAGTGCATTGGTAGCCCAATTTCAGACAGAAATTGCTGTGGCACAGTCTGATACTGCAATGATGATGAGGGATAGTGCCGATGCCAGTGCCCTGGTTGCGATGGAAAACGCCCAGGAGGCAGACAGGCAATCCGGAATTGCCGCCAGGAACGCCCTAATTGCACAGGACAGTGCTGAAGCCGCTACACAGCAGAGGAATATTGCCCTTCAGCAGCAGCGGGAGGCCTTGCGGCAACAAGGACTAGCAGAAGCGGCCAGTGATGAAGCATACCGGAGGCAGGTACTTTCAGTGTCCCAGTCAATGGCAGTAAAATCATTGCAGGTAGATAATGATACAACCCTGAAAGCCTTGCTTGCCTACCAGGCATACCTGTTTAATGAAAATAATGATGGACTTGTCCACCATACGGATGTGTATTCAGGTTTGTATGATGCTTTGAAATTCCTGAAAGGTCCATCGTATAATGTTTATACAGGGCACACCGATGCCGTTCGCTACCTTGTATTTGCCCCGGATAATAAAACTTTTTACAGCGCAGGGAGTGATGGCAAGATACTTCAATGGGACATAGAAGATAAAGATCATTCAATTGTGATTGAAAATCCATTGGTAAACAGGGTAATAGATGTCAGTGATGATGGAAAATGGCTTGCCTGCGGTACGGATGGTAGCGGGGTTCAGCTTTTCCGGACGGGCTCATCATCTGCTGAACCGAGGATCCTGAGTACATCCGATAACCATATCCGATCTCTTGATTTTCTTCCCGACAATAAGAGAATGTTCTCAGCCGGAACGGGCGGAGTTATAACGCTTTGGAATCTTGATAATGGACGGAGTGAAGTTTTTGCAACCATTGAATCACCTGTGGATGTTCTTGTGGTTTCAAGGGATGGAAAATATCTTGCTGCCGGAACCAGGGAAGGGCAGATTATCATTTATGAGGTTGATAATTCCGAGTCATCATTTATACTCCATGAAGATCCGGGGAACTCCGTTCTTGCACTTGATTTTGGTGAGGATGACAGAATCCTTGCGAGCGGTGATATGCAGGGAAATGTAATTGTATGGGACTTCATGTCAAAATCAATGCTCAATAACCTGCGGGGTCACAGAGCCAGGATCACCCAGTTGAGATTCAGCCCTGACGGTAGTCTTCTCGCTACCTCAAGTAACGATGGATCGGTTCGATTGTGGGAGACCGCAAATCTGAATACTCAACCCATTGTTCTGTCCGCGAACCAGGGATTTGTTTTTTGCGTGGCTTTTAGTCCGGATGGAGAACATATCCTTACGGGGAGTACAGATGAGGACAGACTGGTGATGTCACCAACTAAGACAGAGACAATGGTTACGGATATTTGCAATAGCATAGACAGAAATTTCTCGGAAGAAGAGTGGAACACCTATATCGGCACGGACATTCCATATGAGCAGACCTGCAAGGCGAAACCTGCCATTATCGGGGTAAAGCGATCCGGGGGAAATTAACTACTAAACCAATGAACTGACCTATGAGATATCTTAAATACTTCATCCTGGTCCTGCCCATTGTGATTGCGTTGGAAGCGCAAGCACAGGAGGAGGATTGTGCCTTTAAACTGAGGGAAGCACAACAGCTTTACGATGCTGGACGGATAGAAACTATTCCTGAAATGCTCCAGGCATGTCTTGAAAGAGGATTTACCCAGGAAGACAGGCTTGCGGCTTTCAAGCTTATCATCCTCTGTCAGATATACGCTGATGATCTTGAGAAGGCTCATGCGGGAATGCTCTCTTTTTTAAAGAGATATCCCGAATATGAACTAACTACCACCGATCCGGTTGAATTCAGGTTTATCTTCGAAAAATATCGTACAAGGCCAATCCTGGATATTGGTGCCTTTGCAGGCGTTAGTCTAACCCATGGACTGATAAGCCAGCCCTTCACCCCATTCAATCTGAATAATGCAAAACCAAAATATACATCGGATGGATTTGGATTCCAGGCCGGTGCCCTGTTTAATTTCTACGCCAGCAGCAATATACAGATCAGCCTGGAACCAATGTATGCACAAAGCAATTTTCAACTGGTATATGAGCAGGAACCCATTGAAGGAATTGCAACACTGGATCATCATGAGAAGCAGTCCTATCTGTATATTCCTTTGTCTGGCACCTACGAATTTATAATTGGGAAGTTCAGGCCATATGCCCGGCTAGGATTTCAGTTGGGACTCCTTTTTGCAAACAATACCTCTTCTTCAGGTATTTTTGAAGGTCCGGATGAAGACAATCTTGAGAACAGGAACCAGTTGAATTACTGGGTCTTTGGAGGCGGTGGATTCAAATATAAGCTGAACAAATCCTATATCTTTGTGGACCTGAGGTATAATGTGGGACTGAATCAATACCTGGTATCGCCTGATAAGCGATTTACACAACCCAACCACAACTGGGTTTATATGTACCAGGATTCCGATTTCCGGCTGAATAGTTTTATGATAAGTGTGGGATATGCCCGGTCATTCTTCAACCCCAAAAGAGTCAATTAAACTATGAAAACGTTCAGATATTTACCTGTCATCTTAGCTCTGCTTCTTGCAGCCTGCAATAAGTATGACATTCAGCCTGAACAGGCGAAAGGATTTATTAAATTCTTCTCAGACACAGACCTGAATGAATCCGGAGTTGATGTTAAGCAAACACCGGATGGTGGATATGTTGCAATCGGAAACTCCATTGCAGAGGGATCAGGTTTAAGTGATATATATCTTGTAAAGACTGATCAGTACGGCAATGAGGAATCATGGAGCCCTGTCATTTTGGGTGGAGATTTTGACGATGTTGCCACCAGTCTTCAGGTTGTTTCCGATGGATATGTAATCCTCGGTTATTCCAAAATGGATGCAGATTCTTCCTATGATATGTACATCCTGAAAACTGATTTACAGGGGAATAAACTTTGGGAAAACTGGGTTGAAGGAAGCGAAGATGACCGGGGATCCAATCTGATTGCTACTGCAGATGGTGGATTTATTGCCTCCGGAGTAACAAGAAGCCATGGCTTGGGAGTTCAGAATGCCTGGCTGGTTGTTTTTGATGCCGATGGTAAAAGGGTTTCAATATTAAATAACACTGCAGGTTATAGCAATACAACTATAGTTGACACTTATATAACTGAAGGTGAGCACTTCTACCTGGTGAGTGCAGTTCTGGCTGAGGATAATAACCGGATGCATTTGTTTCCTGTTGACAAGACATATCCAAGTCTGGTATACCCCGGTGTTATAATCCCCGATGGCAGTAGCCCGAATCTATCAATAAATAGTATGGAGGCATTAAGCGGAGGAGATTTTCTGCTCTGTGGTTCGGTCAATGCTTCTTCTGGTTTTAGTGAAATATATCTGGCCAGGTTTCATCCCGCTTCGACCAGTGTTCAGACCACTTTTTCCATAGTATGGGAAACAACACATGAGTCCGAAGATCCAAGTGATCAAGCCGATTTCTTTGGAAACTCAGTGCGAGTTATTGATGATAATACCTTCGCTGTTATCGGGACAAAACGAGAAACAGGCAATGATGATATCATTCTATTGTTGGTGGATGCCGATGGAAATGAAAAAAGCAGAACCTATTACGGCGACGAGGGATTCCAGCTTGGAGAGGGACTTGATTTCACTTCTTCGGATAACGGACTCATTATCGTGGGAACCAACGGTGCTGAGGATAATTCCATGATTTCCCTGCTAAAAACCGATTCCTCAGGAAAGTTATAAACAGAGAGGTATTTTAAGCAACCTAAAGGGTTATAATCGGGTCTTGCACATAATATACTGTAAATAATATCGTTCGGTCTCTATTATAAAATATACAAGCCATGAATATTAGGAGATTTTACCTTACCATAATATTAATACTGGGAGCTGTTGCATTGGCAAATGCCCAAAGTGTTTCCTTCGATGACAACTCCGTTGACGAAACAGAGCTGTATCCAACAGGCACCGACATAAATATTACACTAACTGGCGCGACCTGGATAACACCCTTGGAGACGACCGATTTCAGTTTTGCAAGTGCACCTGCAGGTGTTAGTATTACAGCAGTCAATGATGTAACTACGACCACGGCAACTCTCACACTGACTTTAACTGTGGATTTTGATATCGATTATATCGCAGCCACGGTAACTGTCGCAGATGCCGCAACTGACTATTCTGGAGACCTTGAGACTGACGATGACCTGGCATTTATAGCAGATGTTGAAACGGCAACCTTTGGTGCCTCGAGTCCTGCAACATTAACTGAAAGGAATGTGGATGGTAACAGTTACATACATATTAATTTGGGAGGCGATGAGAAGTTTGTTAGTCATGGCAGTTTGACTACAACAAATTTTACACTTGTTGGATTTCCGGCCAGTATTAGTCTCTCAGATATGATAACAACCGGGGGTACCAAAACAGGAGTTTCTCAGGCGGTTATTAAAATTGATTATACTCCAGGGGACTTCGATACAGATATCACTGGCTCCATAAGCATTCATCCGTCTGTATTGGTTCAATCAACGAGTGCTCTGACAACAACGGTTGATATGACGATAACCCATGTTGAAGAAATTGTTGAAGTTACAGCTTCCTCTAATATGAGTGAAATGGACCTGGATGATGCTACCATTCAGCTTACGCTGACAGATGATGTAACACCGAATCAGGCATTTACTGCTGCAGATTTTGTACTTAATGGTTTTCCCGCTAATACGACTATTGGGGGCGTAGTGAGGAATTCACCAACCCGGATGACCCTTAGCCTGGATTATGCTCCTGTTAATGATATGAATGCAGCGATCAGTAGTGCAAGTATTGAGGTAAAACCCAGTATACTTACCTGGAATAAGCCGAATGATTTATCAACGACTGCTGACATTTCAATAGGATATACTGACGAGTCTGTATCTATGACAAGTTCCAATAATCTGAGCGAGCAGACCCTGAACATTGCCTCGCTTGATCTAACCCTTTTAAATGATTTCACACTTCTTAAAGACCAGTCATTAGGCACTGGAGGTTTCACCTTAAATGGTTTTCATACAGGAACCACGGTGGAGAGTGCTGTCAGTAATACAGCCGGGGATGTGATTACCATCAACCTGGATTATACTCATTCAGTAGATCTGGATGCAGATATTACCACTGCCAGTATTGATATAGATCCATCCCTTCTCACATTTAATAATGATGATAATTTATCAACACCTGCTGACATTACAATAGGCCATTCTATTGAGTCTGCTTCTTTATCAAATTCGAATGACCTGAGCGAGCAGACCCTGAACACTGCCTGGATCGAACTCACACTTGCAAATGATCTTACACTTCTAAAAGACCAGATCTTGAGTACTACAGGTTTCAGCTTGAATAATTTTCCGACCGGGACCACGATTGAGAGTGTTGCAAGTAATTTAGCCGGGGATAAGATTACAGTTAACCTGAATTATAATCATTCAGTTGATCTAGATGCAGATATTACCAATGCCAGCATTGATATCCCTGCCTCTGCTCTTACCTGGAATGTTGATAATGTTATAAAATCAGCTGACTTTACAATAGGACATTCTATCGAGTCAGTTGCCGAAACAGCTTCAAGTAACCTGACCGAGGCAAACCTGGATAATGGATCGATTACTCTTACCCTTACGAATGATGTAACCACAAACACAGGGTCAATACTTTCGAGCCATTTCACATTAACTAACTTTCCGAACGGGACAGATATTGAGAGCGTCAACAGTGATGGAACAGTAATCACAATCCTCCTGAGTTTTACCGGTGAAGATTTTGACAATACCATATCGAATGCCCAAATTTCAGTTCTGCCAACAATTCTCACCTGGAATACTAGTGCACTGACTGCTGACATCTCTGACATAACAGCTACTCCTGTGAGCGTTGACATCACTCAGGACAGTAGAGTTGAATCACAGCTCTATACTGCGGAAAATGTTATTGAGGTTGTACTAACCGGTACAGGGTTTGTTAATTCAGGGAGTATTCCTTCCACGAGTTTCACCCTTACAGATGCACCTCTAGGAGTTTCTATAAGCGATATCGATATCACTAGTGCCACAACAGCTGATGTTTCCCTTCAAGCAACCCTTGATTTCGATGTTAGTTCCTTATTGGCCTATATTACGATTCCTGATGCTGAAGTTACCAGCAATATCGGGGACCTGACAACTGATTATATACAGTTCTTGCGTCTTATTGAATCGGCTGGTCTCTCCTCCAGCCCCGTACAGCTCGATGAGAGCAATATGGATGGGACCAGTTATATTCGTATACCCCTTACAGACGAAACATTTGTTAACCATGCATTACTTTCTCACTTAGATTTCCTCCCACTTATTGGTTTCCCTCCTGGTGTAAGCCTTACCGGAATGAAAACAAGTGGAACTACCCTGACAACTGAAACTGAGGCTGTAATTTTTATTGATTATACTCCGGGCGACTTCGACGCAAGCTTTTCTACTGCCCATGTAAGTATTCCTGCGGATAAACTTACGCAATCATCTGCAGTGCTGCTTACCAGTAATATCTCCGTATTGCACCTGATTGAATCCGTAAGCATATCCGCTAACAACCTGGACGAGCAAAACCTTGATAATGGATCGATTACTCTTACGCTCACGAATGATGAAACGACAACTAAATCAGGATCGTTAGATGTGAACGATTTCATATTCACTGGATTACCTTCTGGAACCAGCATACAAGGCATAACAAGTGATGCTACCGGTAAAATAATCACAATCCTCCTGGATTTTACCCCTGGAGTTGATTTTGATACAGACATAGTTGGAGCAGAAGTTACAGTTAAGTCCAGCATTCTAACATTTAGTAAGCTTAGTCCATTAACTGCAATTATACCTGATATTGTAGCTTCAATTGAATCCGTAAGCATAACAGCTTCCACCAACCTGGACGAGCAAAATTTGGATAATGGAACAATTACACTCACTCTCACCAATGACGAGACGCCAATCAAAGCAGGATTGTTAGATGTGAACGATTTCACTTTCACTAATTTACCTTCTGGAACAACGATAGAAAGCATTACTAGTGATGGCACTGGCAAAATAATCACAATCCTCCTGGCTTATACTCCTGGTGATTTTGATAACAACATAACTGATGCCCTGGTTACAGTATTGCCCGCTACACTCACCTATAATACTGGTGGATCCCTGAGTACAAGCCCCTATACTATAACAGCTTCTACTGAATCTGTAGCCATAACCAGTTCCGGTAACCTGGATGAGCAAAACCTGGATAAGGGAACCATTGTACTTACACTGACAAATGATCAAACGATCACATCAGGGGCGATCGATTCAATCCATTTCAGGTTTGATAATTTACCTCCCGGAACAAGCATTGAAAGCATTGGTTCTGATATTGGACGAACGATAATTACGATTGAACTGAATTTTGACAATTACTTTGATTTTGATGATCCGATAGATAATGTAGCAATTGCTGTCAGGCCTTCCATTCTTACATGGAATCTTACTGATTCACTACCAACATCTGATTTTCTGATTGCAGATTATGATGAAACTCCTCAGGCATTTATGACTTCTAGTTCCTGGCTAAGGGAATTCTTCCTGGATACTATGAGCATGGATATTAAGTTCGAGGAGGAAGTCTTTAAAAGAAATATCAGTATTAATACTACTGATTTCGTTATTGAAAACGGTCCCACAGGACTCTCGGTCAATGGACTCACTAACCTGGCTGATTCTTCCATTACTTTGGAGCTCGAATTTGACGGTACTGATTTTGACGATTCATTAACCAATGTAATGATTGCCATCAAAAATGAAGTTCTTGTTCAACAGGAAACAGATTTCCTCCGAACGGATCCATTTACGATAAAGGCGAACATTGAACCGGTTATTTCGGATGTAAGCATAACCGATGATACTGCCAAAATCGATGATGTGATTATGGCAACCATTGTTCTTTCGGAGTATACCGAAGACTCGATGTATTTACTTGTCCCAGGCGCAAAAATTGGAGGTTATCCAATTGATTCAATGAAATGGGTGAGTCATAACCTGTACAATGCATGGTTTACCCTTGCAGAAGGAGGTGCAGATTACTTTGCTCCGGATAATATCCCGGTTTCCGAATTCCAACTGGATGACTTTCCTGTTGAGGGTATTCCCTATAACAGTCTTATAGATCAGGATTTTGACCATCTTGACGCAAACAAACCAGTTGTACAATCGCTGACGGCAATCGGACAGGCAGATAAACAAATAGGTGATGAGGTCATTTTACTTATTTCTGCTTTTGAAGAGGACCTTACCATAGAGGATTCATCCGTGATAAACATGGAGTATATTACGGAAGACTGGGTGAATTATGACCAGATCGGAGGCGGCACCTATACCCTGACTTATACAATACAGCCGGATGACCAGGATGTGGATACAGGTAAACTTGTAAGCAGGGTCTATTTAAGGGACTTTGCGGGTAACATCAATGATACCTGTCCGAAGATCAAACCCAATAGCCTCACCATCGATGCCAGTGCTCCATCGATCATTAGCATGACCAATACAACAGGAGCCAGCTCTGCGATTATCGGTGATACCGTTGAATTAACGATCGTTTCCGATGGTACAGATTACCATTTAACAGAGGATTCAAAGGTGAATGGAATAAAGCCTGAACACGGATTAATACTTGACCGGTCAGGTACTACATATTACGTAAGATACAGGGTTAAAGAGGGAGATGATCCGGTGGAAACTCAGGGCCTCCTTAAGGCCAGGATTACCCTGGAAGACCCATCAGGGAATACAAGTCCTACGGATACAACCATTGCCAATAACGATATTCTAGTCTATCCAGAGAAACCAACTGCCACCCTTACAGGGAATGACGAGATTTGCTATAATGATACCGCCATACTGTTCGTAAACCTTACAGGTACCGGACCATGGGATATAACCTATTCGGATCCGGACAGCAGCTACCAGGTATTCGGGATCCCGACATCTCCTCATACGATCCGCCTGAGTCCACAGACAAATACAGATTATAAGATGGATTCTGTAAGCGATGCCACCGGCAACTTTAACAATGGCGCCGGCATGTCAACAGTTGTAGTCAATCCACTTCCCATCCCTGTAATTACAAATCTGGATAATGTTTATGCTGAAACCGACACAACAATCTATGAGCTGATAGGTGATCCTGCCGGGGGTGTTTTTTCAGGCCCCGGTGTAAGTAATCCCCTCCCATGGAATTATGTATTCAAACCAGCTGTTTCCGGACTGACCGAAGGGAATCCACATACCATAAAGTATGAATTCATTGACAATGAAGGTTGCTATGAGGATACAACTCAAAAAGTGGATATAGTGGAGGCCGATGTGAAATATGTCTACCAGAAACCCGATAAATGGGCATGTTTTCTTGATGACAGTTACACCATTGCGCTATATAATACAAGTGAGAGTAATGGCACATTTACCGTTATATCAGGGACTGACACACCCGGCTTTGTTGACAGCGTTTTCTATGAGGAATCCTGGGTGTCAGATTCAAATTGGGATATTCTTACCCTTCATCCATCATCTTTTAACTGGGGATTTAGTCCTTACGATGAACCTCATGATTATATCATTTTGTACTCATATTTCAATAAGGATGGTGTAGAAGTTCAGGCTCCGGAACTCAGGTTAGACATTGAATTCTTTCAAGATGCAAAAATCATATCACTTGTTGGTACAACAGATAAGGTATTTTGCAGCTCGGTCAACCCACTGCTGATCAAGGGAAACTGGGAAGGGGAGAATGCCGTCTTCGATGGTCCGGGGATAGAGAAATCCGGAGCGGTAACCTACCAGTTTGACCCCAAACAGGCTAATATCGGCAAAAATTTAGTTTACTACACATATACTGCCACTCATGGATGTGTTCAGAGGGATTCTGCGATTCTCACAGTAAATCAGACTCCTGAACCAAGGCTTGAAAGGATTGATTCCTGCCTGACCTCATTTGGCAGTGATATACATTTTATTAATATTACCGATACCACTGGACTTGGACCCGTAAAGTGGTCCTGGAATTTTGGTGACCAGGCGTCCGGGATTATTCTGAATAACTTGGAAATATATACTATGGATACCGTATCTCATAACTACCAGAGCCTGGTCAAGTATACGGTTACACTTTCTGCAGAGATTATTGCCACAGGGTGTACACAGGCCAATAACAGTGAGGATCATTACAAGATCTTTGAATTCGGGAGTACGCCCACACCGATCCTGAGTTGGACCACGGAATGCGATAAGGGAATCGCAGTTCCAATAATCGCTTCAACCGATTCGGAGGACCCAATTGCGAATTATCACTGGATCATTAAGGATCAGAGTGGAAGCATAGTGATTAATACCGAAGGCGCCGGACTCGATACGTTGAACTTTACTTATGCTGAAAGAGATAAGTTTAATATTGAGGTCGCCCTGGAAACAGAAAGAGGTTGTATTGCAAGTGCATCTGATATTATTCACCTGAGACCATATTTCAGGGATATTGTGTCCAATGGACCGATTGTTGAAGACTTTGAATCTGTTGCAGAGGGTTGGAGCAGCCAGGGCCAGTTGTTGGAAGATGGGAAAATACATAACTCCTGGAAGTGGGAGCAGGCCGTTGCCGGACAGTGGCCTCATTCAAGCGCAAACCCGAGTAAGGCAATGTATACCGAGCTGACACCCAAGATTGAAGAACAATCCTGGGTAATCAGTCCCTGTTATGATTTCTCCGGAGTACGCAGGCCATTAGTAAGGCTTGATTACAAGAGTATTTCAGACCGTAACTTTGATGGTGCCGTACTGCAATACACAATCGATGATGGGGACAATTGGACCAATGTAGGAGAGATCGACGACGGAAGCATCAACTGGTACAATTCATTCAGAATTCAGGATGGTCCGGGTGGACAGGGTGAAGGATGGACAGGTCCGATTGAATTTGTTGAAAATTCTGAATGGAAAAAGGGTTTGCATGAACTTGATCCACTGATTGGAAGGTCAACCGTACAGTTCAGAATAGCATACAGCAACAAAGGCGAGAGTGAGATTTCCAGCAAGGGATTTGCATTTGATAATTTTTGGATCGGTGAACGTACCCGGATTGTGCTGATTGAACATTTTACAAACTCCGGAATCAGCGGGATAGAAGAGAAGGATAATCAGATTAATAGTCTTGTGGGAAGTAATTATACCGATGCAATAGATCTGCATTATCATACTAATGTGGATGGAGCAACAGACCAGATGAATACTGACAATCCTGCACCTGCAAGTGCAAGGAGCCTCTTTTATGGAATTCGTACAGCCCCGTATACCTTTATGGATGGTGGCGTAAGCGGTACCATGATCTATGACTACGAGGAAGAACTTCTCGATACACTGGATCTCTATACACGGGCATTGATTGATCCATTATTTGAAATCAACCTTCCGGATTCGATTGTTGACTGGACAGATATCAAGGTAGATATTAAAGCTCTTGAGAATCTTGCTGAGGGTGAATACAGACTTTATGTTGTTATTGCTGAGGAGGATGTAAATGGTTATCAAAACGTTGTAAGGGATATGCTGCCGAGTACTGCCGGGATCAGCATGCTTCAGTCATGGACGGCTGGAGATACAAAATCTTTCGATCTGAGTTACAATGTAGGCGATTTTGTTCTGGACCCGGAGAATCTCTTTGTGGTAGCATTTATACAGGATGCAAATACCAAACTGGTGTATCAGGCCGCAAGCACCAATACAGATCTTAATATGGCAACCAAGCCCGTATCATCCAGACCTGTACAGGACTATCTGGCTTCAAAGGACCTGGAAATGCTGGTATATCCAAATCCGGCTACGAATCAGGCATACCTGGTATTTGCTGAGGCACTTAGTAATGAAGTTGAAATTCAGCTGTTCAGCCATACAGGTAGCCTTGTAAGGAATGCATTGTTGCCAGCCGGTACCGAAACACAGATATTGGATGTCAGCGGACTTGATCAGGGAGTATATCTCATCAGGGCTATACAGAAAGGCAGGATTATTGGAACCCAGAGACTGATGATTATGAATTAAAGTGAATATCAGAGATATTTTAAAGGCCTGGAAGCTATTTGCACCAGGCCTTTTTTTCGGTGATAATCTTATTCCTGGACCTGGTGCTCTAAAAATTTCAATCCGAAAATCCGGCCAAATTCACGGAGCTCGCCTGTCTGTTCCTCACTGGGGAAGAACTTAGTTGCCAGACCATCCTGCACAATATCCAGCTTAAGATTTCTGAGATGGTTCTCGATGAGTGGAACAGCTTCTCCACTCCAGCCGTAAGATCCGAAGGAAGCGGCAAGCTTTCCCTTATCCCGGATTGGATTGATGACCGAAAACAACTTATAAACAGGCAGCAGGGTGTTCCGGTTTATGGTTGGTGAACCAATAAGAATGCCGCCTGACCTGACGATATTTTCTTCCAGTTCCCCCAGTGGGATGTGCTCAATGTCGAGTACCTTAACTTCAATGTCACCAGCTTCCTGAATGCCTTTAGCTATGACTTTTGCCATTTCTCCGGTATATCCATATGCAGAAACATAGGTAACAAGAATCCGGCCCTGACGTCCCTCCTGAGCGTTGAAAAACTCCTTGGAATACTCGCTGGTGAGTTTTACTTTTTCTTGCCAGGTTGACCTGAGAATGGGACCGTGACCGGGACAGATCATTGAAATCTCAAGTGGAGAGATCTTGTCAATTGCCTTAAGCATGAATTTGCTGAAAGGCTTTAGGATCATGTCAAAGTAGTATTTAAATGCGCCCGAATAATCACCGACCAGGTCATCGAACATCCTGTTATCACAAAAATGTGCCCCGAATGAATCACAGGTAAACAGAATATGATCCTCTTCCAGGTAAGTGTATATTGTATCCGGCCAGTGGAGATTTGCGGCTCCTATAAAACGGAGAGTCTTGTTTCCCAGGTCGAGCGTGTCACCGTCTTTAATTTTCATTGAATTAAAGGGCCTGTCTATCATCTCTGATAGATAATTAAGAGCCTGTCCACTACCGATCACGGTAGCATTCGGTGATTTTTCCAGAAGGTATTTGAGACTTCCGGAATGATCCGGTTCGGTGTGGTTACATACGATGTAGTCAATTTCTGTGGGATCGCAGAGTTCCTGTATCTTTCCCAGAAATTCTTCATGGAAAGATTTTTTGACGGTATCAATTACAACCTTCTTTTCAGCATTAATAAAATATGAATTATAGGTCGTTCCATGCTGAGTTTCCATGACAATATCAAAGGATACAATATCCCGGTCAAGAGAACCTAGCCAGGAAACACCATCGGTAACAGGGAGAATTTTTGAGTGGTTCATGAGGATGAATTTTCCTCAAAAATAATTAAACTAAATCGAAAAATTGCCCGTGTGAAGGGATCTGTATTAACAGTTTGTAAATATTCCCGGGAAGGGGAATGAAAAAAGGCTGTTCCACCCTTATTCAGGTAAAACAGCCTTAAGCCTTAAATTATGGTTTCTCTATTACTTTTTGTCACCCTCTTTTGTTGACTTTTTGTCATCACTGCATTTTGATTTGCAACAATCAGACTTAGCTTCACAATCAGCTTTTTCGGTCTTCTGATCGGCTTTCTTGTCATCCTTCTTGTCATCCTTCTGAAGTTCTTTTGACATCTCAATGCTCACATTGCTGCTAGATGCAATTACGGGCACTGCCATTACTCCAAGAAAAGCTACAAGCGATACAAGTACAATAATCTTCTTCATGATTCTATTTTTTTGTGATTAATAAATAATTTTGATTTGCTCAAATATACGTGGAATGCCTGCTAAGGTTTGTTAATTGTCTGTTAAAAGATAATTTAGTCTGAAATTATGATTCTATTTCCGCGATAGGTGTGTCAAGTCCCCTGACCCTCTGACCCGGCCGGACCAGAATTTTACTGTTCAGAGGTAAGAAGACATCAACTCTTGATCCGAATCGGATAAATCCCATTTCATCAGCCTCTTTTACCTTTTTGCCTGTTTCGGCATAACTGATAATACGTCGGGCTACCGCACCTGCGATTTGCCGGATGAGGATCTCAATATCTCTCTCATTTTTGACTACAACAGTATTTCTTTCATTGTCAGTTGAGGATTTGGGATGACGAGCCAGAAGAAACTTCCCCGGGTGGTATTTGTAATAGGAAATGAGTCCGGAAACAGGAAACCAGTTTATATGTACATTCCAGACTGACATGAAGATGCTGATCTGTATTCGCCGATCTCCCAGATATTCCTCCTCATTCGTCTCTTCAACGACAACTACTTTTCCATCTGCCGGGGAATAGACCACCCCGGGTGAGAAAGATGCAGCCCGGTGAGGATTCCTGAAGAATCTAAGAATAAATAACATAAACAGGAGGGAGGCCGGTAGCAGTATCCAAAAAAGAAGCGCGGTTCCGGCCAGCAGAAAGACAATCATATTCAAAACAAGCAGAACTACAAATATGATGGCTGATATTTTAATTCCTTCGCGATGAATCATAGAACATAATTAAGATATAATGTGACAAATGGAATTGCAAGCAGGAATGAATCAAAACGGTCCAGCACACCACCGTGTCCCGGCAACAGGTTTCCGCTATCCTTTACTCCGGCTTTCCTTTTTATCCAGGATTCAAGAAAATCTCCGAGTGTTCCGAACAGTATAACTATTCCTGCAAAAGCCAACCATTCCATGGATGAAAGCTCCGGGAAATAATGGCTGAAAATCATTGCCAGCCCTATAGTAAATACGGCTCCGCCAATACTGCCCTCCCATGTTTTACCTGGACTTACTGAAGGCCAGATACGCTTTTCCCCAATAAGCCGGCCACTCACGTATGCCATTGTATCATTCATCCACAGGAAATAAAATGTAAATAGTATCCAACGGGGAGTGTAACCGGAGTCCGTGCTAACTGAAAATGCAAGCACATGCATCAATGAGAATCCTGCCAGCAGGTATATCATGGATCCGAGGCTGAATGGAACGCTGGCATGGGATCCGGGTTTGCCGGATATCCAGTGTATGGCAAGAAAAAGGAATGGTGCCATCGCAGGGATAGCCAACCAGATGATTGAAAAGTGACCGGCAGCCAGTAAAAATATGAGGACAAAGTTACTGCTTAGCAGAATTGCTACCGGGATCCTTATACCAGGAAAAAATTTATCAGGAAACATGCGGCAAATCTCAAACCAGCCGGCGGTAAGAATAATACTGAAAAGAGATGTGTAGGCCAGTGGGTGAAGGATGAGGGAGAGGATAACCAGGACAGTAAATCCAATTCCGGTTATTGATCTGGTAATGGTCTCTTTCATGAATTTGGATGTATCAGCCCTGCTCGAATTCCTGTGCAAGCATTTTTGCTTTCAGAATATGGGTATCGGGTACATAAACTTCAATATCACCGAAGGACTTGTAGGTGCTGTCCATCTTGTTGATTACCTGGGCTGCGATGCCGTTGTCACGTAAGACTTCCTTGAATATTTCAGCCTGATATTCAAGTCTTGTCTTATATGCAATTACCCAGCCCTTTTCCATTTATTATAGGGATCCTTAGGCGGTTTTGCTCTTTGGAGTTTCTTCTTTTTCTTTCTTGGAGCCCAGTTGGGGTGCAGAATCCGCATCAGGAGTTTTAGGTTCAGCTTTTTTCCTTGTTGAAGTACTTTTTTTCTTGGGTTTGGAATTATACGCTGCGAGTTCTTGTTTGGCCCATGGTCTGGGACCGAATATCTTTTCAAGATCCTCGCTGAATATTACTTCCTTCTCCAGTAACTGGTTGGCCAGTTTTGTAAGTCCTTCCAAATTGTTAAGCAGAATCTGCTTGGCTCTTTCGTATTCCTGCTCAATAAAACGATTAGACTCCTCATCAATTAGTTCGGCTGTTTTTTCAGAATAGGGTTTATGAAAGGTAAATTCACCCTCTCCGCTCGAATCGTAAAAACTCTTGTTACCAACTTTCTTACTCATTCCAAAATAGGAAACCATAGCATAGGCCTGTTTTGTAACCCTCTCAAGATCATTAAGTGCACCTGTTGAGATTTTTCCGAAGTTAATTTCCTCAGAAGCCCTTCCACCCAGTGCGGAACACATCTCATCGAGAAGCTGTTCTGTGGTTGTTATCTGGCGCTCTTCAGGAAGATACCATGCCGCGCCAAGAGCTTTTCCCCGGGGAATAATGGTAACCTTTACCAGCGGATTAGCATGTTCCAGGAGCCAGCTGACTGTAGCATGCCCTGCTTCATGATAAGCAATTGTTTTCTTCTCCTCAAGGGTAATGATCTTATTTTTCTTTTCGAGTCCTCCAATAATCCTGTCAACAGCATCCAGAAAATCATGTCGATCAACAGACTTTTTGTTCTTCCTTGCAGCGATAAGAGCCGCCTCGTTACACACATTGGCAATATCTGCTCCTGAAAAACCGGGAGTTTGTTTGGAGAGGAAATCTATATCCAGATTCTTTGAGAGTTTAAGAGGGCGAAGATGTACATCGAATATCTCTTTTCTTTCTTTCAGGTCAGGGAGATCAACATGAATCTGCCTGTCAAACCTTCCGGCCCTTAAAAGTGCGCGGTCAAGTATGTCTGCGCGGTTGGTGGCAGCAATGATGATTACACCGGAGTTGGTATCAAACCCGTCCATTTCGGTCAGAAGCTGATTCAGGGTATTCTCCCTTTCATCGTTTGCCCCAAAATTCGGATTCTTTCCCCTGGCTCGCCCAACAGCATCTATCTCATCTATAAATACAATGCATGGAGCTTTTTCCTTGGCCTGTTTGAATAGGTCGCGTACCCTGGATGCGCCAACTCCGACGAACATCTCAACAAAATCAGATCCGGAGATGGAGAAGAATGGCACATTTGCCTCTCCTGCCACGGCTTTGGCCAGCAGCGTTTTTCCGGTTCCCGGAAGACCAACAAGCAATGCTCCTTTAGGAATCTTCCCACCCAGGTTTGTATATTTTGTTGGATTCTTGAGAAAGTCAACAATCTCCTTTACCTCGATTTTCGCCTCTTCGAGTCCCGCAACATCCTTAAAATCAGTCTTTACATGAGTATCCTTGTCAAAGATCCTTGCCTTAGATTTTCCAACATTGAAGATATTACTGGCACCACCACCTCCCTGGCCCGCACTCATCTTGCGGAAAATAAATAGCCATACTGCAACAAGCAAAAAGATCGGGAGCAGCCAGCCGAGCATTTCCCCAAAAACGTTTCGGCGGGTTTCGTATTTAACTGAAATTTGATCTTGTTCAGGGTATTCCTGCTGGGCCTTCTGAAGTTGTTGTTCAAATACCTCTACCGATCCAATGGTAAAATAATATTGAGGTCCCTGGCCGGCCATGGGTGAGATGCTCTTGCTTTTGGCATCCTTGTACTTACCAGATGCAAGCCTGTCTTCCTTAATGAAAATCTCTACCTTCTCCTTGTTGACAATTACTATCCTATCAACATCACGAGAAGCCAGCATTTCGGTCTCAAACTGCCTGCGAGTGATTTCTTCTGCTCCGTTTCCCATTCGCATGAAGTAGGTGCCTATTATAGCAAGCCCTATTATCCCGTAGATCCAGTAGATATTGAATTTAGGTTTTGGAGTATTCCCTTTACCAGACTTATCATTAGGTCTATGGGATGTATTTGATTGTTTTTTCTTTTCTGCCATTTTAATAATTAAAAATCTGCTTCCGGTTCAGTGATGATTTCTATTTCTGCATCAGCCCAGAGTTCCTCAAGCTTGTAATGGTCCCTGATGCTGTCGAGGAAAACATGAACCAGTATATTACTGTATCCAAGTAAAACCCATTGGGAATTCTCGTAACCCTCTGAGTGAAACGCCCTGATACCATTTTTTGCCTTTAGGTTATCCTCAATGTGCTTTCCTATGGCCCTGACCTGAGTCGTCGAATCTGCGTGGGTTATAATAAAAAAATCACAAACCGAGTTGTCTGTCTTTGTGAGGTCAATACGGACAATTTTCAGTCCTTTTTTCTCCTTAATGCAATCAATAATGGTCTCACCCAGCAATTTCGGGTTTTGCTCCTGCTTTTTCTTCATTACTGGATTTATCGCAAAAATAGTGAAATAAAATAACTCTTCGTGATGGCAGGTATCAAAAGGTATGCCATTGACAAACATGTAGGTATTCTCTAACTAACATATTTTCACGAACTTTGTTCAGCTTTACGCGAATCAATATGTTAATAATAAATGCAATGAGTTTTAGGGAATTTAGTGGGGAAACCCGGGAATACAATGAGATCGGGTCAACCAACGAGGAATTAAATCGATTGCTGGGTATAGGGAACCTGGAGGAAGGTACTGTTGTAAGGGCCGGTTTTCAATCTGCCGGTAAAGGTTACCAGGGGAACAGATGGCTGGCCGAACCCTTGAAAAACCTTTTATTCAGCATTCTTCTTAAACCGGGTTCACTTACTGCTGATAAGGCATTTCATCTTTCCAGAATTGTATCCATTTCCTTGGTTGAAACACTTGATAAACAGGACATTAACACCTCGATCAAATGGCCGAATGATATTTTTGTTAAATCCCGGAAGATCAGTGGGATACTTATTGAGAACAGCATAATCAGGAACAGGATCAGTCAATCTGTTATCGGAGTAGGATTGAATGTTAACCAGGTGAAGTTTGATCCGGGAATTCCTTCACCTACATCCATGTGTCTGGAAAAAGGATGCCATTTTGACATGAAATTGTTGCTTGATGACTTCAGAACTGCCTTGCAAGCCTGGTACCAGATCCTTTTGGAAGGGAATGAGAAACTCATTATGGATGTCTATCTCAACAGACTTTACCTACGAAACCTGATGTCTGAATTTTCTGATGGTAAGTCTGCATTTATTGCAAGTATCAGGAATGTTCTGCCCGGGGGAGAGCTGGAGGTCCTGGTTGAAGATGGTGAAGTCAGGCGATATGGATTCAAAGAAATCGAGTACGTTCAGTCCTGATTCTCAATAAAAAGAATATTTGCCGGGGCATTTAGCCGGATTTTCTCACCGGTAGAAGAGAGTTCACCGGTATCTGCGTCAATAAGGTATAGTTCGATGTCATCACTTCGCTCTCCGGCAACCAGCATAAATTTTCCTGATGGATCAATATTAAAGTCCCTCGGCCTGTCAGGTACTCCGGTAAGTATTTGTATCCGCTCCAGACTGCCATCATCCAGAATGCGAAACCCTGCAATGCTGTTTAAATCCCCCCTGTTGGAGGCATATACGAATTTTCCGTTCGGGTGTACCCGCACAGCCGCAGATCCGTTAAATCCAATAAAATCATCCGGGAGGGTGGAAGCAGTGTTGATTTCTGCAACTTCTCCTGTACTGCTTTGAAATGAGCAAGCAGTCAGTGTGCCATTAAGCTCGTTGATAACATATAAGTATTGGCCATTAGGGTGAAAATCAAGATGTCTTGGTCCGGCACCCGGAGCAGTCTGAAAGAAAGGCTGGGCAGGATTGGGAATCAGTTTACCTTCCGAGGGATCAAATTTGAAAATAAGCACCCTGTCCGAGCCAAGGTCCGGAGATAATAAGAAGTTTTCATCCCGGTCAAGTGTAACATAGTGTGCATGCGCAGATGTTTGTCTTTGTTGATTGGGACCTGAACCGGTACCTTGATAAACATCTGAAGCCGGTAGTATCTCCCCGTTCTCATCAAGCGGAAATGCGGCTAAACTTCCACTGTTATAATTGGCCGTGAAAATATAGCTGCGATCTTTATTGCAGAAGACGTGACATGGTCCCTGTCCCTTACTAGATTGACTGTTTAAGTATTCCAGTCCATAACTGGCTGAATTTATACGGAAACTGCTTACCCTCTGCTCTCCTGAACTTGTGTCCCATAAAGTCTTGTCAATTGCATACATGAACTGCCTGTCGGGGGATAATGCAAGGTAGGAGGATCCGTGGCTGCCTTTAAACGAATCAACTACGCTGATTTTAAAGGTTTTATAATCAAGTTTGCAAAGAGAGATGGGGTGGCTTATGGAACCATTTGAAGACCCTGTGTAAAACAGGACTTGATCTGGTTCTGTATCAGGGCTCTTGCATCCCGGTGCTATTAGGATCATAATGGAGAGGATTATAAATATCTTATTCATAGGATAGTTTTTCTGCTTGGTCAATAAGGGTATCTACAAAGTTTTTAAGCGGTTTCTTTGCCATAGATGCCATCATGGGATTAAGGTTAACTTCGGTTGTGATCCTGATTCGTGAATCACCGGGTTCAAGTTCTTTAATCTGTATCCAGAGCAGGAAATCGAAAGTGGTGTTCTCATCGCTGCTGATCTTGATAAGGTTAAAAGGTATCTTTTCAATAATTTTAAGTCCGGCATGTCCCACACCCTCAACGGTAAAACTGCAGGTATCTTTTGTAGATTCAAAGTCTTTAACCTTGTCTTCGGGTATAAGGGATTGAAAATTATTGAAATCAGATATATACTTGTAAATTTTCTCTGCAGGCTGATTGACCACACCGGTTTTACTCTCTATTTTTGACATATTCTCTTCAGGTCTTTAAACTTTCCATCCGGCCGGATCTTCCCTCCATTTTCTCAGAGTTTCCATATCTTCAGATTGAATGTATCCAATTTCTACCGCCTCTTCGATAAGGTCGTGATAATTTCCAAGGGTATGGAGAATGACCCCTGCTTTCTTGAAATTTTCTGTTGCCAGCGGAAAGCCGTATGTAAAAATAGCTGTCATTCCCAAAACTTCCAACCCGGCATTTTTCAATGCAGAAACTGCTTTGAGGCTGCTTCCTCCGGTCGATACCAGGTCTTCAACAACAATGACTTTTTTACCCATATTTATGTCCCCTTCGATCTGGTTCCCCAGGCCGTGGGATTTTTTGGCAGACCTGACATAAAGCATTGGGAGTCCCATACTTTCAGCAACAAGCGCTGCATGTGCAATAGCACCTGTGGCAACCCCTGCAATCATGTCTGGTTTGTCAAATTTCTTTCGGATCTGAGCGATAAATGCATCCCTGATATAGCTCCGGATCTCCGGGTAGGAGAGGGTTTTACGATTGTCGCAATAAATGGGTGAGTGCCAGCCTGAGGCCCAGGTAAATGGGTTTGCAGGATCTATGATAATTGCTTTACTTTGCAGTAAATACGAGGCCAGGCTCACAGAAGTCTCCATATCACAAATGTATAAAGTTTTTTTCAACGACCGTACTATCTATCTTGACGATACCCTTCCGGATATGACTAAAGTTGGGAAGGATTATGTATGTGCATTTGAGAATATTACTGATCTCAAACCTCAAATCAAACAATTTCTTGATCCAGAGAAGAAGGGCAACCTTCATATATTTCATGATGACCAGGAGTCTCTTTTCAAAATCTTCAAACAGTGTTTCACCAATATAAATGCAGGAGGGGGACTGGTAAGAAATTCAAAGGGTGAGATTCTTCTGATTTTCCGTCGTGGGAAATGGGACCTTCCAAAAGGAAAGACTGAGGAGGGAGAATCTATCGAGCAGACTGCAATAAGGGAAGTGCAGGAAGAGTGTGGCCTGGATGGTGTTGAACTAAGGGACTTTCTGATGTCAACCTATCATATTTTTAAAGATTCCCTGAGATTGGTATTGAAAAGGACAGATTGGTATTCCATGCATTATCCTGGAAATTCAAAGCCAAAGCCCCAAAAAGAGGAAGATATTACAGATGTGCGATGGTTAAAACCTTCCGGGTTGGATGAGATCTATTCAAATACTTTCCTTTCAGTCAAAGATATCCTTGAGGCAGGTCACTGATCGAGGTAAATCCTATTAAATGTTGGTTCAAAGTTTTCCACAGGTGATGGCGCCGGGGAAAGGATCAGTGTGCCGTCAGGTCCGATAAGGAAATAGGATGGATAAGCCCGGATGTCATAAGATTCCATTACATCAGGCTGGTTTGAGAAGTGAAGGAAAGTCCATGGATAGTTATTACTTTTCACAAGTTCTTCCATACTCTCAACACTATCATCCACAAGTATTGTTACAATTTTTAACCTGTCTTTCAACCTTTCATGTATAACTTTAAGGTATTCGAATTCCCTGATGCAGTAATAACCGAATGAATTACAGAAATTAAGGTAAACATAATTGCCTTGAAGATCTGACAGACTGATAAGGGTGCTGTCTGCATTGTATAAAGTAAAATCCGGTGGTTTATAACCCGGTAGTATTTCAGTGATTTCAAGCATTATGTCCTTCACAGCCTGCTTATGAATATCAATTTGAGTATGATATTGAAGAGAATCAAGCAGTTGTATCATCGATGAGGGAATATTTTTCTCATCAAATATTCCATCGTATAATCCTTTCAGCAATACGAGTTCGCGCAGTGAGTCATTTTTCAGAGATGCTTCTTTTATAAGTATTTCATTAACTTTCCTGTAATCCTTCTCCCGGTTCAATACGATTGGTAATTTCGGACCAGGATTCTCTTCAGCAAATGCCAGGAAAAAATTCTTGTTGAGCTGGTTGAATAATTCCATGTAAGCAGGATTGTAATGGAGTACAGGCTTCTTTTCGAAGTATTCCCCGAATATTCTTTTGTTGCTTTTCTGGCCGCCATAGTGTTGAAGCAAACCCATACGGTACTCAATATAGGAAACAAGAAATGGATGGGACATGGAATCGAATGGAGCCTTGATTTCCAGTTCAGCTTTGTCCAGTTCCCCGCGATCAACCCTTTTTCCATAGGCATTAATGGCATATTTGTAATAATAGGGATAAAAAGCATCATTGAACGCTCGTATTGTGAAGTTAAGTTCTTTCTCAAGGTCTGATACATCCTCATTGTTTGTGGTTGATTCAACCTTTGCACTTAAATGAATTGCAGTTTCTTCGAAATAGGGATTAACAAGGTCCTGGAGGCTCTTGTCACGTCTTCCCGGCAGTTGAATATTGTATACCAGATCCGGTTGCGCATAGAGATAACAGTTATATACTCCGAGGTATATAAATATATGTTTGGTCTGGCTAAGCTTTATCCTGCATTCAAAGAATCCACTGTCATCAACAGCACAGACTCCAACCCTTTCTTCATGGAATGAAATCATATTCGAATAAGACAAAAAAACAAGTGAATCCCCTGCATAGTCTATCTTTCTACCCTTCAATATGGTGAATGAATCTCCAGCAGTAAGAGGATTTGTCAGAAACAGTAACAAACAGAGGAAAGAAATAAACGGTTTATTCATCAGAGATATATTTTGAAAGCTCTATGGCTGCCGGGAGGAACTGCCTGGCGTCTCCTCCATGCCTGATGACATCCCGTATTATGGTGGAATTTATAGGTGTATGTTCGGGCAAGGTCAGTAAAAACACCGACTCCAGCTCGGGAAACATGGCCTTGTTGATCTGGGCAATGGCTCTCTCATATTCAAAATCTGCCGCAGTTCTAAGTCCCCTTAACAGGTATTGGGCGCCGCATTGTTTGCAAAAATCCACTGTAAGGCCAGTAAAACTTAAAACTTTGATCTGGGAATTATTCGTGAAAACTTCCCTGATCATTTGCACCCTGTTTTCCATTGAGAAATAGGCTTGCTTTTTAGTGTTTTCCCCAATGGCTATAATGATTTCATCAAATAGAGGCAGAGCACGGTTAATGACAGATTCATGACCAATAGTGAAAGGATCAAAGGACCCTGGAAATAGCGCGATCTTTTTACTCATGCGTATGGGTTCCTGAATGATTAAGTAAAATTATAAAATAATGGGACATAAGGATTATTACCCTTATTTGATTTCCTTTTCTTTGGTGCTGCTGACGAAAAGAATATTCCCAATATCCTCATAATCAGTAAAAATTTTAATCCCTTCTGCCTTAAGTAATTCGCTTCTGAAACCGATAATAGTCAGATCGGCATCGAGGGATTTCTTGGAAATAATAAGCTTTGGATTAACATCCGGGTCGGCAGGGATAAGTTCAACATTTGCCGATGATATTGGAAGACGTCCTGATTTAATCAGGTCAAGCAGGTCGATGCGCTTGCGATCTAATTCGTCCGGAGTATGCATGACAAAAATCTTGATTTGTCCCTTTCTCCACTCGGGGTGACCCAGTATAATATAGGCAAGAAGGATCATCAGGTTGGCATTTTCATAATCCATTATTGAAATCCAAATATGAATATCCTTTTTATATCCGAAGCTTTTATAGCTTGTATTCAATACGCAGATATCGAAATTGGTTGTCTCAAGCAGACGGTGGTTTTTCAGGACCTCAATAAGGGCTTCGGGATTTGTCCTTGAGAATTCGAACAGAATCATATTATTTCCTTTGCCGGAAATTCCGCTGAGCTGAATGACCTGTGCAATTGCCGAGGTGTATGAGGGACTAATAATTGTATCAAGGTATACCCGGTTTCGGCTTCCAGCCGCGAGGTTGATGAGTTTTTTCAAGATCTCTTTTGAATCCTGGTTGGTTTCTTTTGAGAGATAACCCTCAATGTAATGGATATAGGTGCCAAAGCCGTATTTAAGCGATAGCCAGCGCAATACATCAAATGCTGATCTTCTTACAAAAGTATCTTGAGAGATACAAATAACAAATGGCCTCCAGTATTTGTCAGGATCTTCCTTGTCTGCCCTCTGGGCAAAGATCTGAAGCTGTCTGCTGAGCTGGAAAACGACTCCGCGGAAAAGCTTGCCAAGTCCTTTTTGTTCCTTGCTGTATGTGGTTACATAATAGTAGATCATTCCCATAACCACAAGTGAAATCGTTGCATAAAGTCCGTTCATTTTGAAAATGAGCCAGATCGAGAAGATAGCTCCTATCGCAGATATGTACCACTTTGATCTGAAAGTAGGGCGGTATGAAGGGTCAGCAGCGAAATGTTCCAGGAGCGAAATAACACAGATTGCACCGTAGGTAACCATAAAAAACATTGAGATTGTCTGGGCCACAAAGTTTAGTTCCCCGACAAGGACAAAAGCAAATGCTATTACAATGGTGATCAGGGAGCTGTTAAATGGTTCGTTCGAGACCGGTTTTCCCTTGGCAAACCAGTCATTCATAAATTTTGAGGGGAAGATGTTATCGACACCGATTGCCTGCAAAGTTCGTGGAGCAACCATCATTGAACCCAGGGCGGAAGATATCGTGGCAGCGGCAAGTCCTATGGGAATGATTGGTCCCCAAATAGCAATCTTTTGCATTATAAACTGGTCAGAAGCCAGCTGTTCCGGGGTTGCTGAGATTGTCAGTTTATATGCTACTACCAGGTAAACCAGCATTCCGACAAATGTTGCCCAGAGGGTACCGGCTGGGATAGATTTTGTCGGATTCTTGAGATCACCGGAGAGTCCCAGTCCCGCAGCCAATCCCGTAAAAGCCGGAAATATTATTGTAAATACATAGAAAAATGGATCCGCTCCGGAGATGCGGTCATTAAGGACAAAAGTGATTTCACCTCCGGTTGATTTTCCGGCAAGAAAGAAAAGAATTGATGTAAACAGGAGGGCTACCACAAAATACAAAGCCTTCATCCCCAGATTGGCACCACGTCTTAAAATAAGTGCACCGATACCGAGGGTGGCTGGAATGGTAATAAATCTGTTATCAGGTATATTTATGTTGTAAGAATCAGATAGCCAGTTCATTACAGGCTCAAACGCTTCCCCGAAGGCAATGATGTAAAATGCAACTGATATGGCCTGAGACAGATACAGTGTTATTCCGATTGCAGCCCCGATATTCAATCCGAAGGAGCGCGAAATAATATAGTAGGCGCCTCCACCGAGGACCTTCTGGTTGGTTGCGATCTCTGCAACTGCAAGAGCCGTTGGAATTGTAACCAGGTGCCCGAGCGCAATAATCCCAACTGCCCCTATAAAACCCACATGACCCACTGCATATCCAAAACGAAGGAAAAGTATAGCACCCAGGATGGTTGAGATCGCGGTCATGAAGACCGGCAGGGTGCCAAAATTGGCTTTGTGATTTGATAAGGTACGGGGCATATTGCCACAGAATATGAGATAAAAATAAGAAAAACCCTAAAACAAAATCTGCGGAAATAAGTAAGAGCCTTTATTATTGGCTCCTGCTTACCACCGCAGATTATGGCAAGAAGGCTTTTAGGTACTATGTGGCAATGGTTTACTCCCTTTTTACTTCAACTCCTGCAAAAACAACATCTAGCTTTATTTTCAGGTAATTGGTGTCCCGGGAAAATGATTCTGTTTCGTATGAGGATGATCCGAATACTGCTGTATTGCCATCTGGCATCACCGCTCCTGAAAATACTGCATCCGCTTCAATCCTCACCGGCATACTACCGTCGATCGTGATTTCAGATGCTCCGAAAACGGTACCAATTTTTACATTTACATTTCCCTGGCTAAGATCAATGTCGGTGAAATCAAATACACCTTTACCAAAAACCACATTATACTCCTTGTTGTGCTCAGGTTTGTAAAACGCCTTTTCATTGAAAAGAACGTCATTAGTACTTGTCTCAAACCTGAAAATACCAAAACTTCCAAAAAGTATTCTTATTCCTATGTATATAAAGAATAATGCAAAAAGCACCTTAAACACAGGAAAATCAATATTAAATACGAACCTGATAATCAGAGTGAGTCCTATTATTATCAGTAATGCTCCCCAAAAAACTCCAGCACCCATTTTCATAATTTTTAATTATTACTGTTTTATTATGATTCAAAAATACAGCTGCTAACATTACCTGACTAAAAGGAATCGGTAAACTAACCGAATTTATCGGTAAAAAATGAGAATTCTTCAATATGTATTTGGTTAATTATCGCTTCGTTGTGTCAGCATGTTAGTTCATAGCCCAATAGTGGGACTTTATACAATAAGCCTGCAAGCCTTGCCCATTAAAGCAACTCTGCCTTATTTTTACAGAACCACTTTTACACAAATCACAATGATTGAAGTTTTCAACCTTGAAGGCAAAGCAATCTTTAAGGACAGGGCTGATGACGATTACAGTTCCTGCCTTGCCAGAGTGTATGATAAAAACCTTCCTTCCAATATTTATTTTTTGAGGATCCACACCAGTTTATTACATGTGGAACGATGTGTGCAAATTTAGGAAGCTGCCTAAGAAGTAAATTAACAACCTGTTTCGAACGGCATATTCCCCGGTCGGGCGCTTTCTTTTTACTATATTGCAGAAATCGGATTATTGTAAGCACATTCTTTTTGGTCCGTAAAACGAATTAAACATTAATCCTGGCACATGAAGAAACTATACATTCTTTCATTTGTTCTTTTAATTCCCATCATGATGCAATCGCAGGTCTGTGTGACACTTTATGAGGGTGATGATTTCGGATTTGAAGACCGGGAGAACAGGGTTGAGGTTCTTGGAATGGATCAGAACGGTGATATGTGGTATGGCATAACAGGCCCCTTATTTCGTGTTGTAGGTAAATTCAACGGATCACAGTGGTCAAATCTAGATGTATCCCAATTACCTGATCCACGCCCGGTTGATTTCGCTTTTGATTTGGCTGATTCAATCTGGATCGCAACCAATAAAGGAATTGGGATAGCTCATATAAGCAGTATGGAGGGACGAACCATGACACCTGCAAACTCCGGACTTCCGGAGGCAGGTGTAACAGCAATTGCAGTGGATTCAAACAATGTAAAATGGATAGGGTTTTCTTCCGGTAAGGTTGCATCCTTTGATGGTGAAACGTTTACTGTTCACAAGGAATGGACAAATTCACCGGTCAATACGATAGAGATTGCATATGACAGCTCGGTCTGGGTGGGACTGGGTGATAGTCCCGGGATCGTAGTATACAAAAATGGGACATGGACTCAGAATTCCACGGTAAAGAGCGTACCTGCAATCGAGTCCGATAAATGGGAACGGGTTATGGTTGCCAGTGGCGACAGTATGATCATATATAACGATGGAATAACGACGGTGGTCCACGGCACCTCTGGAAATACCATCAGGGATATTGCAGTCAGGGCAAATGCTGGGATCTGGGCCTCCTCGGGACAGGGATTGCTGGTTCGTTCAGGGTCACGCTTTGTTCCATTTTCAGATAAAAATAGTGCTGTTCCATCCCAGTTGTCCGATCCGATTGCTTTTGACACGGAGGATCATTTATGGTTCGGATATTCATATCTGGTTGGCGTAAAAGGGTACAGCGGTGTTGGTTACCTCTACAGGGAACTTGTTCAGGAAAATGCAGTTATCACGGCCGACAAGCCCAGCCTGATTTTTTGTTACGGGGATAGCCTGACCCTTGAAGCGGAGTCTGATAAATTAAAATATGTTTGGCCGGATGGATCCAATGCAGCCACTTACACCTTATACGATGCGGATACTGTTGAGGTGGCGGTTGAGGGGGATAACAGATGCTATTCTTATGATACACTTCGTGTCAATGCTCAGAAAGTATACGAAAAGGAGAAGGTATGTGCCGTAAGCGTAGATAGCAGTGGTAGGAATATAATCATATGGGAAAAGACAGCTGATGTAGGAACTTCTGCCTTCCATATTTACCGAAAGATGGCTACGGATACATTTGAATTTATCGACCAATTACCCTTTGCAAAATTGACCGTTTTCGAAGATAAGAATGTAGATCCTACCCAGCAAAGTGTGCAATACAGGATTTCAGCGGTTGATACCTGTGGGAATGAGTCGGGACGGAGTGTTATACACAGGACACTTCATCTGCAATTGAGTGAGGGGATTGCCCCAGGGGATATTAACCTGGCCTGGAGTGCTTACGAAGGAATCAACTTTCCACATTATATTATTAACAGGGGATCTCATACTGATTCAATGGAAGTGTTAACAACAGTATCGAATGATGTACTAAAATTTACTGATAAAGGTATATTCGACACGATGTATTACAGGATCTCATTTCCATTACCGAAACAATGTGCGCCTTCAGGAGATATTAAAGCAGGTACGGGTCCCTATCTGCATTCTCTCTCCAATATGGATGACAATAAAAAACTGTTTACCAATGATAATGAGCTTAAGGTGCTGGAATTGAGGGCGTATCCAAATCCATTCAGTGATAAATCACGAATAGAGTTTCCGAATCCCAAGATGTCCGAACATAGGCTGAGGGTATTTAATCTCAGTGGTAAACTGGTTCGCGAAATCGGTGGTATAACGGGGGTAGAAGTTTTCCTTGAAAGGGAGAACCTGGATCCGGGTTATTATGTCTTTGAACTCAGGGGAGAGAACGTCTACAGGGGTAAGTTCGTGATCAGATGATCTTTTTGGCTTTCTGAACTTTTTGCTTTAAAAGGGATAGATCAATGACATCCATGATGTTGTTCACATAACTGAATTCCAGTCCACGGACATAGATATCCTTAATTTCACCGATATCCTTTTCATTGTCTTTTGAAAGGATAATCTCCTTTACACCAGCACGTTTTGCAGCCAGGATTTTTTCCTTTATACCTCCTACAGGCAGAACTTTGCCTCTGAGTGTGATTTCTCCGGTCATGGCTATGTATTTGCGTACCTTCCGCTGGGTGAATGCTGATGCAATTGAGGTAACCATTGTAATACCTGCAGATGGACCGTCCTTTGGGATTGCTCCTTCGGGAACATGAACGTGGATATTCCACTTTCGAAAGAGTTCCGGTTCCAGTCCAAGCAGGTCGCTGTTTGATTTAAGGTACTCAAGAGCGATTATTGCAGATTCCTTCATTACTTCACCCAGGTTACCTGTCAGGGTAAGTTTCCCATCCCCCTTGCTCAGGCTTGTTTCCACATAAAGTATCTCTCCACCAACTGCTGTCCAGGCCAGGCCGGTAACCACACCTGCATACTCATTGCTGACGGTTTTATCTTTCAGGAATTTCGGAACGCCGACAAGGTTTTTAAGCTCATCTACTGTAAGTATCCGGTCAGTGTCTTCCTCAAACGCAATTTTCTTTGCGGTACTACGGATCACCTTGGCAACAAGTTTGTCCAGCTGCCTTACGCCTGATTCCCTGGTATAATATTCTACCATATATTCAATCACCTTTTTGGAGAAGCTCAGCTGAGCTTTGGTAAGTCCATGGTTATCAAGTTGTTTTGGTATAAGATGACGTCTGGCAATCTCAACTTTCTCCTCGATAATATATCCGCTTACATCGATAGCTTCCATTCGATCGAGTAGTGCCGGGTGAATTGTTGCAGTAGTATTTGCAGTAGCAATAAACATTACCCTTGAAAGGTCGTATTCAAGTTCCAGGAAATTATCATAAAAGGTGCTGTTCTGTTCCGGGTCCAGCACCTCCAGCAGTGCAGAGGCTGGGTCACCGTGAAAATCTCTTCCAACCTTATCGATTTCATCGAGCACGAAAACAGGATTTGAAGATTTGGCTTTCTTTAGATTCTGTATAATCCTTCCGGGCATAGCCCCAATATAGGTTTTTCTGTGTCCCCTTATCTCCGCCTCATCATGCAGTCCACCAAGTGACATCCTGAGAAAATTCCTTTTCAGTGCACCTGCAACAGATTTCCCAAGAGAAGTTTTACCGACACCCGGAGGACCCACAAGGCAAATGATGGGTGACTTCATATCTCCCTTGAGCTTCAGTACAGCAAGGTGCTCAAGGATCCGGTCTTTTACTTTATCAAGCCCGTAATGATCATTGTCAAGGATCCTTACCGCCCGCTTTAAATTAAAATCGTCCTTTGTATATTCGTTCCAGGGAAGTTCAATCAGCGTCTGTAAATAATTAGACTGAACGGAGAATTCAGCGGTAGCGGGATTTATTCTCTGTAACTTTTCAAGTTCCTTTTCAAAAGTTTCTCCGATTTCCTTACCCCATTTCTTTTTGGCGGCTTTCTTGCGGAATTCCTCGATATCCTTATCCATCGGACTTCCCCCGAGTTCGTCCTGTATGGTTCTCATCTGCTGGTGGAGCATGAATTCTCGCTGTTGCTGGTCAAGATCCGTTTTTACCTTTGACTGGATATCATTCTTTAATTCGAGCATCTGTATCTCCTTGGAGAGATGCTCAAGAAGACTGATTCCGCGTTGCTTCAGATTGTTTTCTTCAAGCAGTTTCTGTTTGTCCTTCAGGTTCACATCACTGTTGGAACATATGAAGTTTATCAGAAAACTGGAACTTTCAATGTTTCTTACCGCGAAAGAGGCTTCAGGGGGAATGTTAGAAGAAAGTTTTATTATCCTGAGAGAGAGATCTTTAAGAGATCCTACGATTGCTTCAAATTCCTGGTCGCGGGTTATTGGTTTTTCGTCTGATATTGCTGTAGTCTTGGCGACGAAGTATGGTTCCTTCGAAACAATTGAGTCAATATTGAACCGCTTTTTACCCTGGATTATTATTGAAGTTGTATCATCCGGCATCTCCAGGATACGAATTATCTGTGCAACTGTGCCAACTCCGTAAAGATCTTTTATTTCAGGATCGTTCGTATCTGCATCAATCTGTGCTACAGTCCCAAGAATCTTATTCTTTTTATATACCTCTTTGATGAGTTTGATGGACTTTTCCCTTCCCACGGTGATGGGGATTACAACTCCCGGGAACAATACTG
>SDBV01000857.1_pt1 | contig 44279 bp, 35 predicted proteins | sample 2277081 | NCBI WGS metagenome assembly SDBV01 (sample SAMN10402039, study PRJNA504765) | marine sediment metagenome | isolation source: marine sediment core GS10_PC15, 223 cmbsf | place: Arctic Ocean: Southern Knipovich Ridge | collected 2010
GGGCGAGCGGCAATTCGATAGTGTTTATAATCACCGGCACGGGTCAACGGGTAGCCGAGGCGTATAACCCGAGCAATCCTGATGACACCCGAGCGCTGCTGCATATTGAATTCACCAACTGACAATAACCCACGCGCCTGCCCCTTCCGGAAATTCTATCCGGGTGGCGGCAGCCGAGGGAATTGATGACATCGGAACGGACAGGAGATTGGCTTGACGCCAGTCTCCTGTTTTTTTCAGGAGTGCATAATTGAGTGGTTTTTTTCAGGAGTGCATAATTGAGTGGTTTTACTTCTTCGTTTAGCGGCGGGACGAAGGCCCTCCGAGAACAACATAAACACTGTCCACGAATGTCACGAATTGCGCGAATATAAAAACAACATAACTCTCGGGATGGGTGCCATGCTTCTCTGAGCGAAGCGGAGAAGCATGTTCTTCTTCTCATGTTTCTACTGTTGTGTATAGCGGCTGGACATGGCCCAGCCGCGCCGAACTAATGCAAGACCGCTTAGAGTATTGGCAACTACGAATAAGGAGAATTCTAGCAAATTAAGGGAGAGCATTTCTTATTGTAATTGACTGTAACTTGTTGTCATCACGGACGAACGATGTTTTCGGCAGGCACACGGCTTTTTCGATGGCAGATCGGCGGTTTTCGCTTGACAAGACCCAGTAGGTAGGGTATAACACTATAAGACGTATCGCCAACTGGCGCCCGACTGTCCACACGAGGGATGTTTAGAGGACGCTTGGAACGCCTGTTGGTATGGTCCGTGAGCCGCGGGCCTGGAGGGCGACGGAGACGACACTTCATACCGTCCATTCGCCCGTGATGTAGTACTTTTCGTGCGCAGAATGGATTCACCCGCTAAACGACAATGTGTGTGCATTGTGGTCGTGGGTGGAAGCCGTATAAAGAACTTGTAGTTAACCCGTGCAACCATTTTCTAGGGAGATGAAAAATGATGAAATTCACAATAGTCTTATGTGCTGTAGCAATAGTTCTGTCAACAACGACAGCGTTTGCGTGGACTAGCACGGTCGGCCAGGAAGTCACAGCTGATATCAACGGCGATTTCCTCTGGAACACTTCGGACAACTGGAGCAACGGCGTTCCGGCTGCCTCAAACAGAGCCAATATCGGAGCAGGCACCACGATCGTCGTTAAAGGCGCCGCGGAGTGTATTTTTCAGGCCATTGAGGGTACTGTGGCTGTAGACGCAGGCGCGACGCTCAAGGTCGGCCCGGCCGGAGGCAGCAACTATCAGGATGTCTACGTAAATGCTGGAACACTGGCCATTGAAGGCACGATGGATATCGGCAGTGGCGCCAGAGACCGTCAGATTTATCTCAATGGCGGCACATTGGCTGTCGATGGCGGAATAATGCAGGAAACCGCAACAGCCGGCCGTTGGGGGATCTTCACCAACCTAGCCGCACCTGGCACGGTAGACCTGACCGGCGACTACTTCATCACGATTGGCGACGAAGTCGAGCTCACCAATGGCACCATCAAGTACTCTGGCGATATCGCGGACTTGGGCACTTTTCAAGTCCACCAGTTGACCGCAGGCGCGTCGACAACCTTCGACCTGAGTGGCTTGACTGGCATGGTGCAAAACGATACCGTCATGCTGATCACGAACGGATCACTTTCCTCCATGTCACTCTTCACGTACGATGGTTCGATCGCCGCTCAGAGCTGGACCGTTGGCGACTGGCAGTTCGACTTCATTGGTGGATTTGGTGGAGCATCGATTCCTGCCGACTCGCGCACCCTGCAGGCGACCTACCTGGTCCCCGAGCCGGCCACGATGTGCCTGCTGGCAGTTGGTGGGCTGACCGTGCTGCTGCGTCGTAAGCGTAAGTAAAGTAGTTGCTGCAAAGAGAGCTTCACACTGAGGATTGTTAATCTGCGAGGACTTTTTGCCCAGCGGCAGCCGGCTTTTCGAAGCCTCTGATGTGGCTGGTGAAATCGGCAACACTACGTTAACCAAAGACATTGAAAAGGTTTGATAATGACTAAGACGAATAAGGTTAAGGCGAGGCAGAGTGTTATTGCAACATCGTTGCTGGTGGCTTGTCTAGCGATGTTATTGACGGCCGGCTCGGCCCAGGCGCTTACACCGATCGCCCAGTTCCGCGAGAACCAGGCCGATCCGAATACGGGGCTGTACCTGTGGAGTGAAGCGAGCAACTGGACCTGGGCGAACACCACTACACTCAGCGGCCTGCCGTCAATCGAAGGGCAGGTGGAAGTAGGCGACGATTATTCCGGGCCGGTCAGCGTCTACATGGACATCCCCTACGCCCAATGCAGAGGAGTGGAAATCGCCGAAGGGTACGTGAGAAGGACCTCCGGAAGCAGCATGCACATCCCCGTCGGTTCAACTCTGGATAGCCATTCCCGGTTTCAAGTTGGCAAGGACGACAAAGGCTTCCTGACGCTGGACGGGAATTTGTCCATTCTCCCTCCGCCGGAGGGGCCGTCTTATCCGAATCTCGATATCGGTCACTTCGGGCATTCCAACGCCCGTGGAACCGTGACGATTTCCTCAACGGGAAACATGTACGTGGACGGAACGGTGTACCTTTTGGGCATCAGGATGCCTGGCGGATCCTGGGGCAACGACTCGGACATTCCAGACGAACTCGACTACGGGTCTTCGCTGACCGTGGACGGTTCCCTGACATTCAGGGTTGGCATGAAGTTATTCTCGGGCTTCCGCGACCTGCCCGGAACGTTTCGGATTGGCGGAAATGCGACCGTCACGCAGAATGCAAAGTATAACAATTTCTTCGACCTGCTTGGCGGAGGAGTGATACAAATTGACGGTGGGAACGCGGCGATCAATTTTCGCATGCTGAATGTCGTCGGCGATACGGATTACTACGGAAACGATAACCCGGCCGTGATCAAGCTTTCAGGAGACGGAGTCAGCACGATTAACATCGTGGGCGCCACCACACTGGGTTCCGGCTCGGTCCTCGACGTGAGCGAGCTGAACGTTGCGCCCAACACATACACGGTAATCGACGGCGCTTCGATCGTCGATACCGGACTGGCATTCGCACCGGGCACGGACACCAACTTGTGGAGCTTCACAGTAGACTCCGGAGCGGGCAACCTGCTGGTGACATATGTCCCCGAGCCGGCCTCATTGCTTCTGATGATCGCTGGTGGAATGGTGATGCAGTTGCGTCGCCGCCGTCGTTGAATTTGTGAATAAACAACACCACGTAGACAATCGACGCACTGGAATGAATACTCCCATTCGTTCCAGTGCGTTCGTTTTGCCTCTGCCCCGCAGTTGTTAGAACGCTCTCCGGCGGCCTTTCCCAAGCCCGGTCACCAGTTCGGTTTCGGACCCGCCAGCAGTTGTTAGAACACTTCGGCCAATTCGACCGATTTGATCGTGGCGTTAATTCGTAAACTGCTTTTGCTTTCGCCGCCTCAGCGCAGCTCTAGCGGATGACGATACTCACCCCGCCCGGCGACTGCGGGCCAAGGCGGAACGAGCCCTTCGTCATCTGGCCGCGACGCCCCAGGCGCCACTGGATCGTTTTCGGCAGCTTGTTGACATTGAACTTCAGTTGCACGTTCATCCGCCCGCTGCGGCCCTCGATCTCGCCTACGAACTTCGGCCTCTGTTGGCCGACCTTCACGCTGAGATCATCCCACATTGATCGGGCGTTGATGAAGTTGATCTGGTAGGTCCGCGTCATCTGGCTGGCGGCGAGTTTCTGCGACGGGGTCAGTATCTGGCCGATGTGTACGACCTGCACGATCTGCGCGGCTGGCGCCGCCTGGTTAACCTGGACGATCCCATGATGGCTGCGCGACCACCAGCGAAGGGGCGACGGGCGACCGGTGCGGGCGACGGTGAATTGATGGGCGGTCTGCCCGCTGGGGTTCACCAGCAGCCTATGCTGCCGGCCGGCTGCATGGAGCGTGACATGCTGGGCCGCGCCGGTGTGGTTGGCGAACAGCAACGTCACCGTCCTCGTGTGTCTGGGGTGCGAGCCTTGCGCTGCGGCAGCGTCAGCGGCGAGCGACGACGAAACCAACAGGCAGACGGCCGCGAGTGAGCCGAGCAGTTGCATTTTGGTGGGAAGCATGGCCTTGGCCTTTCCCGGCCCGACGGCGACGATCACACGCGCCGGCCAATCGCCCCGGCCTGGCCGATCCTGGTTCCTCCCTGAACCGATCCGTTCCCTCATCCTATTTTATGCATCGCCGCCTAACGCCTACAGGCTGGTCGCGAAAGTCCTTGAAAACCGGAGCTAAGCCTGCTATATCAGGGGTAAGAAGACGCATAAGCGCGCGTAGCTCAATTGGATAGAGCACCGGTCTACGGAACCGGAGGTTACAGGTTCGAATCCTGTCGCGCGTATTTACGGGGCAAGGACTTACGAAAAAGGCCGGTAATGTCTAGGATTTATTCCATTCAAATCCCATTCAAAAATGACTTATCTAAAACTCCATAATCCTATTAGTCACGGCTGTTTTGGGCGAGTGGGGTATTTAGAATTACCCTCTATCTGAGTTTCATTTTTGGGGGACGACCGCGACGAGGCTTGTGATCTCCGCGCATTACGATTTGATCTAGCTCATACTGCGTGAATACCAACCTGCCTGCGATCTTCCGATTTGGCAACACCTTCCTCTTGACCATGCGGAGAATCGGCCTTGTCGGATCGGTGAGGCCCAATCGGTCCAGGCCCAGGTACTCGGCGGCTTCGTTTATCCAATACAAGGGAGCCCTCCCCAAGGCAGGTCTTTTGCTTTGTTTTGGCATAATCATCCCTTTCTTCTGTGCCCGCATTTTGCGGGCAGGGCTGATCAGTGTCAAGATGCTGCCCATGACACACTCGGCATTTCATCCTGACTACCAGAAGATCACGGCCGCCTTGGTCCGTATCCGCAAGGACGCAGGACTCACCCAACGGGAGCTCGCTGAGAAACTGGAACGCGAGCGATCATTCGTCAGCCGTGTGGAAACGGGGCAGCGGCGACTCGACCTGTTGGAGTTCGTGTGGTGGTGCCGCGCCTGTAATCTGTCGCCCGTTAAAGAAGCCGGACGGGTGCTTGACTCGTTGAAGTGAACAACCCGGTTCATTATTGATGAATTTTTTTCACTGACCTGTATGCCATTCATATGGGCCGATGATGGGAGGCAATAATGCCATCGCTCAAGAAGTACAGCATGGTTGCTCAGGTTGCGGGCGCGCGGCCGTACACTACGACTGCATACTCTGGGACCGATCTATCTCAAGTCCTCGGCATTACCCAAGGGAAGATGGCTGAAGGTTGGTACGGCTGGGTTCAAACAACAGGAGATGGCTGTATCATGACATCGGATGGGACGCAGGAAGCCTATGCTGACTTTCGTCCAAATAACGCCCGCATGGAATTGGACATTAAGAATTCAAGGAAACCTGAAACTCACCAACCGACTCTCCCCGAAGGAGCACTAGATGCAGAGGGCTTAGCTCATCAGAGATCCGCGAGACTCTCTGATCTACCACCCTTGCTGATAGAAGTAGGTCCCTATTGCTCTCTACTCAGAGAAGCAAGAGATGTGTTTGTCGATGGTCATTTCTATGCCTGTGTTGCGATGTGCGGAATCTCCTTGGAAAGGTTCCAGCGAGACAAGGCTGAGCCATACGGTGGCCTAAGTGGGCACAAGATGCCAGCTATTAGAGGGCTTTTGAAAGGTGTGCTAGAGTCCAGCTCGCTTCGTTTGTGCAAGAAAATGGCCAATATGAGAAATGATTATGCACATGGGCATGGTCTGAGTCCAAAGAAGGATGCCCTGGGGGCACTAAAGTGGCTGCATGAATTCGTTCGCAACGAAACGGATCTTCTCCAGGATTACGTTATCAAGGATGGCATCCTTCATAGAGAGGCAGGCATAAAGGATTGTGCAAAGTAGAGCCGTCCACGGGGCAGCTAGGCGTAGCGAATAAGTATTACTCCAAAATATCCCAAGACCAACAGAGCCATCGATAGGGGAACTACGAACTTCCACTGCCTACGTAAGGCGCATTTGAATATGAAGTAGACGCACAGCGCGTCATGACGGCGTTTTATTGATCATTACGGACCTTTGCAGCCGTCTGCGCAACGCTTTGCCAACACTTGACAAATCTCGTTTTTGTGGTATTATACTTCCTGCTCCAATGAGTTTCGGGGCGGGATTGCTCGAATGCTTGAGAACCATGTGGCCAGAGCCGGCCCAGAGGGGGTTTTTTCGCTCGATCATCCACATGACAGGTTTCTTTTTGAATAACTGCTCTGAACCTGCTTTGTTGGAGCGGCAGGTCCATTCAATCCGAGGTAAGGGCGTTCTCGCTCACTCGCACTACCTCAGGCCGCACGGCCAAGTTCCCAAAATACATACAGTCATACTGCTTTTGCGTCTGACAAGGCCATACCAGCCATACCCGTTGAGAGCTGCACGCTGATACTGTGGCTGTCGGCGGCCTAGCGCTGATGAAAAGACGCAAAAAGTAGAAGTGAGTTTGAAACATCAATGGCTTTAATGGAAGGAATAGTTATGAACAAATTAGCGATTGTTGCGATGGTCCTTGGAGTCTTTTTAACGATAATTCCTGCGGTTGCGGCTGAGGCACCGTATCAGGTCGCATGGTCGGCCCAGATCGGCACGTCGGGTCACGACTGGAGTCGTTCCGTGGCTGTGGACGCCTCCGGTAACGCCTACATTAGCGGCCACACCTACGGCAGTCTCGGCGGAACCAACGCGGGAGACCAGGACGCCTTCTTGACCAAGTTCGACGCATCGGGCAGCGAACTCTGGTCGGCCCAGATCGGTACGTCGAGTGACGACATCAGCCACTCCGTGGCCGTGGACGCCTCCGGTAACGCCTACATCAGCGGCTACACTGACGGCAGCCTCGGCGGAACCAACGCGGGAAGTAATGACGCCTTCCTGGTCAAGTACGACCCATCCGGCAACGAACTCTGGACGCAGCAGATCGGTACGTCGGATAGCGACATCAGCCACTCCGTGGCTGTGGACGCCTCCGGTAACGCCTACATCAGCGGCTACACTGACGCCAGCCTCGGCGGAACCAGCGCGCGTAAATTTGACGCATTCCTTACCAAGTTCGATGCATCGGGCAGCGAGCTCTGGTCACAGCAGATCGGCACGTCGGATAACGACATGAGCTACTCCGTGGCTGTGGACGCCTCCGGTAACGCCTACATCAGCGGACAGACCAGTGGCAGCCTCGGCGGAACCAACGCGGGAGGCTGGGACGCATTCCTTACCAAGTTCGATGCATCGGGCAGCGAGCTATGGACACAGCAAATCGGTACGTTGCATAGCGACATCAGCAACTCCGTGGCCGTGGACGCCTATGGCAACGCCTACATCAGCGGCAATACCTATGGCAGCCTCGGCGGAACCAGCGCGGGTAGCTATGACGCATTCCTTACCAAGTTCGATGCATCGGGCAGCGAGCTCTGGTCACAGCAGATCGGTACTTCGAGTTGGGACAGCAGCCACTCCGTGGCTGTGGACGCCTATGGCAACGCCTACATCAGCGGCGATACCAATGGCAGCCTCGGCGGAACCAACGCTGGAGACGGTGACGCCTTCCTGGTCAAGTACGACCCATCCGGCAACGAGCTCTGGACGCAGCAGATCGGCACGTCGAGTGACGACTACAGCCGCTCCGTGGCCGTGGACGCCTCCGGTAACGCCTACATCAGCGGCAATACCTATGGCAGCCTCGGCGGAACCAGCGCCGGAATCTATGACGCCTTCCTAGTCAAGTTCGAGCCTGTCCCCGAACCAGCCACGCTCGCCCTGCTGGCGTTGGGCGGTCTGGCGCTCTTGAGACGGCGAAGAAAGTAACAGGGGAAACAAGAATCACCGGCTGCTGACTATCCTGTGCTGAATCTCTGCGCAGAAGACCTCCAGCGCACATCCAGCGCCGTCAGCGATCCGTCGGACTGAGCGAAGTAGACCACGCCATCGACAACCAACAGATTGCTGTCCACTCCGACCTTTCTAGTTGCCGTATTGCCACAGGTTATTATGCGGATGCATAATGGTGATGGCGACCACAATAGTCCTGGCCAATGGATCAGGAATCGGCTGGCCGGATTCGACAACCCTGTTAGTCGTAGCTTTATGGAAAGCAGGAGTCCTTTGCTGCTGGTCTATTCCCCAGACCTACACCGTATCTCAGCACCGCTTGAATCTTCAGTGATCGCAAAGATGATCTTTGCATGTAATCCGTTTGGGTGCCTCCCCGACTATTCGAAAAACTCTATTGGTTGAGGAAGACCAGACAGCACTTGCTCCCCTGTTGAATGAGGCCCTGATGCAAGCCGTAACAGATTTTTAAAGATGGACTTGTGGGAAAATATCATGAACCTGTGAGCATCGGTTAATTCAAAATGGAATACTTCGATTTGTAATGCGACATAACAAATTGTTATTAAAAGTGTTACGTGATTTTGGCGGGGAATTGGCGCAGAATAACGGGCTACGGAACCGGAGGTTACAGGTTCGAATCCTGTCGCGCGTATTAACGGGGAGCATTCCAACGGCAGGGACCTTCTACCGGCTACGGGTATACGCGACGTTCAAGAGCTTGGCGGGCCATTGCTGTTGAGGTGCGATCACGCCGGCCGCACAGCAATCCCCTTTGATCGAATTGCAATTTCGTATGGCTCATGGGCCGGCAATGGCCCGAGGCACAATGTCATATTTATACGCAATAACGGACATTATCCGAGCCGAGGGAATACTTGTTGATTCTCAAGATAGTGGTATAATTCTCCTGCCAGGCCGAAAGGTCCGCGGCCGTGGGCCTTAGGCTATCCCGGAAATTACGGGTTTTCCGCGCCGCCGCAGGCCTGCCTTTGCTTTCGGGCGGGCCCAACTGCGAGGATGAATTCGGGCGCGTTGTGACTCCGCTACAAAAAACGGGCGGGGTGGACAGGCGATGGAGAACGTACCATGGCTGACAAACGTTTTCGACTGGGGATCGGCGCTTATCTGAATTTGCTGATCGGCCTGATGTTTGTTGCAGCGGCCATAGCCGTGGTCGTGCTGGTCAGGCGTCACATGCAGGAACAGGCCCATCTGGAAGCCGGCAGGGATTCTGAATCCATTGTCGACCGCCACCTTGCCATACACACCTACTTCTCACAAGACATGAAGCCGGAGGTCATGAAGCTGTCCGACCGCCTGGAGTCTGCAGATTATTTCGAGCCCACGTGGATGTCCTCCACCTTCGCCGTTCGCAAGATTGAGCGATACTTCAAGGAATTAGCCAGCCAGCACTCCTCCCGTGCAAGCTTCTACTACAAAGAGTGTGCAATCAACGCCCGAACTCCCGCCAACGAAGCGGACGAGTACGAACGTGCCTTCCTGAAGAAGTTGAGCGAAGACCCCTCGCTGATGATCGAAACCGTCGTTCGGGAGTTCGACGGCGAGCCGTACCTGACTACCCTGCGACGGGGCGAAATGATGGAGGATACCTGCCTTCCCTGTCATAGCACGTCCGACGCCGCTCCGAAGGGGCTGGTGGATGTGTACGGCGCCGAGCGAAGTTTCGGCCGCAAATCCGGCGAGGTTGCCTCTGCGATTTCAACTCGCATACCATTGGCGGAGGCTTACGCCGAGGCGAACGAATTCGCCTGGCATCTGTCGGGCCTTTTGATCATTCTGCTGATCTGCCTGTTCGCCGGGCAGTTACTTATCTCTCGTTTTTTACTGGTCGGGCCGCTTTCCCGAATCCGCAAGAAGGTCACCCAGATCAGGGATAGTGATCATCGCATCGACCAGCTGGTTCCCGTCCCCGCCAGCCGCGAACTTGCGGAGTTGGCCGAGGCGTTCAACTCCATGTCTACCAGTGTGCGTCGCAGCCACTTGGAGTTGGAAGGGCGCGTGGAAGAACGCACGGCCGAGTTGAGCCAGTCACGCAGCTTCCTTCAGACGGTCATTGACGCGATGCCGGACAGCGTAATGGTAATCGACCTCGATCATCGAGTGGTTCTCGCCAACAAGCTGGCTAAAGGAATGACGGGCGGAAAGGATTTCACATCCACCCCTTTGCATTGCTACGAAGTGTCTCATAACCGCCAAAACCCATGCACTGGCGAAAAAGAGCTTTGCCCGATAAAGCAGATTGTCGAAACTCGCAAGCCCATCACTGTCGTTCACACCCATTACGAGGGCGACAGGGAGGCGTTCGTCGAAGTTACCGTCGCGCCGATTTTCGATGAAGCCGGGCAGGTAATCCAGATAATCGAATCCTGCAGGGATATCACCGAACGCAAGCAGGCTGAAAAAGACATTCAAGAGTTGGCCAAGTTCCCCAGCGAAAACCCCAACCCTGTTTTGCGCATTACCAGAGACGGCGAAATATTATACAGCAACAAGGCAGGTGAATTGTTACTTGGCGCATGGGGGGCCGCCGTGGGCAAAACAGTACCCCAAAAGTGGCGACACCTGATTGTTGAAGCCTTCGCCTCCGTGAAAAGCACAGAAGAAGAAGAAGAAGTAAAAGACAGAATTTTTTCGATCACCATTACGCCGGTAAAAGAATCCGATTATGCCAATTTTTATGCCCGTGACATAACAGATCGCAAGCAAGCCGAAGAAGAGTTGCTGGCAAGCGAAGCAAGGTTCAAGCGGTCGGTGCTGGATTCACCTTTCCCGATAATGATCCATGCTGAAGATGGGGAGATTTTGCATATCAATGAAGTCTGGACCGAGTTGACCGGATATGAGCATGACGAGATACCGACTTTGTCGGCGTGGACTGAACGTGCTTATGGGGAACGCAAGGATGTTGTTAAGAGCCGGATCGAGAAGTTATTCGCCAGTGACACAAGAGTAGAGGAAGGCGAGTATGCTATTTCCATAAAAAACGGCAAAACGCTAGCATGGGATTTCAGTTCCGCTCCGTTAGGGAAACTGCCCGATGGGAGACGTTTTGTCATTAGCATAGCTATGGATGTAACCGAGCGCAAGCGGGCCAAGGAGGAACTTCGCCAGGCCAGAGATGAACTGGAACAGCGAGTCCAGGAACGAACCGCCGTGGCCGAGCAGCGGGCCGAGCAGCTTCGTGCTTTGGCATTGGACCTGAGCCGAACCGAGCAGCGAGAGCGTCGAAGACTGGCCGAGGTGCTTCACGACAACCTTCAGCAGCTGTTGGTCGCCGCCAAGATGAACGTCCAGACATTGAAGCGACGCATGTGGAATAAACAAGATGCCGACAAATATGCAGATCAGATTGACGACCTTCTGAGCGAATCGATCAAATCGTCGCGATCGCTCACCGCAGAGCTCAGCCCGCCGATTCTGCATAATGCCGGGCTTGACGATGCGCTGGAATGGTTGGGCGGATGGATGCACGAAAAGCACGGCCTGCGGGTTGACGTATCGGCCGACCCTGAAGCGAACCCGTCTTCGGACGAAATATGCCTGCTGGTCTTCCAATCCGTGCGGGAACTGCTGTTCAACGTCGTGAAACACGCAAATGTGAATATAGCTCGCGTAGAAATGAGTCGCGACGACGGGCACGTTCAGGTGGTCGTCAGCGATGAGGGAGTGGGCTTTGACCCGGAAAAAAAAGCCGACGAAAAACAACACAAGTCGACGTTAGGCCTGTTCAGCATCCGCGAACGAATGTCACTTTTGGGCGGAACGCTTGCGGTGGATAGCGACACTGGAAAGGGCACTGTAGTGACGGTGCGCGTCCCGACTAGATTGGCCAAACACACCGGCGACGAAAGCGGCGCCTCGCCGCGAGTAGCCGAACAGGACGCCACCGAAATGATCCTTTCCGCCGCCCCGACAAAACCTGCCGATAAGATCCACGTACTTGTTGCAGACGACATGCTGGTTATGCGAGACGGACTGGCCGCTCTGCTGGAGCACGAGCCGGATATCGAGGTTGTCGGCCGGGCCTCCGACGGGCAACAAGCCGTCGAACTCGCTGCTCGCACGCATCCGGACGTCGTTATCATGGACGTCAGCATGCCGGCCAGAGATGGCGTGGAGGCAACGCGGGAGATCGTCGCAGCCCTGCCCAATACGCGAGTGATTGGCCTGTCCATGCACGAAAAGGAGATCATGGCGTCGAAGATGCTCGATGCAGGCGCATCGGTTTATCTGACCAAGGACGGCCCGTCAGAGGAATTGCTTTCCGCCATTCGCAACCTTGCCGACGCCGGACGCGCGACGTAGGACAACTGAGCACCAGCGCAGGGTTTGATACCGGGGCGGCGGGGGAGTAGAATCTTCGGATTGTTTCATTGCCAATAGCTGACTCAACACTGGTTCATTTACGAAGGTTCATTTACGAAGGGACACACCGTGCCGGAAGCCGACAAGAGCAAGAAACCAAAGCAGTACTTCGAAGACATTCCGATGGAAACGCCCGGCTTTTTCCTCAAGGGTGCTGGCAACCTGGACTGGGGCATGAAGAATCGCCTCGCGCGGATCTTCAACCCAAATTCCGGGCGAACCGTCATGCTCGCCATAGACCACGGATACTTCCAGGGGCCGACGACAGGCCTGGAGCGAATCGATCTGAACATCGTTCCGCTCATGCCCCACGCCGACGCGATTATGCTGACGCGCGGCATTCTGCGCACGACCGTTCCGCCGGTCCTCAACAAGCCCATCGTCATGCGATGCAGCGGCGGGCCGAGCATCCTCAAGGAACTGTCCAACGAGCAGCTGGCCGTCGATATCGAAGACGCCATTCGCATGAACGTCGCGGCGATCACGCTGCAGGTCTTCATCGGCGGCGAGTACGAAACCCGCTCGATCCACAACATGACCAGGCTGGTGGACATGGGGTTGCGGTACGGCATCCCGACGATGGCGGTCACGGCCGTCGGCAAAAACATGGCCCGCGACGCGAAATACTTCCGCCTGGCCTGCCGGATGTGCGCCGAGCTGGGCGTGCAGTTCGTCAAGACCTACTACGTGCCGGAAGATTTCCACACCATCACGGCCTCTTGCCCCGTGCCGATCGTCATGGCCGGCGGGAAGAAAATCCCCGAGCTCGACGCGCTGAAAATGGCCTACCGGGCCGTGCAGGAAGGCGCATCGGGCGTGGACATGGGCCGCAATATCTTCCAGAGCGACGCGCCGACTGCGATGCTCAAGGCCATCGGCAAGGTGGTCCACGAGGACATGGCCCCGAAAGACGCCTACGAACTGTTCCAGACGCTCAAGAACGAAGGATAGGTCGCACGCATGGAACGCCCAGCCACCCGTGCACAACTGCGGTCGCAGGCGCCCCTGATCACAGTGGGCGTGCTCACGGCCGATATGATGTCGCTGCGGTCCGAGCTAGACTCGATCGAAGCCGCCGGTGTGAAACTGCTGCACTTCGACGTGATGGACGGGCGATTCTGCCCGCCGCTGACGTTCGGCCCGGCATTCGTCAAGGCGATCCGCACCGACATGCTGAAAGACGTGCACCTGATGGTCGAAAAGCCGCTCGATAAAATCGAGGCGTTCGTGGCGGCCGGCGCGGACATCGTCACGATCAACGTCGAATCGACTCGTCACATCCACCGCGCGCTGCAACTGCTCGGGCAGATGGAAAACGCCAATGACCCGACGCGCGGAATCGTGCGGGGCGTTGTGCTGAATCCAGGCACGTCGCTGGAAACCATCCGCCCGCTAATGGACGATCTGGATATCGTTTTCCTGCTGGCGGTCAATCCCGGCTGGGGCGGACAGAAATTTATCCCCGCCACCGAAGCTAAGCTCTCGCGGCTGATCGACATGGTGGCACAGAGCGGGCGGGATATCCTCGTCGGGATCGATGGCGGCATCAACAAAGGCAACATCGCCGAGGTCGCGAAGATGGGCGCCGAAGTCATCGTGACCGGCAGCGCAGTTTTTGACGGCAAGGCTCCGGCCGAGAGCGCGAAAAATGCGAAGTTCATGATGGATGCAATTCACAGTTCCGCCAAATAGAAAGCAGATCGATGAGCAACGCTGAAGCCAATCAGGAAAATCTCGAAAGTATCGAAAAGCTGGCGCAAATGGCGAAAGTCGCGCCGATCTTGCGAGGTCTGCTCGCTGAGCCCACCGGCGATGAGGATATCAAGTATTGTCCGCCCATCATCCAATGTCTCACCGACGCCGCCGGCGAAGAACCCGCGGTGTTTGTGGACCTCGCCGATGCAGGGGACGACGAGGCGATGCGAGAACTGCTGGCCAAGGCGGTTGCAGACAAGCCGGACGCGATTGGTTTCAAAGGCCTGGGCGTCATGCGTGTCGTCGAAAAAATTCAATGGGATCCGCAACGGCCGCTACAGGGCAAGGTCGCCTTGGTGACCGGTGCGGCCGGGGCGATCGGCTATGGCGTGTGCAAGAGCCTGCTCGAGAACGGATGCTACCTGGCGGCAAGCGACCTGGCCGGGGCAAAGCTCGACGAATTCATCGCGGATATGGAAAAAATCTCACCTGGCAGGGTAATCGGCGTTGTGATCGACGTGACGGACGAGGATTCCGTCGCGGCCGGCTTCGCGCAGGTCATTGCGACGTGGGGCGGAGTGGACATCGTAGTGCACAACGCCGGTATCGCCCATGTATCGAAACTGGTGGATATGGACCTCGAAGCTTTCGTCAAGCTCGAGAAGGTGAACGTGGAAGGCACGCTGCTGACGATTCGCCAGGCCGGTCGGGAGATGGTCAAGCAGCAGATCGGCGGAGACATCGTCGTGATGTCCACCAAGAACGTTCCATCGCCCAGCGCTGGCTTCGGCGCCTACAGCGCCACCAAGGCGGCCAGCCATCAGTTGGGCAGAATCGCCAGCCTCGAATTGGCACCCAACGACATTCGCGTGAACATGGTCGCCCCCGACGCGGTCTTCGCCGAGGGCAAGTTCAAATCCGGCCTGTGGCAGGAAGTCGGCAAGGACCGCATGAAGGCTCGCGGGCTGGACGAACAGGGCCTCCATGATTACTACCGCCAGCGGAATCTGCTGAAGGCGAAAGTGACCGGGCGACACGTTGCCAACGCCGTGCTGTTCTTCGTCAAGCGGCTAACGCCCACGACCGGTGCGACCATCCCCGTCGACGGCGGGCTACCCGACGCCACGCCGCGATAACACGTCAGACATAACCACCCGGATGAATTGCGAGCGACCGCATGGATAAGGCACTGGCCGAACTTATCAGGATTTCCAACACCGTGGGCAAGGACCGCTCGCTCGTGCAGGGTGTTGGGGGCAACACGTCGGTCAAGACGGACGACGGCCGATTTACATACATCAAAGCAAGCGGGACCGCCCTGGAACAGATGAACGCCGGTCGCGGCTGGCGGCGAATCAGCACCAAATCCGTCGAGGCGATATTTCAAGACGCTTCGTTAAAAAAAATGGACGTCGCTCAGCGCGAAGCGGAGATGGTCTCACGCCTGCTGGCCGCGTGCGACGACGAGGTCACCAGCGGCGTGCGGCCGTCGGTCGAATCGCCCCTGCACGTCATTCTCGATAAATGCGTCATTCACCTGCACGCGTTGGCTGCCCTGGCCTACGCCAGCGCCAAGGGCGGGCGGGCGCGTATTGCCGAGTTGTTCGCCGATCAAGAGTATCCGCCGCTTTGGGTGCCGTACGCCGATCCGGGTTTTTCGCTTGGGTGGAAGGCCTTTAACCTGGTAGGCCGCTACCGTAAACAGCACGGCCGGAACCCATCGATCATGTTCATGGAGAAGCACGGCCTGCTGGTCGCCTGCGATTCTGCCGAGGCTGCGCTGGAATTGGTGCGACAGGTAATCGCTCGCTGCGATGGCGGCCTCGATCCGATCGGAGACTGCGAGGACGTTCAGCCCAGCCATGACGAGATTGACCGGCTGTGCGAGACGCTCGCGGCGGCTATGCTCGAAGCGACCGGCAAAAGCGTTCCTGTGAAACATTATTGCGATGAGGTGATCTGCTCGGCCATTGCCCGCAAGGACATTGCAAGCCTTCTAAGGCCCGCGGCGCTGACGCCGGATGAGATGGGCTTTGTCGGCGGGCCGATCGTCTGGCTATCGGATCGGAGTCAGCGCACTGCTATGAAGAAAATCGCAGCAGCCATGGCCAATCGCGGCGAGGCGCCGGTGGCTTTCCTCGCCAAGGGCCTGGGCCTGTTCATCGCAGCCGAGGACAAACTCTCGCCGATGATACGGGACATCGTTGCCGGGTCTCTGTTTATCAGAATCCACGCAAGTAACATGGGCGGAATCAACGCGCTGAATAAGCGGCAGCGTGATTTCATCGACAATTGGGAAGCAGAGAAATTCCGCGTGCAACTGGCCGCAAAGACCTGACCGTTGTTCATTACCTGCCGGAATCCGGCGAGGATGGATTCCACTCAAGTACCGACGATGCGGTAAAAACCCCTGCTCTAGGCTTGCTGATCCTGCGGCTGGGGCTCGGCGGTCTCGTCACTGGGCGTTTCTTCGGGATCGCCCAATCGTGTGATGGCCGATTCGATGCTTGCCAGCCGGCGAGTAATCATGTTCACGCGAAACTCGATCGTGTTTAGAATCCAGAACTGAAAATGATCCACCTTTGTCTGCCTGTGGATCATCCAGATAATCTTGAGCGATACCAGCAGGACAGCCGCTTCGAGCAGAAGGAAGGGTGGGATGAACGCTATCTCCAAGTCAAAAGCATGCCGACACACATCAAATATAAACGCGCCCAGGACGATCACCAGAAAGACGACATTGAGTGTGTTATGCCATTTTCGGTGCATCTGTCCGCCAATTTGGCCAACGACGTCGCGAATACCATCCCTCTCGGATTTATATTGCTCCAGTTCTGCTCGTAGCGTATCCAATTCATCCATGGTCCATCTCCAATATCAGCCGCGACGTCGTTCCACCTAGAAGGGCCTTCCAGAAAGTCGTGAAACCATTTGCTCGGACAGTACAATAATGTCTTCGCTGCAGAAAAACGATTCTATGTTTCTTGGGAACAACATCGTAGCCGACGATCCGAACTCTTCATCCGGCGCGTGCCATATTATCCTCGCCGTCACAAGCGGAAAAGGTTTGAGGTCAAACGCCACGTCGCCGGCGTTATGGCTTTGTGCGTCCAGTGCGTCTGCGCCGGTGCGAAGTGCCTGTTCGTTGCGGCCTGCCGTGGCGCAGAGTCGGCCGATTACGCGCTGGTTGTAAATGCCTGCATAACTTCTGGCGCCAGAAAGGTCAGCGAAGGTTACTTCCGGCGTAAGTTGTTCCGGCTTGGCGGTAATGCATAAGTAGTGGAGCACCAATATGCGCCACTGCGCACAGACTTCCGCATCGGCATCTGCGGCAAGCCGGCCTGTTTTCAGATCGATGCTCAACTCGGCTTCGAGGACTTTCAGGTGCAATAGGCCTCCTTCAACCCGCGCACCGAGCCAGCCCAGCTGCTCGTCGGACTGGCTGCGAAGCGACTCCATCGCGTTGTCAGTTGCCGTCTGCAGGTTATGCTGCTCTGGCAGGCCGAACTGCTTGGATGTACTTCCAGGCTGGTGTTCCATCTGCGGGTTTCCTGATCTATCCCTGAATGGCGGCTTCCAGATACGAATCGCAGTAGATCATCTTCTCTGTGAGCAGATCCGCCGTGGTTCCGGCGTTGACGAGTTCGGTGTCCATCGGATCGAGAATCGCTGAATCCAGGCCGTGTGAAATTGCCATAGCCAGATAGGTGCGGTTGATGATGCTCCTGTTTTTGCATCGTTGCGAGACGTTGGACAGGCCTATGACAGTGTGCGGCGGCGGATCGGCAAACGCCCTGATCTGCGAGATGGCATCCAGGCAATAGCTCGGTATCTTGGGTGCGACGTTCACCGGCAGGACGATCGGGTCGATGAACAACTGGTCCATGGTCAACCCGCCTTCTATCGCGATCATGATGAGCTGCGCGCCCAATTCCACTCGCTTTTCGACGTTGCTGGGCACGCCATCTGCGTCTATGGTCAGCCCGATCAAGCTCCCGCCGCATTCGGCTGCCAATCCCACGTATTGACTGGCTATCTCAGGGTCGGCTTTGGAAGAGTTGAGTATGACCTCGCCAGGGACATGGGGGACGACGGCGGCCATCACTTCCCACTTGGCGGTATCTATTGCAAGGGGGATATCGGTTACTTCACGAACGACCTCGACGAGCCATTTCATTGCACCCTCGGCATCACTGGAAGCTGGCCCCACGTTGATGTCCAACGCGCTGGCGCCGCAAGCAATTTGTCTGAGAGCAAGGTCTTTGATGACCTGTGCATTTTTTTCCTGGATGGCGTTTTTGACATCCACGAACATTCCGTTAATACGCTCGGCAATGATAAACATAATCGTGCTATTCCTTTCCTGTGCTTATTTGCTGGAGGCGGGCATGTATCGGCCGATAGCCTTCTTGACCTGCTCAATGGCCTGTGGGTGTCTCATCACGAGCACCTCCGCACCGGCCTGCAGCAGAAAGACGGCCGTAGCCGCTTCCCACGCCACGCCCCATTGGTCAAAGGTGTCTTCAGTAACGCATGGGAATGGCGGGTTCCTTGCTTCCTTGGCACGCCAAGCCTCGAAACCAACGTCGCAAATCACCGGCTGGGCCATGAGCTTATCGCCGCTGAGGCCGGCCAGCCTGCCGCGTTCCTGAATGCTGTAGACGTACTCGATACCGTAGCCCAGTGCCCCGGTAGTCGGGAAAATCACTATGTCTTCGACCGGGAAGCCCGCATCCTGGCAGAGGATGTTCATCTGCTTGGCGATGTTGATATCGCATGGACTTTCGGTGATGAGTTTGTGCTTGTCCGCCAGGCAGACGGCTACCACTGTCCGGTAGTTGGCCTCGCGGGCCGTGCCAACCAGGCAGTTTTCGCCCTTGGCCGCGGTCGAGACTGCCGGGAGAACCTGATTGTCTTTGTCGTCGAGGCCGCAGCCCCAGATTATCAACGGGACGCCAACGGCTGACAGTACGTCCTTAACGGTTTCTGCGCACTGTTCCGGGCTGCGGTCGCCTCCGTCGGGATGCGCGCCCATCAGGCGGAGGCAGATCAAATCCGCACCGAGTTCGACAGCCTTGATGGCCCATTCGGCTGGGGAGTTCATCGCATCGCCGTAAGCGTCTTTCAACTGCTCGGGCCACTTATCAGTGCCACTGTCCCACACCTCGACTGCAATGGCTGGGGCGTTTCCGACCGATCCTTCGAAGTCCAGGAAGGGCAACGATCCGGCTCCGCCGATAGTGACGGTGCTGGTTCTAGTGCCGCCGTTTTCGGCCGTTGCACCGATGGATATGCTGCTGATCTGTCCACTCCATTTTTCTGAAATATCAGGTATGCTCATATTGTTAAGTCCTTTACAGTTGTGCCAGTCTCGCTCGAAGTGATACCAATGCACAATCTGGTGATCTCCTCGATGGCTGGTCGGGCTTCGTCTGCGGACGATAGGTCAATGGGTTCGCCACGGATACAGCGATTGGCTACATCGCTGTCGAATGGCACCTGTACTGTTTTATCCAGGCCGGGCACATCCGGGCTGGTGCGTGGCTGATCTTCGGGCGGGCAGTGCGACATCCTGCAATTCAGTGCCAGGATCTTTCGTTTTACCTGTATCGGCAGCGAGTCAGCTAATTGCGAAATTCGCTCGACAGTAATTTTACCGATGGGTGAATCCTGTGCGACGAGGACGAGGGTTTCGACTTCATCGACGACCAGGCGGGAGAGGTATTCCATGCCCGCTTCGCAGTCGACCAGGACATAGGCGTAGTTCTCCCGCAGGAGGCTCAGGTAGCGGCGCAGCAGGCCGTTAACGTAGCAGTAGCATTTTGGCCCTTCAGGCCTGCCCATCGTCAGCAGGTCATAGCCGGTCTGCTCGCAGAGCAGTTCCTGCAGCCACACATCAAGCAGCCGCGCCTTGGATATTTCGCCGGGTTTCTGGGCGGCCTCGCCCATCTTGTCACGCAGGTCGGCGATTGTCTCGGGCACTTCAACGCCCAAAGTAAGGGCGAGTGTTGCATTGGGATCAGCATCAACGGCGAGGACCGGCTTCTTGCCCAGCCGGATGAGTTCCTGCAGCACCATCGATGCGATGGTGGTCTTGCCAGAGCCGCCTTTGCCTCCAAAAACTATAATCTTACCGGGCATGTGATTGGGTCTCCTGATTTCGCAGCGTTTCCATCACACGGGGAAACAGCTCGACCCGTGTGTGTGGGAAGAAACAGGCTGATACGAACTCATCCATAAAAGTGGGGTCGGTGCTCAATTCGTAATAGGTTGTCGAAGAAGCGATCTTTAAAATCTCTGCGTAACAGTTGTCTCGTAGAGCTGCCAGCTTAGCCCCTGCCAATGAGGTATTGCCTACAAAGACCAACTTCTCGGCGGGCAGGTCGGGCAGCAGGCCGATGAAGATCGTGTTTTCGATGTTCAGGAAATTGCCGAAACCTCCGGCAACCATGATGCGAGAGAGATCGGAAAACTTCATGTCGAGGGCATTTAGCAGGACCGCAGCCGCTGCGAAAATAGCGCCCTTGGCCCGGAGGATATTATGATATCGCCCTGTGATATGCAGATATCTTTTCCGTCGCCTGCCTGGTCTGCGGGGATTATCACGTACTCGAGTTCGCCGTCAGACTGCGGCTGCACGCGCTTGGACACTTGCGGCTGGAGTGCGCCGGTCTTGTCAATAACGCCCACGCGCAACATCTCGGCGATGATGTCCACGTAAGCTGTTCCGCAGAGTCCGATCGGCGCAGCCGAAGCGATAGTGGAGTACGACAGTACATTATCGGGGTCGGCGAGTTTGATGTGGTCCAGCGCGCCCTGCGTCGCTCGCATGCCGTCGGTGCATTCCGCCCCTTCAAAGGCAGGGCCGGCCGAGGCGCTCGCGCATACCAGAAACTCGCTGTTGCCGATTACGATCTCACCGTTAGTACCGATGTCGATAAGCATCTGGACTTCATCGCTGTGTGCCTGGGCAGTGGCAAAGATGCCCGCGACGATGTCTGCTCCGACGAATCCGGCTACGCACGGCAGGCAGTACAACAGCCCGCGCGGATGGATCTGTATCCCTATTTCGGCGGCGCGGAAGGGCGGCAGATGATACGCGGCGCCTACATGGGGCGTCTTGCGGATGTTCTCGGCGGGAAGTCCAAGCAGCAGATGGATCATTGCCGTGTTGCCCGCTACGGACACCAGCGAGATAGCTTTGGAACTGATGTCGTGCTTCGTGACCAGTTGGCGGATCAGTTCGTTAAGATCGTCAACCAGAGCGCCCTGAAGAGCGTTGCGGTTGGATTCCGATTTCGAAGCGTGAATGATGCGGCGTATTATGTCGCCGCCATAGCTGATCTGGGAATTGTATTTTGCTTCATGGCCGAGCGTCTGGCTGTTGGTTAAATCCACAAGCTGGCAGGATATGGTAGTAGTCCCGATGTCCACCGCGACGCACATGTTGGACTTGGAAGTATCGCCGGGTTCAACGTCGATTACCTCAGTCACCGTACCGCGACGGCCGGTGACGGCTGTCACTTTCCAATCAGCTTCCCTCAGAATGTGCGGCAAGCGGCGTGTGACCTTGAGCCCCATCTGAAAGGACTGATCCGGAAGTTGTTGCCCGAGGGCCAACTCAAGTCGCTGCATGTCGGACAGATTATTGTCGAGCGAAGGGGGAGGCAGCTCCAGATAGGTCTTGCGCACGAGGGGTGATGGCTTGGCGTAACGCAAGAGCGTGTTCAAGTCGTCAAGATAGGGCGCCTGGTTTTCAACAACGCTGATCCCTGCGGCGAGGCTGGGTTCGGGTGGGATTTCGACTGACAGATTCGATTCGATTATAGCTTCGCAGGCGAGAACGTGTCCGTTCTGGATTTCTTCTTGAGTGAAGCAGTCGGCCGAGCCTCCAGCGACGCTGCCTTCGTGAACTATGACACGACAACGCCCGCAAACGCCATCGCCTCCGCACTGGGAGTCTATGAAAACGCCTGCCTTGTTGGCAGCCGCGAGTATCGTGGTGCTCTCCGGAACTTCCACCGATGTGTCGTCCGGCTTAAATGAAACCTTGCACGTCTTAGGCATAGGGATCTTTCATATCACCCAAACTACCTCAAGCTCTGATTGTCCTGAAGCGCCAGCGTAACATCCAAATGCTTCAATTTACGCGGCATCCCAATCGTTCTTGAGATAAGGCCCGATGCCGGAGGCCTCTTTTGGCCCGACCAGCACACTCCAACCGGACTCTTCGGCCAGTTGAGATGCGATAACGGCTACGTGGCCGGGTATGACGATTTTATGGTGTTGGATCTGTCCGTCTACGCCGGATGAACCAAGTGCAGCGGAGATGGTGTCCGGATTGAACTTATCCGCAGCCCACGCGGTCAGCACGCTTGTTCCCTCGGTATCGACTGCGAGAATGCGTGTGGGAACGCGGGACGCTTCGACCTCGGCTTCAACCGAATAATAGCTCAACGAGAAGTTGGTCGTAACCAGCAGCGGGCTGTCCGCTGTGACTTCGCCGATGTCGTAAATCCTGGCTTCGACCTGTACCGGTTTCTGCGGGTCGGTGTAGATATTCTGGCGGGTGGTCAGGATCGGGACCAGCAGATGGGGCTCCCATGCGTCGGTTATGACGATGGCTGCATATTTGCAGACGAAGGCGCAGGCGTCCAGAGCGGCGGCCATTTTGTCTTCCCCGCAGGCTATCGCCAGGACAGGGCAGCCAAGCGGGCGGAACTTTTTCTTCAGCGTTGCCCGGCGGGTCTTGGTCATGAAAACCAGAGTATCGGCGGCTTCGGCGCCACCGGCGGAAATCAGAACGTCCTTGACGCTCTTTTGGCCGAGGGCTTCGACGCTTTGTGCGACGTTGTCGATATCGCCAGCCACGCAAACCGGCGCGCCGGTCTTGGCGGCCAGGTCGGACAATTCGTCAGCCGTCACGTCGCCCTTGTGGTAGAGCAGGGGCCTTTGCGAAGCCAGCGGGCCGGTAGCGACGGCTTCCAGGGTCTGGCTATCATCTGAGACCAGGATCATGGGCACGCCAAGCTCGCCTTTGATTATTTCGGCGGCTGCGACCATGGAATCCTTCGAGCCGGAATCGTTCATCAGCGCGATCATGTCCGGATGGAGATTGTCGCCAACCCTGGTGAATTGCAGCTTCTTATAGTCTTCACAAGCGGCCTTCAGGGCGGAGGCATCAGCGTCATCGGAAAGTGTCATCGCGATGGCTGTGGGGTTGTGGAAGCGTTCGTCGTGCCTGAACATGACCGTTTCCTGGCCGATCTGTACGCAATTGTCTTCCGGGCCGATTTTGACCAGCCGCTGCGGAGGGGCTGAAGCTTCGCCCAACTCGTCACGCGCACTGTCGTCAAGGCGGGGGCATTGCTCCAGCGTGGCCTGTCCGGTAGCAACTTTCATGGCAAACGCCAGGCAGGTAGGCACGCCGCATTCCTTGCAGTTTTCCTTCGGGAGCTTCTTGTAAATATCCAAACCAGTAAGTGCCATATCTCTCTCTCGCTATGTTGTACTTAAAGGATAGAAAACTCTAGATAATGGAATCCATCGCCAGTGCAGGATGCTCTACTTTGGCCAGGTATTCCAGAAGTTCTTCAGAAGTCGTTGCGACGGTTTCGTCGGCAATCTTGTCGACAAAGCCGTCCATGCCGAGTTCGGTGGCCATCGCTTCAAGTTTAGGCCGCAAATCTTCTTTTAGTTCCTTCGGCATCCAGACGAGTCTTGGCAGGCCGCCTTCGGCGCTGATGAACTTGTGGCTGGTTGTATAAAGCCTGCCCGTACCGACGAAGCCCGGCGTCTGTAGTCCGCCGCCGACACTGCCTGCCAGCGTGGAGAACTGCATTCCGATGGGAGTATCGCCGGAGTATTCGCGGTTGACCGCCATCACGCCGTTGGCTTCGGGCACGAGAGCGACGATGCACTCGAAACAGCCGCACGAGGTCATCGGGTTTTCCAGAAGGCTGTAGGCGCTGAACCGCTCGACGCTCCGGTTGGTATTATTGTAGACAAACTCGTTAACACCTTCGAACTCACCGGTTCGTTCATCGATGACGGCGCCTTTGAGGATCGGCTGATTCGGGCCGGTCGGATTGATCTCGTATGACGCCTGTCCGTCCAGCCAGTTGTATGCTCCGCACAGGCCAAGTCGCTCCGGCGTTATCACGCATACGTGATTCGGGGCGAATGACTGGCACATGGTGCACGAGTAGAAGGTGTCGACCGATTCGTCAGTCATGCCACCCACACGCTCGTCGCGGGCATCGAACAGGGGCTTGGCATGTGCAATCAGCTGTTCGACCTTGGCCGGCTCGGTCGTGATGGTGATCGATACCTTGTCGACGATCTCGCCGTATTCTTCGTGAATCTTGGCCTGCATGATCGTGCCGATATGCTCCAGGCGGAAGCCGGCTTCGAATGATGTTTTGGACAGGCGACACCATATCTGGTCGCGCTGACCGGTGTGCATGAAGCCCATCGCCTCGTTGCAGTAGCGGTGGATCTGGCGTTCGAGGATGCCCTCGAAATCGCTCTTCATCTTTCGCCCTGCTACCTTGATGTGCAGGCCGAAGTCAGTCACGCCACCTACTTCAATCGTATCGAAGTCAGGCCCCTGAATGTCGATGGTTCCGTCGGTAATCTCGCCGTCATCGACCATCTCAAGCAGTTCGGCCGCATTGGAATACTTGCCGCCAAACTGGAACTGCATTTCTTCCTTGCGGACTCGCTCGCCCTCGAATGCAGCCGAGAACGAAACTGGAATGTCGACCGATTCGACTTTGACCTTCACTCCGCGAATCTGGATGCAGGTTGGAACCAGCTGCATGTGATCTGTTTCCCTGACCAATGCCTCGTACGTGGTCACGCCAGTCGCGCGAATTTCCGGTGTGGATTCGTGGTCGGAAATGACCGGGAAACCCATGGCGATAGCGGCAGCGCCGATCGCATACCAATCGTCGGGAATAGGCCCAAAGGTGATGCCGAATGCGAAGATTCGCTCGCGGCAATACTTCAGACAGTTTTGCCAATCGCCCCTGCTATGCCCGCCGAACGTCAGTGCGCCGCGCATGGCCCAGTCCAGCACATAGATAGCCGAATGCGTATCGCGCCCGACGGGGACAATATATGTATCCCACCCGGTTTCCACGCCCTGCGCGTCGAGCTGATCCTTCATGGACTTTCCGTCGGTGTTGGCGACCATGAAAGTCAGGATGCTTCTCTTCTGCAGCTCGCGGACGGTGTGCACCGCTATTTCGTCGGTGGGGGCCGGGCCGAGGATGGCTGCGAAACCGGGCATTCTGCCGTCGACCAGCTGTATGCCCAACTCGCGAAGGATCGTATCGGAGATAAAACCGGTGAACCCCTCGTCGCCGGTCTCGCCGTTGAGATAGCGGATGGCGCAGGTGGTTTCGGTTGCCAGCAGAGTGGCGATACCCGAATCGATCGCACCGCCTAGATAAGGCAGGAAGAGCTTATCGGCAGGCACTTGAGGCACGAGCTCGTTGCAGTGGGTTACGACCTCCTGCAACTGCCCGAGCTGTGTGATCTCCAGGCCCATCAATGCGTGGATCACGGGTAGCTGGAACGCAGTACCCGGAAATTCCACCTTCTGGTCCGGGCCGAACTTTTCCAAGGCCTCGGTGAGGCTGGCACCGGCTTCGGTTACGAAGCCCTGTGCGCCACGAATAACCGCAGAGACTACCTCTCGCGACATAACACATCTCCTGATTAATGTTTCTTTTAATACAAATAATACAACAAAAGGTTCATTTGACCTGGGCGCTTTTCAACGTTGACGCTCCCGAGAGTTTAGCAGCCGTCTGGCGACGCTTGCAACTCGGACAAGTCGGTTCCATTGAAGTTGTTTCGCCCAGAGTGGCACTTAGGAATTCCAATTCCTTAACCGGAGCCAAAGTCGCACTACAGGTCCGGCATTTTGCCATTTCCAGTTCAGTATTCCATGTTCCCAGCCGTCGCACCGGCCCGTCGTCAACGCAAGTGACATGCCCGGTGGGGCAGATCGAAACGCATACCTCACAGCCGATGCAGGTTTCAGACGGTTCCATGAATGGCGTGGCGACGATACGGTCGGCGCCACGGTTGACAAACGATATTGCCGTTTGGCCTAGAATTTTCTTACATGCCCGGACGCATAACCCGCACAAAATGCACTTATTACTTCCGCTGCGGGGAGCAAAGCGGGGCTTTTTCAGGCCCATGGACTCAGCCAGCTCCTTTATTTCCTTTGCATCGGGGGCCTGCATCCAGAGAAGCTCCAGCGAAACTCTCCGGGCCTTCATAACTTGGGGGGTGTCAGTTTTTATGCTGAGTCCCTCGCGAATGGGCAGGTCGCAGGCAGTGGTCAGCCAGGTCCACTTGCCTTTGGTCACTTCAACGATGCACAGCCTGCATGCTCCGTAAGGTTGCAAGCCTGGATGGTCGCAGAAAGTTGGGATATCGATCCCCAATTCCCTGGCTGCACCAAGGGCCCATCTGTCGCGTTCGACTTCGATCTGGTGTCCGTCAATTGTTGTCTTGACTAAAGCCATTAAGGTAACCTAACCAATTGCAACGGCGTCAAATGAACATGCCTCTCGGCACGCCCCGCAAGTGATGCATTTATCTGAGATAATCTCAGCGGACACTTTTTTCAGGCCGCCTGTAATCGCCTCGGTCGGACATGCTTTGAGGCACTGCCCGCAAGCTTTGCATTTTTCTTTATCAATAACAAACGTTGTAAGCGCCTGGCAAACCCCGGCTGGGCACTTGTGGTCCACCACGTGAGCCATGTACTCATCGCGGAAGTATTTCAGCGCGCTTAAAGTCGGGTTCGGGGCGCTCTTCCCAAGTCCGCAAATACTGTTTTCGCCGACGTAGGTGCTGATCTCTTCGAGCAGTTCAATATCTTCGACTGTTCCCTGCCCGTCGGTTATCTTTGTAAGAAGTTCGGACATTCGCACGAGGCCTTCCCTGCATGCGGTGCATTTCCCGCACGATTCTTTGCAGAGGAAATCCGTGAAATACCGTGCTATTTCCACCATGCACGAGCGATCATCCATAACGATCATTCCGCCCGAGCCCATCATTGAACCGGCTTCTGTAAGACGGTCGAAGTCTACCTGCAGGTCAAGCTTGCTTTCTGGCAGGCATCCCCCCGAAGGGCCGCCGGTCTGCACGGCCTTGAACTTGCGATCCTTTACGACGCCGCCGCCGATATCAAATATGATCTGGCGCAGCGTCATTCCCATGGGTACTTCGACCAGCCCGGTGTTCTTGACCTTCCCAACGACTGAGAATACTTTCGTACCCTTGGAGTTTTCGCTGCCGATGTTCGCAAACCACTTCCAACCCTTGTCGATAATTACCGGAACGTTTGCCCACGTTTCGACGTTGTTGAGATTGGTGGGCTTACCGAACAGGCCCTTCTCGGAGGTGTGGATATGCTTTGCCCTTGGCTCACCGGCCTGTCCCTCGATGGACGCCATGAGAGCCGTTGACTCGCCGCAGACGAATGCACCGGCGCCGCGGCTGATGCGAATCTTGAAACTGAACGACGTTCCGAGAATATTTTCGCCCAATAGCCCGGCCTGCTCGGCCTGGGAGATAGCTATACGCAAGTTTTCGATAGCCAGAGGATATTCCAGCCGAACGTAAATGTATCCCTGGTCGGAACCGATGGCATAAGCGCCGATGGCCATGCCCTCCAGAACCGAGTGGGGATTGCCTTCCATGATGCTTCTGTCCATGAAAGCGCCTGGGTCACCTTCGTCGCCGTTGCAAAGGACGTACTTTGGGTGGCCCGCAGCCTTTCGGCAGGATCGCCACTTACGAGCGGTTGCAAAACCACCACCGCCACGACCTCGAAGGCCGGCCTTTTCAACTGCGTCGATGACTTCGTCCGGCTGCATCGATTTGAGCACTTTCGCCAGCGATTGATAGCCGCCGATGGCGATATAGTCGTCGATATTTGTCGGGTCGACCTTGCCGCAGTTGGCAAGCACGACTCGCTGCTGGTTTGCATAGAACGGCACGTCGCGCTCTGCCGGGACGCGTTTCTTCGTTGCCGGATCGCGGTATGTTAGTTTCTCAATTACCCCGTCGGATTCAATCGAAGTTGCGACGATCTCTTCAACGTCGTCGGGTGTGACTTTGACATACAACACGCCATTAGGCAGTACAACAAGCGGGCCCTGCTCGCAGAAACCGTGACAGCCGGTAACACGGATGCCGACTGTGTCTGCGAGCCCTTTATCCTTCAGGACATTGCCAAACGCTTCGGCTACTGCCTGTCCGCGGCCGGCCCTGCAGCCGGTACCGCCGCAGACGGTCAGCAATGATTTGCCGTCGTCGCGGTCGGCCGTGAGCTTGTCACGGTATAAAGCCAACTCGTCTTGTTTGGTTAAGCTTATCATGTCAGATGAACTTCGTCCCGGTGGCTTTGCCGGCCGGGTGTTTTCAGTTATTCGGTAACTTCCGATTCCGTGCCGCTGCGGTATGTTTCGAGTGTATGGCGAAGCTTTTCAGGCGTCATTTGGCCATGGTATTGGCTGCCCACGGTCATGACCGGCGCTAAAGCACAAGCGCCCAGGCAAGCTACGGTTTCGAGGGTGAACTTTTTGTCTGGTGTTGTTTGGCCGGCTTCAATGCCCAACTGTCGAGTGACCTCGTCACGCAGATTCGTTGCACCGCGCAGATGGCACGCAGTACCGTCGCAAACCCGAATAAGATGCTGTCCACGCGGTTCCAAACTGAAAGAACTGTAAAAGGTTGCGACGTTGTAGACGTGGCTCAGCCCCAAATCCAGATTCTCGGCGACATGACGCAACGCCGGGACGGGAAGGTAATTGTAAGCTTCCTGGACGTCCTGAAGAATCATCACCAGAGACGACTTGTCGCCATCGTAGCTTTCTGTGATTTCATCAACCTTTGTGAGGTTCATTTACTTTTTTCCGCTCTGGGGGAATCCGATTTATTGCGAATCGGACGTAAGTTTCTGGACAACCTGGCGACGCTGGTTGCGCAGGTAATCGTCAAGTTCGACAAACTGCATCGCCTTGGTCGGGCATGCCGATACGCAGGCAGGTAGTTCGCCGGCCTCGGTCCGCTTTATGCACATGTCGCACTTGACCACCGCTTTGTTGTCTCTGGTCATGTCGATCACGCCGAAGGGGCAAACCAGCATGCAAAGCTTGCAGCCGATGCATTTATCCGCGTCCAGCAGCACCGGGCCTTCCTGAGAAGAACGACAGATAGCGTCAGTCGGGCAAACCGTGATGCAAGGGGCGTTCTCACAGTGCCTGCATTGCAGGGGCATTGCGAACTGTCCTGCAGGTTCCACATGCACGCGGGACTGGAGCTGGCATCCGGCGTTCAGGGCTTCTGACAGCGTGCCGGCCTCGGTATGCGCCAAAGCGCATTCGAGTTCGCAGGTCTTGCATCCCAGGCAACGCTTTTCATCGACCATTATTATTTTGGCCATGGAAACTCCTCAAAACTTAACTGACTGCTTCTGCAACTTGCTCACTGGAGTAGGGAACCGGATACATGGGCGGCGGGAGATGCAACGCAGCCCGCTTCGCGTCTATATGATCTAAAATCAGGTGGGCTGCCTTGACCGGATCGTCCTCGAAGGCGAACTTTCCGCCATACGTATCGGCAATGTCGTTGGTCAGGTACTTATGGAGGCCCGGGGCGCCCTCTACCGGCAGCGGCCCGCCGAGAACGGTGAAAGCGCCGGATGCAACTGCGTAGAAGCCGATGGCGACTGCTTTCTCGCTCATCCATTCTGGGGCAGCGGCAGCGGCGGGGATGTCGGCAATGCTATCGCCAAGCCCGCCTTCGGCGACCATGTTCGAGAGCACCACCAGGATACGGCTGATGTCCACGCAGGAACCGAAGTGCAGTACCGGCGGAAGGCCAACTGTACGGCAAATCTCTTTGAGTCCTTCGCCGGCGTACTGCTCGGCCGCTTCCGGACAGAGCAGGCCCGCCTTTGCATCGGCAATTGCGGTGCAGCCCGTCGTAGCCACCAGAACGTCATTGGCCAGCAGTTCCTTGGTCATGGTGACATGTCCGAAGTCCTGCTGATGCCTGGGGTTGTTGCAGCCGACGACTGCGACCACGCCGCGCAACCTGCCGGTTATGACCGCGTCGTTCAGCGGGCGATAGCTCGGGCGATATCTTCCGCCAAGGGCTGTAAATATGTTCTCCGCTGAGAAGCCTGCGATGAGCGGGCTGGTTATGTTGGGGATCTTCACACGCGACTGATCCCGATTGGGGAAGTTCTCGATCGCGATGCGAATGATGTTCTTTGCAATGTTCAGCGCGTCGGTTTCCTCGAATTCAATGTGCTCGGCATAGGGGAACTTGGCCTTCTTCGACGTGCTGATGAATTTCGTGTGGAAGCGATCTGCCAGCTTGGCCAGGGCGGGCATGACGCACTGGATGTCCACGACCATGGCTTCGACAGCGCCGGTGGAGATTGCAAGTTCCTGATGTAGGAAGTTGCCGGCAACCGGTATGCCGTGGCGCATGAGGATTTCGTTCGCCGTGCAGCAGATGCCGCTAAGTGTAATGCCTCCAGCGCCTTTCTCCTTGGCCAGGGCAATCAGTTCCGGGTCTTGGCTGGCCGCGACGATCATATCCGAGAGGACAGGCTCGTGGCCGTGCACCATGACGTTGACGTTCTTGGGCTCGATGACTCCGAGGTTCGTTTCCGATTGCAGCCAGGTTGGCGTCCTGAACAGGATGTCGGACAACTCCGTTCCGATCATCGATCCGCCCCAGCCGTCCGCCAGGGCCGTTCGTATGGCGCCTGTGATGATGCTGATCGGTTCGCTATCGCCACCGATGCATGTCCTATGCAGCGTGTCGACGACTTCGCGATCGATGCCGCGCGGCATGACGTCGGCTTTTTCCCAGACCGCACGGGTCGCTTCGGGCGCGCGCTCGAGGAATCGCAGCGTGCCTCTCTGCTGGCCGAACTGTTCCAGGGCGGCCAAAGCAACCTGCTTGGCCAGTTCGGCTACGGACTTACCTTCGGTCTCGATGCTCCACTCTTTGGCGAGACTTTTGAGTTTGTCGGGATCCTTGATGGTGTAATCGCTTCCCTCGGCAGCCAGGAGCAGCGCATTGGTAATATCGCGTCCATGATCGGAGTGGGCGGCCGTGCCTGCGGCGACCATCCGGGCGATGTTTCTGGCAGCGATGATGTCGGCTGTCGCTCCGCAAACGCCTTCGGACGGTCCGTTGCCGAACGGATCGATTCGGCAGGGGCCCATCGTGCAGTTCTTGCAACAGACACCCAGCGTGCCGAAGCCACATTGGGGCTGCATGGCTTCCCAGCGATCCCATGCTGTGGGGAGGTTTTCCTGGGCGGCGTACTGGAGCATCTCAACGGCGGCTGGGTCGACACTTTTGTCTTGTGGACTCTTCATAATACGAATTTCCTTCGAATTGGTGGCGATAACCTCCAGCGATAATTTGATTCCACTGATGAGGCTTCGGCTCGCATTATATCAATTCAGTGCATCATACTTTCTGCAAAATTGCTCGTATTCCCGATAGGCGAAATGTACTTTAGAATAATGGCATAACCTAAGTCAATAACAATCATGGCGACAGTAGCGCGTATACGGTACTTTTCGCGAAAGTTACTCAACAATCAGGGTAACTATCGTTGATCGCCAGCCTGCGAATATGCTATAACTAGCTTTTAGGAGAGACCTCTGTGAAAATTGCGATATCAGGTAAAGGCGGGGTCGGAAAAACCACACTTTCGGCGTCACTGGCCGCAGCGCTGGCGATGCAGGATCGCGTTGTCATCGCGATCGACGCCGATCCGGATTCGAATCTCGCTTCGGCGCTGGGCGTTGGGGACGCCGAATCGATTACGCCCCTTGCCGAGATGCACGACATGATCGCCGAGCGAACCGGCACGGGCGACAAGTTCGGCGGGTATTTTAAGCTCAATCCGAAGGTGGACGACATTCCGGAGAATTATGCTCGGCGAATAGGAAACATCCGGCTGCTTGTGCTCGGCGGTGTTTCCAAGGGCGGCAGCGGATGCGTCTGCCCGGCGACGACGGTGCTCAAGGCCTTGTTGCTGCACCTGCTGGTGGGCAGAAATGATGCAATCATCATGGACATGGAGGCCGGTATCGAGCACTTGGGCAGGGCGACCGCCCAATCAATGGATGCCTTGATCCTGGTCGTGAACGACAGCCGGTGGAGCATCAACACCGCGCTGAGAGCGGCTGGGCTTGCAGGTGACCTGGGCATGACCAAGCTCTTCGCCGTGGCCAATAGCGTTACAGAGTCGACCGACATTGACAGTATCGCCGAGAAACTGGGCGACATCCCGCTCATCGGCCAGATACCTTACGATAAGAGGTTGGAGCAAGGCGTACTCGAACCTTCCAATGCTTCCAATGATGGCATCCAACTCAGCAAAGCGCTGAGGGACCACCTGACGGCCGTTGAAGGTATTATCTCTGAAGTGCGGAACCGTTGCTAGAATTTGACTCGGTCTGAAAAGTCAATAACTGGGCGGCAGCGGCTAGCTTGCCTGTGGCAAATTGTGCGAGTAGACACCCTGCACGCGAGCGCATTTATTTATCGTGTCCGGTATTACAGGGGACTAGGCTTCATCTGTGGGCTGGGATTTTTCGCCCAGCAGTTTTCCCGTCGCGAGCGTTTTGCCCGTCGCAGTCCGCAACATCGTCGCTACGTGATCTTCCAATTGCTGGCGGTTCTTGCCCGAGCACTCGTCGGGAATGTTAGCAAGCCTGTCGGCGTCCCAGATAATATCGAACTCAGGCGAGTCTATGTCGCCGGCAGAATGATGGCTGCCGACGATGCGGCAAATGTGTTCGACTTGGCTGTCTGACACGTCGAACTTATCGAGAATCGCCCTGGCTATCGGTGGTCCTTCGATTTCCTGGTATTTGCCTGCCGACGAGCCGTGCTTGGTTTCCGCTTCCTTGATTCCGATATCGTGAAGGACCGCCGCCGCCCTGACCACCAGCGGATCAGCATGCCCGGCCTGGAGAATGGTCTCCGCGTAGCCGAGCACTTCCAAGGCGTGTTCGATCCGTTTGCGGTCGTCGCCGAATACCTCGGTCATTTCCTGGATCAGGGCCTGACAGAATGATTCGTCAGTCTGGCCGGTGGGGTCCAGTCCGAAGCAGTCGACGGCAAACTTGCACCACTTGGCGCAGCCGGTATCGAGTTTGGGGTTCAATACCTTCTTGCCGCATTTGGAGCACCTGAGCTTCGGCTGATCCTTCCAGAATTCGATAATCTCGCCGCAGTTTGGACACGGCGCGTCAAAGACCACGTCACTGTCCCAATACCTGCTGTCCTGTCCCGGGCATCGGCTTATTGCCATGTTGTATCTCCGTCAGATTCTCTCAGACCGGACGCACATAGTTAATGCGCCTCAGCCGGCAGTCTCATCGTGTTGCGGCTGCCTTCAGCTTTTCTATTCGCACGGCACACACCTTCGTCTCGGGGATCTTCGACACCGGATCGAGGGCTGAATTCGTCAGTACATTCGTCGGCGTTTCGGCGAAATGAAATGTCATCGACACAACACCGGGTGGGCAATCGCTCGACACACGCGCTTTGACGGTGACTTCTCCCCGACGGGAAGCTACCTGCACCTGGTCTCCGTTATCGAGTCCCATGCGGGCGGCGTCGGCCGGGTTGATGTCAAGAAGCTCCTGGCCGTTCAGGGCATCCATACCCTGAACATTCCGTGTCATTGTGCCTGTGTGGAAGTGGAAAATGCTGCGATCGGTCGTGAGGATGAACGGATATTGCTTGTCGGGAACTTCCGCGGAGGGCTTGTATTTCAGCGGGAAGAACGTTCCCTTGCCGCTCTTGGTTGCAAAACGGTCGGTATGAAGAATCGCTGTCCCTGGATGATCTGCCGTCGGGCAGGGCCATTGCAGACCGACCTGTTCCAGGCGACTGAAAGACAGGCCGTGATAGCTTGGGGTCATAGACGCGATCTCGTCCAGGATCTCTTCGGGGCCCGTAAAATCAAACCCAGCCTTGCCCATTTTCCGCGCAATTTCGCAGGTGATCCACCAGTCGGGCTTGGCTTGGCCCAGCGGTTCAATCGCTTTTCGGACACGTTGGACCCGTCGCTCGGTATTGGTGAAGGTTCCGTCCTTTTCCGCGAAGCTGGCCGCCGGCAGAACAACGTCCGCCAGCCGTGCCGTCTCCGAGAGAAAGATGTCCTGGGCGACCATGAATTCCAGTTTATCGATAGCTTCGGCGACGTGCTTGGAATTCGCCTCGCTTATGATCGGGTTCTCACCCACCAGATAAAGCGCCTTGATATTTTTCTTCTCCATATCGTCGAAGAGCTCGACATGCGTCAGGCCTGCCGCCGTAGGCAGCGAGACGTTCCACGCGTCCTGGAATTTTTTGTTTACCTCTTCGTTGTCGACCCGCTGATAGCCTGGGTACACGTTCGGCAGAGCGCCCATGTCGCAGGCCCCCTGCACGTTGTTCTGGCCTCGGAGGGGATTGACGCCGGTCGAACGCTTGGCGATGTTCCCCGTAAGCAGCGCAAGGTTGCTTATCGCCAGAACATTGTCCGTACCGTGTGTGTGCTGCGTGATGCCCATCGCGTAAAAAATGGACGCGGGTTTCTCGGTCGCGTAACAGCGGGCTGCCTTGCGGATCAGCTCCCAGTCCACGCCGGTGATCTTTGTGACGAAGTCCTGGCCGAAATCTTTCAGTGACTTTTCTAACGCCTCGAAATTCTCGCATCGCTCATCAATGAACGTCGTATCGAGGAGCTTCTCGTCGACAATCACACGCATGATTCCCATCAGCAGCGCCACGTCAGAGCCAGGCCGATGCTGCAGGAATATGTGGGCGAAACGACACAGGTCGATCTCTTTTGGATTGGCGACGATGAGTTTCGTGCCTTTCGCCACGGCCTTCTTTATTTGCAGGCCGATGATCGGATGTGCAGCCGTCGTATTGGTGCCCACCGCCAGGATGCAGGCCGAGCCCATGATCTCGTTGATGGAGTTGGTCATCGCGCCGCTGCCAAGGCTTTGCCCCAGGCCTGCAACGGTGGGGGCGTGGCACAGCCGGGCGCAGTGATCTATGTTGTTCGTGCCCATGACCGCCCGAGTGAACTTCTGGATGAGATAGTTCTCCTCGTTCGTACACTTGGCCGATGACAGGGTGGCGAATTCGTCTCCGTGATAATTCGACAGCCTGTCGCTTACCACCTGCAGCGCTTCGTCCCAACTTACTTCGGTGAGCTGGCCGTTCTTTTTGACCAGGGGCATGGTCAATCGATCCGGATGGTTGACGAAATCGAGGCCGTACCGTCCTTTCACGCACAGGCGTCCTTCATTGACGGGGCAGTCTTCATCCCCTCGCGAGCTGACCACCTTATCGCCTCGAACGCCCAAATAGAGGCCGCAGCCTACGCCGCAGTACGGGCACACGGTTCGCACTTCGTTGGTCGGCTGCTGGAAGTTCTTAGGCGTCAACGCTCCGACCGGACACCGGACAACGCATTCTCCACAGGACTCGCATGGTGATTCTACCATCGGCTTGTTGCCGAACGTGCCCACGGCCGTCTTGGGTCCGCGGAACGTGAAATCGATGCTGCTGACTTGCTGCAACTCGCTGCAGGTCCGCACGCAGATGCCGCACAGCACGCATTTGTTCGGATCGCGATTGAAAAACGGGTTGGACTCGTCGATGGGGATCCTTGCCGCCGGCGCCCTCAGTTGATCCAGTCTCTCATTCTCGATCCCCACGTACGCCGAGATCTTCTGGATCGCGCAATGATTGTTTTGGGCGCAAGCCAGACAGTCGACGTGATGATTGGCGATGAGCAGTTCCATCGCTACCCGGCGCACCTTGTCCACTTCCGGAGTTTCGGTCTTAACAACGAGCCCTTCAACTACGGGCGCCCGGCAGGAAATCGTCAGGCCGCGGCCCTCGATTTCAACCATGCACATCCGACATACGCCGACCGGTTCCAGGTCCCGATTGTAGCAGAGATGCGGAATGTAGATTCCGTTATCCAGGGCTGCCTGCAGTATGGTCGTGCCCTCGGCTGCGACAATCTCTTTGTGATTGATCGTGAGTTTGATGTTATCCATTGGTTGGGTCCATTACTGTTAAGAGCAGTTCACGATTGACCCGTCGCATTCCAACTTGCGGCGGCGGGTGGCTCGACGACATTTCAAACTATCCAGTTCAGTGTTCACACGTTTGCTTTCGCTGCGGCGGGCGACCTTCGTCCATTACGCCACAGTCACCGCTGCGAAGGGGCAGGCGTCTCGACAGGCTCCGCAATGCGTGCAAAGCTGTTCGTCGATCTTGTGCGCGACCTTTTTCTCGCCGGCGATCGCATCTACCGGGCAGGCCTTGCGGCACAATCCGCATCCTGTGCATGTCTCTTCGTCGATCAAAAACCGCGTCAGTGCCCGACACACGCCGGCCGGGCATCGTTTCTCGTTCACATGCGCTTCGTACTCATCGCGGAAGTACCTGATCGTGGTCAACACCGGATTCGGCGCGGTCTGGCCCAGCCCGCAAAGCGAGCCGGCCTTAATGGCCTGGCCAAGGCTAACCAGCAGCTCAATATCCTCAGGCGTGCCCTTGCCCCGAGTGATGTCTTCCAGGATGTCCAGCAGTTGCTTTGTTCCAAGCCGGCAGGGCAGGCACTTTCCGCACGATTCCTGCTGCGCGAAATCCAGGAAATACCGCGCGAAATCAACCATGCACGTGCTCTCGTCCATCACCACCATGCCGCCCGAACCCATGATGGTTCCGGCTGCGTTGAGCGAATCATAATCGACGGGCGTGTCCAGCAGTTGGCTGGGAATGCATCCTCCCGAAGGGCCTCCAGTCTGGACGGCCTTGAATGGCTTGTCGCCATCGATTCCGCCGCCGATATCAAAGATCATCTCTTTCAGCGTAATGCCCAGCGGCACTTCGACCAATCCAGTATTTTTGATCTGGCCCACCAGGGCGAACGTCTTCGTGCCTTTGCTTTGCTCGGTTCCGTATTGGGCGAACCAATCGGCGCCGTGCTGAAAGATCAACGCGACGCTGGCCAGCGTTTCGACGTTGTTGATGATGGTCGGCTTTTGCCATAGCCCCGAAACAGCCGGGAACGGCGGGCGCGGGCGGGGCATGCCCCTCTCGCCTTCGATCGAAGCAAGCAGGGCGGTCTCTTCGCCGCATACGAATGCGCCGGCGCCTTCCTTAACCTTGACACTGAAATTGAATCCAGATCCTAGAATATCATCGCCCATCAGCCCATGATCGTGAGCCTGCCCGATTGCCATCCGCAATCTTTCCAGGGCCAGCGGGTATTCCGCGCGGCAATAGATATAACCTTCCTCGGCGCCGATTGCATAGCCGGCGATCAGCATCCCTTCCAGCATCGCATGGGGGTCGCCCTCCAGCAGCGATCGGTTCATGAAAGCGCCAGGATCACCCTCGTCCGCATTGCACACCAGATACTTTTTGGAGCCTTCCGCATCTTTGCAGAACTGCCACTTTCGCCACGTTGGAAAGCCAGCCCCGCCTCTTCCTCGCAGGCCGGATTCCTTCACCTGCTCAATTACTTTTTGCGACCCCATCTCGACCGCCTTTACCAGGCCGCCATAGCCGTCATGGGCAAGATAATGATCGAAATTGCTCGGATCGATCAGGCCGCACCTGGCCAGCGTCCGTCTGGTCTGGTGCCTGAAGAACGCAGTCTCAAACAGCGGCTCGACGCCGTCCACGCCTTGCTCTGCGAGCACTCCCATCGCCGGGCTTGCCTGGCAGTCGTCGTTGACGAGGTAGCCTTCGATCAGCGCCAACGCCCGTTTGGGAGTGACCCCAGCATAACAGAAAGCGGGGCGGGGTGGTTTTCGGATACAGACGAGCGGCTCGGCCGAGCAGAGACCGATGCAGCCTACTTCTACGATCTGTGCGTCAATGCCTCGTTTGGGCAGCTCCTTGCGAAACAGTTCAAGAACTTCCATCGCCCCGGCCGAACGCCCGCAGGTAGCCGTACCCACGAAGATCACCGGTTGCGAACTGTTCTGCATCGCGTCCCATTGGCGTAGCGCCTTTTGCCTGGTGTCTTCAAAACTCATGCTTCGCTCGCCTCTCCCTTGCCCAGCAGTGCCACCAGCTTCTTGGGGGTGATCTTCGCTTCGACTTTTTTGTTGATCATAATGCACGGGGATAAACCACACGCGCCAATGCAAGCCACCGTCTCCAGCGAATACTCCATATCTTCGGTGGTCTGGCCTTCCTTGATTCCCAGATGCCTCTCTACTGTCTCCAGCAGGCGCAGTGCGCCTCGGACATAGCAGGCAGTTCCCCGGCAGACCATGACATGGTTCCTGCCGATAGGCGTGAACCGGAACTGTGCGTAGAACGTGGCGATTGCATACACCCGGCTTTGAGGCACGCCAATAAACCGGGCGATATCGAGCATGCTCTCTTCAGATAGATATCCGAATTCTTCCTGCACCTGTTGCAACAGCGGGATCAGTTCTTCACTGGCGCCCTCATAAGATGACATGATCGAGTTCAGACGTTCATTCATGAATGTGCTCCCTCCTGTTCATTTATCCTGCCATGGCCGACATTTCGAGCCGGTGTGACACAGGCCTCATATCGAGGAGGCTAAAAACTTATGCGACCAATAGCGATCTTAAGCATTCCGATTGGTCTAAACCAACACTTCTTTCGTTAAAAGTATTACGATCTTTGGGCTGAATCTGATTAGAATAAAACCACTCTAACAGACAGAGGACAGGATATGATCGAAGAAGACAAACTACGCAAGGCAATTGCAGACGCCGCCACCAACGGGAAAGTGCCCTGCAAGGCCCTGTTGCTGATCGCCGAGTCGCTGGACGTGCCGCCCGATCGAGTCGGCAACACGTGCGATGAAATGAAGGTGCGCGTCTCGGCATGCCAACTGGGATGCTTCGGCAGTCGCAGCTGAGACGGCCCCCGTGAAAACTGATCTTGCGTGAGAAGATGACGAACGAAAATAGAATTATAAACAATAACAATAACGAAAACACTTCGGCCAAGGGCATGCAGGCGGTGAAAATACATCGTTTTTCACACGGTGCTCTCCAAGCGAAGGAAGTCGACGACCTGGTCGCCACCGAGCAGGCCGTGAGCATCGTCGTGGATGAGGTGGGAACGTTTACGATCCTGTGCACGCCGACGGACATCGAGGCGATGGCCGTGGGTTTCGTGTTTGCCGAAGGAATGATCGACACGCTTGACGACGTGCTCGATATAAGCGTCAGCCAGCGCGATCCGAGTGTCATCGGGATAAAGGTGCAGGAGCCATCGCGAGTCGTGCCCGGACGAAATCTGATTATCGCAAGCTCCTGCGGGCTGTGCGGCTCCAGGAACATTGCCCGAACGCTCGATGGAATGTCCGTTTCCTCGCGGTCGCTACGCGTGCCTGCCCGCGTCCTGGCGGAGGTTTTGGACCATTTGGAATCCGTGCAGGACGTGTTCGCCAAGACAGGCGGAACGCACGCGGCCGGAGTGTTCGACGCAAACGGGCGGACCCTCTCGTTCGCTGAGGATCTGGGAAGACACAACGCGATGGACAAGGCGATCGGAAAATGCCTGCTCGGACGTCTCTTGACGGAGGGGTGCGGGATTTCGCTGTCCGGCCGGGCGAGTTTTGAGATGGTGAGCAAGGCGGCCCAGGCGCAACTGGAACTGGTCGCCTCTGTGTCAGCCCCATCCTCGCTGGCGATCGAGGCCGCCGAGCGAGCCGGGATCACCCTGTGCGGATTTGTGCGGTCGGGTTACGCAAACGTGTACACGCATCCTGAGCGAATCGAAGGCTGTGGCTCCCACGACGCGCCCGACGACCGACGTAAGGAAGTGCGAGAGTCGTGACACGCAAGGAACAATTGCACTGCGGGGTGCGGGCAATGTCCCGGCGGCTGACCGTCGTCCTGCTGGGATGGGCGGTGCTGATGGCGTCGCTCGCGACCTCGGGGTGCGAACGAAAGACCCCCCAAGGCGGCGATTCCGTTTCGGGTAAGCTCGTAATCTTTCACGCCGGGAGCCTCACCGTCCCTTTGGACGAGCTGTCGCGCGCGTTCATGAAGCAGTACCCGAACGTCACGGTCGAGATGGAATCGTCTGGCTCGCGAGCTTGCGCCCGGAAAGTATGCGACCTGAAACGAGAGTGCGACGTGCTGGCCTCGGCCGACTATAAGGTCATCGAAAACCTTTTGATGCCGAACTATTGCGACTTCAACATCCAATTTGCGCTCAACGAAATGGTCATTGCCTATACAGATGAATCCATCCATGCCGATACGATCGACGCGCAAAACTGGCCCGAAATTCTCCTGTCCGACGGTGTAAACGTCGGCCGATCTGACCCGGACCTCGACCCGTGCGGATACCGCACGCTGATGGTGTTTCAACTGGCGGAGAAGCATTACGGGATTCCCCACCTGGCGCAGAAGCTGGCCGCCAAGGACAAATACATTCGCCCCAAGGAAGTTGGACTTTTGAGCCTGCTCGAAGTTGGGGAGATCGACTACCTGTTCATTTATCGCTCGGTGGCCAGGCAGCACGGGCTTCGGATGCTGCCCCTGCCCGACCGGATCAATCTCAAGAAGCAGAGCTATTCGGACTTCTATCGCAGTGCGACGGTGACGTTGTCCGGCAATAAAAAGAGCGAGAGCATAACCCGCAAAGGCGAGGCGATGGTGTACTCCGTGACGATCCTTCGCGATGCCCCGAATCCAGTCGCAGCACAAGCCTGGGTGGAGATGCTGCTGTCTGAGACTGGTCGGGCCATTATGGACAGGAACGGCCAGCCGGCCCCCCGTCCCGCTGTTACCGACGGTTTCAGCCGCCTTCCGGCGAACTTGAAGCCACTGTGTATTTCGCTACAGAGCGTTGAGGAGACTGTCGAGGCGGAACAATGATCACGACGACTCCGGCGACGTCATCTGGAAAGAGATCGGGATGGTTCGGCGTGTTGTTGACCCTTCTCGGCTCGCTGGTATTCCTGTTCGTGCTGATTCCGCTGGTGCACATGGTCGCATCCGTTTCCCCAGGCGAGCTGGCCGAAACCGCGGGCGACAGCGATGTGAAGGATTCGATCAAGGTCACGCTGTTAGCGGCTGCGTTTGCGACGGCCAGCGTGTCGTTTGGCGGCATTCCGTTGGGATACCTGCTGGCGCGGAAACGGTTTTTCGGAAGGTCGCTGCTGCTGGGACTGGTGGACTTGCCGATTATCATTCCGCACACAGCGGCCGGTATTGCGCTGCTGCTGGTGATCGGGCGGCGATCGCTGCTGGCCCGCTTTTTGGGGATGGGGCTTACCGGCACGATCGCAGGAGTATCCATCGCGATGGCGTTCGTATCGTTGCCGTTCCTGGTGAACGCTGCGAGGGAAGCTTTTACGGCTGTCCCCGAGCGACTGGAGCGCGTTGCCCGAACGCTTGGCGCTTCGCCAGCGCGAGTGTTTTTCACGGTATCGCTTCCGTTGGCATGGCGAGGGATCGTCTCTGGAATGGTCCTGATGTGGGGGCGTGGGATCAGCGAATTCGGTGCGGTCGTTATCGTCGCGTACCATCCCATGACCACGCCGGTCCTGATCTTTCGCCGGTTCGAAAGCTACGGGCTTACCAACGCCAGATCGATCGCGGCGCTGCTGGTGTTGATCTGCGTTACCATTTTCGTCCTGATTCGGTTGCTGTGCAGCAGGCCCGCCACGGAGATATGACGTGCTCGAACTGAAATCCATCGCGGTGCGGCTGGGAACCTTCGAGATTCACGACATCTCGCTGAAGGTGGACCGGGGGCAGTACGTCGTCCTGCTGGGGCCATCGGGTGTGGGCAAGACGGTTCTCGTCGAGACGATCGCAGGGCTGATTCGCCCTTACGCCGGGAGGATATTCTTTGGGGGAACGGACATTACCAATCTCCGGCCGGAGCAGCGGGAGTTTGCGGTCGTCTACCAGGATTACGCGTTGTTTCCGCATCTGACAGTCGAAGCAAACATCGCCTACGGGCTACGATCGGCGGGGGTCGAACGGCGCGAACAGCGGCGCCGGGTCGCCCAACTTGCCGAGATGCTAGGGATCGGGGAACTCTTGCGGCGGCGGCCTGGAAAACTTTCGGGAGGCGAGCAGCAGCGCGTCGCGCTGGCCAGGGCCCTGGCGATCCGGCCGAAAATGCTCCTGCTCGACGAGCCCCTTTCGTCACTGGATTACAATACCCGCGCCCAGTTACGCAAAGAGCTCAAGCAGATCAACAGGCGGCTGGGGACGTCGATCCTGCACGTTACGCACGATCAGGAAGAGGCGATGGTGTTGGGCGACCGTGTTGCGGTGATGCTCGACAACCGAATCTGCCAGACCACGTCGGCTGAAGAACTTTTCCGCAGGCCTACAGACGTCGATGTAGCCAGGTTCGTGGGGTTGCGGAACGTTTTTCCAGTCGAGTCGGCCACCGATGGTGCATGCGAAGTGCTCGGCGAGCGAATTCACGCTTCCGCCGCCACGCAGAACACCTCCCATATCTGGATCGGCCCGGAGGAGATCCTGCTGTCGAGCGAGCCCTTCCGCAGCAGCGCCAGAAATCAATTCGAATGCGAAGTAATCGACTGGCATCCACAGGGATCTCTCCTGGTGGTGCGGGTCAAGACGGGCAAACTTGTCTTTGGAGCGTTGATTACATACTCGGCCTTTGAGGATCTGGAAATCGCTTCCGGCTTACGGGTATACGCGACGTTCAAGAGCTCGGCGGTCCACTGCTTTTGACTTGCGATCAAGCCGGCCGCTCAGTGAATCCCTTCTGTTTCATCTGATCGCCTTGGTCAGTGCGGCCAACCATCAAATCAATTTGTGCATATTCTAGATCGAAAAGATGAAGAAGTTCTGTACAATTGTTTCAAAAGTCGCATTGCGGCATCGTCCCAGCCGTGGTAACATCCGCTGTTCTAAGCAAAGACGGATCTTTGCGGCCGTCATTCTGGCGGCTGGTTTTCTCCCATAACTCTTGAAAAAAGTGGTTGTTATGTTATAGCCTGATCGGTGAGAGGGTGATCCTCGAACGATCTTTGTGGCGATATGACAGTTCTTTGTGCTTCAAAGCTACGCCCGCGAGGTGGGCAGTGAAGCGGTATATTAAGGAAGGATGATGATATGTCTGAGAAGTTTCTGAGCGATATTGAAATTGCCCGAAAGGCGACGTTGCAGCCGATCACGCAGGTTGCAGGCAAGCTGGGCATTGACGCTGACGACATCGAGCCGTACGGCAAGAGCAAGGCCAAGGTCTCTCTCGAGCTGTGCAAGCGGTTGGAAGAAAAGCCCATGGGCAAGCTGATCCTGGTTACGGCGATCAGCCCCACGCCGGCCGGCGAAGGCAAGACGACGACCTCGATCGGCCTGCACGATGCGATGTGCAAGCTCGGAAAGAAAACCTCGCTGGCGCTTCGCGAGCCGTCACTCGGGCCGTGCTTCGGAATGAAGGGCGGGGCTACCGGCGGCGGCAAGGCCCAGATCGTGCCGATGGAAGATATCAACCTGCACTTTACGGGCGACTTCCACGCGATCGGCGTTACGCACAACCTGCTGTCTGCGACGATCGACAACCATATTCATCACGGCAATAAGCTGGGCATCGATCCGCGTCGGGTTATCTGGAGACGCGTGGTCGACATGAACGACCGGGCCCTGCGTAACGTGATTGTCGGCCTTGGCGGAGTGACTAACAGTGTCCCCCGCGAGACGGGCTTCGATATTACCGTAACCTCGGAAGTGATGGCGATTCTCTGCCTGTCCGAATCGCTCCACGCGATGAAGGAAAGCTTCGGCAAGTTCATCGTCGCCTACACCCACGACCGCAAGCCCGTAACGGCGGCCGACCTGAAAATTCACGGCGCGATGACCGTGCTGATGCGCGACGCGATCAAGCCCAACCTCGTTCAGACGCTGGAAAATAATCCGGTGCTCGAACAGATACGATTGGCTCAGAAGATAGCCGCCGTAAATGTGAAGGTAGCTGAAAACCAGGTTCTCCCGCGGTTAGATGTTACTTTCTCCACGAGCATGCAGGGGTTGGGAAGCAGACCGAAGCAGGCCAATGATAATATGTTTTCGGGTAATTATGTAAGCTCAGGGGTTGTAGTAAGTGTGGAGTATCCCATCGGGAACCGGGAAAGGTTGGCGGAACTGGAAAAACAAAAGCTGCAGCAGATCAAGGCAGTTGCTGTGCTCCAGAACACAGCCGATC
>SDBV01000858.1_pt1 | contig 44269 bp, 58 predicted proteins | sample 2277081 | NCBI WGS metagenome assembly SDBV01 (sample SAMN10402039, study PRJNA504765) | marine sediment metagenome | isolation source: marine sediment core GS10_PC15, 223 cmbsf | place: Arctic Ocean: Southern Knipovich Ridge | collected 2010
GGTCGCCCTCGACCACCGGCCCGCTGACGTCCGCTGGCGTCGCGGAGATAATCAAGAAGGCGTCGGGTGCGCCCTCGACCACCGGCCCGCTGACGTCCGCAGGCGTCTCCCTCACTAAGAAGATAGCGGTTGGAGCCGTGGTGATCGGTGTTATCGTCTCCGTGGGCTTGGCGATACAGCACGAGACCGCGTCCGGGTCGCCGACCCTCACCGGCCCGCTGACGTCGATCGGTACGGTGATCCAGGAGAATGCTGCGTCCGGGTCGCCCACCCTCACCGGTCCGCTGACGTCCGCTGGCGTCGCGGAGATAATCAAGAAGGCGTCGGGCTCGCCGACCCTCGCCGGTCCGCTGACGTCCGCGGGGGTTGCGAGCATAAAGAGGTCAGCGTCTGGGTCGCCCTCGACCACAGGCCCGCTGACGTCCGTTGGCGTCGCGACGACGAGGAAGGCGGCGTCCGGGTCGCCCTCGATTACCGGTCCGCTGACGTCGACCGGCGTCACCTTCATAAAGAGGTCGGCATCCGGGTCGCCCTTGATCACCGGTCCGCTGACCTCGACCGGCGCCGCGATCCAGCATGAGACCGCGTCGGGTGCGCCGAGCATAGATAACGTCGTCTCGGCCGGGGTCGCCTTCATCCAGAAGGTCGCGTCGGGATCGCCCTCCACCACCGGTCCGCCGACCTCGGTCGGCGTCTCGACGACCAGGAAGATTGCGTCTGGCGCTCCAACTCTCACCGGTCCGCTGACCTCGACCGGCGCAGCGATACAGCACGAGGCCGCGTCGGGTGCGCCCTCGACCACCGGCCCGCCGACGTCCGCTGGGAACGCGGTACTAGTTAACCCCGCGTCGGGTGCGCCGTCTGTCACAGGTCCGCTGACCTCGACCGGCGCCGCGATCCAGCACGAGACCGCGTCGGGTGCGCCGAGCATAGGCAACGTCGTCTCTGCCGGGGTCGCCTTTATCCAGAAGGCCGCGTCGGGATCGCCCTCCACCACTGGTCCGCTGACCTCGATCGGCATCACAGTCATCCAGAAGATCGCGTCGGGGTCGTCCTCGACCACCGGTCCGCTTATCTCGACCGGCGTTGCGACGGCGGCTAAGATAGCGTCCGGAGCCCCATCCACCACCGGTCCGCTGACCTCGGTCGGCGTCGCGACGACCAGGAGGGTGGCGTCCGGAGCGCCGTCGGTGACGAAGCCCACGTCGACCGGCGTCGCATCCATCTCCGGTAACTTTGCGTCCGGTGCACCGAGTATCGGGAAGCCAACTTCCGCGGGCCTGTCTAACATCGCCGGACTCATATTCTCCGCTGCGGTGTCGATCGACGGCTCCGTGGACGAGGTGACTATAGAGCTGGGATCGGACCTGGTGCTGTCGGCCGGGGCGGCGGAGGACGTGACGATCGCGATATGAGCGGGATACTTCAACGGTCCGGTCGGGACGGACGGGCCGGCTATACTGGCAGCACGCTAGGAGGTAGAACATGGGACAGGTCACCATCAAGGGAGCGACCGTAGACATCTTCGGCACGTTCGCCGGAGTCAAGGCGCACTTCGAGCAGCAGCTCGGGTCAGGCGTCTGGGAGGACGGCGACACCGGCGACAAGAACAAGGCTCTGGTGTACGCCACGAGGTGGCTGACCAGGATCGGAGTCATAGACGCGTCGGGCGACGAGCTGCTCCCCAGCCTGGCCGACACGAACGTACCGGAGGACGTCAAGCTGGGCACGTACGAGCTCGCCCAGGACCTGCTCGCGGACGCCACCCTGCCGGACGGCACGCCAGGATCGGACAACAAGAGGAGGGTCAAGGCGGGTTCGGCGGAGGTCGAGTTCTTCCGGCAGCAGTCCGGGACCAAGCTCCCGAAGGTGGTCCTCGAATACCTCGGGGAGTTCCTGGCGAGCAACCAGAGCGGGAGCACCGGCGGGCTGGCCAGCGGCACCGACGAGTGCAGCGAGTTCGGCGACACCGATAAGTACGGACTAGGACGGGGTTACTCGTGACATGGCAGAGCTCTTCGGACTCGACATGCAGAAGACCATCGCGGACGCCCTCAAGGGTCAGCTGCGACCCGGCACCTTCCTGAGGGTCACCCCGGGGACGCGCACCGCCGCGGACCCCACCGCAGGCACTAACCCCGAAGAGGTCAAGCACACCTTCGAGGGCTTCGTGGAGAAGAGGGAGGTGCGCCGCCCCGGGGCCGTGGACACCAGGATCCTGACCGTCCTGACCGTGATCGCCGGCTCCATATCCCCGCCGGCGGTGCCGGAGGTCAACGACGAGGTCACCCTGGACGGGGCCTCGTACCAGCTGCTGGAGCTGCTGTCCCTGGATCCGGGGGAGGCGGTGTACGAGTTCAGGACGGAGGATTGACGTGGCCCTGCCGATCGAGGACAGAGAGGTCCGGCTGCTCGAGATAATAGCGCGGGCCGAGTCCAGGCTGAGGAGGATACTCCTCAACGCGCTGGCTGCGGCCAGGGTCTCGTCCGGCACGCTCTCCGAGCTCGCCGGACTGATAGAGTCCGGCAGGCTGGACGACGCCATAGAGGTCGCAGCCAGGACCGGCGCCATACGGCTGGCGGACGGCGCGGCCTCGGTGTTCGTGCTGTCCGGTCAGGAGGGAGCCGAGTTCCTGTCGGACGTGCTTGAGATAGCTATAGGCTTCAACCAGGTCAACGAGAGGGCGGTCTCCGCTATGCAGCGGGACCGTCTCAGGCTCATAAGGCAGTTCACCGCGGAGCAGCGGGGGGCGACCAGGGCGGCCATAGCAGACGGCATAAGCCGCGGCCTCAACCCGGTGGCCCAGGCCCGCACCTTCAGGGCCAGCATCGGCCTGACCACCAAGCAGCAGGCCGCCGTGGAGCGGTTCCGCCTGCTGCTGAGATCCGGGTCGTCCGAGGCTCTGACCAGGGGGCTGCGAGACAGGCGCTTCGACGCGACGATAAGGCGGGCGATCAGGTCCGGCGAGCCACTCACCGCGACGCAGATCGACCGCATGGTCTCGAGGTACTCCGAGAGGATGGTCACCTTCCGCTCCAACACGATAGCTAGGACGGAGGCCCTCCGCGCGGTGCACGCGGGCAACGACGAGCTGTACAGGCAGGCCGTGCAGGACGGGTCCCTGGACGCCAACCAGCTGAAGAGGCAGTGGGTGACGGCCCGGGACGAGCGGGTGCGCGAATCCCACGTCCTGCTCAACGGGCTCGTGCGGACCCTGGACGAGACGTTCCCCGGCACCGGGGGTCCGCTGCGGTTCCCCGGGGACCCGGACGCGCCAGCCAGCGAGACCGTGCAGTGCCGCTGCGCCCTCAGCACCCGCATAGACGCGCCGACTTGAGCCCCGGTCTCGTGAACGCAGGTCGACGACGCCTGCGTGGCCGCGGTACGCTTGCGCGGATCATTCCATCGTTTCACCGTAACACGTAAATGAGGGGGAACACAGTTGCCAGTCAGCAAGCACAGGGACGACCAGCACTTCGCAGCCCCCGTAGAGTTCAAGGATTTTGTGGGGCTCAGGGGTCCGACGGAGATCGACGACCTGGTCCCGGCCACTTCCAGCAACTCGAGCGGCGGCGCGTTGGACGTCTCCACCATAACCGAGGCCGCGCTCACCTTCGATCGCGTACGCTACGTGCGGCACGCTCGCATCACCCTCACTGACCTGCTCCTCGCGATCACGGCGGCCCTCGACTACGGCGGCGTCAAGATATGCGACCTGCCCGACAGCAACATCCTCATCCTCGGCGCGGAGGTCGACCTGTCCATGGTGAAGGACGGGGTCGGCATAGTCGCCGCGACCGACATCACGATGGGAGTGGGTACGGCGGTGGCCTCGAACGCTACCCTGTCCGGGGCGATGATTGACGTGCTGACAGCGGCTCTAACAGCCGACGAGGACCCCGCTATATTTCAGCTACACACGCACGAGCTCGGCACGCCGGTTCTCGTCTTCGTGGATGACGGCGCTGCGGCGGCGCTGTTCCTGAACGCCGCCGCCACGCTCGCTGCTGACGGTGACCTGACCGTGACGGGCACCATAGACCTGTACTACATCGACACTGGCAACGTGACGAGCTAGCATGACTAGAGAGAACAGCTTCGAAATAAGGGCAAAGGTCGTGAAGGTGGATGTGGCCCTCGGGCTCGTCATGGGGTACGCAATCATATGCAAGGAGAATGGGAAGGCGTACTTCGACGTTCAGGGCGACCACATACCGGAGGCCTCCATGCTTGAGGCAGCCCTGGACTTCATGGAGAACAGCCAGGTCGCTAAGGAGATGCACTCCGGTGAGCAGGTGGGTACGGTGGTCTTCGCGTGGCCGATGACCACCGACATAGCGAAGGCGTTTGACGTGCTCACGCAACGCACGGGATTTATGATAGCGGTCCGCGCGAACTCGGACATGCTGGAGAAGTTCCAGCTGGGGGAGCTGACGGGCTTCTCCATAGGTGGCGAACGGATAGAGGACGAGGAGGTGCCGGATGACGTATAAGAAAAATGCTGGTCTGCAACGCAGGCGTCACCGGCGCATCATGCGATCGCTTAAGATTTGCGAGATCAGCGCGGTAGATGTCCCGGCACAGGAAGGTGCAGTCGCGCTCATCATGAAACGTAAGGGCGACGGATCGAACCGTAATCCCGCGTCCCAGACAGAACCCCAGACAGTTGACGAGAACCTGAGCAAGGGTGCAGCCCTAACTACGGTCTCAGACGACCACGTCCACCTGATCGAGCTTATCGGGTTTGGTGGCGACGAGATAAACTCGGGATCTACGTCGTGGGTAAACGAACATTCTCATCCGTGGATACGACTGCCGGATGGGACGATAGTCATAGGCCCTGCGTCCTCGGAGGACGGCGAGTCACACGAGCACGAGCTCGGCCAGCTCAGCAAGACGGCCAAACAGGAGGACACCGACATGCCCAAAAAGACGAAGAAGACCGAAGGCGAGGAGCCGACGGTAGCAGAATTGCAGGCGCGGCTCGAGCGGGTCAGCTTGGTGGCCGCTCTCAGCGACGTGGAGAAGATCCACCTCAGCACGCTCGAGGGCGACGACGCCGACAAGTTCCTGGCCAAGTCGATCGACGAACGCAAGGCCGTCATCGACGCGCTCGCCGAGCCCGAGCCGGACCCCGAACCCAAGGACGACGACGATCCTGTCGCCTACAAGACGGCCGACGGCATCGAGATTCGCAAGTCCGCGGGCGAGGTGGTCATCGCGATGGCCAGGAAGGCCGACGAGAACGCCAAGGAGTCGGCGGACCTGCGCAAGCGGCTCGATGATAGCGAATCCGCGCGTGCGAACGACGCATTTGAAAAGCGGGCGGCGGACGAGCTGGGACACCTACCCGGTGACCTGAAGGCCCGCGCATCGCTGCTCAAGGCAGCGGAGAACATCGAGGACGAGGACGAGCGCAAGGCGGCCCTCGCGGCTCTCGTGGCCGGCGACAGGGCCATGAGCAAGGCCTTCGACACGGTGGGTCACGGCGGGACGCCGGAGCCCGGTTCCCCGAATGACGAGCTGGACCAGCTCGCCAAGAAGCATCAAGCGGATAATCCCGACCTCACTTTCGAGCAGGCCTACGACGTGGTTCTCAAGACCGCCGACGGTCGCGCTCTGTACGCGAAGTCGATGAACTGATCGATCCGGAGAAACGGTTAAAGCCACAAGGAGACAAGCACCATGGCATCTGAACAGGCGGTAAGAGCGGTCAACATAATCGCTGGCGAGGACCTCCGGGGCGACTACGCGGAGCTTCTCAAGATCGAGGACGACGGTGGGGTCGGCAAGGTCATCAAGGTGACGACCACCACGGACACCCCGGTGGGCGTCCTCGCGGAGGAACCGGACGGCGCTGCGACCACGGACGGCGAGAACGTCCCGGTGGCACTGCTGCAGGGCGTTATCAAGTGTAAGGCCGGGGCTACCATCACGGCCGGCCAGCTCATCATACCGGACGCCACCGCGGGTCGAGTCGCGGGCGTGGCCAACCAGGCGGCCCTCGCGGCGGACGTAGTTTCGATCGGCACCGCCCTCGAGAGCGCCGTCGACGGCGACATCTTCGAGGTGCTCGCACAGGTGATGACGTCCTCGACCGAGACCTAATAGAGGGAACCTCGGCACGGTAGAAAGTCGGGCCAACCACTAGAACCAGGAGACAAGGAACATGCCCTTTACACAACCATCGCGGTCCGACGTCCACGTCAACAGGCCGCTGACCAACATCTCGATCTCGTTCCTCCAGGGCGCGGACAAGTTCGTGGCCTCGAGGGTGTTCCCGAACATCCCGGTGCTGAAACAGTCGGACGCCTACTTCACCTTCGATCGCGGGGAGTTCAACCGCGACGAGATGGAGGAGCGTGCCCCGGGTACAGAGAGCGCCGGTGGGAGCTACAAGGTCAGCACCGACACCTACTTCGCGCGGACGCGGGCCTACCACAAGGACATCCCGGACACGGTGCGTGCTAACGCGGACGACCCGCTCAACATGGATCGCGAGGCCACCGACTACGTCACGCTCAAGGGCCTCATCAAGCGCGAGGTGCTGTGGGGGGCTGCGTACTTCACCGCGGGAGACCCCGGTGACACCTGGACGTTCGACGTCGACGGCGCGGCCTCGCGCTCGGGGTCCTTCGACCCGACGAGCGCCGCCAACAACGACGTGGTGTTCTGGAACAACGCCGCCTCGACGCCCATCGAGGACGTCAGGCTGCTCAAGAGGTTCGTGCTCGAGAGCACGGGCTTCATGCCAAACATCATGACGATGGGCCGCGCCGTGTTCGACGCGCTGCTCGATCACCCCGACATCGTCGGCAGGCTCGACCGCGGTCAGACCACCGGCACGGCCGTGGCCAACAAGGACTCGCTCGCCGCTCTGTTCGAGCTCGAGGAGATCCTGGTCATGGACGCCATCCAGAATACCGCTAAGGAGGGTCAGACCGCCGTGCACGCCTTCATCGGCGGCAAGCACGCGCTCCTGTCGTTCAGGCCATCGAGCCCCGGTCTTATGACCCCCTCGGCCGGCTACACGTTCAGCTGGACCGGCCTCGTCGGGTCGGGCAACGACGGGCTGCGCATCAAGCGGTTCCGCCGACCAGCTCTCGAGAGCGACCGGGTGGAGATCGACATGAGCTTCGACCAGAAGCGTATCGCCGAAGACCTTGGCGCCTTCTTCGGAAATATCGTAGAGTAAGACTGAAGACCTGCGGCGGGGCTCGCGCCCCGTCGCCTCCCTCTCCAGCAAGAGGATGACCAAATGAGCAGGAAGAAACCCCGCAAGCAGATCAGGCTGCTACGTCACTGGAAGCAGCGGTTCGACAAGAACGCCGCGTTCATATTCCGTCGCCCGCTGCAGTACGGTCCCAAGAGGTACCAGCCCGGCGACCCCATACCAACGGAGCTCGAAGACAACCCCACGAAGCTGCGACGCTTCTGGGAGAGCAAGGTCATAGAGCTGGCAGAGTTCGAGGACCCCGACGTGGTCACGGGCCGCGTCATACCCGACACCCTGCCGGAAGGCGTGACCGTGGAGAGGGGCAAGGGCTCCTGGTACCTCGTGGTCACCCCGTTCGACGAGCACAAGGTGAACGGTCAGAAGAAGCTGCACAAGCTGCTGGCGGAGCTCCAGGAGGCGCAGGACAAGGAAGAGGTGGAAGCTGTTACCGCCGAGGCAGAAACCGCCGCCGAGGCAGAAGCTGCCGCCGAAGTCGAAGCTGCTGCCGCCGAAGCCGAAGCTGAGAGGGAAGAAAGCGACGCACTAGACGAACCAGAGGACGACGCGCCGGACGAACCAGAGGACGACGCGCCGGACGAACCAGAGGACGACGCGCCGGACGAGAAGGAGGATGGCTAGGGACCCGCAGATCAGAGCTATACTCCGGGCGGTCGACAGGTTCACTGAGAAGGCGGTCAGGAAGATAACCCTCGACGTAACAGCCAACCTGATAGAGACGACTCCGGTGGACATCGGGTGGGCCAGGGCGAACTGGGTGCCATCGATAGGGGCATCGATCGACAGGGACCTCGAGGGCGTGAGACCCACGCCGCAGGCCGTCGCCTCGGCCACGGTCGAGCAGCAGGCGGGCATAGCAGCGGTCGCAGCGGGATACAGACTGGACAGAGGCTCCGTCTTCGTATCCAACAACGTGGACTACATAGGGAAACTCAACGACGGCTCCTCCGCGCAGGCTCCTGCTGGGTTCATCCAGAGGGCGATACAGAAGGCGGTCACGATAGACATAAGGGGCCTCAGACCATGACGACCGCGAACCAGGCCAAGGACGCAATATACAAGAGGCTCCTGGCCAACATCACGCTGACCACCAACGTGGTGTTCGACAACGACGAACCGGACTTCGAGTCCGAGGAGGAGACCGAGTGGGTCCGGCTGGTGGTGAGGGGCGGACCGAGGACCCAGGATACGCTGGGGAAAGCCGGCAACCGCAGGTTCCGCACCACGGCGACGATGTTCGTGCAGGTGTACACGCTGGCCGGAACCGGCGTAAAACAAGGCGACCTACTGGCCAAGGAGGTCGCAGACATATTCGAGGGAACTAGCTTCTCGGGAGTGGATTTCTACGAAGTTCCGACCCGGGAATCAGGACCAGATGGCAAATGGTTCGTTCACATAGTCGAGGGAGAGTTCGACTACGACGAGATAAGATAGAGGAGGACTAGCACATGGGTCGCGTCCTAACCAACAACGTCAGCCTGATATACACCATCGAGACTGCCCTCGGGGTGGCGGGGACTACGTGGTTCCTCCTCGAGCCCAACAGCATCAACCAGTTCGGCGCCACGATCAACACGGTCGAGCGCAACCCTATCAGCCGTAACCGGCAGCGCCGCAAGGGGCTCGTCGTCGACCTCGACAGCGCGGTAGAGATTGAGGAGGACATCACGTTCTCGGCATTCCGCGACTTCATCGAAGGCTTCTCGTTCGCTACCGGCATCAACACGGACATGTCCGAGCTGACTGCCGCTGGAGCCGAGACGACCACGGACAGCTACACCGGCATGACGGCCTTCACCGCCGCGCAGGCGGACAAGCTTGAGATCGACACGCTCCTGTGGGTGACCGGCGCCGGCGACCCGGCCAATAACGGCCTGAAGACGGTCGACGCCGACATAGCCTCCTCGGCCACGGCGATAACCGTCGCCGAGAACCTGGTCGACGAGACGGTAGCGATGCGTATCTCGCTCGCCGGTCACAGGATAGCGATCGCGGACGTCGTGACCTGGGACTGGGACGCCACGGCCAAGACCGGCTCCCTGCTCGTCACGGCGATTGATACGGAGCTGGCAGCCCTCGGCCTCGTCGCGGGCATGCTGGTCCACATCGGGTCTATCGCGAACGCGGGCGACACGACCGTCGTGAACGCCTTCGAGAACTCGGCGGCCGACGACATGTTCGGCTACGCGCGGGTGAAGAGCTTCGCGGTCGGCGTGGTCGTGTTCGACAAGGTCGACGCGGCCCTCCAGTTCGACGACCTGACCGATCCCACTACGGCGGTAGACATCCTGTTCGGGGAGTTCTTCCGCAACGTGCCGACCACCGACTCCGATTTCCTGGAGCGGTCGTTCCAGTTCGAGGCGGAGTTTCCCAACCTGGACGTGGGCGGCAACTCCGAGTTCATGTACGCCAGGGGCAACTTCGCCAACTCGGCGCAGTTCAACCTCCCCCTCGTCAGCAAGGCGACGGTTACCTTCGGGTTCATCGGCACCGACACGGACAACCCTGTCGTGGACGCCTCCCGGAAGTCCGGCGCCAGCGCAGCGACCAACCCGCTGAGGACGACGGCCTTCAACACGTCGGCCGACATCGCTCGTCTGCGCATCACAGAGGTCGACGAGGACGGCATCACGACGGACTTCAAGTCGCTGACGCTCACCCTAAACAACAACGTCAGCCCGGAGAAGGTGCTCGGCATCCTGGGCGCCAAGTTCATGAACACCGGGAACTTCGAGGTCGACATAGAGGCCCAGCTCGTGTTCACAGACGGACTGGTCGTCAACAAGATCCGGGACAACGAGACCGTCACGATGGACTTCATCCTGAAGAACGACGAGGCCGTCCTCGGGGTGGATATTCCGTCCATGACCATGGGCGGCGGCAACATGGAGTTTCCAGTCAACGAGAGCGTGCTGATGAACACCACGGGCACGGCCCATCAGGACGACGTGCTGGGCAGCTCGATAGGCATCAGCATCATCCACGTGCCGCTGCCGTAGCAGGAACAACGGTGTCGCGGGCCACCCAGCTCGCGACACTCATTGACGCCTAGGAGAGCGTCGAAGATACAGACAGGAGAAAGTTAGGATCATGGCAGACTTCAAGTACCTCGAAGCCCTCGACGTACCAGTCGATAAGACAGTCGAGTACACCTTCCACCAGATCACAGTCAACGGCAGATCGCCGACCCTCATAGTGGCCCCGGCCACGGAGGCCAACAAGCCGTACTTCAACGCGCTGCTGAAGCGCGCGAGTAAGAGCGCTCGACAGGTCCGTGCCGGCGCCATCAACGCCGGACTGATCGAGGAGAACCGCGAGGAGGACCGCGAGCTCTACCCGAAGTACGTGGCGCGCGGCTGGAGGGACATGATAGACGGAGGCGGGATCGAGCTCAAGTTCTCGGTCAGTGACTGCGCGGACTTCCTCAACGCGCTGGCCAACTGGATGTTCGACGACCTGCGCAACTTCTGCGGTAACCCCGCGAACTACGCGGAGTCGCTGGACGTCGAGATCAAGGCAAAAAACTCAAGGGGCGACTCCTCGCAGAGCTGAGGTACCAGAGGGATGGGTACTCGGTCCGGGCGGGCTACCGCAAGGGCCGAGAGCCACCAAGCTGGTACGAGGAGTGGTCGCCGACGTCGAAGGAGATAGCCGCCCTCAGCAACACGGTGCTGGCGCCGTCGGACGACGACTTCTACATGACCGCCTTCTGGCGCCTGAGCTCGTGCAGGAGGTACGAGCTCGGGCCGATACCGTGGGACCGAATTATAGAGTACGCGGCCAGGGCGGAGCTCCAGGGATTCATGGAGGATAGCTTCGTTGAGCTCATGGAGGAGCTGGATCTCACGTACAGGGAGTACAAGATCGAGCAGATCGATAGAGACCGCAAGCGGTCCATGAAGACCTAGACAGTAGACAGAGAGTAGACAGACAGCGGAATTGACAGGCTAATCACGGCGTCCCCGGAAGGGAGGCGTCCCGCTGGAAAGCTCTCATGGCCGACTTCAGGATCAGAGTCATAATCGACCCCTCGGGAGCTCGTCGCGGGGGCAGACAGGTACGTAAAGAACTCACTAAAGTATCCAACTCAGCCGATCGCACCAGGCGGCTCATAGCCCAGGCCTTCACCCTCACCGCCGTAACCATAGGTCTCAGGAAACTCATAACCGTGCTGGCTCAGTTCGAGCAGCAGATGTCCACCGTGCGCGCCATAACGAAGGCGACGGGGGTGGAGTTCCAGCTCCTCACCGATGAGGCGAAGAGGCTCGGCGCCACCACCAGGTTCTCCGCCAGCCAGGCCGCGGATGCCATGGTGTTCCTGGCGCGCGCCGGATTCGAAACGAACGAGGTGCTGGCGACCATAGGCGACACGCTGCTGCTCGCGCAGGCCGGGGCCCTCGGGCTCGGTCGCGCAGCGGATATAGCGTCTAACATACTCAAGGCCTTCAGGCTCGAGACCAGCCAGGTGCGCGAGGTGGTGGACATCCTGGCCTTCGCCGCCAACAACGCTAACACCAACGTCGAGCAGCTCGGCCAGGCGATGAAGTTCGTGGGTCCGGTCGCCCGCGGGCTCGGGGTCTCCCTGGAGGTGGCCACGGCCGCGGCCGCGGCGCTGTCGGACGCCGGTCTGCAGGCGTCGATGGCCGGTACCGGCCTGAGGCGAATCCTGGCCGAGCTGGAGGTCCCGTCCGACAAGACGGCGAAGATACTGGACGGACTCGAGGTGTCCACCGACAGTGTTCGCGTGTCGCAGGTGGGTCTCATCAGAGCTCTCGAGATCCTCAAGAATGCGGGCATAAATACCGGCCAGGCCCTGGAGGTATTCGGCAAGCGAGGCGGTCCCGCGTTCGAGGTCCTGGTGAACTCCATACCAAGCGTGATACGCATGACCAAGGCCCTCGGTGATGCCGGCGGCACGGCGGAGCGCATATCAGTCATAATGGATGCCAACCTGAACGGGGCCCTCCTCGCCGTCAGGTCCGCGGCGGAGGCCACGATCCTCAGCTTCGGTGACTTCATATCCGCCGTCCCACCCGTAGAGGAGGTGGAGAGGGCGGTAAATGCCCTGGACGCACAGCTCGAAGCGGGCACGATTTCCCAGGAGAACTACAACGCCGCGCTGCGCGACACCCTGACGGAGGGTCAACCTCTGACCAGGTTCTTCTTCGCATTCGCGGAGGGTGTCAGGTTCGTGGCTGCCAACATGGACAAGCTGCTGGAGGCGACGCTCGTCCTTGCTACGCTGGCGATACCGAAGCTGATACGCGGCCTCAAGCTCCTGAACGTGGCCATCGGCAGGAACGCGTTCGGGCTCCTACTCATCACGATCGTCGCGGTCACCGCGGCCCTCACCTTCTTCAGGGACGAGATAAAGGTGACGGAGGACGGGCTGGTGACGCTGGACGATCTCATGGGGGCGGCGTTCGACGCGCTGGAGCCCCTCGCGCTGAAGGACGCGATAACGGGGGAGCTCAATCCAGCGCTCGGGGCTATAATAAAGTCGATCACCAATCTCGGCGAGATAAAGTCCTTCGAGCAGATGGCCATCAGCTTCGCCCGCGGCCTGGACGCGATGAGGGCACTGTGGAACGCGTTCTTCCAAGCCATCACCGACAGGCTGAACGCCATACCGATCGCCATAGAGGTGGCGTTCAAGCTGGGCGTGAACAGGGCCCTAAATGTCAACGTGTTCGACGTGCGCAAGCTGCAAGCGGAGCTGGCGGAATCCGCCAGGCCGTTCGGCAGAGCGATACTGGAGGACGCCATAAAGCTCCTACAGGAGGAGGGCGGGCAGTCTCTCAGCGAGGCCATGGGTAAGCTGTTCGAGGACGCGAGGGAGAAAGCCCGCAAGGGGAGAAAGATACCGTTCATAGAGATCACCGACAGGGCTAAACTATCCCTGCTAGAGGAGGGTGGTGGAGGTCCAAAGGTTATACCGGGGTTGAAGGAGCGCCAGGCACTATTGAAGCGTGAGCTCGATCTGCTGGACGAGGAGGCCAGGCTGCTGCGCGTGGTCGGGGACGAGCGCGAGGTGCTGAGCGGCATACTCAGGATAGAGGCGGCCATACGCGACGACCTGCGCGAGAGGAACGAGGATCTGACGGAGCAGCAGATCATCGACCTGGCACGCCTGACCGAGGCCGAGCGGAGGTCCGTGGAGGAGCGCACCCTCCGCAACCTGGCGCTGGAGCGGGAGGCACAGCTGTACGAGGACATCCGCGGGCCGCAGCTGGACTACGAGCAGGGCCTCGCGGCCATCAACGAGCTCCTCAGGAAGCAGCGCGTAAACGCCGCCGAGGCAGCGGAGGCGACCCGCGACCTGCGGATAGCGCTGCTCGAGAACCAGGAGGACGTGCTGTCCGGGCTCGAGCGCGGGTTCCTCATAGCGCAGCGGGAGATAGAGGACTTCGCGTCGACGACCGAGGACCTGGTGACCGGCGCCTTCAGGAACGCCCAGGACGCGCTGGTCGAGTTCGTAAGAACCGGCAAGCTTAGCTTCCGCAGCCTGATAGACGACATGCTGACGAGCATCGCCCGCCTCGGCACGCAGCAACTGTTCGCCGGCCTGTTCGGGGGCGGTCCCCTCGGAGGAGGGGGAGGTATAGGCGGGTTTGTCAGCGGCCTGTTCGGGTTTCAGCACGGCGGCCAGTTCGTGGTCGGCCCTCAGACCGCGCTCGCCACGGCCGGGGGTATTGACAACAGGGTGATAGCCTTCCGTGCCAGGGACCGGGAGGTCGTCACCATCACCCCGCCGAGCGGCAGCAGGCAGCCGCGTCGACGGGAGGGCGACCAATTCAACATAAAGGTTGAGATAAGCGGCGTCAGCAACGTAGAAGAATTCCGCAGGTCCAGGGACCAGATAGGTCGCCAGATAGTGCAGGGCATAGACAGATCGAGGAGGAGGAGGTAGGATGTTTCTAACGGGACTGAGGCTATCGGAGGACTACGAGCGGGAGGCCGTCGGCGGCCCGCTGTTCAACACGTCCGTGCAGGCCTTCGCGGGGGGCAAGGAGAAGCGCAACATCAACTGGTCCGCTGCGCGCGGCGAGTGGGACATAGGGTACGGAGTCATCAAGAAGTTCGACTCCGGGGAGGTCAGCCTGTCCGAGATCAACGCCACGTTCCGGGTGGCCCAGGGCAGGGCGCACTCGTTCAGGTTCAAGGACTGGACGGACTTCGAGATAGGCCTCGAAAACGGCGTCGTCACGACCGAGCAGACGATAGGCACCGGCGACGGCGCGAAGACGGTGTTCCAGGTCTTCAAGCGGTACACCGCTGGGGGCGTCGACTACGACCGCACCCTGACGAAGCTGGTTAGCGGCACCGTCAGGGTGTTCCTGGACACGGTGGTGCAGGTGTCGGGCTTCACGGTCGACCACGACACGGCAGAGGTCACCTTCTCCGTCGCACCGGCCGGCGGGGTGGTGGTGGCGATCGAGTGCGAGTTCGACGTGCACGTCCGCTTCGACATCGACAAGCTGGACCTCCAGGCGACGGGGGCCGGCGACGTCGGCTCCGTGCCGCGCATACCGCTGGTGGAGCTCCTGGGGACGGGACTGTGACGAAGGCAATATCAGCGGGCTTCGAAGCCCACCTCGCCAAGGAGGTCACCACGGTGGCCACCGGGTGGCGCATCGAGAGGCGCGACGGCGTCGTGTTCCGGTTCACGGACAACTCGGTGGACGTCACGGCGGACTTCGGCCTCGGGGACGGCTCCCAGACGTACCTCGCGTCGGCTGGGTTCAGCCGCACCAACATAACCGCGAGCGCCGAGCTCGACATAGACAACCTGGAGGTGACGGCGATCCTGGACGACGCCGTCATAAAGGAGACGGAGCTGCGTGCGGGCCTGTTCGACTTCGCGGAGGTCAAGATATTCGTCTTCAACCACCAGGACACGTCCCAGGGTATGCTGAGGATGTCGCGTGGCAACCTCGGCGAGGTCCTCACGACGACCCAGGGGTTCTTCACCACCGAGGCGCGTGGCATCGGCCAGGTGATGGCCAACCGCGTCGGGGAGCTCTACACGGTGGACTGCAAGTTCGACCTGGGCGACGCGCGCTGCCGGCTGCCCATAGAGCCGCCGGTCTTGCTCCGCAACCAGGACGTCTTGGTCGGGGAGTTCTACCGCGTCGTGACGGCCGGCTCGCCGGACGGGACGTCGGCCGACTACGAGGACCGCATCTACGTAGTGAAGACCGCGGGGACGACGGCCGGCTCGCAGCCGACCTACGACACGGTCGTGGGAAACGACACCACCGACGGCACCGCGGTGCTGACGGCAGAGGAGTCCTGGACGAGGTTCGCGATCGTCTCCGCGGTCGACGGCACGGAGCCGAGGCGGAGGTTCACCGTCGCGGAGCTCACGCCGAACAGCGGCGGACCGCGCGGCGGGTTCCCGGACGACTGGATGAACCTGGGCGCGGCGACCTTCGAGACCGGTGACAACTCCGGGGTGACGATGGAGGTGAGGGACTTCGCGGCCGACGACGACGCGACCATCACCCAGGACGTGGAGCTGTTCCAGGACCTGCCGTCGGACATAGTCGTGGGCGACAAGCTGAGGATATTCCCCGGGTGCGACAAGAGGATGACGACGTGCGTGACCAAGTTCCTCAACGAGCTCAACTTCGGCGGCGAGCCCAACATCCCGGGCACCGACTGGCAGGCGAGGTACCCGGATGCACGATAGGGCGCGAGACATAGTGGAGGCCGCTCGGACGTACGTCGGGACACGGTACAGGCACCAGGGGAGGTCCAGGGAGACCGCCGTGGACTGCGTCGGCCTGCTCGTGTGCGTGGCCCACGACATAGGCCTGTCCGACTTCGACACCGACACCTACTCCAAGCGCCCGGACGCGAGGCAGTTCAGGGCGAACATGCTGGCGTCGGGCTGCACCCCGGTCCGGAAGGACAGGGTAGAATCCGGCGACATCCTGAGGGTGTTCACCATGAAGTGGCCGGTGCACCTGGCCATACTCGACGTGGACGAGCTCGGACTGAGGTGGATGATCCACGCCTACGCACCGGCCCGCAAGGTGGTGAGGGAGAGGCTGACGGACGCCTTCTTCGACGATCACGTGTGCGAGGGGATGAGGTACCCGGCATGACCACCGAGCTCATAATATCAGGCATCATCAACCTCACCGTCAGCTTCGCGCTCAGCAGGCTGCTGGCCGGACCCGACATAGTGCAGGAGGGGCCGAGGCTGACCAACCTGGGCATCTCCACTGCGACGTACGGTCGGTTCGTCGACATCCCCTTCGGCACGTCGAGGGTGGCGGTGAACGTCGTGTGGGCCCAGGAGATAGAGGAGAGGAGCACCGAGGACCGCGTGGGAGGCAAGGGCGGCCAGAGCGTGACCCAGGTGACCTACTCGTACTTCCTCAGCCTGGCCGCCGCGGTGGGGATAGAGGGCGTAGACGACGTGCTCCGCATATGGTTCGACGGCAAGCTGGTGTACGACAAGACGGGCACCGGCCCCGTGGCAAAGGAGGGGATAAAGTTCACGCTATACGCCGGAGGTCCAGACCAGGGCAAGGACCCGCTCGAGGTGGCGGACAAGGGCGACGCCAACACCCCGGCCTACCGGCACCTCTCCCGCATCGTGTTCGAGGACATCCCGCTGGACAACTACGGCAACCGTCCGCCGAACATCACGGCGGAGGTCACGTTCAACAAGACCGTTACCAACCCGTTCACGTCGCTGACCGAGAGCGGGGGCATAAACATCCCCGGCTCGACGTCCGGCTCCGACATCAGCTACATGTTCGTCGACCTCGACCTCAACCGGTACGGGGGCCTAAAGAATGGGAGCAACGGCATCTGGACGGCGGACCTGACGGCGCAGGTGGTGACCTCGCAGAACGCCATCTCCGGTCTAACGCACCCCGCCTACGGGTTCGGATTCTTCTACAAGCAGGAGGGCAGCCAGAACTCCACCCCGATCCGCAAGATAGACGCGATCACAGGGCTGCAGGTGGGCACCTTCGGGTCGACCGGCACCGGGACCTCGGACACGGCCTCCCGGCGCGCCAGCTTCGGCAACTGGTCGCTGACCCGCGTCTCCGCCAAGAAGAAGTTCTTCGACTTCCTCGTCCACCTGAGCGACTTCGGGTCCGTCACCGGCTCGGTGACCAACGCGACCGATATGACCCACGTCGCGCTGCTCGACGACCTGGGGGTGACCTTCCTCGGCGACGGCGGCCAGGGCTTCTCGATACCGGACGACTCGCGCGGCTCCGGCGCGGACGTCACCTACGTCGTGACCGGCGGGGGCGGCAACATCCAGGTGGTCAGGATCAAGTACCAGGTGAACATAGGCATAGGCGGCGTCCTCGACGTCCGCCTCGAGGCGAAGGAGATCGCCAGCCTGACACGCGGCGACCCGGACGACGACTTTCCCAGCAACACCGACCCGGTCGGCTGGGCTGTGCACCGCCCGACCGGGTACCTCCTCATATCAAACGAGGGCTCCACGGTGGTGTTCGACCCGGAGACGGCCACCGTCATAGCGAAGAAGCAGATTCGCATCAGCAGCATCAACAGCTACATCCACGGGAACAGCTTCGCGTACACGACGGGCTCCGGCAGCAGCGGCACGCTGCACGTGATAGACCCCCTCACCCTGGAGGAGAAGCTCTCGGTCGCGGTCAGCACCATCGGTATGGCGTCGCCGGCCGGGGGTCACAACCGCGAGGGCCAGGTCTGGGAGCCAGTGAACGAGAGCCTGATAATGAGCAGGGTAGACCTCGGCAGCAACCCGGCCACCGAGAGGGTGGTTCGCATATTCGTGGACAGGGCCTCTGGCGGCGGAGTCGCCCTGGACGTCCTGCAGCAGTCCCTGCTCACGACGTACCAGAACCTCCCCCTCGGCGACCTGCCCTCCGACGCCCACGACGTGACGGCGCTGTCGGCCATAAACGTGAGGGGCTTCACGATCAACAGGCAGAGCACCCTGCGCGAGATCTCCGACCAGCTCCGCGGCGCGTACTTCTACGACCTGGTCGAGAGCGACTGGAAGCTCAAGGCAGTGCTGAGGGGTACCGCCTCGGAGGTCCTCACGGTGCCCGCAGCCGACGTGGGGTTGCTGCTGGGTGACAACGACGTGCCGGTCAGGGAGACCAGGACCCAGGAGGCGGAGCTGCCACTCGTACTCGAGATCCGGTTCAGCAACGAGGACCTCGACTACGACGCCGACGTGGCCATGGCGCGCCGCATCAAGCAGCCGGTCAGCGCGATGGCCGCGAAGACCCGCTCGTCCATAGCCACGGCGATCGTGTTCGACGACGCGACAGAGCCCAAGCAGATCGCGGAGAAGTGGCTCAGCACAGTGTGGCAGGAGCGCGTCCAGGTCCAGACGGTGATACCGTGGACGTACCTGAAGCTGGACCCGTCCGACGTGGTGAACCTGGTGGTCGGCAGCCAGACCGTGAGGGTGCGGCTCGGCGAGATCGAGGTGGGCGCCAACCTATCCATGGAGGTGAACGGCGCCGTCGAGAGGGCCTTCGCCTTCACCAGCTCGGTGCTGGCCGGGCTCCCGGTCGGGTTCCTGCCCCAGGACATACCGGCCGCCACGCCCACCAAGGTGGTGTTCCTAGATGCTCCGCTGCTGCACGTGACGGACCTCAACTCGGACGTGTCCTCCGCGGCCTACGCGGCCATGGGCAGCTTCGACGACAACTGGCCCGGCGCCGGCCTGTACCTAGCACAGGACGGCGTCAACTTCCTGCCCTCCGCGATAGTTGTCCCGGAGATGGCGTGGGGGATAGTGACGACCGTGCCCGGAGCCTGGCCACGCAGCGCCAACCGCTTCCAGGAGATAGTCGACGGGGGCACGATGGGCGTGCGACCCATAAGGCGGTCGGCCGCCTTCAGCTCGGCCACCGAGCTGGAGGTGCTGAACACCGCCAACGCCATCGCAGTCGTGACGTCGGCCGGCGTCGAGGTGATACAGTTCCAGGACGTCACCGTTAACGGGGACAACACGCTGACCCTCGACAGACTGCTGCGCGGTAGACTGGGCACCGAGGACGTGCAGGTCACGGGACCGGCAGTAGGGGACACGTTCGTCCTGCTGCACGGCGCCTTGGTCACGAACGAGTTCCTGTCCATAGCGAAGAACAACCTACCCATCTCGCTGCTCAACACGTCCCTCCTCTGGAGGGCGCCGAGCGTCGGCACGCTCCTCGAGGACTCGGCGCAACTCAGCTTCACCTACACGGGCCGGGACGTCATGCCGTACAGTCCAGCGCACGCGACCGCGACGCGAGAGATGAACGAGGACGTCACCATAGACTGGGTCCGCAGGACGCGGATCAACGGCGAAATGGTCGACGGCACCGGGACCGTGCCGCTCAACGAGACCATCGAGCAGTACGAGGTAGAGGTATTCGACGTCGACACCCAGACCGTGATCCGCACCTTCGTGGTGGACGACGCCGTCACGGTCACCTACACCGACGCCGAGCAGAACACGGACGCGGTCGGGCCCCGCACCCCCATGCCGCTGCTCAACCCCGGGGGCGAAGACGACACCTCGTCCAACCCGCCGACCGACTGGACCGACATCACGGGCGACCTGCAGCTGGCTACGGGACCGTCCGGCGACGGTACGGTGCCGAGGACCGGGACGTACTTCTTCTACGCCGGAGACACCGCCCTGACCCAGGCCAGCCAAGACGTGGCGGTCCCGGCCGCGACGGAGGCGGACATCGACGCCGGCCTGCTCTTCCTCGACTGGAACTACTTCATCTCGGCCGCTGGTCTCGACCGCGCGAGAATCACGATAGAGTTCTTCGATAACGTGATGGCGTCGCTGGGCACGAGCGTGCCGGCGTACGCCAGCCCCAACGGTCCCAGCTGGACGGCCCTGAACCAGACCGCCGCGGTGCCGACACTCACCCGCACGATCCGGTACGTGATCGACCAGGACCGGCAGCAGGGGACGTCCAACGACGGTCGCATCGACGACATAAGCACGTCGCTGCGCACGACGATAGTCAACGAGGACGTGGTGATAAGGATCCGCCAGATCAGCGGCACGGGCATCAAGGGACCGTTCGCGGAGCTGGTCCAGATGCCGGCGAGCAACTAGGAGAGAAAACATGGCGACAGAGAACCTGCAGGTCCCCGACGTATCGGCCAGCCAGAACCAGAAGGAGGTCACGATCAACGCGGCCCACAACCTCCTGGACCGTGCCATGAACAACATCGTCTCCGTGGCGGTGACCGCCGGCGACACGAACGACCTGACGACCACGCAGGCGAGGGAGAACTTCGTCGTCGAGCTGACCGGCACCCCGGGGGCCGTCTTCAGCGTCGACATGCCGGACACGAACCGGCGCACCCTCGCGATCGTCAACAACGCCGACGATGTCTGCACCGTCCGCAACTCGGCGGCAGGCGGGACCGGTCAGCCAATTATAGCGGCCGGAGCCTCCAGCATATTCCACTACGATGGGACCGACTTCTTCGACCTGTTGAGTCTGACCGAGATCGCCCACGCTGGTATGTACGACTCCGGCAACACTGACGCCTTCGTGGTAGCCGCACAGGACGAGGACCACAGCTACCACACCAACGGGCTGGTAGCTGCGGACCTAGAGGGCTGGGCGTTCGACGCCGGCGGAGGTGGCACCAGCCATGCCATAACCGTCATAGCGGACGGGGTCGACGCCGGCGTGGATATTAAGGTCACCACGGGCACCGTCCACGGTCTTGCCGTCGGGGGTATAGTGTCGCAGACCAACCTCGCCGACGCGGCCTACGTCGGCGTGTTCAAGGTCAAGGCGATAATAGATACAACCAACTACGAGGTGGCGGCAGTTTTCACGGCGACGGGTACGGGAACCATGGACGAGGCCGCCACGCTCGAGTGCCTTACTGGATTCGCGGGTGTGTACAGCCTATCGTGTTCTATATCGGGTAAGCCCCTGACGAACAACGATGAGTTCGAGTTCAAGGTATTCAAGGATGCCGCCGCAGTAGCCGGGGCTCTGGCGGAGCAGACCTTCCCCAGCACCCTGAAGCTAGACAACGTCGCGATCGTGGCTCCGCCCTTCTCCGTGGCGGCCGGCGACAAGATCTCGCTGGCGGTGCGCAACGACGACGGCAGCGCCAACATCATACTACAGAGCATGAGCATGTCGCTGCAGAGGCTATGATATGTCAGAGGTAGACAGCCAAAAACGGGACGCAGCCTCCAGGTGGTGGAGGCCGGTCGGCTTCTGGGGCCTGACGCTGGGCACCATATCAGGGTTCCCGGCGGTCGTGGTGCTGGCCATACTGACGCCGGACAGTCCCGCGATCGGCACCGTGTCGAGCGCGTACGGGACTTTGCTGCTGGCCTGGGTGGCCGCGGCGGGCGTGCGACAGTGGGGCAAGAACAACGGGACGGAGGCGAGCTATGACCAAGAAGGGTGAGGGTAGAAGCGGCAGGGGCGCCAAGAGCGCCGAGGCCGGCAGCGGGTTCAGGCTCGGCGCACGGAGCCTCAAGGAGCTGGACGGGGTTCACCCCGACCTGATCCGGGTGGTGGAACGGGCCCTAGAGCTGTCCCCGGTGGACTTCTCCGTGCACGACGGCATCCGCACGGTGGCCGAGCAGAGGCGCTACGTCGCCAGCGGCGTGTCGAAGACGATGGACTCGAAGCACCTGAAGCAGGACGGGGACGGGAAGGGCCACGCCGTGGACCTGGTCCCGTACGTCAACGGCAAGCTCAGGTGGGAATGGGGTCCGATCTACGGGATAGCCGAGGCGGTACGGCAGGCTGCGACCGAGCTCGGCGTGCGAATACGCTGGGGCGGGTCCTGGCAGGTCTTCACCGGCACGACCGTCCCGGTGGAGGAGCTGGTCGAGCTCTACGTCGAGAAGAGGCGGTCCCAGGGTAGGGTGCCGTTCCGGGACGGCCCGCACTACGAGCTGAGGATGTAAGCAGATGAAACAGCTGGATGACCTGTCGAAGCGCGTCAGGGTCGTGGTCATATCGACCGCCGTCACGGTGGCGACCACGGCATTCCTCAGCTTCATGGTCTACGGGGCTAAGTCGTACGCCGACAACAACTACGTGCAGCAGTCGGAATTCCAGACCGCTCAGGTGACCAGCAACAACACGCGACTCGAGGATAAGATAGAGGCCGTCGACGCGGAGCTCCTCAAGATACGGCTGCAGCTCGCCCGGACCACAGACCCCCGGGACGTAGCTGACCTGGGGATTCTGCAAGAGTACTACACAAAACTCCGGGATAAGTACATCCGGGAGAAGGAGGATAGCAGATGATCGCCGGCTGGAAGGTAGCAGGGGTCGTCGCCGCAGGCAGCGCGATAGTGATCGGCTTCATGGCCTTCCAGGTGTGGCGGGTCGAGAAGAAGAACGAGGTGCTCATCCGGACCAACGAGGGCCTGGTGGAGCAGAACGCTGGGCTGACGCTCGAGAACGTCGTGCAGAGGATGTCCGGCGAGAAGACCGACGCGGTCCGGGAGGCCGTCGACAAGGAGCGCAACATACGCGACTCAGAGAGGCAGGAATATGAGAACACCATCAACGAGATGCGACCCGTCGCGGAGCAGAACGCCATCGGCCAGCCTTTCCAGGCTGGCGTCGATTACGCTACCCGTCTTGCTCGCATCATGTGCAAGTTTGCAAACCTTGATGATCCCGAGGGCCGTCGATCCTGTAGTGGTGGAACCATCTCCCCCGCCTCCCTTGGAGTCAATCATCCCCTTATGTTCACCTCGGGAACCGCTTCCGACTATGCCGTCCTGTGCGAGGCCGAGCACAACGCCCACGAAGAGCGAGAAGCCGGAGGAGAAGAAGTAGGGGAGTTCTTCTCGGACTTCTGCTCCTACGCGCTGGTCGGGCTGCCGGTGCAGGGGTGGCTCAACTTCGAGCTCTGGCTCAACCGCGCGGCCGACCTGGCCGCGAACCAGCACGACCTGATCCTGGCCTACCAGGAGCAGATGAAGATCGTTACCAATCTCTCCGCGCTCGGGGAGAAACCCGGGGAGGAGGATTGATGACGATAGAGATAGATGCTAAGATGATGGCCGTCATAGAGAAGACCGCGGAGACCACCGCCAGGAAGACGTGTAGGCACTTCCTGACCGGTCTCGGAATAGACGTCAAGAACCCGCTCGAAGCGCAAGCTGACTTCGGCTTTCTCCGATCTGTGCGGGAGACGGCCGAGGCTCTCCAGCGTAAGAGCTTCCTCGCAGCCGTCGGCGTGGTGGTCGTGGCGGTGCTCGCGCTTATATGGATAGGTCTGAAGGCGTCAATCAAGCAGTAGGCCGACAACGGCCCACAGCACCAGCATAACCCACAGGAACGCCTCGAGCCGGTTCAGGTCTCTGCCGGTCATGGCCAAACCCATACGTTGGAATGGGATCGGCCGGCGCGGGGCCGGCCGATCGTAGTCTTGTAGGGTTCTGTTCTCATAGCACCTCCTTCGGCTTGACGCGCGGGCGACGCTGCGGGAGCCTGAGGCCCTCGTAGCCGTGCTCCTCGACCCGTATCTTGACCGCGTACCACCTCAGGCACGCGACCGTGGTCGCGCAGTCGAGGAATTCCGCCTTGATGCGTCGGATTATCTCGTCGTACGGGATGCCCACGGAGGTGGCGTGTCTCGAACCTTTGGTTACCACGTTGTCGGATCCCACCGGCTTGTCCCTGTTCTCGTACGACACCGTCTCGCACAGCAGTTCGATCGCCGCGGCACGTATCGTGCGAGACCTGGGCTTACCAGTTGCTTTCCTGGAACCGGTTCTGGCCCTGGGCTTCGCGGTACTTTTCGGTGTCGACTTTGCTGCGGATGCGGTCCGAGAACGTCTCGGAGCCTCCTTCTTGGTCTTCCTGCGGAGGGCCTGGATGCGCTTGATGAGCGCGGGCTTCCCGCTCTTCCAACCCGTCAACGGTCCCCCTGGGTTGAGGCCGTTGTGTATTCCCACCAGCTCCTTGGTGGATAGATCGAGCAGTCTCTTGGTCATGTCACTGTCTCCTGTCTGTGGGGCCTAGGCCCCGTTGCGATACGTTATCAGTATCACACGATGATGGGATTGTAAACAGTGGGAGTGGGGAAAGGGAACCAGCGTTTAGCCGAGGCCCCTCGTAATCGAGCTCGCCGCCACCTCTACGATTGTTCTCGGGGACAGCTCCTCGCTGTACATCCTCGCGCGACAGTGGAGCCTGAGGTCCTCCTCCGGCATGCCTATCTCTACCGCTCTGGCGTACGAGCCGGGGAGCAGGTAGCGTGCCGCGTCGGAGCCCGACCCGACCTGGAGTAGGAGCCAGACGTTGCCGCCCATCTCCCACCTACGTGGAAGCCATTCTATCTGCGCTTCCCGCACCTTGAAGCGGACCAGGCCTCCCTCGGTGGCAGGTCGATCGGTGGTCTTGAGCTCTATCCAAAACTGTCCGTGATTCCTGGTGAGGTTAGCGTATCCCTCGACGTCCGGCATGCCGGACCCGGCCGAGTTCTCCACGCGGTTCATGTGCAGCTCCTCGCGGAGCTCCCTGCGGGCCCCCTTGAGCCAGCGCCACAGCCCGGATTCCCGGGTCAATCCCCGGGCTCCAGCACGTCGAAGACCTCTACGCACGCCTCCCTGAGCAGGTCCCTGGCATTCCGCTGGTCGTCGGCCCAGTCGCTGTCCGACTGTATCGCTCGGCACACCACCCTGACCACGCCGGCCTGTATAACGGCGAGGGCGCACCGGGTGCAGGGGGACTTGGTCACGAACAGCGTCCACCCGGTCGTGTCGACCGGGCAGTTGAGCAGGGCGTTGAGCTCGGCGTGCATCATCAGGCTGTTTTTAGTCTCCTTGTCCTCGAGCCTGACCTCCGCATCCTCTATGCCGCGCGGGAACCCGTTGAACCCCCACGAGACTTGTCGCCTGTCCGGCGACACGAGCACGGCCCCGACCTTCTCCGACGGGTCCTTGGACCACTTCGAGACCGCCATGGCTATCGTGTAGCACCTCTCGTCCCACTTATTCATCAGGCACCTATCCATATTCCTCTCCCTATAGTATCAGCTCCGGCTTCGGGTCCCAGTCCGAGTGGTTGACCTCGTTCGCCAGCTCCTTCATCCGCAGGACGTAGCCGTGCGGGTCCTCGAGTATGTGATCGACGTCCCACCCCGGCAGCTCGGGTTCCACTCTCTTATTGGTCCAAGCAATGTGCAGCGGACTCCCTACACAGCGGTTCAGCATCAGCACGTGCGTTGAGTATAGGTGTGGGTGAGCCAGGGTGACGTGGAGTGTCCCCGGGATGCATCCCACCTGGGCCGCGACCGCGTCGACGGTGAGGGCGTAGCCCATCACGTCGTACGGCAGCCCGACGAACACGTCCGACGACCGTATGAATACCGCGCAGTGGATGTACTCCCCGATCCTCGACAGGCTGAAGCCCACGGGACACGGGATGTTCTTCGGCTGCGGACCGCCGAGGCCGTCTCGCGACGGGTCCCAGGCGGACACGTAGAGCTGACGGTTCGTCGGGTTGGTCCTCAGCTCGGCCATGGCTAGGGCCAGCTGGTCCCTCCCGAAGTGCTTGCGCCAGCGGTAGCCGTAGGCAGTCTCGAGCCTACCGTCCTCGACGAAGTCCCGCCACACCCGCGGTGCCGTCGACAGTATGAACTCGGGATCCTGGGTACCCATCAGCTGCCAGGCCACCTCCGCCGCGGCCACGTAGGGCCAGTACCGGCGGTTCCCCGGCACGGGGAGTCTCTGGTGTTCAGATAGATCGAGCTTGAACGAGTGCGCACCGTCCAGGGCCAGGATCTCGACGCCGGTTCGTGCGTTCACCTCCGGACGGCCGTGCTCGTACACTTCGTCGAGGAGGTGCCGGTAGGCTCTGCCCATGCTTTCCGTCCTCATCGTATCTTCTCCAGGAACCTCCCGACGTTGCGCCTCAGGTCGTCGATTGTCCCGTTGTTGTCGATCGTGTAGTCCGCCATGTGGGCGTTGACCGTACAGGATAACACTGATTCCGGTCTCACGTAGTTCGACCGATCGATCCACACGGCTACGTCAAATACACTTTCCTTCCTCAGGGCCTCGAGCTCCTCGACGTTACGGAGTCCGCAGTAGACGTCGTGCTCCTCGAATATGGCGCGGCCCAGCTTGGTCGGGTTCGGGTCGTTGAACGCCTTGATGGCCTCGTACCACAGGGTCCTGTGGTTGGCGCGGTCGTCGAAGCACTCCTCAGAGTCGGTGTACTCCCTGTTCATGGCCTGGAGCTCGAATCCTATCTGAGTTCCCACTACGTAGGGCAGGCTCGCCACGAAGAGCGAGGCCAGTTCGAGGTCCACTATCAGGGGCCATATCACGCGCTCGGCACAGAACAGACTGCTGGACGTGAACGCGAAGCCGCGCTCGGCGAGCATCCTGGACGTTGTGTCCTTGCCGTGCTGCCCGTGACCGAGGACTAGTATCTTCTTACGGGGGGATACGACAATCGGATCGTCGTCCCCCATGTACGCTCCAGCCCTCTCCAGGTCGGCCAGCTCGTCCACGAGCAGACCTATGTCCTCTCTGGTCAGGGTCAGGTACGGGGTCAGGTTCGGCGGGCTCCAGCCCTCCGGCTTCGTCGCGTCGTACCCCAGGGAGTCCGGGCGCCTCGACAGCGCGCCGCGCTCCTTCCTCATGTTGGCGGCGTGCACCTCCTCGAAGGCTGCGCCAGCCGTTACCCCCATCTCTACGAGGGTGCCCAGGGCGACGTACACCAGATCGATCAGTCCGTCGACGGCCTCGGGCAGGTCGTCGATCAGCATAGCATCCTTAGTCTCTTTTAGCTCCTCTTGTAGGTGATTGAGGCGAAATTTACTGCGCTCGAGGTTGAGCATGGTGGGTTTGTCGGGTATGGGTATGCCCAGCAGGTCCTGGTTGAACCTCTGCACCATCTCGGTCATGCGGTTGATCGGGTCGTCGGTCATTATCACTGTCTCCTCTGTCTCACGTACCAGCTTAGCTTGCCGTCGTCGGGCTCCACGTCCGTCCGTCCCTCTACGAAGATGGCCCAGCTGTCCGCTGCATACTTGCCGCACCCCGGCAGCCCCAGTACCCCGTCGTAGTCCCCGGGCGGACCATCGATCCAGGCCCTGGCCAGCTCTATCAGGGTGGCCGCTCGCTTGCGTCCGAGCCCCAGGGGTCGGAGCGTTTCGTACAGGATCCCGGGCGCGGCTCGCGCGAGTACCTCCGGCGTGAGGTAGGTCGCCAGCAGCTGCCGGAAGACCGGCTCCGCCTGCCTCCAGTGCGTCAGGTTGACGAGCTGGCACGCTACCAGCATCCAGAAGGGGTTGAACCTCAGGCGCTCCTGGAACAGCCTACCCTCTGGCGGGACGCTTGTCACGGTCCACCATCGACCAGAACACCTGGCCCTCGTCGAGGTACGTCACGGTGATGTACTCGTCCGAGCCGTTGGCTTTGCGTCTAACGGGGTACCACACCCTCTTGCCGTACCGGAGCCTGTGCACGAAGCCGCTCCCCTCGTCGCCGTACAGCCTCTCGCCGCGTCCGGCCTCGAGCATGAGGTGGTGCTTGTAGACCAGGTCCCTGGCGACCTTCAGCGACCCGACCTCGCAGCGCTCCACGAGGCGCTGCATGCAGTGCCTCGTCGGTGCCTCGGGAGGCCACCGTCGGTCTCGGTCAGTCGAGCCAGCTGTCGTCGTCATCGTCGTCATCCTGTTCAACCTCCTCGATTTCCACCTGCGCGAACGGGTCGGTGCAGCCGTCCGGCAGCGTCACGGTGGCCATGTCGCCCACCAGATCGTACCCGATGCCGTGGTCCTTGCGCAGCATGTACAGGTAGGACAGGGCGTTCGACCTCGTCATGGAGAACTCGGCCATCGCCTCGCGCACCGATCGGCTGCACCCGTCGCCCTCCAGGAACCACGCCAGGAACCGGCCGCGCTTGCCGTCCGGGTTCACGGGCTTCAGCAGCGCGGAGCCCACGTCCTTGCCGCCCTTGCGGCGCTTGTCCTCCTCGCCCCCCTTCATTATCTGCGCGGGCACCTCCAGCCCGAGCTCCCTGAACACTATCGCGGCCACGTCGTAGTCCCGCTCCAGGCCCATGGTCTGGAGCTCTCTCCAGCGACGACGCAGCAGCTCCTCCATGACGTCGGGGCGGTACTCTCTCGACAGGGTGCCCGACCAGTTCGGCTCGTCGTCTTTAGCCGGGTCCGCCTTGCGCGCTCGGTCGAGCTCGGCGCAGTCGTTGGATACGTTGTACGCTAGGAACGTGGTGGGGCAGAAGATTGTGCTCCGCCTCTCGCCCTCGATGACGTAGGCCAGGCCGTAGCCCGCATTCGGCGGGTCCCGGACCTCGTTCTGGTAGGAATCGTACTTACTCGGCGCGCCGACCACCCAGTAGATGGTCGCCCACCGCAGTCTGTCCGTCAGCTCCTTCATGTCGGGGTCTCCCTGGTTGCCATTATAAGGGGACAGGGAAATGGGTTAGTTGGATGTCCCTCCTGGATTATGTCCACCACGAAAAGAACGAAGTCTTTCCTGTTCTCTGGGTCGAGGAGTATAGCCTGTCCTTTTGAGGGAGTCACCTCGTTCCCGAAGTGATGCAGGTACATTGGCACCGCAAGCGTTTGGACCGGGGAGTGTATCCACATGTGATCCGTCTTGTCCACGATCATGAAGTTGATGTGGTTGTATATTCTGTTCGAGGGATCGTGCAGTTCGTGCACAGTCATGCCCTTTCTCGGACCGCGTAGTCTGTGTACGCATAGGCCTTCGGGAGGGCGTCTTTCGTCTGAGCTTTCTGTCATCTGTCTGTCTCCTGTCTAAACAGTTAGGGGCCGGACACTGCTGTCCGACCCCTTAACCTAGCACGACGTCCGCTCGAGGGGACCCATCAATCAGAGATCGAGTGGGTCCTTGTCGGTTTTCTTCGCCGGCTTAGCCGGCTTGGTCTTGCCCTTGGCCTTGCCCTTAGCCTTTGCCGTGGGCTTGGCCTTCGCCTTCAGCTCGCGTGCCGTGGGAATTTTTTCCCCGGCAGCACGCAGGTTGTTGCGGTACCAGTTGATCGAGGCGAGGGTCGTCTTGGCGTCAGGAAATTCCTTCATGACGGCCGCGAGTACCTCCGCGTTATCCTTACCGGCACGGATCGCCTCGATGGCCGCCGTGCCGACACCGCGTTTCGCGGTTGCTTTCGCTTTCTTGCTCACTTTCTTTCTCCTGTTTGTGACCGTCTATCTAAGGCTCTGACAGTAAGTCCCCTACAATGTAGGATGGGTCGGGGTTCGCGTCAGCCGTCGTTGTTGCCGAGGTCTATCTCGTACGCGCAGTACTCCCCGCTCTGCCGGTCGTACTTGAGTAGGCGCACCCTTCCGCCCGTGTAGACCGAGGCTATCATGACGGTGGCGGCGATGGCCACCGGGTCGCCCACGGCCAGTATGCAGTCCTCCTCCCCGAAGTCGAGGAGCTGCTCCTTGAGGGAATTTAGGGCGCCCTCCAGCTTATCCCTGTAGATGTTGCCCGGCCGTAGCAGGAACACGAGCTCGCCGAACTTCTCCGCCGGCGTCAGGTCGTACTTGTTGACCCAGCCGCGACGGTTCCTATCGAAGTAGGCCGGTCGCTGCACGACGAACACCCGACCGGTCATAGCTCCATCCTCCTAAGCGCTTCCTGCATCCCGCTCCCCGCCAGTGCGTCGGCGACGGACACGTTCCGCGCGGTGGTCTCCAGTATGTACTCGTCCACCCCCGGAGCTATCAGGTCGGTAAGCGTCACGTTGGCGCCACCTATCTCGGTCGCCCTCTCGGAGCCCTGCTGCCTCAGGATCGCGTTGAAGGTGTGGGAGTACCATAGCACCTCCGAAGCCGCCGACAGGTCCAGACCGCGTCCCCCGGCCTGGGGTTGCCCGACGAGGACCTTAGCCGCGTCGCAATCCTGGAAGAGGTCCAGGGCACGCCGCTTGTCCCCGTCAGACACGCGGCCATGGTACTGGAGGACCTCGTGCCCGTCAGCCGTCAATCTGCGGACCACCCGGTCTATGTCCTCGTGGAACTGGCACCACACCAGCACCTTCCCCGGCGACAGGTACACCTCATCCGATACGGCCTCCAGGCGCGGGTTCGGTCCGGGCACGTCGTGCACGTCGCCGTACTCGTCGATGAGGAACCCGTTGACCACCTGCTGCAGCTTGGTTATGCGGGAGGTGTTCTCGCCGACGGACACGGTCCTGCCACCCACGTCGAACGTGAACCTCTGGTGGAGCTCGCGGTACAGGTGCAGCTGCTCGTCGGTCAGCTTGATGCGCCGGATCGTCGGCACCACGTCCGGGAGGTCGTGGCAGTCGTTACGCAGCACGACGCTCGACCACGGCGCCATGCGCTCCCGGAGCTCGTCGAGGTGCCTGTACTCCTTCAGGACGTAGTAGCCCTGACCCTGTCGGTTCTTCTTGAACTCGTACTCGGCGTACCTTTCCTTGAAGTCCTTGAACCTGCGAAAACCCAGGGCGCGTGGCTGGAGCAGCTCGAACTGGGCGAAGGCGTGGAGCGGGCTGTTGGTCACCACCGTGCCGGTGAGTATTCTCCGGTAGGCGCAGTGTTTGGCCAGGCTGCGCGCCATCTTGGCTCTCTTGGAGCCGGGCCTGCGGAAGTCGTCACTCTCGTCGAACACCCCCAGGATTCGCTTCTTCTTCAGCAGGGCCTTTATGATCTTCCTGACGTCGGGCCGCGTCATGCTCTCCGAGTTGAAGGCGAACCACGCCAGCCCCTCGTACTCCTTCATCTCCTCGAGCTTGTCCCACCAGGCCGCGCGGTCCGCCTCCCACCGTTCGCGCTCGTCCGCGGATACCCTCGTGACGCCCTTGGGGCTGAGCGCGTCAGTGCGCCACACCAGCGTCTTCCGGTCGACCGTCGTCCAGTGGTGCTTCGGCAGCTCGCGGCGGACCCAGTTGTCGTGCACCCCGTTCGGAGCGAAGACTAACACCGCGTCTATCATGCCCTCCTTGAACAGGTGGCAGGCCGTGTCTATGACGACCTTGGTCTTGCCGGTGCGCATCTGCCACAGCAGTCCCTGGGCTTCGGTGTCGGCTGAGGCCTCGAACTCCCTGAGCTGGTGAAGGTACGGCTCCGTCTCGAAGTCGGCGGTCAACGCCGCGGTCACGACGGGTTGCGCGCCGCGTCCGGCGTCTCGTGCGGACCTATCCAATCCTTGGTTGGCTGGCCCTCGACGCCCTTCGCGTTCCACGCTATCCAGCAGTGGTCGTGGGCCTGGCCGGTTATCCTGGTGCCGTCGGAGTAGTAGAAGTGTATGCGGCTGCAGATGAAAAAGAGGTGGCTGGGCGGGAACTTACTGAAGAGGGCGTACCGCCTCTGCGAGTTCAGGAATCCGGTGCGCATCAACATGGCGACCGGTCCGCCACCGGTGAGGTCCAGGGCGTGTCGCGTGAAGGCCTCGGCCAGTCCGTCCCTGTACGGCGGGTTGGTCACCACCGCCTCGCATGGCTCCTCGTCCTGGAGGAAGTCCAGTTTGTCCTCGAGCAGGTCTGTGGCGTGCACATCGTACCCTAGTGACTCCATGACGCGGACCATCCGACCTGTGCCGCAGGCCGGCTCCCGTAGCCTGTGCGGGAGGTCGAGTCTCCTGAGCAGGGCGCGGGTTATGCTGTAGGGGGTCTCGTACCGGTCGACCGGGTCGCGCGTGCCGCTGCTGTTACCAATGTTCGCGAAGAAGTTAGACACTGTCCCCTACCTCTTTGTAAGACGCGTCAGCTTGAGATGCCTGTAGAGGAACCGCTGCTTAACCAGCCAGGGCCACCGGCCCGTCAGTCTCCATGTGCGGATTCCCAGCGGTTCGAGGGAGTCGGCGCTCCACTCGTTATTGCTCGGGCACATCACCTGGGCCCGCTCGTCGCATATTATCCGGGTGTCCAGCGGCTTGAACCAGTCCGGCAGCGGCCACTCGGTGTCGAAGCGCTCGGCCAGCGCTTGATCTATGCGCGCCTCGAGCTCTTTGAACGTAGGAAGCCTCTCCTTTATGGGCCTGACGACCTCACCGAGCAGGCTCTCCGCGTCGTCGTGGTGCAGCGCGGTGAGCCCGTCCCTCGGCGTGGCCCAGGGCTGGTGCATCACGTAGTCGGACAGCAGGCAGGCGTGCTCGCCCACGGAGTAGTACCTCCGGGTGTGACCGTTGTACCTGCAGAGCTGGGATAGGGAGTGCGCGATGATCTCCACCGTCAGGTTGCTGAGGTCTATCGTCTCGTTCCCGAAGTCGAAGCGCAGACCGTCGTACAGCTCGAGCCAGCCCTCCTCCACCTGGTACAGCTGGGACTTTATTTCTTCTCGTGCAGGCATCTGGCGAAGCCCTCCGGGTCTGCCTTGTGGAAGGCGGCCATGGCCAGAGCTATGTGCCTGGGGGTGGAGCTGACGGACCTGTAGCGCCGGCTCCGTATCCAGCGCTTCGCCCGGCGTATGGCCCTCGCCAGGCGTGCGCCCTCGAAGACGTAGGTCTCGTAGGCCTTCTCCTGTATCTTATGTCCCTGCCGATCCCTCTCGAGGATGAAGTGCACGTTGTCCGGTATGTGTATCCCCTTGATGCGAGCATCCAGGCGCATCTGCTGGGTTATCTGTCGAGCCAGGATCCTTCGAAAGCTGTCGTCCGTTATCTCTACCTGCATGGGTGTGCTTCCCTTATCAGTTTCCACAGCACGTCGGCGTGGATGTTCGCTCGTCGAAAATTATTGTCCGGAATCACGCCGATCGGCACCGCTACGTTCGGCGAGTCGTTGGCCTCCTTGCTATCTTTCAGCAGCCGGGGATAGCTCCTGACTATGACGGTGAGCGTGGGCTCGTTCGACAGGCTCTCGTGGTAGTGGAAGGCGGGCATCCTGTAGACGTCCCCGGGCTGCAGCACGTCGGTGCCGATCGGCACCAGCCGGAAGGTCTGGGGCGTGGTCCTCCGCAGCGCCGTCTCCTCGTCGCCCAGGGCCTCGGCTGTCCACAGGACGTGCGTCCCATTGACGCTGTCGGGTCTCAGGTCGTATCGGACATTGACCAGCCTACCGCTGTGCCCCGTCGAAACGAAGTCGAAGACGTGGTCGTGCACCGGGTGGTAGGTCTCCTGGCGGTACGGTATCTTCGGGTGCCAGACGTGCAGCCTTCTCGGCGGCTTCAGGTCCGGCTGGATGAACCCGTTCGGGTGGATCCGCGGTGTCGCGCCGGAATCCCACAGCTGTCCCATGTTTGGGAGTTCGTACACGTGTCAGCTTCACGGTGATTTTGTGAATCCGTCTGGGATTGTGGCACCTCCACCGCCGTCGGTGAAGTCCCGTCGTTCCGTGCTGGGTATCCCGTTCACGTCGTATATGTGATCTATGTATCCCTGAGCACGACTGAGGGCTTCCGACTTGTATGTGAGGTCCTCTTTAAAAAGGCTAACTCTTTCCGCATGGGTCTCTATCGCGAGTCTCTCGCGAGTCTCTACCAAACGTACGTGTGTGTTGAGTTTTCCGATCTCGTGTCGAGCGTCAGAGAGCTCTTCCTCCAACTCGGCCTTGGTCGTCCTGGTCATGTCACTGTCTCCTCTGTCTACTTGCGATACCGCTTGTAGCGCTCCGCCTCCGCACCGATCGGGCACCCGTGTGCCCAGGCCGGCACCGACGACATTAGCTCCTCGAACTCCTCGAGCGACCCCTCGTTCTCCCTGACCTCGCAGACCAGCTCGTCGTGCACGTGCATGACGGGGAGGTAGGACGGGTGCTCGTCGGCCAGCATCATCGCGTTCGCCAGTATGTCGCGGGCCACGGCCTGGGTGATGTTCTCCACCAGCTTCCCGCCGTAGGTGGCGGTCCGCCTCCACTGCCTGGTCGTCCCGTCGACGTGCATGTACCGCAGGCCGTCGCGCTTCTCGCCCCAGCTCGTCTCGACCTCCTTGATCTCCGGCTCCCTGTACGACAGCAGGCGTCCCGAGGGCAGCTCGCAGTACATGAAGTCGTTCTCCACGAACCACGCCACCCTGCCGCACTCGACGCGCTCGTCGCTCCTGACGGCCCGTATCGCCGCGGTCTCCTGGTCCTTCCACATCTGCTTGACCTGGGGGTAGCGGTTGCGGTACACGTCCACGGTGTGCTTCATGAGGGCCAGCTCGTGTATTACACCCTCCGGATCCTCGCGCGCGTCCATGAGCCTCCTCCTGACGCGCTTGGCCTGAAGCTTGCCCTGTGCGTCCCGCGTCTTGTGCTGGCTTGCCTGCCTGTCGTAGAAGACGAAGTTCCGCACCCACTTTTCGTACTTATCCAGCCGCTGCAGTCCCATTATCCTGATGACGTCGGCCCTCGAGAAGTGTATGCCGTAGGTGCGGCAGGTGAGCAGGAAGGTGACGAAGCCCATGCCGTAGCCGAGGCCGAGGATGGACTGCTTGCCGAACTGGCGCTCCTTCTTGTGCTTCCCCTTCAGCACCTCGTAGCCGTAGATGCCCGTGGCCATGTCGCAGTAGATGTCCCCGCCGCGCCGGAAGACCTCCAGGGCGGGTTCGGCGCCCGCGAGCCACAGCACGCCGCGCGCCTCGATCGCCGAGTAGTCCGCGACCACCAGGTCCCAGCCTGGGCGGGACACTATCGTGCCACGGAGGAGGTGGCTGAGGAGCCTCATGACGTCGCCGTACATGGCCCTGCACCAGTCTATATCCCTCGACGTCACGCACTCGGCGGCGAAGTCGAAGTCATCCGTCTTTATGATGAGGTCCCTGGCCGGCAGGTTGTGTATCTGCACGCCCCTGCTAGCCCAGCGTCCCGTGCCGGCCCCGCAGAACATGAGCAGGTCCCGTATCCTCCAGTCGTCGGGATCCGCGTTATTCAGCATGGCGCTGTACTTGCGGGTGGACGTCCTGTTGACGTCCATCGTTATCTCCATCACGCGACGCGCCCTGCCGCTCACGCCACCCCTCTCGAGGTACCACTCGAAGGTGTCGGCCGCGGTGTTGGGCACCAGGACGTTCTCCGACTCCTGGAGCCAGGCCTTGACCCGGGCTCGCTTTGTAGCGGACGATATTCCGGTCAGCGACTCGAGCTCGGCGTTGAGCTCTGTCTTCCACAGCTCCGCCACCTCGAGAGCGGCCTTTGCAAGGGGTAAGTCGAACCGCGTCCCCCGCTCGTTGAGGGCCTGGTCCATCTGCCACAGGGCCAGCTCGCCGGGGTCGAGGTCGCGGATGGATAGGCTGAGGGCTTCCTCGACCTCGACGTCGTTCCTGCAGTACGCCCACTGCCTGACCACGTCCTCCTCCGTCTCGTGCCAGAGCAGCGGCATCGGGTTGTCGCCGTGGTCGATCGCCCACTTCTCCACCTCGGCCTTGCGCGGCTTCCTCGGCTTGCTCATCTTGAGCATGAGCTTGTGACCGTCCATGTCCTTCCGCACGGGCAGCCGCATCGCGTCGGCCGCCTTCTCGAGGGCCCTTGGCAGCGCCGCGGCGCAGGCCTTGGCCGCGGAGCATCTCCACTGCAGGTGCGGCATCCCGGGCCAGCCGTGACGGGCGACCATCACGTGCATCCATATCACCCGCTCGAAGAAGGCGTTGTGCGCCTCGACCAGGCCGCCGGCCTGGATGAAGGCGAACAGGTCCTCCGGCGGCTCGCTCTCGGATATGAGGTGCTGCGGGTGGGCCACGTGCCAGAGCGCGGTCTTCCTGTACCCGGGGAGCTTGTATGCTAGGCACATCGCCTCGGTGGTCGGGTGCTTCGAGTAGCGCCACGAGCCGTGCTTCTTGAGGTTGCACGCGCTCCTGGTCTCGAAGTCTATACGACCCGTCGGCCTGTCTAGATCCTGCAGTCTAGTGCGCCACCAGTCAGTGCGGTCCTTCAGCAGGGCATCCTCGTCGAACAGCATTAGATTATCAGACCTTCGCGCTCGAGGAACTCTCTTACCTCATCCCAGTTATCGCCGAGGGCGACAAGTCCTGAGGTCCTACGAAGCTCGTCCTGCTCCTCGAGCGTCTCGTCCCACTTAGCTTGGTCGAGGTACTCGTTGATTGTATCGGTTATAAGAGCGTCAAGCATAGAGGGTTGCATAGAATCCAGCTCGTAGCTGTTAAGCCCAAACTCCTTCACGTACGCCTTGGAACGACTGTCGCTCTCCTTGGCTGGGTTAGGTGGTGGCTTGTACTGTTCCACCTGGTCCATGTTGAGGGCGATCCGTCTTACCTCTATGCTGTTTTCTTCCGCGAATAGGCGTATGCGTGACGCGTTGTCCTCGGTCATGTTGAGACCCGAGGGATCGTGATCGGCCAGGTGGATGAGTGTGGGTTCCTTGCCTAAAGCTATGGCCTCTTGAAATCTGAGACCAGCGCGCCAGGCTTCGCTGGCAGATAGGTAGCCCTTGCACGCCATGTAGGTGACGTCCAGCCTGTCGCAGGGACGACTCACGATGGCCTCGAGAGCCTTCTTCTCTACCCAGACTTCGAGGTAGTGGTCTTGTCTAGCCCACTGATCTAGTAGGAGATTATCCTCTATGCCTTGTACCACCTCAGCCGGATCTTCTTCGGGCCAGGCGTGATGGCATTCGCGTTCCCGGTCTTCGATGGCGTTCCAATCCATCAGACCGGATTCTCTAGCTCTGGTGACCAGTCGACCGAGGCGCTTATACTCGCGATCCTCGTTGGGTATCCAGTTCCTCCGCACGAACTGGTAGTAGAGCTGTCGCAGGCTGAGGGTGTAGCCCTGTGATTGCATGTCCGCGATTATTTTGTTGGCTTGGTCGACCGTTTTTTGAGTCTCGGCGGTGAACCTGTGCGAGCGGTAGCAGTGGTAGAAGCTCATCTGACTGTCTCCTGTGTTCCTATTTTTCTCCAGGGGTACAGCGTATCAGACCGGTCATGACCGGCAAACCCACGTTTCCCTTATTGTAGTGCTTAGGTAGCGTCGCGCAGCTCGTGCGACATGGCCTTGAGCTCGTCCCTGCTGAAGTTGAGGACCTTGGCCTCCCGGTAGATGCGCATCTTCTCGGCATTCCTGACGGCTATCTCCCGGTCGAGCGCGGCCAGCCGCTGCGCGTAAGCCCTGAACTGCTCGAGGGACTTTCCCCCCTTGCGCCCACCGCCGTGCTCGATCTCGTACCTGTCCACTGTCTGCGTCCTCCAGTTGGAGTGCCGGGCTTCTGTTGCCAGGTGCCCGGCGGACCCCGTGGAACCTAAGCCGCTAGGCGGAGTTCCTCAGGCTGCGCGTTATCATTGGCAGCTGTGTGTCGGCCCTTGAGGCGGACCAGTCCGCGTCCCTCCACCTCGCCTCCGCGCGAGTCGATCCTGTTTCGCCCCCAGCAGGAGCTCCCCCCGAAAGCCATCTTGCGACGAGGCTTCATCCGGAGCCGCGAAGCTCCGGAGGTCCACACCGAGGGGAGCTCCTGGTGGAGGCGGCGGGTACTGCCCCCGCGTCCTTCACAGTTCGGTCCGGTTTCGCCGGAACGCCTTCGAAGCATACGAGGGCTTTGTCGCGCGCGACGCCATCGTATGTAGAAAAAGGGCCCGCGTCGTTGGACGCGGACTCCACTGTCTGCGGGAGACCCGACGGCCTAGAACGGTATCTCGTCGTCGAGGTCGTCGTCTCCGTCGGGATCCTCGTCTTCGACTTCCGGCTCGCCCTCGTCGAGCCAGCGGTCGTCGAGGTCGTCCTCGAAGTCCTCGGCCGCGTCGGTGCGACCGTCCAGGCGCTCGCCGTCCTTCACCAGCTGCACGTTCATGAGCCCGAGCGCTACGCCCTTGCCCCTGTTGTCGTACGAGTAGGTGTTGACCGTCGCGCGGCAGTAGGAGCCCGGGTATATCCTATCGGAGTTGCCCTCCTCTGGGCTGATCGCGTTGCGGTTCAGGTCGACAATCCCCGGCCGCATTTGGCTCGTCAGGCTGGCGAAGACCATGCCCTTGCCGAAGCCCTCGAGCTCCGCCTTCTCGGCGCCGTCCCGCAGGCCCTTCCTGTAGTTAGCGGGCAGGTCCTTGAACCTCGTCTTGAATCTGGCTCTGGATTCCGCGTCGAGCGCGCCGAGGATCACCTTCCAGCGCTTCTTGTCCGCAGCGGAGAAGTCGCCCGGACGCCAGACGGCGGTCAGCCCGAACTTGGGCTTGTCCGTCTTGGTCATCTGGCGCGCTTCGAACAGGTGGGGAAATGAAACCCTGAAGACAGGGGTGACGTATCTCTTGACCTCAGCCATAACGTTTCCTTTCATCGATATAAGGCTGTTGGACTATGTGCTGTCTGACTGTCTGGCTCCGCCTACCTCCGGATCTTGGAGGCGACGAAGTCCCACGCCCGCTTGACCCACCCGGGCTGCGGGAGTAGGTTCCACCCGATCAGCAGACCGGCGGAAAATGCTAGGATCATCGTGAACATGGTGTCCTCCTCTCGAGAGCCTTCAATACTGTCACCTGCAGCGTTCGGAGTCAGCCCTCGCTTCGACCATGACCGCGTCCAGGGCTTCGAGGGTCCCGTACAGGTTTATACCTATGACGGTGGTCACCACCTCGAGGAGGTTCATGTCCTGCTGGCTGTAGGACAGCACGCAGTCGGCCAGCATCCGTACCCCGTGTCCCGGTTTGTGTATGACCGGGCCCATGGTCTTGTCCTTCATCGCGACGCAGCCCTCTATCATCCCCGTCTCGGGGTTGTACCTCGGGAGGTTCTTATCCTCTGACATGTTCTATCATCCCCATCGCCTTCTGGACCTGCATGGCCTGGCCCACCGCGTCGTCGAAAGCGTCGTGCGGCGTGAAGCCGGTCCAGTCTATCTCGGGCGGTCCGCCCACCAGACTGTAGAGTGTCCTGGCGTCGCGCGTCGCGCGACGGTCCCAGGGTGCGTCTTGACCGATCCGCGCGAAGGCCGACTTAAGGATCGGCAGGTCGAAGTCCGACGGGTGCGCCCAGACTCCGTTTATCGCCTCCCAGGTCAGCCCGCATGCATTCATCGGCCACTGTACAAAATCCAGCAGAACAGAGAGGAGGGCTGTTGCCTTTTCCTCGAGCAGTTCTCCCATCTGCTTGGCGTGCGGCTCCTTCAGCCAGAAGCACAGGGTGCCGTGGTCCACGGTGCCGGTCCCGTCCTGCACCTTTACGTGTCGGTCGAAGCCGCCGCCGTTCAGTATCTTACCCCCCGATCGTGGTTCGAACAGCACGGCCCCGACCTGGATTATCGCCGCGTCCGGTCGCGTGCCCAGGGTCTCAAGGTCTATCATTACGTGCATGTCTTTTCTCCTCTATAAGAGCTATCCCCTCGGCGACGCGGCGTATCCTGCCGCCACCGCCCTCCTTTATCGTCACGCCCTCCTCGGACGCCAGCCAGGCCACGAACCGCGAGACCGGCGCCGGGTCGAAGCCCCACTCACCGCAGTACGCTCTGTAGCCGTGCCACAGGGTCCTCAGCGGGCAGACCAGCGTCTCGCCGCTCGTCGTCCTGTCGCGCACGAAGGCGCTGAAGGACGGCCAGCCCTTGTCGCCGTCACCCACGTCGGACGTACCTCGTCCAGCAGTCCTGGCCCTCCTCGTCCGTCCCGAACCCGAAGATGGGATGGTAGCGGGGGACATGCACGGGCTCGGGCAGGACCATCGTGTTCTGGTTGTCCAGCACGTACAGGCCGTCCGTGCCCTCCGCCACGAGTACGGCGTGCAGGTTCCCGCTTTTGGTATCGGTAACTACGACCATCTCGAGCCTCCTCGGGTCGAAGTCGAAGAACTCTACCAGCGCGAAGCGCTTGATGGTTGCGAAGTCCTCGCAGTCCCCGCCTTTTTTGGTGAGGAACTCGAATGGCGTCGCCCACTGGTCACGACCCTGGTCCCGCCTGTAGCGGTACCCGTTGAAGCGCGTGTTCACGGTCGCCAGTACCCGCATCACGTCCAGCCTCCTATCCGCGGGTTCGAAGTGTGCGGCCCAGCCGACCTGCCCCTCTTTGTGCCTCTCCAGGACCCCCATCCACTGCAGGTGGAAGCTCGGGGCCTCCCGGTGCAGCGTGCCGTCGTAGTTGAACAGCTCTTTCATAATCAGCAGTGCCCCCTCCTGTCGAGCGATTCCGCTGCAGCCACGGCGAGGGCCGCGACCTGCACGAACCTCCTCCTCGCCTGGCCCACGTCCCCGTTCAACACCGCGTTGCGCGCCTTGATCGTGAAGTCGTCCACGAAGCGCACGAAGTCGAGGGTTCGGTGAGCGTCGTCGTGCTCGGGACCGCCCCACCGCTCGTCCTGGTGCATCCGCTCGTCTATCACGTCGTTAATCACCGTCACAGCTACTTCCCCTTTATTGGTACGTACGACAGCCCGTGGTGCCTCGCCACCTTCTCTACGCTCATCTCCTTGCCGCGAACCTTGTACGATCTGTGGAGCTGTGCGACCACCGCGCGCTCGACCTTTGCCGCGAGCTCAGCTGCAGCGTCCTCCGGCGTGTCGAGCTCGTCGAGCTCTGCCCTCATCGACACGAAGTGCTCCGTGCCCTCGTAGTTCCCGGTGTTGATCCGCACAGAGCGGGACACGGTCACCTCCTTGATCTCAGCCATCTTCTTTTACCCTCTTCACATCTATCGAAACTTGTAAATTCTCCTCGGCCTTCTTTCGCGTGGAATCATGGCACCGACTCGCCAAGCCGACGATGACGCTGTGCGGGACGTATACAAGGTTCTCCAATCTGTTGTTCATGAAGTCCCTATCCAGGTGATATGTCGCGTGACCGCTGGGACATGGTCCCATGAAGGTTTCCGCGACGATTATGGCCACGGTGCGGGTCGTGAGTTTACCCGTCTGGCTCTTAAGCATCACCTCCAAGCTGTTTCGCTTCGTACGAGCTATGTGGCCTATGTACTTGTGAGCGCCCCGCAGCGTGAAGGTCCGAGCGCGTCCCGCGTCTGAAACCTCGTACAGACCCTCGTATCCACGTATCGGGCGCCACCTCTCCGTCATGCGGGTATCACCTCCTTCATAGCTACGAAGGCCTCGAGCTCTCTGTTGACGCGGTCCACCACCTCGGCCCTGCAGTGTCCGGGCCTGTTTACGAGGTTTATGGAGGACAGCAATCCCCTCGGTATGTACACCAGGTTATCCACGCAGTCGTCCAACAGGTCTCCATCTATGTGGTGCGTCACGTATCCCTCGGGTCTCGGACCGAAGAAGGCTGCCGCTATTATGGAGGCCACAGTGTATCCCTTTCTATATTCCCTGTTACCGCATATTTTTGTCGTCAGTTCAACGGCTCGGTGCCCGTGGAGCGTCACGTGCCCCATATCCTCGTGACCTCGAAACCAGCAGGGATCGTCCAGGCTGTTCTTCTTGGGTAGGAGCCGTTGCAGGGACCTGATGCATCCGAGGTTCGAGGCCTCGTACGCGTCGTCGTGTCCGGGCACGCGCCTCCACTCTTCTACTGTCTGCGTCACCGTCTGTCTCCTTCCCACCTACAATCGCAGAGGAGCTAGGTGGGATAAACCGTCATTCTCCCAATCCGTCATCGAAGTCCCCGCCCGGCTCGACCTCCACGGCCTCACGCTGGTCGTCCTCCGGGACCATCGTCAGCTTGCCCTCCGGCTTCACCAGCAGCGCCTCGTTGAAGGCCCCCCGGCTCGCCCTCTCCACGAGCTTCTCGGCCTGCGGCCCGGTTATCAGCGTCTGCTCTGCAGCCTTGTACATGTCGTCCGGGTCGACGCCGTAGTCCTCCTCCATGGTGGACACTATGTCGTCCTCGTTCATCTCGTCATCCCAGCTCCTGGTGGACCTGCCGCGGACCAGCTTCTGGCCCTCGACCGTTCCGCCCTGGAGCAGTATGTGCTCGCCCCGGGCCTTGACCGCCTTGAGCCACTTGTCTAGGAATGGCACCCAGGGGATTATCGCCGACAGCTCGCTGCTGCCCGTAGGTATGTTCATGTCTCCAGCCTCCTCTTCTTTGAAGTCCGCCCCCGCCAGCTTTTGCGCCTTGGCGAACCACGCGGGGCAGTCGGCTTTGAGCGGGCACCACGTGCAGTGGGCTCCATCTTCGCCGATCGTCAGGAATCCAGTCTCATGAAGCTCACCCAGGGTGGTGTACGTCTTTACAGCGAGCCTCGCGTCGTCAACCGCTTCAGCGGCTGGCTCGAGCCAGTCGTCGCGCCACTCTATCAGCTCGGCGGTCGTCGTCTCCTCGCTCATGATGCCGTCGGGGGGTGAGTCGGGATGCCTCGGCTGGCATATTGGGTAGATGACCTTCCGGTAGTCCTGCCAGCCGTCGTCGTATAGTGAGCCGAGCGAGTAGGACCGGAGCTGTTCGTTGCCCACGACGGACACGAACACCCCCGAGCCGTTCTTGTAGTCGATGGTCTCGATGAGCTCGGGCCAGGCGTCGATCGTCACGTCGGCGGTGCCTCCCGTGTCGTCGCGGTCGGGGAGCGGCACGCCCCTGCTCTCCAGTCGTACCGTCCCCTTCCCGACGAGCGCCGCCACCTGTGCCGGGTCGTCCGCGTCCTCGCAGAGTCCCAGCTCCCAGCAGCGACGGTTCACGTACTCCGTCATGCAGGCCGTGGCCTCCGCCATGTCGGCGTCGACCTCGAACACCACCCTGGTCGGGTCCTTGGGGTGCCTCGCGCCCTCAGGGAGGATGGAGATGCCCTCCCCCTCACCCCCCGGGTCGACTATCTCTATGAGGCGACCGAGGTAGTCCCCCGGGCGGTGTCCCTCGCGGATGCAGCGCTCGACCAGGCCGTGCGCCGCCGTCCCCATCTGAGCGTGAAAGCCCGAGGGCTCCTCGAGCTCGGGGTGTACCTCGACGTAAGCGGCGGCACCGGGACAGTTACCCCACCACTTCGTCTGGCTGGCAGCCAGCACGGCGTGCTTTCCCATGTTATCCCTCCAGTGGTGCTAGCGCTATTTCGCGGGGCACTTTTCCGGCGGCCACGAGGTCCAGAGCTCTACTGTAATCGGAATCCATCAGAGGCGTCGGTACGCCGCCGTTGTCCATCCCGAATACCGTCTGGAACGGGATGGCGCTGATATTTTTGGACTTCAGCAGTCCCTGACCCCACCAACCCGTGGCCTTGCACTTCAGCGTATCCTCTCCGTAGGTGACGCACCTCACGGTGCCGTCGCGCTCCACGCAGAAGGCGATGATGGCCTGTTGATCCTTTAGGTTGGCGAGCTCTTTGAGGTCAATTATACTGACCTCGTTAGTCATCGCCTTCGGGTTCCCATTCGACGCCGCAGTCCTCCAGGACCGAGAGGAACTCGTCCTCGTCGAGCTCGGTGATGCTGGACGCGTCGTGCGCCTTCAGGATCTTGATCGCCGCGCTCTTGCTCTCGAGCGCTGCGTAGTCCTTAAGGGCCTGCCGGACCTCCTCCCTGGTCGGACCGGGCTCCTCCTCGGGCTCCGGCTCGGGCTTCTTCCTGGCCCTCGCCTTCCCTTGGCGGCGGGCTTGGCCGCCTTCTTCTCCGCCTTGGCCGGAGCCCCGTCGTCGACCTCGCCGAGTCGCTGGAGGGCCTGCAGGGCTGCGATCGTCTCCTCGATCGCCGCGCCGTCCGTGATGTCGGGTATCGTTATGGTGAGTGATGGTGCCACGTTCCTGTCTCCTGTCTCTCTGTTCTGCTCCGCGGTGCGACCCGCCTACATGCGGACCCATTCCCTGGGCCACCTTATGCGCCGCAGACGAGCCGACCGTTCCGAGCACCCTGACGTGCGGGCCCCGTCCCAGCGGACCGCCGTTGCCGAAACGCTTGCGGCTTCCCGCCGGACGGACGCGGCACGGTACGAGACTCACCACCTGAAAGGGAGCTAAGTTATGAACGGACTTGATCTGACGATAGCCATTATTGCGGTGCTGTTTCTGATACTGGGCTACGCAGTATTGTGGTTCAGCTTCGAGGAGAAGACGTGGTTCGCAGTCCCGATAGGATCGCTCTGCCTCGCCTTCGGCCTCATCCTACTCTACTCTCAGTTCCTAGCGTAGAAGAAGAGCCGGGTCCCGACGGAGCTAGATCTACTAGCGCGGAGGCCTGCTCTCTCTTCTCTCGCACTAGAACTCTTCTCTCGCACTAGAATCGGCGTCACGCGCGCACGGACAGACAGGACCGCGGAGGGACCATGCCGGAGACCGACCCAGGACAGCTCGAGCC
>SDBV01000859.1_pt1 | contig 44252 bp, 32 predicted proteins | sample 2277081 | NCBI WGS metagenome assembly SDBV01 (sample SAMN10402039, study PRJNA504765) | marine sediment metagenome | isolation source: marine sediment core GS10_PC15, 223 cmbsf | place: Arctic Ocean: Southern Knipovich Ridge | collected 2010
AAACGGAGAGATTTTAGTGGACAAGTCGGTGGAATTCCATCAAAAGCGGGGTGAGTGGGGCTTGCCTGGCTCCTTCCTTGACGTCTCTGCACTCTAACCACCAATTGATGATCCATAGAATCTTGTTCGTAGTGCGCTCCTTTGTCCTATCCGTGTTGAACCCAATCGCAATACCTACGATGTCTTTCCACATGCAAGAGGACACTGAAAAGGAATTCATGCAAGAAAGTCACGACGGACCCCTGGGCGATCTCTTTCCAAATGGCTAGTGGCCATCTGTTTTCTCCTCAGTCCCCGGCCTCCACCGTCTCCCACTTCTCTCGGGGCAGGTGGATGATGAGGTCGGGCGTGAATCACTCTCGTAGCATGTCCTTGGATTTCCGCGCGTGTTTCTCACTCAAGCAACAGATGGGCTCGCCTCAAGCCTCCACCGTCTCCCACTCCTCCCGGGGCAGGTGGATGATGAGGTCGCCCTTCCAAAAATCGCCCCAGCCTCCGTTGTCAATTCCATCTCTGCCCAAGCCATACAGCCGAAAGTTGTCTCCAGCTTCTTCGTAATGGAACGACTGCCCAGTGAAGGGGTCTATCGGCAATGAGTCAAGATAGGTGGGCACAAGAGCATCGAGGTTGTCGGGGTAAGACCCTTGCTTAATGCGATACAGGCGAAGGGCGATGGCTACTCTGGTCCCGTTCAAGTGGGCCCGATGACGCGTGGCCTCGGCCCGGTTTTCAATGAGTCTCGGCACAATCTGCTGGCCGAAGAAATCTCCGGGGATGTTCAGAGGTGTTTTGCGAAGCTCCGGAAAGGGCTTGTCAACAACTTCCAGAAAGTCATCATAGAATTGAGCGATGTTGCGGTGAAGTCGGATGAGGTCCACCTTGATCACAAGCCTCTGAAGAATATCAATCTTTCGAATACCCCTCAGATCCGAACCTATCGACTGGGGGAACTCCATCGGATCCCCCGCCATCGCGACATCAAAGTCATAAAAGGTTAGTTCATAGCTGTATCTACAAAGGCGGGATTGTCGCCTCAAACTCCGTCATGGTTCTAAGTGCTTCGCGTAGGACCGCCGATTCACTGAACGCTTGAAGAGAGCTGTTAATTGCCGTCATCGCTTCATTTTCAATATGCCATGCGAGGGCCCGATACACATAAGGCCCCTCCGATCTCTCGAGTGCAGCTCCTAATTGGAGCGCCTTGAGGAGATGATGGGCAACGGGGCCGATCTCGTCAGCATGTATGAGGACGAGGAGATCATCATGGCCTTGGCGAAGCTCTCTCATGTCAAACCCAACAAACTTGCCTCCATCAAGGCACAGCTCAAACGCCAGAAAGGGTTCTCTATACGTGAGTTCGATCGGGTTCTGAAAGCCTCCGCACAGAAACTTCAGGGCCTGGAGAAGCCGCCGGAGTCTTCCGAAACCTACTTTGTGGTTGACGGGCACACCGCCCGACCTGGAGAAGGAGGACGACGGGTGCGCCTGGCCAACTTCACGGCTCGGATCACCGAAGAAATTGTTTGGGACGACGGCTTGGTGCAAACAAAGTTCTTCGCCCTTGAAGGCGAACTGTACGACGGGCGCAAGTTGCCACGCAAAGTGGTGTTGGCAAAAGAATTTCCTTCGATGAATTGGCTATATGCCGAATGGGGAGCAGGCCCGATTCTCGAAGCAGGATACGGTGCCAAAGAGCACATGCGGGTGGCGATCCAGCAGTTCTCCGAGTCGGCCCTGATAAGGAATGTATACGCACACACTGGTTGGCGGACGGTGGGCGGAGAGTGGGTGTATTTACATGGTGGGGGCGCTATAGGAAAGGACGGTCCTGTAGAAGGCATTGAGGTGGAGCTACCCGACCCGCTTCGGAACTACCTGCTTCCGAATCCACCCAAGGGAAAGAGACTGATTCGAGCCGTCCGAGCAAGTATGGGATTACTCAGGATAGCACCCGAAGAGGTCAGCTATCCGCTATTCGGAGCGATCTACCGTGCAGCGGTGGCTCCGTGCGATTTCTCGGTTGCGATAATCGGCGCGACCGGCGTCGGAAAAACAGAGCTCGCTGCTTTGGCGCAGGCTCATTGGGGTAAGAAAATGGATGCACGCCATCTACCAGCAGGTTGGGCGTCAACAGCCAACGCACTCGAAGGCCTTGCTTCTGTGGTTAAAGACGCCCTGTTAGTGGTCGACGATTTTTGCCCTACTGGGTCAGCCGCACAGGTCTATCGACAACATTCTGAGGCCGACCGTCTTCTCCGAAGTCAAGGAAATCGTAGCGGACGAGGACGCTTGCAAGTGAACGAAACATTGCGCCCTGTGCGGGAGCCGCGCGGCTTGATTCTAATAACTGGAGAGGATGTTCCACGCGGCCAGAGCTTGCGTGCGCGTATGGTGATCCTGGAACTTGGCCGGAAAAAGGGAACGCTGCGTTGGCCAAGACTTTCAAAACGTCAGGCGGATGCCGCAGACGGGCTATATGCCGAAGCTATGGCGGGTTTCATCCGGTGGTTGTCGGGCCGACGCAACGAGATCGATGTGAACAAGGAAACCGCGGATATGCGCGCTTCGGTGGAGCCTTCGACACATCGCAGGGCTTCAACAAATGATGCCTCGATACTGCTTGGGATCAAATATTTCCTCGAGTTCGCCCAGGAGGTTCAGGTGCTCGACAAAAACGAAGTCGAGGAAATCATGAATGCGGCCAGAGAAGCCCTAAGGCGAGCTGCCAAGATTCAGACGAAGCAAATGATCGAGGCTGAGCCGGCCCACAAGTTCTTGCGGTTGATCACAGCTGCACTCGCTTCTGGTCATGCACACGTTGCGGATCGAGACGGTCATGCTCCAAATGCCCCAGAGATCTGGGGATGGCGAAGAGGAAGCTCTCCCCAGGGAGCCTGCATTGGTTGGGTCCAAGGTGAGGATCTTTACTTAGAGCCTGAAGCAGCCTCTGCGGTGGCGCAAAGGATGGCGCATGAACAGGGAGAGTCCTTGGGAATATCTGCCCAGGGGCTCGGGAAATCGCTTCGCGAGCAAGGATTCCTGAAATCAGTTGAGAGGAAGAGAAAGACACCTTTCGTGCGCAAGACCTTGCAGGGTAAAGAAAGAAAAGTTCTTCATCTTCATGCGGATTGTCTCGGAAAGAAAAAGGAATATATAGTCCTAGGAAAGGGTAAAGGGGATTGATCCTGGATGGTGAAATAGTAGTCTGTCAGTTTCGTCAGTCAGTTTACAGATATATATATTCCGTGTATGGCCTTTTTTTCGGGGGCTAAAGAATAGAAAAATACATATACCAAAGCATCTTATGTGTGATCGGAACTGACATTACTGACATCCAGTACTGGAAAGCGATATGGATAGTGATCCAAACGTTGGAACATATAAATCATGGTGGAGACAGTGTGGAATTGCCTTGAATCCGCCTGTGGCCGGTGTTAGCCTCCCGGCCGCCATTGGAACTGTCCAGTGGAATGAGATCCATGGAGGGCTCAATCACCGGCACCGAATCGCACGTGTTGGGATGCCGAGTCCGAATTGAATTGAAAAGGAGGTCGCCATGCTTAAAAGACCGAGAAGTACCCATACGGTGGTATACCGGCCGAAGCGCAAAGGGAAGCCATCCAAATGCTGGGTCCTCCACTACCGCAACCCGAAGACAGGAAAGTTTACCGAGAAATCGACAGGAACGACCGACAGACGAGCTGCTCAGCGCTTAGCGGTGAAGCTCGGGGAGCACTTGGCGCGCATGCGGGACCCCCTAAACATCCCTCGGGTTCGGATCGACGAATGGTTCGAACCAGAGCGATTCACGGAGCGATTGCGCAGAGGGCTCAGTCGGAGGGAGAAAACGATCCAAAATCACATACCGAAGATCCGCAGTTTCACTCGATGGGCGGATAAGCAGGGTTTGATATACCTCGATGAGCTGAAGAAAGGAGATGTCGAATCCTTCTTGACCGCCGAGAGGCTGCGAGGGTTGAGCCCTGATTCGGCAAGGCAAACCCTGGCCACAATTCGCCTGGGGTTGAATCTTGCAATTGAAGATGAGCTGCTGCACGAGAATCCGAGCAAGGGGATCCGAGTTGCCGTGCCGGACCGTGCACCTCGGATCTTCACGGAATTCGAGATTCACAAGATGCTCACGCAGTTCAAACCCACGGTCCGAGATTTCACCCGCCTTGTATATTACGAGGCGCTGCGCGTTGGAGAGGCCTGCCACCTGCGCTGGGAGGATGTAGATCTCGACCGTGAGTTGATCAGGATTCGCGGGCGGAATGCCGCAGAAGAGATCAAGGCATGGGAGCCGAAAAGCAAGGCAGGGACCCGGGTATTGCCGATGCGAGCGAAGGTGAAGGAGATTCTGGACCGGCTATATGTGGAGCCCAACGGGAACTCCCCATATGTCTTCCCGCACCTGCAGAAATGCAGGCACCCTGAGCGACAAGCCCAAAAGCAGTTCCGGAAGGAATGCGGGAGAATTGGAATCCTCCCGATGGAGGGAAAGGATCCGAGCTTGCGGGATCTACGGCGATCTCAGCTGACAGAATTGGCCCATACGCTGAGCCCGTATGAGCTGCAGTCGTTTGCCGGGCACGAGAACCCGCAGACCACGAGCCAATACTACGTCCACCTCAAGAGCGAGGATTTGGGACGCCGATTGGCTCAACTGGATCTGCCGACGTTGTATGAAGATCTGTATGAAAAGCCTTCCCCGAGCTTAGAGCTTTCCCCCCAACCTATTGCCTCCCAATGCCTTACCGATACCTCTCTCCGATAGGGTACATTACATTGTGAAATGTACGAGGTTAGATGAGGGGATTTATAACATCCTGAAAATCAGGACGTTCGGAAGAGCCACGAAAATCTAGGTTTGTTTTTTCATACAGATCTTCATACAACTTCCGTCGTTTTAGACCGGCTAATTCTTTGTCTAGGTCCTCACAACACAGGTGCGCCGACAGATCGCCTGGGCTAACTCGAGCCGGTAATTCCCTATTCAAAAGCAAGGAACTCACCGGCATTTTTTCTTGGGGGAAGTTGTCAGTAGTCAGTCGCCAGCGTCCGTTCCAAACGTTCGTTCCGGTTTCATCTCCTCTTCATTATGCAGCGGCAGCCATCCTGTTTCAGGGCGCAGGCGTCGCCACACCATTCGGGCGGGGCCGAGCCAGTGCGGCCGGGGCTGGGGAAGGCTGCACCAGATTCTCAAAGGGCAATATCGTGTTACCTGCCAAAAATGTTCCAACTTTCCTGGTTGAATTCTTGCGCGTCTTCCGACAATCACCTCAGTACCCGGATTTTGATGCTTTCCTGGATAACGGTGGCAGGGCCACAGCGGAACGCATCGCAGCCAACTATAGGAGCATCCCATCATTCCTTGAGGATGGGTCCTTTTACTACGACTGGGGAGCGGGTAATCTGTTCTCGCTGGCCGGTCGGAGCTCCGAGGGATGCAGCGCAGGCTGACTAACCTCCTTCGCGTCCACCTGACCGCCGTACGACACGCATTCCAGGAACGAAGGTTCTAGACCTGTACTGAAGTGGCTTCCAAGTGCTACTCGTGACCAAACAAAAACCGAAAGTGGATCATAAGCTCCTGAATGCCTTCATCCCCACCATGTGAGGTACTTGACCAGAATATGGGATATCCATGGTAAGTATACCCCTGCTGTCCGTCGGGCTTGATTTATCACTCAGATTCGTTCTCAATGGAGTGGAGCCGCGCAGGATGAGTTCAGAACGTGACCGCAACAATGGTTCTACCTACTGAGAAAAACCTATCAGGATGCAGTTGACGAATATCATAGCGATTGTCCGGATTGTCTTCGTGGCGCTAGCGACAGCGGCAGTTTGGTTTCGAGTCTGGGAACCCCACCCCACTATCAGTGTCATTGGAATTCTTGCCACGATTATTGGCGGATACCCGATATTCAAGGAGGCTTTGTCCAACGTTTTTCAGCGTCGTATGACGATGGAACTCTCCATGACCATCGCCCTCCTAGCCGCTCTCTTGATTGGGGAATTTTTCACGACGCTGGTGATTATTTTCTTTGTGTTAGTTGCCGAGGTACTGGAAGATTTCACGGTCGGTCGAGGGAGGCGTGCTATTGCGAACCTCCTTGATTTGTTGCCAAGGAATGTGCTTATTCGGCACGATGGTCAGATGAAAGAGGTAGACTCTGACGAGTTGGACCTGGGCGACGTCGTTATCGTAAAGCCCGGGGCCAGGATTCCCGTAGACGGCGCAGTTCTGAAAGGGACTTCCTTCGTCGACCAGTCGACGATCACGGGTGAGTCGATGCCAGTGGAGAAAGTGCCTGGAACAGGTGTTTATGCCGGGACGATCAACCAATCAGGTATGCTTGAGATCCTTACCTCGGCCATTGGCCGGGATACGACGTTCGGGAGGATAATCGAGGTAGTCGAAAAAGCAGAGAGATCCCGTGCACCGATCCAGAAAACGGCCGATCGCCTCGCGGGATATCTTGTCTACTTCGCTATTGTCTGCGCAGCGTTGACCTACCTGATCACACGTGACATGCGGTCGACGATCTCCGTGATTATCGTGGCGGGCGCGTGCGGCATCGCGGCAGGGACTCCGCTAGCCATCCTCGGGGCGATCGGCCGTGCAGCTCGAAGCGGCGCTATCATCAAGGGAGGTATCTATCTCGAGGCCCTCAGTGAAATAGACACTGTCCTACTGGACAAGACAGGTACATTAACCTATGGAACCCCTGAAATCATTGGGGTCCGGCCCTCCGCAGGGATAACGCCACGGGCAGTGCTGGAGGCTGCGGCCATTGCCGAACGGCCGTCCGAACATCCGTTGGGACGGGCTGTCTTGAAGAAGGCCAGCGAGGAGTCCCTCCCGGTCGTTGAGCCTGACCATTTTAGCTATTTTCCCGGCAGGGGGATTGTCTGCCTGCTCAACGGAGAGGAAATCGCTGTCGGAAATACCACTCTTATGGCCGAACAGGGTGTTCACATTGAAGGACACCTTGGCGACTGCGATCATTCATCAGAAGTCCTGGTGGCGAGGCGGGGACGCCTCCTCGGGGTCCTACAGGTTGCCGATGTTTTGCGACCGGAGGCTGCGGAAGCGGTAGCCGAGCTAAGACAATTGGGCATACGGACAGAACTCCTCACGGGTGATTCGTTAACTGTCGCGAATCCGATCGGGGAGAAACTCGGGGTGGACGAGATCAGGGGCAACCTGTTGCCGGAGCAAAAAGTTCGCCGGGTCAATGAACTTCTCGGTGAGCGAAAGAAAGTTGCTATGGTCGGCGATGGAATCAATGACGCGCCGGCATTAATGCAGGCTAGTGTGGGAGTGGCAATGGGTTCGGGAACCGACGTGGCCCGCGAGAGCGCCGACATCGTGCTTCTCGGCAATGACCTTCTCAAGTTCGTCGAAGTGTTCAGGATCGCAAAGTGGTGCCGGAGCATAATCATGACAAACTTTGTCGGGACGCTGATCGTTGATGTTGTTGGCGTAGCTCTTGCCGCCTTTGGGTTTCTCAATCCCATGCTGGCAGCCTTCATCCACGTCTCTTCCGAATTTGTCTTCATTCTCAACTCCGCCAGGCTCATACCCATGTCTTCCAAGAGGCAATAACCGTCGCGAAATGGATTGACGGGGCAAGGGGTACCTGAGTCGCCACCTTTTGAAGCAATGGAGTACTAACCCTTAACCGGTTGGGGCCGAACGCTTTCCGTCCAGATTTCACCCCTCCTGGGAGGGTCCCTGGCGAGCACAAGGATTACTGAAGGGCACAGAATTTGCTAAAATATCAGATGTTGAAATCTGAAGTTTGGGAGACTTTTCGAGATGGTTCGTCTTAGCCTCAGACGTAAAGCCATTCTGACCATTGCCTTGAGCTTTCTAGCGCTCGTCTTCGTCTTGGTGGTTCCGATTGTCCGTGACGAGCACGAGTTGGTCGAGAAGGTACTAATCCGGAATACGCAGGCGATAGCCCGGATGCTGGCCGCGAGCATTCACGAAGACTTCGAGCAGGGGAATCTTGATGAGGTGCGGAAGTATGTTCATTGGATTGCGGGACAGCCGGATATAGAATATTCCTTTATTCTGGACCGGGATTTTCGGATTCTGGCCGCGACGGACCGAACGATGGAAGGAGAGGTGATGGATGATGAGGCGACCCGCAAGGCGATGGAGAGCGGGGAAGAAATGGTCCATGAAGTCGGGGAAGCTCATGGATTCATCCATTCTTCCGGACATACTTTTGAGGTATGCGAACCCCTCATGGGAAGAGAAGGACAAATCGGGATGCTTCTCCTGGGAGTCAACTCTCAAGAAATTAATCGTGCTCTTTCGCATAGCACATTGATTGCGATCGCGGGTACGACTGCGGCGGCAGCCATCGTATTCTTGATCATGTTTGCTGTCGACACCCGAATGAGACGAGTCTTAGGGAATTTCATCTCGGTTACGAAAAGGATGGCTCACGGAGATCTCTCATTAAGAGTGAATGTAAAGACGGGAGATGAGCTGGAGCAATTGGGAGATTCCTATAACTCTATGGCCGAGTCCCTTGCAGACCGTGAGGAACAGATTCTCTCGCTCCAGGAGTACAACGAAAATATCATTCAGAGCATCAATGACGGAATCGTTGTTCTCGATAAGGATCTGAAGATAACTTATTGGAATCCCGCTATGCAGCGCATCTCGGGAGAGAGGGCCGAGAAAGTTCTTGGCAAAAAACCTTTTGAAATCTTTCCTCATTTGAAGGAACAAGGAGTTGACCTTGCGCTTGAAAAGGCTCTGAAGGGCGAAATTGTTGAGAAAGAGTATATCCCCTCAAAGACTGTTAACGGCAAGGATATTTGTACGTCGGAAATGTGGTTTCCGATGCGGAATGGGGTAGGTGAAATTGTCGGAGTCATTGCTCGAGTGACCGATATGACGGACCGAGCAATTTTGGAAAGGGAGAGAGTCGAATACACGGCACGGCTGGAGAAGACGGTGGAGCAAAGAACGGAAGAACTTCGCGAGTCCCAAGAAAATCTGGTTCAGCAGGAAAAGATGGCGGCGATCGGTCAACTCGCAGCAGGTTTGGCCCACGAGCTCAACACTCCTTTGAACACAATTTTAAGCTCCGCGCAATTCCTGATCGAGGAGATTGACTTACCCGATAGCCGGAAGGACGCGAAAAGAGTTGCAATGCAAGCGCGACGATGTAAGGAAATTGTACGGGGATTGTTGGATTTTGCCCGGAAATCCGACGGCAGTCGTTCCAGAGTAAGCTTCGCAGATCTCTTGCAGAGAACGGTCGACCTCGTGTCACAGGAGTTGGCCTTGCGTAAAATCGAGATTGACTTTCGGCCTGGAGAGGATCTGCCGACACTCAATTTGGCGGAGAACGAAATCCAGCAAGTCTTTCTTAACCTGATAACGAATGCGGCGGATGCGATGCCCGAGAGGGGTCGGCTGGAAATTTGGTGTGATCGGTGTCCGGGCACGAGTCAGATTCTCATCCATTTTAAAGACAACGGCTGCGGAATTCCCGAATCGGTGAGAGGCAGGATATTCGAACCGTTCTTTACTACCAAGGAAATGGGGAAGGGAACCGGGCTGGGTCTTGCTATCTGTTACAGGACGATGCAGGATCACAACGGAGAAATCTCCTTCCGATGCCCAAAAGAGGGAGGGACGGAATTCGTCCTCGCCTTTCCGGCGCCAGAAAAATGAAAGCACACATCCTTGTCGTTGAAGATGATGCCCCGATGCTGGAGACCTGTCTCCGTCTATTTGAAAGAGCAGGTTACAACGTGACCGGTGTGCGCAGCGGAGGGGAGGCGATTTGTCGCCTCCAAGATTCGGAAGATTTCAATCTTGTCCTGGCGGATCTAAAGATGCCCGAGATGGATGGAATCGAGCTCCTCGAAAAAATCAAGGAAAGCAACGAGGAAATCGATGTGGTTATCATGACCGGGTACGGGACTATTCCGAGTGCTATTGAAGCAATGAAAAAAGGGGCTGCGGATTATGTAACCAAGCCGATTGAGAATGAGGAGCTTCTGGCTTGTGTCAATCGGGTTATTCGCATACGAGACCTGGAAAAGGACGTTACGCGTCTTCGCCGCGAAGTCCAGAATAAATTTGCGTTTGAGAATATCGTCGGCGAAGCGCCCTCCATGCTGCCTGTCTATGAAAAAATGCGTGCTGCGGCTGACACGACGGCTACTGTGCTCATCGCGGGGGAGAGCGGGACAGGAAAGGAGCTTATTGCCCGGGCAATTCATTTCAATGGGAGGCGCGCAAATGGACCTTTCGTGCCGGTCAACTGTGCCGCGCTTCCGAAAGAACTGATCGAGAGCGAACTGTTTGGTCACAAACGGGGCGCCTTCACCGGAGCGCACAAGGATTCGATCGGCCTTTTTTCCCGCGCGCACAAGGGAACGATTCTTCTGGACGAGATAACTGATATGCCTCCCGATCTTCAAGCAAAGATGCTCCGAGTGTTGCAGGAGGGGAAAATCAAGGCCGTGGGATCCTCAATTGAAGAGTCGGTTGATGTCCGGGTCATCGCTGCGACCAACGAGCCCGTAAAACAAGCGATAGAAAGAGGCCGTTTGCGAGACGACCTGTACTATCGTCTGGCGGTGATTAATATTGAGGTACCTCCTCTTCGCGAACGGAAAGAGGACATTCCCAAAATGGTGAACCATTTTCTGTCCAAGTCTTCCACCGAGAACTCCCTTCTTCTTCGGGAAGTGGAAGCGGAGGCTTGGGATGCCCTCCTCAATTACGACTGGCCTGGAAATGTCAGGGAATTGGAGAATGTAATCGAAGGGATTCGTGCCCTTCGCCGGGCTCCCCGCCTTCGTTTGGTTGATCTTCCCGAACACATTCGCAAGAATGCTCGCCGAACAGCCCCTTTTTCGGCACGGGAAGATGTTACTGTTCCTTCCCTAAAAGAAGCGGAGCGGGAAGTCATCATCCGCGCCCTCGACGTCGCAAAAGGGAACAAGACCAAGGCGGCCAACCTCCTCGGAATCTCCCGCAAGGCTCTATACAAGAAAATCCAGGATTTCAATATCCAGCAAACAGAGAACTGAGCCTGTCTGACTGTTACCAAAAGTTCCACTGTTACCTTTGGTAACAATCTGTAAACACCTTATACGGCTTGCCGTTTTCTCTTCTACATCCCCGACTGTATCTAAAGGTAACACTTCAATCTTCCCTCCAATATTCTCCATGGGGTGTTATAAACTCCATAACCATTTGTAAATAAATGAGTTATGTCTTGAGCCAGAGCATTGGCATGTTTCTTGAGATTAAGAACGAGGGTTCGTTCCGTGCGAAAGGCTTGTATGGAACGCGAATTTAGCTAGAAGAACTGAAGGAAGGAGGACTAACGTGAAAGCAGTAGGACATTTTTTCGGAGGTCTGCTAATTATGATTTCGTTCGCCGTTGCCACGAGTACGTGGGCCGGTGAGGTTAGTGGCACTGTCAGTACGAAAAGGGTGAAGGAACTCAAAGACGTGGTGGTTTATCTCGAAAGCAAAGAGGCGGTCAAAGCCGCCAAGCCACCCAAGGAACCGGTGGTGATGGACCAGAGGAAGCTTACTTTCATTCCCCATGTGCTTCCCATAATCAAGGGAACCACGGTTGATTTTCTCAACAGCGATGATTTCAAACACAACGTGTTCACCCCCGACAAGATCGCAGACAGGTTCAACCTGGGAACTTACCCTTCGGGACAATCAGCGCGCTACACATTCACCAAGCCGGGAGACGTAGTCACGCTTTGTAATGTTCATCCTGAGATGGAAGCGTATGTGGTGGTCTTGGAGACCCCCTATTTCACCAAGATCAAAGAAGATGGCACCTTTTCCATCGTTGATGTGCCGGCCGGCAGTTACACCCTGAAAACGTGGCACGAAAAGCTGAAACCAACGGAACAGAAAGTGACGGTCCCGGATCAGGAGTCTTTGGTTATTGATATTGAGCTGAAGAAGTAGTTCTTCCACACCCTAAGACCGCAGGGTGCATGCAATTCTTGAAGGAGGGGGTTCAACCAGATGACGAAGAAGCGTGGACAAATAAGAAGGGTGTTCCTTTCGGCATTGGCCCTTGTTTTCTTCACGGTCATCCCCGTGCTCGCAGGGCCGGGGATCGATTCCCCCAAGGTCCACTTTTTCGACATTAAAGCCCGGCAATATGCCTATGAGCCGGGAGTCATTCGCGTAAATCGCGGTGACGAAGTCCACATCAAACTCTCCTCGATGGATGTGGTCCATGGGTTCTATCTTGAGGGACATGATATTAACGCGCGGATCGTTCCGGAGCGACCGGATTTCGAAGTTCGGTATCCTTCGAGGCCCGATGAGGGGCCGGAAATCCTGGAAGAGATTGTATTCGTCGCCAAGAAGACGGGAAAGTTCCGTTATCGCTGCTCACAAACCTGCGGGACGATGCACCCCTTTATGGTAGGAGAGATGATCGTGGGTCCGAATTATCCGTTCCGGGTAGGAGTCGGGCTAGCTATCGGTCTCACTGCGGTTTTCTTCCTTAACCTGACGGGAAACTCCAAAAAGGAAACTGCATGAACCGCTTTGCGTATCTAATCAGCTTTATAAAGATCAAGAGCCGCCGATCGAGAACGGATAGAAGGGCCGCACAAATTGAGGGTATCGGAGAAAAACGAAGCAACTCTGGTCGTCGAGAACGTCCGGACCGGAGAGAGGGTCCGCGAGCAACGGCCAAACTCGTGACGGATGGAGATTGTTCGGCAACAGGCAAGGGAGTTCCTTTTTGCTATCTGTCTGCGAGAGAGGCCCTGGCCGTCGCGCTCGATATCAAAGTGCAAACCGGACAGCGGTTATCCACATTCGCCGAGATGTTCACTGGCTATGACGACGACATGGTGGCTATTTTCCGGGAGATGGCAGCCGAAGAGGCCGACTACGAAAACACCTTAAGATCGCTTTACCGGGAACTATATCCTTCTTCCTCTCCCGATGTGTCTGATTTATCTGAAGACCTCGCTATAGAAGTGATCGAGGCGTTTGATCTGCCGGATGGTGAGTGTTTCATTTTCAACACTTTGAAACCAGTGGATGCTCTCAGCATGGCAATCAAAGCGGAAGAAGACGCCCTTGCTTACTACCTGGACCTAACCACTACAGCCCAAGACCCGAGACTCTTGGATGTGTACAACACCCTTGCCGAAATTGAAGAAAAGCATATCGGCCACCTCCGAACCCAGATCGCCAGCCTCGGGAATAGTGGAGAGAAGCAATGAGTACGCGGATTGACTTATTCCGGACGGTTCCGCTTTTGAAAAAGTTCGTGAAGATGCGCTCCTTCCAGTTTCTCGTTGTTTTTCCCAACTTACTCTTTTTCTATCTCTTTTTAATCGCAGGACTCTTCGGATCACCCGTGGGAAACCGGAACGTCATCATCATTTTCGTATGGATTTTCTGGTGGTTTCTCTTAATCGTCGGAATGACCCCGTTTGGGTCTCGAATTTGGTGCACCATTTGCCCGCTTCCGTTTTTCGGCGATCTTTTACAGAGACGAACCTTGATTTCTGTCCGTCCGGGAAAGACGGGACCAATCAAGAATAAGTTGTTCGGTCTGAACAAGCGTTGGCCCAAGAAACTTAGCAACATCTGGCTCCAGAACTTCGGCTTCCTCAGCATGGCCACATTCAGCGCCATGCTGCTGACGCGCCCCATAGTCAGCGTCGGGGTATTTGCAGGCATGATCTTAATCGCCACAGTGCTGGCGCTCGTTTATCGACTCCGCACGTTTTGCAGCTATCTCTGCCCCATCAGCGGTTTTCTCAGTCTGTATTCGATGGCATCCACGGTCGAACTCCGTTCCGCGGATAAGGATGTGTGTACGAAATGCCGCACCAAGTCGTGTGTGACAGGAAATGAAAAGGGGTGGGGGTGTCCCTGGTTCGTTTATATGGGCAAGTTGGATAGGAACAACTACTGCGGACTCTGTATGGAATGCGTCAAGACATGCCCGAACGACAACATCGGTCTATTCGTCCGACCCTTTGCTGCGGACACGGACATGAAAGGCTACGACGAATCGTGGAAAGCCTTCATCATGTTGACCCTTGCAATGGTCTACTCGGTCACGTTGCTGGGACCTTGGGGAGTAGTCAAAGACTGGGCAAACGTCAGCGAGGTGGGCAACTGGACAGGATTCGCCATCTATGCGGCCATCATCTGGTTTGCTGCGCTGATTCTCCTTCCCGCTGTTTATCTTGCGGCAGTCTGGCTGGGCCGGCGATTTGCGGGTGAAGGCGGACCGGATTTGAAGAAGGTCTTTCTAAAGTTTTCCTACGTTTTTGTTCCTTTCGGATTGCTTGCCTGGATCGCCTTTACCGTTCCGTTGGTGATGGTGAACGGTTCGTACGTCATCTCGGTCATGTCGGATCCCCTCGGAAGGGGATGGGACTTATTCGGGACTGCAGACTTCCCGTGGACTCCATTTTATCCGGAAACTGTTGGTTATGTTCAGATTCCGCTTCTACTTTTGGGACTCTATTTTTCGCTCAAACGGGGCCTGAAAGTGGGCATAGATTTGTATGGGACCGGGCGACGGGCTGTGCGCGGGCTGGCCCCTGTCGCCGCTCTCTTGTTGCTCCTAACGTTGGGATTCCTGAAGGTCTATCTTGCATGAGGTGACATGATGAAAAACTATCGAGCTGATTGGATTGCGTTGGTTTTGGTGATAGCGATGTTGGCCGGTCTTCCCGCGGCGCTGTATGCCTATGAACAAACGATTGTTATGGGGCAGTATCCGGAGGACGCGCGCGTGATCACCCTGACAGGCCTTGCCAAGGAAGGCTGTTGGACGACGAAGGACGTTGTTGGGCACAACTACTGGCGCGAGAGCTTCGCAAAGAATCCCGTCGAACTGCAGCAAAACGAGAAAGTCATTCTGCGGTTGAAGAGTGCAGATGTCTACCATAGCTTCTCCATCCCCGCGCTTCGAATTCGTCCGGTCGAAATTGAACCGGGACATGTGGTTGATATAGAGCTCCAAATCGATGAAGTCGACAGTTATCTGTTCAACTGCTACACGGTCTGTGGAAAGGGTCATGAATATATGACGGGAATATTGCAGGTGATGCCTGAAGAGATCCCTCAATTGATTGCCCAGACCGAAGAACCAAGCTGACAGTTGACAAACGGAACTACTGAATCGATGCAACAAAGGCACAGTTCAACAGAGGATAAAACCGATGAAACATTTTTGGCACCTAACTAAACAACATTGTCCCGAGGGAAAATCAGATCCATGTTTACGAGACGGGCCGGCGTTTGCCCAGAAGGTCATCAGCCTTGGCATCCTCGGGAATGTCCTGATCGGCGTCCAACATGTGAAAGGAGCTCTCTTAGAAAGTACAACAGGCGGAGACGGCGGAGATGGCGGAGGTGGAGACGAGCATTCGGACCACTGAATGCGGCTTGCTGCCGTAAATACAGCACCACCATGTTTATTATGGAAACGGATGTGCGCAGTGCGGTGATTTCGAGACCTCGAAGGATTGCGCTTCATCTGCCAAAGAGGACTCTATGAACAGGAAACACATTTCAACATTAACGAGACAGCCAGATGAGCGGGCTGCCGAGCCTGTTCAAGCTCAAAAAGATGATTTGCTCGGAAGCATCGGGAGCTTGTTGGTGGCTTTTCAGGCAAAGCTTATCTTCTCAGGAAACCAGCGAATCAGTGAACACGAAGTGGATCTCTGACAAAAACTTTCCCTTACGTTAGGGGGTATATCGATGGGAACAATTCACCCTCGTACAAAGAAAATATTGCTGATAGGAATTCTCTGCGGTCTCTTTGCCTCGGAAGCCAATGCGATTCCCCCGTTTGCCAGAAAATACGGAACGAGCTGCATGACATGCCATACCGCCTTCCCCAAGCTCAACGCATTTGGAGAAGCCTTTCGCCGGAATGGCTATCAGATGCCCGGCGATGACGAGATCTATGTCAAAGTGGAGCCGGTCAAGCTCGGGGCAGAGGCATACAAGCGAGTCTGGCCGGAAAGCGTCTGGCCGGGCCAAATCCCCGGTTTGCCTCCGATCTCTTTCCGGGTGCCTATGACAATCAACTTCCTGCCGGGCCGTCGAGTCGACACGGATTTCTCAACTCCTGACAGCCTCAGTCTGCTACTCGGCGGAACGATTGGTCAGAATCTCTCATTTTATGGAGACATCGGGCTCGTAGAGGACGGAGAATTCGGAGGCATCGGCCGTCTCTTCTTTCAGTGGAGCAACATATTAAGTTCCCGCATTGGAGAAAACCATTTGAACCTGCGTGTCGGCCAATTCGAACCGCTCGCAGTTCCCTTCTCCTCACATCGACGGCTCGGTCTGGCCGACTACGCTCTGAACGCTTACACCGTCCGGACGCTTAGTGTTCCTTTCGGGCCCAACCAGATCGACCCTCGCCCAATTTTCCCGGTAGGTGGGGGACATCACGGTGGCGGGCTGGCCCTGTCCCGGAGCCAGAAAGGAATCGAGATCGATGGGATATGGCGGCATCGGCTTTATTACGGTGCGGGGCTCGTAAACGGAAGTGGAGATGACAGCAGGGTCCGCGGAACTCTGGATACGAACTCGGACAAGGACTATTACTTCCGCCTGCTGTACAAATTCGGCGGACTGGGTCTCGACGGATGGACCGGAGATGATACGGATGAGGAGTTGGCACTGGGTGGTATGAGCACAGGAAGTCTGTATGGGGACAACTCTTTGCAGGTCGGGGCCTTTGCCTATTTCGGAAATCCGAAGAGTGCCACCAATCGCACGGGGCGCATTCAAGATGAATTCCTTCCCGTTTTCCGTATCGAGAAATACCAGCGATATGGGCTTGATCTGCAATGGAACTGGCGGAATTTGGAAATCTTCGGCGCCTATATGCATGCAGAAGATGATACCGAGTTTCAAATTCCCAATCAGTTGGGCGGCGGAATCGGCAACGTCCTTTCGGCCTTGTTTACGCCCAATAGCGTTCTCGGCGGCCAGGTTGTGGATGACACGGATTTCAACACCTGGTTTGTTCAGGCGGACTATGCGGTTTACCCCTGGCTCACCCCGTATGCGCGGTATGAACAGGTGGACCGGGATACTTTCGATGACATTACACGAATTGTCGGGGGCGCTGTCTGCCTGGTCAGGGCAAACTTCCGTCTCACGGCTGAAGCACAGCTTTACCCCGATGTTGCTCGGGCGAACACTTACGCCCTGAATATGGTATTCGTTTTTTAAGGAGTTGATACAAAATGAATAGCCTCAAACGACAATGGCGCTTTGTCGGGCTAAGTGTCGCTATTACAACCTTTGCGTTCGGCCTTTCGGCTGAAACGATTCTGTTCACGGGACAGGAGCATGGTGTGGAAGGAAAGATTCTGGACCAAACCGCCGACCGGGTCATTATCTCGTTTTCCGCTGAGGCAATCGCCTCGATAGCCGATTCGGATGGAAAGACCTCCTCCCAGGTGACATTTCAACCTCAGCCTCGGATTGGAAAGATCGAAGGGGGCGTCTTTTGGGAACTGGACCAGGGGACCTTCACCATCCACCTGCCCCTGCCTCTCTCGGGAAAGATATTGATGGAGACGCAGTCGGACTCAACTACTTTCTCAAATCCGAAACCGATTGCATTCACCGAAAAGGAATTGATGGCTCTCCAGGTCGAAAGGGAAACGTATCGGCAGGAACTCAGCCGACTGCAGCAAGAAATTCCTGCGCTCAAGGAAGCGATAGCTGAGATCAGAGACCAAGAGCCCAACCCTGTGAGCATGAAAGAACTGGCCCGGGCTGTGAAATCGGGTTCACTCGAAGGGCAAATTGTCTGGAAAGGTTCGCCGTTGGAAGGATGCGAAGTGATGCTGATCGGAGTACGTTCAATTTCCTTCCCGGTTCCCTGGTTAGCGAATACCACAACGGAGGACTCCGAAGAAAACGAAACTCAGATATTCGTTGCCAAGACAGATAAGAACGGACTTTACCGCTTCGAGGGAATCCCGGAGGGACAGTATCGGATTCAATGGCGCAGGCATCCTGAGGGGAGCTGGATCCGCCGACTCCAAGATAGGCCCGACGTGATGATTACCGGCGGAGAGAGCCTTACTTTTCCGGCCATTGAGGCCGATGTCCGCACGATTAACTGAAAAGGATCAATACGTCGCGAAAGGGGGGACGACTGCAGTGGTGGGTCAGCTCAATATAGGAGAGCTCGCCGGATGGAGAGGCCGTTTTGGAGATCTGAGCGAAAGCTTTCTTAGGGAGAGAAGTTAAATAGGAGAAAAGAAGAAACATTCATCCTAAATGAGTCTAACAATTGGAGATAGAGACATGAAGAGATTGCTTCACAGCTTTGGAATTGTTACAGCAGCGACATTTGCCATTATGATGTTCCTCGGCTCAGCAGAGATAGCCTGTCCGGGAGGAGTTCCGCCTGGCGAACAATGCCCCGACCTTGGCGCGACGCCGACCCTGGCGTCGGAGTGGGTTGGCTTCGTCAATTGGGACGAGGCGACGCAGGTGGACATAGGTGCTCATGAGGTGAGTGAAGACAACTTTCATTTCATGCCGGACCATGCGGAATTCGTTGCAGGTGAACCGTATATTCTGACGATGAAGAGCGACGAAGGGAATGAGGAAAAGCACTACTTTCACGCGCCCGACTTTTACCAATCAGGCGCAACCCGGAAGGCGCAGACAGCCCACGCAGAGTACAAGGCCCCCTATTTCGATGATTTCGAATTGAAGGTCAACGGGGAACTGGAACTCTATTTTGTTCCGGTTCTTCATGGCGAGTACGATTTTTGGTGCACCATTACTGGCCATCAGGAGCTGGGGATGGAGGGCGAGTTCCACATTGAGTGCGGTGAGGGGTTGTCCCTAGAGCTGGAGGTCGCTGCGGATTTCGATCAGGCTCTGGCAAGCGATCCGCGCCGGTCGGGAGGCGATCTGGTGTGGGAGACTGCTGAAACGGTTTTGGTGACCATGGTGGAAGATACTGAAGATTCCTTCAGATTCGAGCCTGCAGATCTCACCTTAACAGCGGGCCAGGCCTACATTCTGACAATTCAGAATCCGGCGACAAACTCATCGAAGCATTACTATACAGCGGCTGATTTTTATAAGACAGTCGTGACCCGCAAAGCCGAAGATTCAAAGGCGGAGATCAAGGTCCCTTATTTCAATGCCATCGAGTTGAAAATCGGTGGAACCACAGAGCTTTTCATCGTGCCCACCGTTACAGGTGTATACGAGGTCCACTGCACGATCGAGGGGCATCGCGATGCCGGTATGGAAGGAACCATCACCGTCGTAGAGTAAGGGCGTTCGTAAACACAATAGTCCAATACCCCTTGGGTGACATAACCGAAGTGCGGACCCACCTCTGACGCTGCCGGGGGCGGTCGGAGGTGGGTTTTAGCGCGCTCAAAACTGATAATTTGGGTGACCCGGCAAAAGCTCCCGCCTTGGTTTTCCGTTTCGCGGTGTCGCAATTGGTTTCTGTTCCAATTGGCGTATTCGGGATGGCGATTCTAGCTTTGCTCGTGTTACGAGCATGTCGTTACTGTCGCTGTGTAAAGTGAATGGGAGGGATCAATCATGGTTGACGGACTTGAGGGGTTTGCCATTTTCAAAGGCATGTCACAGGAAGAGTTGGATGCGGTTGGGCAGCATTGCGAGATCTCCACTGTAAGGAGAGGAGAGACGATCTTCAAGGCGGGCGATCCTGCCCACTCCCTGTTCTTGGTGCGCTCTGGGAAAATCGAGCTTCGGTTCAAGGTCGTGTACTACAGTGCCACGGTCGTGTTCCCTCTGGACACCGTAGCAGCAGGTGATGTGTGCGGCTGGTCTGCGATGGTTCCTCCGAGCAACTACACTCTCACCGCCGTCGCGACCGAGGATTCAGATCTTCTGCAGATCAAGTACTCCGAGCTGCAGGAGTGCTGTGAAGCCAATTTCCAGTTGGGCTACATCGTCATGAGGAACATCTGTAGAATCATCGATGACAGATACGAACTCGCCTGCCAGTTCCTGGTGGAGGAGATCCAAAACGGCCTCAAGCAAAAGGACCCCATCGCGGAGGACGCCACGCCGTGCCGCTGAAGGCTGAAGACACTCGGCCTGAATCGGTCACAGTGGTTGAGCGGCGAAACCGGGTTACCACGGCGCCAGCCTCCTTCACGTAGTCGTCGGCACCGCTGAAACGCAATATGTTAGGCGACTCCCACGGAAGGCTAAATGACCTGAATGGGGGAGCAAAAGTGCGGAGGGTGGCGTGTTCATGTGAGAGACGGACTCCCAGGAAGTAGGAGGGAAGCTGTTTGCCTCTACCCGATGTCTGTTGGCCCGAGAAACGGTTTCGTGATTGTATGTGAGAATCGGATCGTTCAATGATCCGTTCACCTGGTTTTAGTTTTCTCCGCCGATCCAACTTTGTCAAAACTTATCAGTTCTTTTATTCCTCCCGTCCAAATTTCGTCAAACGTCTTCTTTGCGCCCTCGCAACCTCTTGATCTTCAAATACTTACGGAAAAGGGCATATTACATTGTGTAAGGCGATTGTATACTTGACAAACCCATTTTCTTGTGCTATACTTACTGTACACTTGCACAGGGATGTGGCATAAATGCTTGAGAAGCTTGACTTTACAACGCTTTCAGCAGCATTCGCAGACGAAGATAAGGCTAGAGATATATTTGAAACCCTCCGATGGCCCGACAGCCCGGCTTGTCTCCACTGTGGGGGCGCAAAGGCCTATCGAATCACTCCAAATGGAAACGGAAGAACCTCTGCCCGCAAAGGTCTGCTAAAATGCAAGGAGTGTCGAAAGCAGTTCACGGTCACGGTTGGGACCATCTTTGAACGGAGCAAGATTCCGCTCAACAAATGGCTATATGCCATTCATCTGATGTGTTCTGCCAAGAAAGGTGTGTCCGCCCATCAGCTTCATCGCGAGTTAGATATAACCTACAAGAGTGCTTGGTTCATGGCTCATCGCGTCCGGTATGCCATGAACCAGCCACCATTGAAGGAAAAGCTGAATGGAATCGTTGAGGCTGACGAAACCTATATTGGTGGCAAGGGAAAAAAGGGCTCCAAGAGAGGGCGTGGGGCCGAGAAAAAGGTTCCCGTATCCACCCCTAATAATTAGAGAGCCGAGTTGCCTACAAATGAGGTTAGGTTTTGAGGATGGAGAGAGCGAAGAAAAGCAATCGCCGTAAGCGGACAGACAAGCTATCGTTCAGTGGCCTCTCCACCGAAGAGGCCCTGTCCGACCTTCTGAAGGTCAAGCCCCCGCCCAAGAAGCCCCGCAAGCCTAAGAAACCGAAAGAGAGCAAAAGAAAGGGGCGTCAGGAATGAGTTGGATAGTGTTACACCGCCACCCCGGTAATCAGGAAGTCCGTGTTCACACGGAGAAAATAGCCTGTTATGAGGCAAATCCCATTCCGCAGAATCCGTGCACAAAGGTTGCAATTGTTGGGGAAGAACAGGAAATTATTGTCAAGGAAACCCCCAAAGAAATAACCTCTATGATAAAGGAAAAATAGCCCCGCCTTGGGTTTGTCAAGTATACAATCGCCTTTCACAATGTAATGGGACCTTTCTCCGGGCACGAGAGAAATGCTCCGGCACGATAGTGCCAAAATTACGGCTAGGTCAATGGCGCTTTTCGCCCTTTCACCAGGACCGCCGATCCAATAATCCGGAGGCCGCCTCTTTCCTCGCTGCCACAATCCCGCCTCTTCGCTGAGATTTCCCGTACTACTGCAACCAAGAATCTTCCATCCGCAGATGACGCAGATATTCGCAGATTGAGATTGCCGCGTCACTCGCGGACTCGATCCTCGCAATGACGGTTGGGCGAGCTTTCCTCCTGCGTCATTGCGAGGAGTCCGCGACGAAGCAATCTCGTTAACACTTTGTCGTCCCGCACTTCCGGGAAAATGTTCGCGGAAAGACTACAAACTGAACGTGAGTAGTACAAAGGGTTTTCTGAAGTATTCGTGGATTTTTCGGCGATCTCCGCGTATTCTGCGGTTCTTTCTGTTAGCAAGGTAGGATGGGGCTTGCCCGCCACGGGCGCGCTTGCCCCATGCTGGCGTCCGGCTTCGAGGGACCCTGGAATAGGCGGGTCGCCGTCTGAAAAGGGAGTCCGACGGCTCAGCGGGAGCTTCGCCCTCCCATGCCGCACCAAACAAGGGATCGAGGGAGGGCGAGGCTCCTGCCGAGCCGCTCAGAAACGTTCCATTTTCTCTGTAAAGGTAAATAATGGAACCTGAAGCCAGAAAAGGGAAGCCAAAATCCAGGGCCAAGATTGTTGTGTTGGCCATGATCATCCTTGCGATTCTGGTTGCCTCCAAGTACTTCAATGTGCTGGGATCTCTGAGAAATCTCCTCGATTGGGTATCGGAACTGGGCTGGGTCGGAGCTGCGATCTTTGCGGCAGCATATGTGGTTGCCTGTGTTGCCATGGCTCCCGCTTCAATTCTCACACTCGGCGCCGGAGCGGTCTATGGAATCGTTTACGGGTCGATTCTGGTTTCTCTGGCTTCCACGATTGGGGCGACGTGCGCATTTCTGGTTGGGCGGTACGTTGCCAGAGACTGGGTCAGCGAAAGGCTGAAGGCATATCCAAGATTCGGCGCGATCGACGAGGCGGTGGGGCGGGAAGGATGGAAGATTGTCGGGTTGACCCGGTTGTCTCCTCTGTTTCCGTTTAATCTTCTGAATTACGCGTTCGGGCTGACCAAGGTTCGCTTGAGAGATTACGTCTTGGCTTCCTGGATCGGCATGCTGCCTGGGACAGTGATGTACGTCTACTTCGGTTCGGTGGCAGGGACTCTGGCATCGCTGGGATCCGGCGAAGAAACGCAATCGCCCATGAAGTTGGCGCTCTATGTTGTCGGCCTGATCGCCACAATCGCTGTCGCGGTATTCGTGGCGCGAATTGCGAAGCGCGCGATCGAGCAGCAGGTCTAGGACCTTGTCAACGCTGAATTTGTGGGGCGTCCTCGGGAATTGAATTCGTGCTCGTGCTCGTTATTCGTGCTCGTACTCGCTGCCGGTCACCAATGATCGATTACGAGCACGAGCAGGAGCCCGACGGCTCAGCGGGAGCTTCGCCCTCCCGTGCCGCATCGAACAAGGGATCGAGGGAGGGCGAGGCTCCTGCCGAGCCGGCCACAGATATTCCCTTATCTTTGCAGTGCTCACTAGGATAGATGGGAGGGTTTGAGGTGGAAAAGACTGAAGAAATCGTCCGCGTGTATCCGGTAGACGAATACAACCAGACGCTCGTCAACAATGTTCACCCCCCTGAATGGGTCAACCCGACTCCCGCATCCCGCTACAACCTCGTCGTCATCGGCGCGGGAACGGCGGGCCTCATCACGGCTGCCGGCGCAGCGGGACTGGGAGCGAAGGTCGCATTGGTTGAACGCCACCTGATGGGCGGAGACTGCCTGAATGTCGGGTGCGTGCCCTCGAAGTGCTTAATTCGTTCCTCAAGAGTTGCGGCCGAGATCGAACGCTCGGAAGAGTACGGCATTCGATCTTCGGGAAAAGCCAATGTGGACTTCCCGAAGGTTATGGAACGGATGCGAAAGCTCCGGGCGGACATCAGCAACAACGATTCCGCCACACGCTACACGGATCTTGGCGTTGATGTATTCCTGGGGAACGCCAGGTTTAGAGACTCCGAAACCGTTGATGTGGACGGAAAGGCCCTGCGCTTCAAAAAAGCCGTCATTGCCACCGGCGCACGGGCCGTCGACTTGCCGATTCCCGGCCTCAAGGAGGCGGGATACCTGACCAATGAAACCGTTTTCACGCTTACCGATCAGCCGCGTCGTCTGGCGGTCATCGGCGCTGGGCCCATCGGATGCGAACTCGCGCAGACTTTTCGCAGGCTGGGTTCGGAAGTAATCTTGCTTCAAGACAACGAGCACATCCTGAATCGAGAAGACGCCGATGCCGCCGAAATTGTCCAGAATGTATTCATCCGGGAAAGAATCGATCTGGTCCTCGGCTGTTCCACCGAAAAAGTCGGCCGGAGAAATGGGAGCAAGGTCTTGACAGTCGGATGTGGAAATCAGAAGAGGGAGATCGAGGTCGATGAGATTCTCGTCGGCGTGGGAAGAGCGCCGAATGTGGAAGGACTGAATCTGGAGGGAATCGGAATTGAGTTCGACAAGCGCAAAGGCGTGATTGTGGACGACACCCTGCGGACCGCCAACCCGAAAATCTACGCCGTGGGTGATATCTGCATGCGATGGAAATTCACCCACGCCGCCGATGCGGCAGCCCGCATTGTGATACAGAATGCACTCTTTCCAACTCCCAAGAAGAAGTTGAGCGCCTTGACCATGCCGTGGACCACCTTTACGGACCCGGAAATCGCCCACGTCGGCATGTATCCCCGTGACGCCGACTCACAGGGAATCCCGATTGATACCTACAAGACCGAACTGGACGATGTGGACCGGGCTATCGCTGACGGCGAAACGGAAGGATTCGTTAAGGTCCACGTCCGGAAGGGAACCGACAAGATTGTCGGCGCGACAATCGTTGCCAGCCATGCCGGCGAAATGATTAGCGAGATCACGCTTGCCATGGTTGGAAATGTAGGGCTGGGAACGATAAGCGGGGTGATCCATCCCTATCCCACCCAGGCGGAAGGGATCAAGAGAGTGGCGGATGCATACAACCGGACGCGCCTGACTCCCGGGAGAAAAAACCTGCTCGCCAAGTGGCTTCAATGGACTCGATGAGTCGAAAATTTGAAACCGGCTGAGGGATATAATTCAGCTTCTACTTTCCGACAACTATCAGTTGCCGAGGAGATAAATCCAAATGAAAGCCGCCGAATTGTTCGTGAAATGTCTTGAGAATGAGGGGATTGAATACATTTTCGGAGTGCCGGGGGAAGAAAACGCCGATTTCGTGATGGCACTCTCGGAATCGAAATCGATTCGGTTCATCTTGACACGACATGAACAGGCCGCCGCGTTCATGGCCGACGTATACGGACGCCTGACGGGCAGACCGGCGGGATGTCTCGGAACTCTGGGGCCGGGCGCCACCAACCTGGTGACCGGAGTGGCCGACGGAAACATGGATCGCTCCCCAATGATCGTTCTCACCGGACAGGCGGACAGCAAGAGGCAGCACAAAGAGAGTCACCAGCACATGGATGTCGTCTCCATGTTCAAGCCTATTACGAAATGGGCAACTCCAATCATTCATCCGGACAATATTCCGGAAGTCGTCCGCAAAGCCGTCAAACTGGCGACCACGGAAAAACCGGGCGCGTGCCATATTGAGCTGGCAGAAGACATCGCGGCCATGAATTCCGTCACCCAGCCCATCGAGCCTCGAAAGGTGAGAAGGCCCGTGCCGGATGATAAGGTCGTCGATCAGGCATTCGAAGCGATTCGCTCCGCTAAACATCCGATCATTCTTGCTGGAAACGGCGCCGTCCGAAATCGCGCAACCGAGCAGCTTCGCCACTTCGTCAAAAACACCGGGATCGGCGCAATCAACACCTTCATGGGAAAAGGATCCGTATCCCGCAACGATCCGGCCTGTTTGTTCACCATTGGGCTGCAATCCAAGGATGTGGTCGCCTGCGCCCTGGACTCGGCTGATTTGGTGATCACCATCGGCTATGACCTGGTGGAATACCACCCTCGTCTTTGGAACCAGAATGGGAACAAAGAAATCGTTCATATCGATTTCCTTCCCGCCGAAGTGGATGATCATTACCGGGTGGAAGTGGAGATTGTGGGCGATCTGGCTCATACACTCTGGATGCTCAACGAGAGAATCGAGAAAACCCCTCTCCATTTCGATATCAACCAGCACGCGACGGTCCGGGAGAAGATGCAGGCAGATTTCGCCAACCATAAGGATGACGACACGAAAGGTTCCATCCGGCCGCAGAAGGTATTGTGGGACGTTCGAGAGGTGATGGGTCCGAACGATATACTGCTCAGCGACGTCGGCGCCCATAAACTGTGGGTGGCCCGATATTATCAATGTGACGAGCCGAACACGTGTCTCATATCTAATGGATTCTGTTCCATGGGATTCGCGCTTCCCGGTGCGATCGCCGCGAAATTGATCTATCCCGACCGACGAGTTCTGGCGGTCTGCGGCGACGCTGGATTCATGATGAATGTCCAGGACCTGGAAACGGCTAAACGAATCGGCACCAACATCGTGGCGATGATTTGGGAGGACCGGGAATACGGCCTGATCAAATGGAAACAGGAGAACTCTTTTGGGCGCCACACCGACCTGAAGTTCGACAATCCGGATTTTGTGAAGCTGGCTGAGGCATTCGGCTGCAAAGGAATACGAGTAGAGAATTCTACCGAATTGGCTCCTGCCTTAGAGGAAGCATTCAACTGCGACTCGCCCTGCGTGATGGCGATTCCCATTGATTATCGTGAGAACAGGAAATTGACCGAACGGCTGGGCAATATTTCTTGCCCCATCTGAGGATCATCCGCGATGCACGACACCTACCCACTCTATCTGGCGAACAAACCGGAAACGCCGAATACCGACCTTGAGGTCACCGACAAATACACGGGGGAAGTGGCAACCCGTGTCGCCATGGCTGATCCGAAAACCATCGACCGCGCTATCGGCAAAGCGGTCGAGGCCACCGAACCCATGCGCAAACTTCCGGCGTACAAGCGCCAGGAAATCTTGCACCATTGCGTGAATCGATTCAAAGAACGGTACGAAGAGCTCGCCATGGCGCTTTGTGTCGAGGCCGGAAAACCTATCAAGGACAGCCGGGGCGAAGTCACGCGTCTCATCGACACGTTTCGCGTGGCCGCGGAAGAATCCGTGCGAATAACCGGCGAGGTTCTTCCAATGGACATCAGCGCGCGGGCAAAAGGCTATACCGGAATGTGGAAGAGAGTGCCCATTGGCCCATGTTCCTTTATATCGCCCTTCAATTTCCCATTGAACCTGGCAGCGCACAAAGTCGCCCCCGCTATTGCCGCCGGTTGTCCATTCATCCTCAAACCGGCCAGCTTGACCCCTGTCGGGGCGCTGATTATCGGTGAAGTTCTAGCTGAAACCGATCTGCCCGAGGGCGCTTTTTCGATTCTTCCTTGCCGTCGGGACGGCGCGGACCTCTTCACCGAGGATGAAAGGCTCAAGCTGCTCAGCTTTACCGGCTCCCCGGACGTGGGATGGAAGCTCAAGGCAAGGGCCGGCAAGAAAAAAGTCGTCCTGGAACTTGGCGGAAATGCGGCCTGTGTCGTCGATGAAGACGCGGACCTGGATGACGCGGTGGGACGAATCGTATTCGGCGCGTTTTACCAGTCCGGTCAGAGCTGCATCGGGGTTCAACGCATTCTGATCCACGAGAAGGTTTACGGCGAACTTCGCGAGAAGCTGGTTTCAGCCACTAAATCACTGAAGGCGGGCGATCCGAAGGATGAAGAGACATTTATCGGCCCCATTATCTCCGAAAAGGAGGCCGTTCGACTGGAATCCTGGATTAATGATTCCGTGGATGCCGGCGCGAAGATCCTGTGCGGCGGAAAGCGGGAAGGAAGAATTCTTGAAGCGACTCTGCTGGAGAACGTTCCTAGGGAGGCCGACGTTCGTGTGAAAGAGGCATTCGGCCCGGTTGCAATTCTATCATCATTCAACGACTTCGACGCAGCATTGGATGAAGTCAACGACAGCGTGTACGGGCTTCAGGCCGGAATTTTCACGCGCGATATCTACAAGGCCCATAGGGCATGGGACAAGCTGGAGGTCGGCGGCGTCATTATCGGAGACGTCCCCTCCTGGCGCGTAGACCACATGCCTTACGGAGGTGTCAAGGAAAGCGGATTGGGCCGCGAGGGAATCCGATTTGCCATTGAGGATATGACCGAGATTCGCCTGATGGTACTCCGGGAGGCAGAGAAAACAACCTGACAAGGAAACCATTGAGGATCAGGACCGACTGATCCGTGCATATAAACGAAAGGTGAAGATATGAAAGACGAAGTAACGAATGAAGTCGAAAAATTCATGAGGGGATTGGTCAAGCGTAATCCGGGCGAACCGGAGTTTCACCAGGCGGTCCGCGAAGTCGCCCAAACCCTAATGCCTTTCCTCCTTGAGAATCCCCAATACAGAAAGGCGCAGATTCTGGAGAGGATGACTGAGCCGGACCGGATTATAATCTTCCGCGTATCCTGGGAAGACGGCGAGGGGAATATCCGGGCAAACCGGGCCTGGCGAGTCCAGTTCAACAATTCCATCGGCCCCTACAAGGGCGGGTTACGATTTCACCCCACAGTCACGCTGAGCGTGCTCAAGTTTCTCGGATTCGAGCAGACTTTCAAGAACAGCCTGACCGGTCTCCCTATGGGCGCCGGCAAAGGGGGGTCGAACTTCAATCCCAAAGGGAAAAGCGAGCGGGAAGTCATGCGCTTCTGCCAATCGTTGATGATCGAGCTTTACCGACACATCGGGGAAGACACCGACATCCCGGCCGGAGACATCGGGGTCGGCGGACGGGAAATCAGCTACTTGTTTGGGCAGTACAAACGTCTCGCGAATCGTTTCACGGGGATCCTTACCGGAAAGGGTCTGTCCTTTGGTGGAAGTCTTGTGCGGATGGAGGCTACCGGTTACGGATGCGTTTACTTTTGTGAGAATATGTTCCAACAACGCGGCGACAGTATCCGCGGAAAGACAGTCGCCATCTCCGGTTCAGGCAACGTCGCAATTTACGCCGCAGAGAAGGCCGCTCAACTGGGCGCCAAAGTCCTCACAATATCCGATTCCTCCGGCTTTATTCATGATCCGGAAGGAATCGACGCGGAGAAGCTGGCCTTTATCAAAGACCTCAAAGAAGTCCGTCGCGGCCGCATTCGGGAATATGCAGATAAGTACCAGGGGGTGGAATTCCATGAAGGCCAACGCCCCTGGAATACGCCGTGTGACGTCGCCATGCCATGCGCAACGCAAAACGAGATCAGCAGCGACGACGCCCGCGCACTCCTCAAGAATGGCGTAAAATCCGTCTGCGAGGGAGCCAATATGCCGACGGAACTCGATGGGGCCCATGCCTTCCTGGACGCTCAGATTCTTTACGGGCCCTCCAAGGCGGCGAACGCCGGCGGCGTCGCGGTGTCGGGATTGGAGCAAAGCCAGAATGCGCTTCGGCTGTCATGGAGCCGAGACGAAGTCGACGAGCGGCTGAAAACGATTATGCACGATATACATCAGAAGTGCGTCGCTTACGGAAACGATGCGAACGGGGACATCAACTACGTGAAGGGTGCGAACATCGCCGGCTTCGTAAAGGTGGCCGATGCGATGTTGGCTTACGGCATTGTGTAGCGAGCCAGAGACTCGCTAATCCGAAGCGCAATCCAAACGCTCCCATGTTGACATCCGGCCCCCCGGACCCCCCTAAATAAATACTAACGCACAAACTTCCGTTCCGGTTTTGGTCGCTGAAATTGCGTGAATTATGCAATTGTGCATAAGCCCCTTGTTCGGATATGGACCATGGCAAAGCCCCCTCTTCACATCCCAAAACATGGGATATTTTGCATCTCATTTCGCCCCGAAGCCCCATGAATGAAAATGAAAGTTCTCTCCCTCCTGGCGAGCTTGACATTCGCCATGCATCCTGACATTCTGCTGATTGACCTATTGATTTGCGAGAATTGTATTTTCTAAGAGTAATAACAGGCGACAGGTTGTCCTTGCCGCCGGGAAGGACCTGAAAATGCGCCCCTACCCCAAAACTCAGCAGCTTGCTGTCTGTCTTGCCGCAGTGGCCCTCATTCTCGGGTTTGGGACACCCGCCGTAAGCGAGGAAGAACCGACCGATATCGAGCCGAAGGCCGACAAGGTTATTAAACAGCTGTCCGATTACCTTCAAGGTCTCGACAGCTTTCGCGTGGATGTGGAAAGTGTCACGAAAATGGAAATGCCAGGAATGAAAACGGAGATGACCTCGGCCCAAGCGGTCGCATTGGAACGGCCCATGAAACTAGCCATCACGCCGAAATCGGGAAAGGTTCAGGGAACGATCATATGTGATGGCGAGACCGTCTACACATACCTGCCCATGACGTCGGAGTACACCGAAACGGAGGCTCCGGAGAGCATTGACCAGATTTGGAGTACGGGCGCGGCGGCCATGATTATGGGAATGGAAATGGGACCGCAGGGTCAAGCATTTCTCCCTTCCTTGCTGCATAGCGACCCTTACCAAAGCATTATGGATGGCGTCACCGGAGGGAAATATCTCGGTACCGAGGAGATTGAGGGCGCTACCTGCCATCACCTGAAGTTTTTCCAGGAAGAACTTGACTGGGAGATATGGGTGGAGACAGGAGACAAACCCGTCATCCGACGCCTTATCCCCGACATGTCGAAGACGTTCGCCAAAATGGGTGAAGGTTTCTCGGAAATGCCGGATATGATGAAAGACATGCAGATGGAATCGACAACCTCTTTCAGCAACTGGCAGGGGAATGTTGAACTCCCGGAAGACCAATTCAAATTCACCCCTCCGGCGGACGCGAAGAAGGTGGTTTCGTTCTTCGAATCCTTCATGGAAGAAGAAGGACCCTCGCCACTGCTCGGTGAGGCAGCCCCAGAGTTCGAGTTGGACCTGCTGGATGGTCAGAAACTGAAGCTGGCGGATCACAAGGGCAAGAACATCGTCGTACTGGACTTCTGGGCGACCTGGTGTCCACCGTGCCGGGAAGGGCTTCCCGCGATCGCCGAGGTGGCGGGAAATTACAGAGAAAAGGGCGTGGCCATTTACGCCGTCAACCTGATGGAGGACACAGAAACGATACGCGGGTTCCTTGAGAAAGAGAAACTGAAGCTGACCGTCGCCCTGGATTCCGAAGGCAAGGTCGGCGAGCTATACAAGGTTATGGCAATTCCTACGACCGTCATTATTGGGAAGGACGGCTCCATCCAGGCCGTTCACGAAGGCCTGCTCCCCAACCTGAAGAAGAAGCTGAGCGACGAACTCGACGCCCTTCTTGAAGGAAAGAGCCTGGTCGAGGAAACCGAGGAACCCAAGAAAGAACTCGTTGCTTCCGCGGTCTGACAGATTCCACCAAAGATACGGCCATTCCCACGTATGATACTCTCCGTGTGCTTGATGGATAAGAAAAGAAAGTGCTCTTGAGATCTGCAAAAGCAAAACTCGGTCTCTTGTTGCTGGCTTTCCTTGCACTTGTCCTTGGCTACTGGACCTACAGGACATACCTGGCAGGTCCCCCTCCAAACGTCGCCGTCTTCCTTATCGACACCCTACGGCCGGACCATCTCGGCATCCACGGATACAAGAAAGAGACAGCGCCTTTCCTATCCGAGATAGCCGAAGAATCCGCAGTGTTTGATCGCGCCTTCTCGACCTCCTCCTGGACAGCTCCCGCCACGGCATCCCTCTTCACTTCCGCCTACCCACACAAACACGGCGTGACGGAAGGATTTCGAGTCAACCGAAAACGCGCTGCAAGGCTCAAAAAGCGGGGAATGGAAACAATCGAGCTTCATCGGATTGCGGACGACCTGCCCACCCTTCCCGAGCTATTCAAAAATTCGGGATACACGACTTTCGGGATGTCGGCCAACATCAATATTGCAGAAGAAATGGGATTCGACCGCGGTTTTGACCGTTTCGAATTCGCAGACATGGCCACGGCAGATGTCTTTCTGGAAAGAATGCGGGAATGGAAGCCGGAGATTGAGGCTTCCGGTCCCTATTTCCTCTATCTCCAATTTATCGATCCCCATATGCCTTACCACCTGCGTGAGCCCTATTACGAAGAAGGCGAAAGGACCCGTCTGGAAGAGCTGCGAGCTAGATACTTGAGTGAGATAGGTTACTTAGATGCGAACATTCAGGAAATTTATGAACTGCTGAATCTACGTGAGAACACGGTCTTTGTGGTCGTCACAGATCACGGGGAGGAATTCATGGACCACGGTCATCTGCGCCATGGGCCCCGGCTTTACGATGAGCTCCATCGCGTGTTGATGATGATTCGGGCGCCATCCCTCGGGATTAAGGGCCAACGGATCGCTCTGAATGTCAGCCTTATCGATGTTCTGCCGACGCTGGTCGATCTGATTGGAGGCAAGCCCATCCCCAAGACGGCAGGGGTATCCCTCGTCCCATTGATAAAACGGAACCGGCAGGCGGAATCGCTGATGACGAAGCTGAAGAACCGGACCTTATTTGCTCACCGGATGGGATATGAAGGTCTGCGGGGGACTCAGGCTTGGGCGGCTGTGTACCAGCACTGGAAGATGATCTTATGGAGAAACTCCAGGATGGAGCTCTATGATCATCGGAACGACCTCCAAGAGAAGAATAACCTCTTCGGCAAGGTCAAGAACAGGCGTGTATCAACACTTGGCGCCAAACTCCGTAAGTTCAGAACACGGAGCCAGACACACGAGACCTCCGCCAAGAAAATACAGATCGATTTGGATGAAGAACGCTTGAAGACCCTGAAATCTATGGGCTACGTCAAATAGGCGGGTGCCCTGCGGGGGATTTCATTTCTCTCCCTCGCCTCCCTCTTCCGACCCCCCGTCGGAAAGGAGCAGCTACAAAGGTACATTGAAGGTTCTACCGGGACGACTATTCCAATGCAATTTCCTCCAGTCCAAAATAACCCAACGGTAAATATGCACTTCCTGCGTCGGAAAAGATGACTTTGTAGGGATACCCCGTCACTTCGAAGTATTCGCCCAGCGACCCGCTCGTCCCGGAGAAATCGTACCGCGCGACTGCGCCGCCGCCCACCTGCATGAGCGCGTGATTTCCCGTCGCACCCAAAAGGCTTCCGTACTGAGGAGTGACAAGGATGGCGTCCTCTGCGGAGAAGTTGATCTGCCCGGAACTGTCGACCGTCGCGGCCGACAGCTCGATCCCTGTGACTTCGCCCTCCCACACGTACCGGTCGAAAAAGACGTGGCTTCGTGTCGGCACCAGTCGCCACACCCCGATAGGAAGTTGCCGGCTATCCAAGGGCGTTGCGGTATTCCCGCCATCCCAGGAGGCCGTCCTGAGCCAGGGCGCCACATCCCCCTCAACCCTCCATTGCTGATCCTGCAGCGTGAGCACACCTGCACCCCGGTCGTATTCCAGGAATATGCCGGGAACATTCGCTGACGGTCCCAAGTCCGGCTCATCCGGATCGCTGACATCGAGCTCCGCCACGAAATAGGCTACCAGCGGATATCCTCCCAGCGTCTCCCCCGCATCGGCTATCGTTGAAAGGTAGATATATCCATTTCCAGGGGTATCGACCGAGGCGAGTCCGTAGTATGCGAGGCGAATCGTAGAAGCCGAACGCAAAGAACTCAAATTTGACGCGTCAACCAGAGCCAGTCCTTCCTGCCACTGGATATCGCTGGTTCCGAAGGTGACGTCGGTCGTATCCGTATCCGACAGCCACGTCCGCAAGACCAACGTATCGGCGACCAGGAAGGCCGATTCGAGAGTGTCAAAACCGAAACACCCGAAGCACGGAGCGATTGCGACATCCTGTGCGAAGGCAACGTCCACAAATGGACCCCAGTAGAAGCCCCAGAACGGTTCGACTTCGATAACCAGTTCGCTTGTGATCGACGGCGCGGAAGGATTCGAACAATCGACCGCCGCCACTCGATAGAACCCCTCATAGGTCTCCTCATCATAATCCGTGCCCACAAGGATCACAGTTGTCCCCGACCCGAATGCGGCCGCCTGGAACCCGACATCCACACTCACTTCACCTATTGGCTGGGCGCCGTTGAGAGGTAAGGCCACGGTCTGGACCACGGTCATGCTGCTGTCATAGTCTGCGATAATCTGTGCTCCCAGTGTGTCCGTCAACGGCACAAAATCAATGACGTTTTCCGCGAGTTGCAGCGTCGAAACAACTACCGGCTCATCAAGATTGGAGGGATCGATCACGACGAGCTGTTCCGTCGTCACCGCCAGAAGGTCCGGCGAGTGGGCCAGGGAGCGCCGGACATTTCCCTGCACGTCTACCGCCCCGCGTAACGTCAACGTGTCCAGCGTATATTCAATCAGTTGCAGCCGATCGTATGCCGTTCCCGTTTCCGAGGAGTATCCGCTGAAGGGGACGAGGATAAGACCCTCATCCTCGAGAATAGTAAATGCTTTGACATCCGAAAAGGCGCTCGACCAGGCCCAATCCTCACCGAAACTCACCGGATCATCAGCAAGGCCGGGATTGGCGGGATCGCTGACATCGAAGAGGCTGACCTTGACCCGTCTTGTGCCGTCGGTATCGTCAACACCCAGTGCAATCAGCCTCTCGCCATACGGTTCAATATGCGTAGACCATCCGGGAATGATCAGTTCCCCCACCACTTCGGGAGCAAACGGATCCGAAAAATCGATCACAAAAAGAGGATCGGTAAAGAGGTAGGTGACAATATACCCCCTCGGGCCATCGAATCGCGTGGCGAATAGAGTTTCACCCTCGGCTCCTTCCAGTTCCGTCTCCGCCATAATGGAGAGAGCGTCCGGATTGCTCACGTCGACGGTCGTGATGTATACCGTTCGAAAGTTCTCCCACGAGTAAGAAACAACGCGCAGTACACCGTCGTACTCGTCCAGCTTGAAACGATCCTCCACATATCCTGTGACATTCACCGTGTCGCGGACGATGATGTCCCCGTTCGGGTCGTCAATGTCCACATATTGGATTGCTGTCTGAGTGCTTCCATCGAAGGAATCCCACTCCGTGCTAGCGACATAGATAACATGGGAGGTCGCGTGGATGATCTGTCCGGTCCCCTCAAAGCGAACCTCGTCGGCTACCTGGATATCCGCCGGGTTCGCCACATTCACCGACGTTACAACCGTCTCTCCCAAATCGACCGTGTCGGTTTGACCCGCGCCGCCAGGTTCTCCCGTATCGCCCGGCTCCGAACCTCCAGAATCGCCCGGCTCGTCCGGATCGGTTCCATCTGGACCGCCTGGATCAGTTCCGACCGGATTGTCTTGATCGGTCGCGACCGGCTCCTCGCCTCTCGTGCCGCCCTCCGGAACAGCCACCCCCACACCGCCGCCGTAATAATAATAGGGATACAGACGCGTGACAGAGTAAAGCACATCCCCGACAAGACGGCTGTCCACCAGATCCCCTTCGAGGTTGAATCGTCCCACGATTTCCGGTTGTTCAGGATCGGAAACGTCCACCACAAAAAGCTGGGTGTGCATCTCGAAATCGAGCGTGTCCCCTTCTTGTGTGTAGGTGAACGCGTTTGAAACCAGGACATAGGCCCGGTCATCCCGCACGTACATATCCCGCGGAAACCCGTATGTCGGCGCTGTCCCCAACATTTCGGGTGAAGATCCCGACAAATCCACAATACTCAATCCGCGGTACTGGTTCAGGACGAAAAGCAGATCTCCCTCCAAACGCACGACATCGGGCTCGACAACCGCGCGCTCGGGCGCTGCCTGCGTGCCTCCATCTCCCGCTCCCGCCGCATCTTCCGCGCCCATAGGCGCAAAAGGGCCCCCGTTGAATGGGGCCGCGCTGGTGAACGTGTAGATCGGCCGAAGGTCGAGGTTGCAGCTAACTGCCAGGAGACTGCTTAAAAGAAAAGATCCAACGCAGAATAGAAGGTATTGCCGGAAACTCCAGTGACGTCCCATCGTGGTCCCCTCCACACGCCTCCGAATCCCGTGAGAGATTGAATAGCGGCTTTACATCACGAAGTGTATGCCAAGAGATACACTTCTGAACCAAATTGTGAACCCAAGGTCCCGGCTTCCGCCGAGCCTTACCTATAGTTTACACGCTTTCAGGAGCCTTTTGTTGGCGGTGCACCCTTTCTTCGGTCACATAAGCGCAACTATTATGCCCGAAGCTGTAGAGCTGGACAAAAGATATTCTGCTATTTAGGTGTCGAATTACCGGCTCGAGTGGAATTCCGTTAGTGGCTCGGTAACCAAGTGGGTGGAAAAGGAGCACACCACCCCGCCGTTTCGAATCCCAACGGTTCCGCTGTGGACGGGCCCGACATTGCCAGGGTGTAACGGGTTTCAGACAATTCCTTGGAACCCCGATCAGTGCGGTTTCCGCCTGATGTGAATAAAATCCGACGACGTTTTCTAATATATATGCCTTGTAAAGAAAACTTTTATTGACAATATTTTCGATCAATCATATACTAGGTTCAGTTTCTGCTCGACTGTACTCACTTTCCAGGCCCCTCCATGACTGTTCACCAAGAACTTGAAGGAGATTTCAAATGACAAGGAAAATCACAATAAGCCTGTGCGTGGTTGCGATGACTGCCTTGATTCTCGCAACGGGGTGTCCTCCCCCGAGTCAGCTACCGGAACAGATCACGCAGTTGTCGGAGGACACAACTTTTGTTGCAGAAATCACAATCGATGATCAAGTCGTGTTCAAGCAAGCCATTGAGATCCACAATCTGAGTGAGGATGAAGAACTCATCCAAGGATTGGCACAGGAATCCGAAGACGATCCCATGTGGGTTGCCTTGCACCTGGAGCCGGAGCTGGACCTCCATGATCTCACGGCGGGTAGGGCGTTCCCAACTATTGACGACGTCAATCAGTTCATCTCGGACGTATGGCCGGACGGTTTGGCTGAATCCTTCCACCAGGCAACCCTGGACTGGGAAATCAACCCGGCTGGGATAATGGACATTTTCAGCGGGTCTGGACTGGACGCAGCCGCTACCCTGGAGCTGCTCACTCAGATCGAAGATTTCTATCTCGAGCTTGACGAAGCCGCTGAGGCAACGTTACTAATCGAGTGGCTCGATGACATCGGCGCCACTCTCGCGGACTTCCAGGCCGCTGTTGAAGCGGCGGGGGTAGACATGGAGCCCTTCCTCCGGCACCTCAATGACCTGACCCTGTCGCCTCACATTCTCGTAGACATGTTCAACGCCTTCGACCGTAGAAGCGACCTGTCCACTCTCGAGGACTTCGACGCGTTCATCCAGTTCCTGGTCGACATAGGCTCGAAGAGCAAAGCCGAGGAACTACTTGGCCTGGGACTGCAGGATGGGGGAGTCCAGTATGGTGTCGGCGGGGATATCATCAAAGCAGGCGCCGACATCGCCAAGGAGTTCGGTAAACTCGCCTGGGAGGCGATCGTGAATTGTAAGTCTGTCGTTTCCGGCCCCACAGACGAGGCGCGCTTTCTCAATGGCGCCGACGGGAACGTTTTCAGCTACACCCAGGGAACTCTCGATACAAGCTCATTTACCTATACGGTAAAAGACAATTCCTTTACCTGGCTTGGGATTCCAGCGTGGACAACGGTTGAGGTAGTGTACGATGTAGTTGTGTATTACGACTCCCGCCATGCCACTTTGCCCGGACGGTACATCCAGTCATTCCACGTCATTCCCCGGATCACGGATCTGGATTTCGGATACTGCGTAACGGCCCACGTGGAGGCGGCACCGGCAGACCAGATCGGGTCACCTACGAACCCTATTCCGCAGAGCATCGTTGAAATTCGGACCACACCCAAGTTCGCGCTTATTCCGCTCGATCACCACACGCAGATCCTCACCATGTATGGTGACAGTTACTTTCGGTGGGGACTGCAACCGAGGCGATAGGGCCGCCTTGTACGCGGCTTCGAGCGCATAGGAAAACAAGGGGATGCTTCCTGTAGTTTGGAGAAAATACGGGAAGCATCTTCTATTTAGCCCTTTTGAAGAAGGTCTGAGAAATCTAGGTCAACACTGCCCCATCGCGAATCTGGTAGACCGAAGCCCCCGGCTCGGCCTTCTGGAGGAAATCGGCAGTTTCAGGATGGCAGGTGAAGAAGAGGACTTGGTGGTTTTCTGACAGTCGGGCGATGGCTTTGGCCGCTGCGCTGGCTCGTGACGGATCGAAGTTGATCAGAATATCGTCCATGATCACCGGAAGCGGTTCCTGATGAGACGTATACTCGCGGATGAGCCCAAACCGCATGGAAAGGTAAAGCTGCTCCTGGGTTCCCTGGCTGAGCTGCATGGGGGACAATCTGGTTTCGTCCTCCCGTATCACATGCAGATCCTTCCCATCGAGAGTCGTAACGATACTCTTGTAATGGTCCCCGGTGATTGCGGAGAAGAATTTCGACGCTTCACGAATCACCCCTGGTTGCCTCTCCCGTTCGTAGCGAGCAACCGCCTCTTCCAACGCCGCTCGGCACAAGGCCAGGACGGCCCACTCTCTTGCGCTCCCATGCAGCTTGGCCTGGACAGAGCTTCGGCGAACCAGAGTCTGTGAAAGTCTATCGGATGTTTCCAGCCGTTCAATGGACCCGGAAAGCCGCCCCAGTTCTTCTTTGAGGTGGCCAAGTTTCTTCCGGACCTCTTCCAGTTCATCTGAGTCTGTCCGGACGTTCGATTCAAGGGTTTCAATATTTGTTTGCGATAATTCCTTCTGGAGCTCTCGGCGTTTTTCCCCTTTCCAGCCTCTTTTCGCCAGCGACGACTCGGCGTTTTGCATCTTCCGGCCAACTTTCAGCAGTTCTTCCAGACGCTTAAACTGTTCGATCGAATCGCCTCTCTCCTGGACACCGCACGCTTGTGAAAGATCGCGAACACGCGTGGTAAAGTTCCGGACTGTGTGGTTCATTTTCTCAATTCGTTCAAGGGTTTCGTCCTTGTGCCCTATTTCCACGCGAGCCTTTTCCACTTCGGCAATCACTTCCCGCGCGGTTCCGGGACTCATGCCGCGGTCCAGGCCATGGGATCCCAGCCAATCATCCCACTGCCCTTCCAGCGTTTTCAGAGCTTCTCGCGCCCGCTCGAGGTTGCCGGTGGATTCTTTCGAATCTCTCTTGGCACGGTCTGCCCCTTCCTTCGCCTCCTCGAACCTTCGCTTGTGCTGCCGCCACTCCTGAAGCGATTCTTTGGTTTCTTCAATTTCGCGGAAAGCAGTCTCCCAGTCGATGTCCTCATCCTCGAGGTCTATTTCCAACTGGAGAGAGATCCTTTCTAACTGATCATTAATATCCGCGATGCTTGAATCAATCTGCTCCTGTTGAAGCGACGCCTCGTGACTTTTTCGATTGATCTTGTCGCGTCTTGTCGTTTTCGTTGGCGATTCCAGCCGAGCGGAACGAGCTGAAAAATAAGTCAAGAGCACGCCGATTCCTGAAATGACCGTCCCGAAAACAAATCCTTCATTGGACCCCAACCATAGGGAGGCGCCGACTGACACAATTCCCCCGAACGCCACCGCCCAGCCGATCCATTTGGGGAACCCAGACACCTGTTGTGTTTCCTGCTCGAGCTCGCCGAGCTCTTCCTTCGTCTCATCTTGCTCGCGAATTAGATCTTCTCGTTTTGTGGTGAAGTGGTCCCGATTCTGGAGAAGCGATTGCGCGTTCCTCAACGCTCGAGCTTTTTCGTGAAGCTTTTCCCGATCGGCCTCAGCCGGTTTTGGAGATTGATTGAGATCGTCTTCCCGGCGTTTCAAAACGGTCTGCGCCTCTTTTAATCTCCTCTCGGCCTCTCGTGCACTGCTTTCTGTGATTTGCAGCTTTTCCTCAGCCTCTTTAAGCTCGCTCTCGAATGTCCGAATCTGATCCTTGCATTGGATGGATGTATCTTGCGTTTGCACCTTCTCTTCATCCCATCCGGCACCCAGCCGTGCCAAGGATTCAGAAATTCGTCTCTCTGTGTTCTTAAGGTCCGGCAGGTCCTTTCGCGCATCGATAAAACTTTTCTGCTCCGCAAGGAGAGCATCGACTTGAGGTGAGAGACTCAAGAAAAAGGCTGCGCAACGCAGCCCGTTCGACTTCCCATCATCTGCGGCTCTGTTCTCTTCGAGCTGCACCGCAGACAGGTCTATCATTTCTGTAATCTGTCTCTCGGCATCCTGAACTGTCCACCACTCGTCGAATATGTCCCGTAAACGCTCGAAATGTGTTTTGCGCTCCTCATGTATTCTCAACTCATCTTCCAACGAAATAATCTTTTCTTCGACAGATTCTTTTTCAGCCACCTGACCGGCATACTGACCCATATTCCTGTGTTCTTCTTTGACCTCTTTGTTGATCTCAAATAACTTGGAAAAGAGATCATTAAGTTTCGGAGTACTCCCCCTCGACTTGAAAAGTTCCCCCATCCTCTTTTCGACTACCTTAATTGCCTCGGTAACGGTTATCCCACCGCCTGCCATTCCAGCGCCTTGGATCCGTCCCCGCACCTCGTCCGCCCCCAACGCATCCAGGTCTGCCAGCTCTTTATGGCCGAAGGCGAATATGTTTTCGTAAAGATCCCGCGATGCCCCCGCAAGCAGTCTTTCCAGATCCGTCTCCTGACCGGTGGACCCGTTGGGATAACGAATAGACGGCTCATCCCGAGATTCCATGGCCCGATCAAGAATAAGCTCGCCCTCACTCCCATGACGAATGACCAATCGACCCCCGTGTTTGCCACCGCGAAGCGGCTCATACCGGTTCCTCTTCGTTCGTTTATCCGGCAGCCCGAAAAGCATCGCGCGGAAAAAGGCAAGGAGGGTCGTTTTCCCTGCCTCATTGTCTCCCACAAAAAGTGAAAGCTTTTCGGAAAAGTTTGGAATACCGGTATCGGCGAAAATTCCGAAACCGTCAATGTGGCCGCTTTTGACGATCATCGCTTACTCTTCATTTCCATGCAGGAGGTCCAAACCCTTTATGGCCGCTTGCTCCAACAACGAATTCACTTCCTCGTCCGAAGGCAATTCGAGATGCCGTCGTCCATGAGTCGACTGGTATAAGGCATCCAAAGAATGAACAAGGTCTTTCCTCTTAGCGGGGTGAAGTCTCGCCTCTTTCAGGATCTTCAGAAAATCCCCCAGTGTATCTTCCCCTTTTCTGAGGGCTTCGATATCCACCTCGGGCTGTGTCGCCAGTTCCACACTCTCCACCCAAACCTCCGTCGGATCGAGAGAATGGGCTTCCCGCATCGCCTCGGTCAGCTCCTCACCCTCACTTCTGCGAAGCTCACGGTGAAGCGGCCCCCTTCCTTCCAGACGAATCCGAACCACCATTGTCCTTCCGTCAGCCTGCTCTGCTATCGTCTGACAGCGAGCCGCCACTTTGTCTTGAAGCTCTCCCAGAGTCGAGAGATCAGAAATCGATATGACTTCGGATTGCCACCTGGCCGCATCGGTGGGAACGAATTCCAGTTCCAACGACCCGTCATCTTCCACTCTTACGACAAAACAGCCCCGCGCGCCTGGCTCTCGCGGGCTTCTTCCCTGCGATGTGCCCGGATACACGATCGCTGGATGCGCCTCCCTGTGGACCCTCTTGTTATGCACATGCCCCAGAGCCCAATAATCCATTCCCCCATCCACCATGTCCTCAACCGTGCACGGCGCGTAGGCTTCGTGACCGGTATCCGACCCGACGTTACAATGGAGAAGCCCGATGGAAAACGAGCTTCCGGGCCCCTTCTTCGGGAACAGCTTGCAGAGATTCTCCGTGACGCGCGCCGTGCCGAAGCTTATCCCCGAAACGCGCGCGATCTCTTCCCCGTCCCGTATGACCGGCAAGGTCTCCACTTTGTCGCCGAAAATGTGCACTTCCGGAGGCCAGTCGATCTTCGCCGTCCAGCCATCCAGCGAATCATGATTCCCGTGCACAACGAATGTTTGGATGCCCGCCTCAGCCAGCCGCCCAACGCCGTCGCGAAATCGAAGCTGGGGACGCAACTGACGATCTTCCGAGTCGTAGACATCACCTGCGATCAGCAGGAAGTCCGCTTTGTGCTGCTCGCAGATTTCTATGATGTTTTGGAAGGCATCAAAGGTCGACGATCGCAGAATCTCAGCAACCTCGGGGCATTCTTCGTGCATCCCGGAAAACGGACTCCCGAGATGCAGGTCGGCGGTATGAACGAAAGTCAGTCGGCTCAAGGTCGATCCCCCAGTTGAAGACGCACTGAATTGCGGGCCGCCGGGAAGGTTTGGGTGGAACCATGGTCAACAAACCCGCGAATAGGTTAGCACAATGCTGGGGGGATACAGTGAGAGAAATAAAAACAGCGCCTCTCGAATTTGGCGCTGCTCATGAATCGAAGATTGAAATGTCCCGAAGACGTCAGGTCGCTCGGCGACGACGCCAGAGGAGTCCCGCAAGACCGGTACCCAGCAGCATCATTGTCGCGGGCTCCGGCACGGGCTCCAAGACTATGTTGTCAATCGCGCCCGATCCGCCAAGGCCGATATGAACCTCGTCGAAAACCGATACGCCGAAAGAGGATGCCAGGAACGGCGTGATGACGTTCACCGAATTGTTTCCAAACGTTATCGCCCCATTGCCTTGATCCACGCCGGAAAGAGAGGCAAAGGTCACAGTCGCGACCGGTGATCCGCCGCTGAAAAATGCCGCGAAGAATCCCCCCGTAAATTCGTCCACACCTTCAACGTCGATCAAGTGGAAGCCGAAAAGAGTCGTTCCATAATCAAACTCGAACACTATGACGCCGGCTGGACGGGCCGCCTCATCGTCAGGCGATGCAGGATCGATGATTCCGTCGCCGTTGGTGTCACTGCTGTTTTCTTCGATGATCAGGATGTTCCCCAAGGCAACACCGCTTTCGTTGCCGGAGCCGCCCGGAGTTCCCAGGTCATCATCATTTCCGGTCGTACTGGTAGGATTGGCCGAATCGAAGATCACCCCAATGTCCAGGTCGTTGCTGAAATTGTCGACACTGATAGTGAACCCGAGATGGGAGAATTCGTCATCAATAATCTGCCCGGTCACAAGGGGGCTTAGCGGGTTGTCCAAGTCCGTCGAGAAGTCGATGACAATCGGAGTCCCCATCGCTGCCGTGGAAAGAACCATAGTAAGCAACGCAACAACGAGAATTGAGGGCAGACGCATTATGGAGTGGAGCATTTCATGTCTCCTGAACCTTTTGGTTTCGTCCCCTAATATGGTCCTGCCAGTCCAGCACCGTTGCTTTATTGTGCAACAACCGTACCAGTTACCGCACGAGGAGGCTAGCCTATAAGTTATTGATGTTATTTGTCTTACGAGACACGGCCCGTCTCGTTTCATGTCCAAATCTCAGTTAACCTGAGAGAAGTGTCCATTAATTTGGACACATGCCAGGAAGGGAAATCCGGGATTGTCAGGGGAAAGCGCAGCAGTGTTCGTCGAAAGGAGGATGTCTTCCGGGTCGATTTTCAGGGGGCTTGCGCGGTGATTCTCTCTAGCAGATCACCCCGACGATGCTCATGTCATCGGGAATAATAGATCTGTGTCGCCCTCTTTCCAGCAGAGGAGTCCTGCAATAATGTATCGCGTACAATCCGTAAAGGCTGCATAGCCTCCATCATGGAAGTATCCCGTGCGACGGTCACGCTGGGACAGCTAATGGGGACTGTCTCGCGGTCTACGCCTACCTCGCCTTGCCAAAGACCACATAGCTCTGGCCGGCATAGTTGCTGCCTCCCGGGCCCGCATGGTATGCCCCGACAATAAGGTCCTCGAGACCGTCCCCGTTCACATCTCCCGCACCCGACACGCTGAACCCCGAACGGTCACCACTGTTGGCGCCGTTGATGGCGAAACCGCCCGTGCCGGCCACCACAGCAGAGAGCTCCACGGCGGTTCCATCCGCCTTGCCGAAGACAACATAGCTCTGGCCGGCAGCGTCGTTGCCTCCCAGGTCCGCGCCGTCTGCCCCGATTATCAGGTCGTCAAGACCGTCACCGTTCACATCTCCCGCGCCCGATACGCTGATCCCCGATTGGTCACGACGGTTGGCGCCGTTGATGGCGAAACCGCCCGTGCCGGCCACCACAGCAGAGAGCTCCACGGCTGTTCCATCCGCCTTGCCGAAGACAACATAGCTCTGGCCGGCATCGCCGACGCCTCCCGGGTCCGCGAGCCATGCCCCGACAATCAGGTCGTCGAGACCGTCCCCGTTTACGTCTCCGGTGCCCGATACGCTGTGTCCGGAATAGTCACTACTGTTGATACCGTTGATGGCGAAACCGCCCGTGCCGGCGACCACAGCAGAGAGCTCCACGGCTGTTCCATCCGCCTTGCCGAACACCACATAGCTCTGGCCCGGGTTGGCAAACATGCTGTCTCCCACGCCTTCTGCCCCAACAATCAGGTCGTCGAGACCGTCTCCGTTCACGTCTCCCGCGCCCGATACGCTACGCCCCGAACGGTCAAAACTGTTGATACCGTTGATGGCGAAACCGCC
>SDBV01000860.1_pt1 | contig 44246 bp, 41 predicted proteins | sample 2277081 | NCBI WGS metagenome assembly SDBV01 (sample SAMN10402039, study PRJNA504765) | marine sediment metagenome | isolation source: marine sediment core GS10_PC15, 223 cmbsf | place: Arctic Ocean: Southern Knipovich Ridge | collected 2010
GGCTCCAAAATCATACGAAAGTTTTTTGAAGAGAATCATCTCAATCAGGTATTCACACATCCTTATACGCCTCAGGAAAACGGTCATATTGAAAGCTTTCATTCAATCCTGTCCCGGGCATTAAGCGACGGAGTCTTTTGGGATATGGAAGAACTGATAGCCAGATTGACAATTTTCTATGAAAAATATAACAATGTGCGTCTGCATGGATCCATCGCCAACTTGTCCCCCAGGATGTTCTGGGATCTGTGGCAAGAGGGCAACATCACTCGAAGAGTACTGAAGAACAAAAAGGTGAAATTTAATTTGAATATTCCATACCAGCAGCTATCGGGCAATATGAACCTGAGGGAAGTTCCTTGCTCTCATTCGAAAACCCTCGATGGGGTTGAGAATGAGAAAATAAACGAAATGTTCGGCGCCGAATCATTTCTACAACCATCGGTATAAAAATCACCGTCGGTCGTTCCTTGCTAATGCAATATTATGAAGAAATATGATTACTATTGAAAACGAAAAGTAAATTGTCCGATTAATAGGGGGCTTAACCAATTTCCCTGATCCCCGAACAGCAGGATCAACATGCTATATCGACAACATTGGCTGGCTTGGAGGTTCAACTTTCATTGACGCTGCCAGGCTTTCCGATATCAGCATTTATCCAAATCCGGCTGCAGAAAGGATCACCCTGCAATATCCTGATATGAGTAGTGTAACCATTTCAAATCTGCTGGGACAAACCGTGAGGTCATTTGAATTTCAGACAACCGACCAGGAAGTAATCGAAGTTTCGGATCTTGAAACGGGTCTCTACTTCATCATCCTGGAGACGGCTGATGGAAAGGTAAGTTCCAAGTTTGTAAAAGAATAATTAGCACTATTCTCTCATTGAAAGTCCCGATCCCGGTTGATCGGGGCTTTTTTTATAGTAAATTGCCTGAAATATTTTCACTTTATGGGCACCTTAAGAGAATTTTACCAAACATTATTGCCGATTTAACAAAATACCCCGGAACTGGTTATCGATATAACACCTAATATTTTAACACATGGAAAAAATTCAGGAAGCGGTAGAAAAAATTTATGGTCTTGCCGTACTTCATGGAATGAAATTCATTCTGGCCATCGTTGTACTTATAATTGGTCTTATTGTGATCAGGTGGATCACAAAGGGACTGGTAAAAATGATGAGAAGAGGAAATGTCAATGAATCACTGATCCCGTTTTTTAAATCGCTGACCAACATTTTGCTGAAGGTCATGCTGGTAATCAGCGTGATGGGAATGGTCGGAATACAAATGACCTCTTTCATTGCAGTACTTGCTGCAGCTAGTCTTGCAGTGGGCCTTGCGCTTCAGGGCACACTTCAGAATTTTGCCGGGGGTGTCATGATCCTTCTTTTTAAACCATACGAAGTGGGACACTTTATCGAGGCGCAAGGATATACGGGCACTGTGAAAGAGATCCAGATTTTCCAGACTATACTTACTACTCCCGACAATAATACCGTGGTTATTCCAAACTCTCCACTTGCTACTAGTGTGTTAAAAAACTATTCTCTCCAGGCCACACGCCGAATCGATTTTTCTTTTGGGATCGGAAATAATGATGACCTTGATAAAGCTAAAAACATCCTGTTAAAAATTGCCCTGGATGATGTGCGGGTATTGAAGAAGGAGAATCCTCCCGAAGTAATGGTGGAATCACTGACTGTCAGTTTGGTGAACCTGAAGTTGAGGGTATGGGTGAAGTCGGAGGATTATTGGGACCTCTACTATGATGTTACTGAAAAAGTAAAAAAGCAGTTTGATGCTGCCAGGTAAGATCACCCTTCCTCTTCGGCAGGATTTTTTTACCCTTTTTTCGACCAGGTATCTCGCAAAGTTACCGTCCTGTTAAAGACGAGTTTATCAGGAGTAGTATCGGGATCCACATTGAAATAGCCCAGCCTCTGGAACTGATAATGGTCCATTGGTCTGGCCTGTTTCAGGGAAGGTTCAACATAACCTGTGATCACTCTCAGGGAATCGGGATTAAGAAATTCGATGGGGCTCTTATCCTTATGACCGGCAGGCTCCGGATCGCTGAACAGCCTGTCATAAAGCCTCACCTCGGCCTCAATGGCATGGTTTACAGAAACCCAGTGAAGTGTCCCCTTCACCTTCCGGCCAGCCTCGGCTCCACCACTGCGTGTGGCTTCATCGTATGTGCAATACAACTCTATAATATTCCCTTCAGCATCCTTTTTATAATCCTCACATTTGATGATGTAGGCAGATTTTAGTCTCACCTCCCTCCCGGGGCTCAGACGAAAGAATTTCCTGGGGGGATCTTCCATAAAATCCTCCCTTTCTATATAGATCTCTCTCGAAAAGGGAATGGTTCGGCTTCCCATGGACTCATCTTCCGGGTTGTTGATGGTCTCCATCTCCTCTGTTCTTTTTTCCGGGTAATTGGTAATGATCACTTTGAGGGGATTCAGCACGGCCATCACCCTGGGGGCGCGTTTATTGAGATCCTCCCTGACCGCATATTCCAGCAATCCCACATCATTGTTGGCCATAACCTTGGTATAACCTATGCTGTCGTTGAAGTTCCGAATAGACTCCGGGGTATAGCCCCTTCTGCGCAATCCGGTGAGGGTTGGCATCCTTGGATCGTCCCATCCATTCACATGTCCTTTTTGAACCAGCTCCAGCAACAGGCGTTTGCTCAGCACTGTATAACTCAGGTTCAACCTGTTGAATTCAGTTTGCCTGGGTCTGTAATCACCCTCCATCAGGTGTTCCACAAGCCAGTCATACAACGGTCGGTGCACCTCAAATTCAAGGGTGCAAAGAGAATGTGTCACTCCTTCAAAAAAGTCGGACTGCCCGTGTGCAAAATCATACATGGGGTAGACTTTCCAGGTATCTCCGGTACGGTGGTGCGGATGGTTCAGAATGCGGTAGATAACCGGATCGCGCATATGCATGTTTGGGGAGGACATATCGATCTTCACCCTCAAAACCATGGACCCTTCGGGAAACTCTCCGGAATTCATCCGATGAAACAGATCCTCGTTTTCATCTGTTGGACGATCTCTGTTGGGACTGGGTGTTCCCGGCTGGGTAGGTGTTCCTTTCTGGCTTGCGATCGTTTCAGATGACTGATCGTCCACATAAGCCAGTCCCTTTTTGATCAAATCAACCGCAAAATCATAGAGTTGTCCGAAATAGTCTGAGGCGTAATACTCCCGCTCTTCCCAATCGAAACCAAGCCACCTGATATCCTCTTTGATAGAATCCACATACTCCACATCCTCTTTGGTGGGATTGGTATCGTCAAACCTGAGGTTACATTTGCCACCGTATTTCTCAGCAATCCCAAAATCAAGACAAATGGCTTTTCCGTGTCCTATATGAAGATACCCATTGGGCTCCGGAGGGAACCTTGTATGTACCCTTCCACCATCTCTTCCCTGGCGCAGGTCCTTCTCAACGAGGGCTTCTATAAAATTCAGACTTTTCTTTTCACCGGTATCTTTTTTATTCTCTGTCATTGTCATTCGTTAAAAAAAATATCTCATTTGCCACAATCCTTTAAAGGCGTGACAAAATTAATAAATTTGTAGTGGTAAATAAATAATGAACAAACCTTCAGGCATATGGGCAAAATAGTTATTGAAGAGATGGAGTTTTATGCATTCCATGGTCATTACCAGGAAGAGCAGATTGTGGGGAACCGGTTCCTGTTGGACCTTGAGCTTGAAACAAACCTCACTGCACCAGCTGAGTCAGACCAACTGGACGATGCGGTGAACTATCAGCTGGCCTACCAGCTTATCAAAACAGAGATGCGCAGGAAGAAATCGAACCTGCTTGAGAATATTGGAAAACGAATCCTGGATGCGTTGTACGCTGAGATGACCGGTATTGACAAAGCCACCATAAGGATCAGAAAAATGCATCCACCCATGGGTGGTCCCATCAAGTCGGTGGGAGTTACAATGAGCAGATAGATGAGCCAGAAAAAATGTCCAAAATGTAGTTCTACATTCCAATGTGAAGGGGATAAGGACTGCTGGTGCGAGTCGGTAAACATCCACAAGGCCCGGATACTGGAGATTATTGAGCTATACACCGATTGTTTGTGTCCCGATTGCCTGACAGGTTATAAAGCCAGGGAATAGCCCTGCTTGATTCGAGCTCTCAGGATTTACGGAAAACGAAGATGTCCTGAAAATTATTCAGCACTGTTTTCGGCCGCCCCGACCAGAATCCATGGTGAACCTGCTCCAGCTTAAATCCTTTCGATTCGATCATCCGATCAACAAGGTATTTTTCATCGTAAGCCACATTGGCTTCCTTTACCTTTGCATGAAAAAGGTAATGATGATCAAGCCTGGTTTCAAACATCTCCTTTCCTGACTTTTTCATAAATTCCCGGGCCTGTTCGTTCATGATAAAAAAAGTGGCAAAACAAACGCCTCCTGGTTTCAGTACCCTGTGGATCTGCTCCAGGTAGTTATCCACATCGTCCAGCAACATGTGCGTAAACACGGAGGTCAGGAACACCATGTCGAATTCTTCATCGGAATAGGGAAATGCAAAGTCCTTCGCCTCACTGCTGGTTCGCAGGTTATAGAGATCATTCTTCAGATCAATGTGTGTGAACCGAAAATTGCTAAAGCGACTCTGGATCCTCTTCCTGCACCAGTGTATGGCTGATTTTACAATATCAAAACCTTCATAGGATCCTTTGTTATCCAGGTATCTCGTAAGCGGAACCGTTACCCTTCCTACTCCGCATCCTACATCCAGCACCCTGTGATGCGGTTTCAGTCCTCCCAGTTCAACCAGCTGGTCCCTGATGGATTCCCCTGTACTGACAAAACTCCCGCTTCCAATGAAGATCTTTCCCCTGGGGGGTATCATGGGACCCCTGGCCCCGGTAATAGTTTCGTACAGGTCGATGGGCATATATAAAATCCGCCGCGATATCCTGCGTACAACAGGAGGAAGGGCATAATATGTGCTTCTGAGGAAATTCATATAGACAAAAATAGCATTATGAAGCGTCTCTTTTACAATTCCAGGGTCACAAGTACAGGCAGGTGGTCCGAAAAGAATGCACGGTCTCTGGAATCGGTCAATGCACCATACCTGAGCACACTGATCCCATTGGAAACAAATACATAATCGATCCTCTCCTGCGGAGGATCGTCATAGGTAAATCCATGAAAGGTGGCCACTGAACCATAAGGAGGTTGTAAACTAATGTCATATGCATCATGTAGCATTTCTGAAAGCAGCCCGATGGGGGCCGAACCAGGATCCAGGTTAAAGTCACCACAGAGAACCACAGGGCCTTTCCCCCCGGCGATCTCTCTTATTTTCCGGAGGATCAACCCTGCCGATTCCTTCCTTGCCTCTTCTCCGACATGATCGAAATGGGTGTTAAAAACGAACAATGTTTTCCCGGACTCCCGGTCTTCCAGCTTTACCCATGTACAGATTCTACGGCATGCTGCATCCCATCCAAAGCTGCACTGCCCGGGTGTTTCAGATAGCCAGAAAGTGCCTCCGTCCTTCTTTTCAAACCTTCCATGATCAAAGAAGACAGCTGAAAATTCCCCTTCCCGTATCCCGTCATCCCTGCCCACACCCTCATAGGTGAAATCAGGAAAGGCCGCAGCAAGGTCATCCATCTGGCCGGGAAGGGCTTCCTGCACACAAAAGATAGCCGCCCGGTGAAACCTGAACAATGCGGCAACATCCTGTTTCCTGTTTGGCCATGCATGTTCCCCGTCGCCCGGGGTGTTCATCCTGATGTTATAAGTGATCAATTCGATGGGCTTCTGAGCGTTTACACCCAGGGCCCACATCATGAGGCAAATTGCTGTAATTCTGGTCATGTTATGTCACGTTTTTGTTACAATTGCTTTAATTTCTTTTCCAGTTTTTTTGCAGAGGGAGTAACAGAGAGTCCTCCAAGTGCAGTACACCGTAATTCAAAGGGAAGACTCCTTCCCACCCGATCCATGGTTTCGATCACTTCGTCCAGTGGTATGAGATGATCAAATCCTGCCATGGCCATGTTTGCGCAGACCAGGGCATTGGTTGCCGAACTGATGTTTTTCCCGAGACAGGGTGCTTCCACCCGGGCAGCAATGGGATCACATATCATCCCCAGGGAATTTTGCAGTGCCTGGGAAGCCGCAGAAAGGCATTGCTTCACTGTTCCTCCCAATAAAGCAACAATAGCTGCTGCTGCCATTCCGCTCGCCGATCCGCATTCAGCCTGGCAACCTCCAATTTCGGCAGAAAATGTTGATTCTGAAGCTATGAAAAGACCGACCACACTTCCCGCCAGCAATGACTTGATTATCTCTTCTTCCCCACGTCCCAGGGAATCGGCTACTCCCAGAACAGCCCCCGGAAATGTTCCGCACGCGCCCGCGGTAGGCGCAGCAACAATGGGGCCCATGGAGCTCTTAACCTCCATGATTGCAGACACATACATCACGATGTTATGGATGGATCCACCCCCTGTCAGCACTCCCTTCTCCAGACTTTTCTTATAGAGGACCGACTGGGGACCCAGGAGCCGGTCATCATATGTTGTTCCCGTCAATCCTTCTTTGATGGCTGCCCGCATGACTGCATACAGCCGGGCCATCATCTGTAAAACCTGATCGTCTGAAATACTAGCCCTGGCAGACTCATAATTTACCGCCAGCTCCCACATGGACCGCTGATGACTTTCATTGTAACCAAGCATCTGCTTACAGGTCTCGAACGGAACCCTCGTTTCTTTGCGGGAGAGTACCGGCAGTACCGGAGAGATCATCCGGATTGCATTGATGCCCGGATCGGATTTCATTCGGTCGATCCATTGATTCCCCGGGGGGATTGCTGATTTAACTTCCAGGAATGGATCATTCCCCCGGTGCAGAATCACCTGATCGGCCCATTGTTTTGAATCCTCTGATAATGCCTGAAGAATTTTAAGATCACCAGAATATATAAGTGTTTCATGGTAATCTCCCGAAATGGATATCCCAGATGAGTTGAGTTCTATCAGTTCCACCATGCCACCTCCTCTGGAAACAGCAGCAATGCGCAATTCATCCACCTTGTTCCTGAGATATACCAGGTACAGGTTGGGAAGGTTATACCCTGTATCCGTTACCTCAAATTCAACGGTAATCCCCGATTGATGTGAGGACCCGTCCAGTTTCAACAACCTCGGGTCATCTGGTTCGTATCCCAGCAAGCCACCTCTCATACCCATGTCCGAACCCTGACTCTGATGGGTGGTTGCCAGGGCATCCCGACTATCATACTGTACCCGTACCTGTCCGGGATCTCCTCCCATCAGGTCCCGGCACATTCTGCCTATCCTCAAAGCCGCAGCACTGTGAGAACTGGATGGACCTCTCATTACGGGACCAATCACATCATTGAAAATGCTTGGGTGAAGTTTCATTACATACCTGCTCCTTTATAGATTTTCCAACCAGAACCGGGACATGGTGCGACGCAGATGCAAACTGGTGTTCTCCCGTTCCCGGATCGAGTGGGTCCGCATCGGATAGGACATCATGTCAAACAACTTATCCTGTTTTATCAGCTCATCCACCAGCATTTCAAAACTCTGGTAGTGCACATTATCGTCCGCTGTGCCATGGATCAGCAACAGGTTTCCCTCAAGCTTTGAAGCATGATTGATGGGTGAACCCATACGGAACCCTTCCCTGTTATCACCCGGTAATCCCATATACCGCTCCTGGTAGGCAGTATCATACAGTTTCTGATGGGAGACAAAAGCAATGGCGATACCGGTCCTGTAGATCTCAGGATACCTGAACATGCAGTTTAATGTCATGGATCCTCCTCCACTCCAACCCCATATCCCTACCCGGTCCGGGTCCAGGAAAGAATAGGTTTCCAGTATTTTGATGGCAGCTGCCGCCTGGTCCTCGGCTGCCAGGATCCCGATCTGCCTGTAAATGATCTTTCTCCATTCCCTTCCCCTGGGTACAGCTGTACCCCGGTTATCCACACTGATCACAACATATCCATGCAGTGCCAGGTACTGATGCCAGAGGTCTCCCACCGACCAGCGATCCTGTACTGTTGAGCTGGCAGGTTCCCCGTATACATAAAAGATCACCGGGTATTGTTTCTCAGGATCAAGTTCAGCCGGTTTGATCATCCAGGCATCCAGTACCACATCCCCGATATCCACCTGGAAGAATTCCTTTGGATGAAGGCCTAGGGACTCATATTTTTCTTTAAGCAACCGGTTGTTTTCAATTATCCTTACCCGTTCATGGGTTTTGACCTTAATAAGTGAAATGTTTGGTGGAGTGGATGCATTCTCAAACGTGTGAAGGGCCCATTTTGCATCCCCGGACATTACATAGCTATGTTGTCCGGTCATCTCATCCGGAGAGATCCTTTCCGCCCTGCCCTTTCCATTAAGCCTGCTCCTGTATAGGTATCGCTGTGTAAAGTTTTCAGGAGAGGCTATGTAGTAAACATAACCTGAACGCGGATCGATGCAGTTTACTTCAACCACATCAAAATCCCCTTTTGTAACCAGGCTCACCTCCTTTCCATCCCGTGAAACCTTATAAAGGTGCCTCCACCCATCCCTTTCACTGATCCATGTGAAATAATCGTTCCCTTCCAGCCATTCCAGGTTATCATGAACATCCAAAAAGGCCTCATCCGTCTCTGTGAGGATGTTCTCGATTTCCATGGATTCAATATCACCGATCCATACCCGGTTGTTATTTTGCAACCTGTTGAGCTGCTGGATCATCACCTTGCTGGATTTTGGGATCACCCCGATCTTCACAGCCGAATTGGCGGTGCCAACCTTTGGATATGGGAAAGGAATGGGTATTGAATAGATCGAATCGAGGTTGTTGATCAGGTAAAATGTTCCTGTCCCTTCCAAATCAGAATGCCAGTATATGATATGACGGCCATCCTGACTCCACCGGAAACCGTCCCGGCAATCAAATTCCTCCTCATAGACCCAGTCAAAAGTTCCATTCACAAAGCGCTGATTCCCGTCGGATGTAAGCGGTTTGATTTCGCCACTCCTCAGCATTTCCACATAAAGGTTGTTTTCACTCACGTAAGCCACCTTCGATCCATCGGGCGAGAATTTTGCAAACATCAGGGTGGCTGCTTTCAGTGATTCCCCTAGCCGGACCAGTTCTCCTCCGGTAGGATCAAACACCCAGTAATCCCCCCTTGTATGGTACCTCCAGACACGCCGGGTATTGGTGAAAAGAAGCATCTTGCTGTTATCATCAGACCAGAGGTAATCCCTCACCTGCAATGGTGTTGTCGCACCCCCGGGCACAAGCTGGTCCGCTCCAAGGATAACTTTCCTTTCTCCCGATTTTACATGATACCTGATAATCTCATTGCAACCCCTGCTGGTATCTCTCTCCAGGGTGGTATAATGCTGGTTATCAACCATCCACCGCACCGATCGATAATACCTGGTGGGGTAGTTATTGAATTTGTATATATCTTCCAGGGTTAACCTGCTGCTGTTGTCCGGGTCCGCGCCCAAGCCCTGGCCCTGAAGAGCCAGGGCCATTGCAAAAAAGATAGATAATTGAAAAAAGAAGAAATAGTTTCGTTTCATGGCGGATAAGTTGATCTACGCCTCAATATAATCCAATTTTGTTTCATAATTAAATAATAGTATTACATTTGTACTATACATTTTGTTTAATACTATTTGTGTAATATGACAACCAACGAAACATTGCATGAAGATTTGCTCAGTGCATGGGAAGAAACCTATAAAAAGGGTCAGTTGACCCTGTGGATCTTTCTGTCGCTGAAGGAGGGTCCCAAATATGTAACCCAATTACAGGAATCGATCAACCGCTTCTCAAAGGGCACCATCCGGGCCGAGGAACAGAGTCTATACCGGACACTGCGGAAATTCTATCACCTGAAGATGGTCGACTTCAGTTCACGGAAAGGACACAAAGGACCCGACCGTAAATACTACCACCTGACCGCGCTTGGTCAATCCTTGCTACAATCCTTCGTGGAAAGAAACATCCTTCTGTTCTTCGAAAAACCTCTTAAAGAATTGCTCTTATCCTGACTCCCTTACATTAAAATGAAAACGAAATAACAAACATCATGAAAATAATAACACGTAACCTTTTGCTATTTGCAATATTGCTATTTGCTTATACCCTCTTGTTTCGCTTTGGACTGAGAATCCTGCTTACTGCAGAAAAGTGGATCTGGGTCATGGTCATTTCCTTGATCTATGGCGCCATCATCTTTGTAACAGCATGGATGACCGGCCGCAGGGATGGGAAAGAAAATTTTCTGTTTGATGCAGGCTTCCGGTGGAACCTCACAACATTCATTGTATGAGGCCTGGCCTCCGAAGGCTGGTTCCTGCTGCAACTTCAATCAACCCAGGAATCCATCCGCGTGGTCCACATTACCCTGCTGATCTGGAGTGGTTTCCTGGTACTCCATTTCATCCTGTTCCTGATACTCAGAAGGCGAACCATCAGGGGGGTGCACAAAACGGATATTTTTGAATAGTGAAAACCCGTCCATCAGAAATGAACGGGCATTAAAACAGTCTTTTGCTGTTGTGTCAGAAACCTGCTTAGAACCAGACCCCCAATGAAATAATCCACTGGCTTGGACGGGCATCCAGGGCAAAGTCACTTCCACCAACGGTAAAGGTGTCACCAAATGCACTCAGGGAACCCTCGTACCTGGCATCCAGTGACAGCTTCGACAGCCCCACACCTATACCTGCCTGGAATCCCCAGGTCATGCCGCTGGTAAATACTTCATAATCGGGGATCAGGTCAATTATCTCATTCGTCCCGCTTATTACGTATGATCCCACCGGTCCTGCATTCAACCGGATTGGTCCCAGCTTAACCCCGACCAGGAGCGGTAGATCTATCCGGTTGAATTTCACATTCAGCACCTCTGTAGCCCCACCTGATTTAATCTGTTCAATAGTACCACCGCCGGCGTTGAAGTAAAGCTCCGGTTGAACATATAACATGGCAATCTTAATGCGGGTCTGGATCCCCACGTGATAACCCGTGACACCGTCTCCGGTAATCAGGTCATAAACACCGGATCCATCATCGATGCCGGTGAGATCTTCAATCTTTATTGAAGAAAAACCAATACCAGCCTTAATTCCATATTTAAATAGCTGGGCATCAGCCACCTGTAAAAGAAAGAATGATGCTACCAGTACTAAAATCAGCTTTTTCATAATATCTCGGTTTAGGTTGAATTTCTTTACTAATGCTATTTAACGGCAAAATAGCATTTATGGTTGCACAATTCCCGCAAAAATTTGCTTTTTATCAACTATTCACCAGGCTTTTCAAACAGGGCCCGACCACAATGGATGCCAGATTGCGCTCCTGCCATCCAGGATGGGGAGCCGGGATATTCATGAAGATTTGTTTCAAAAAAGTCCGGCAAACCTTGCAATGTGGGTTCTTGCATTCTCAAAGATCTGAATCCTTAAGTGATCCATGGAGATCCCCTTCAATTCGGCTGTCAGGTGATATATTTCCCGGATATCCAGTTCCCCTTCATCGGTCTCAAGAAAAAGCTTCTCCATCGGAACCGATCTCAAGGCTTCAATGATCTCTGGATGATCACCTGCAATGGCCTCTCCAAATGATAAGTGTAACCCCGCTTTTACAAGCTCTTCAGCCATCTGCACATCGCCATTGTAACCATGTATAATCATGGGTACCATGGGTTTATGTGTCTTCATGAATTCCACCATCTCATTGAAAGCCCTCACCACATGAAGTATGACTGGTAATTTGGCATCTTCAGCGATTTCAACCTGCGATTTAAAAATTCGCATCTGCTGATCCAGGGGTGCTTCAATGGACTTGTCCAGTCCGATCTCGCCAATGGCAAATACATTGGGATGCCCGGTGGCCAGTCGCACATTCTTCAGGGTTTCCTCCTCATCTGCCTTACCCACATTATAGGGATGGAATCCCACAGAATAGTAGCCCGATTCAATATCATCCGGTGGAAAATCTTTTGCCATCAGGTTCATCATTACCCATTCCTGGATGTTATTGGCCTGCCTGTGCCCGTGTATGTTGATGTAGATCTTATTTACCTCTTGCATTGTTTTCCGTCTTTTTAGGTGGTAATTATTTCTTCTGGTTAGTTATTCGCTCTATTCCATTGTTCATCCTGCTGATCACCTCATCCTTTCCCAGGAAGGCGGCCAGGTCAAACAATCCCGGCCCTATGGCTGCCCCCACCAGCAACAATCTCCATGCATTCATGATGGCACCCATACCCCACTGGTTATCTGTGATCAGCCCCTTCACAACTGTTTCAACAGATTCAGCTGTAAATGGTTCACACTGTGCAAGCGCTTCCGCCATCTCATTCAATTTGTCCGGGGTGTCCTCTTTCCACCACTTTTTAACCACCGCCGGATCATAGGATGAAGGAGCGGTGAAAAAGAACCAAGACTGCTCCCAAAGTTCATGGATGAAACTGATGCGTGGCTTAATGATGGTAACCATGGTTTGTAGCTGCTCCTTGTCACAAGTGATGCCCTTTGCCTCCAGAACAGAACTAAATGCCGGGATAAGTTCACGGTCAGGCACCCTCTGGAGGTGCTGATGGTTAAACCACCTGGCCTTTTCAGGATCATATCTTGCTCCTGATCTACCCACCTTATCCAGCTGAAATTCCGAAACCAATTCCTCCAGAGAGAATAACTCCTGTTCTGTTCCTGGATTCCAGCCAAGCAATGCGAGCAGGTTAATGCAGGCCTCGGGAAGGTATCCCTCCTCCCTGTAGCCAGGGGAAACATCACCTGAAACGGGATCTTTCCACTCCAGGGGAAATACGGGGAAACCACCCTTATCTCCATCCCTCTTGCTCAGTTTTCCCTTGCCAGTGGGCTTCAGTATCAAAGGCAGATGGGCAAACTGCGGCATCAGGTGCTCCCATTCAAAGGCCCGGTAAAGAGACACATGAAGGGGCAGGGATGGCAGCCATTCTTCCCCACGAATCACATGAGAGATAGCCATCAGGTTATCGTCCACCACATTGGCCAGGTGGTATGTGGGCATTCCGTCAGACTTAAAAAGGATCTTATCGTCCAGGGTGGAACTGTTTACAACCAATTCTCCCCGAACCATGTCCTGCATTTTGATCTCCCTGTCAGGCTCAAACCTGAACCGGATGACATAGGGGGTTCCTGAGGCTATCATATCTTCTACGGCCTGAGGGTCCATGGTAATTGAATTCTTCAAAGAATTTCTTACCTGTGCATCATATACGAAAGTTTCTCCCTTTGTCTCATGCTCCTTCCGCAGGCTTTCCAATTCCCCGGGCGTATCAAAGGCATAATACGCATGCCCCTTATTAATGAGCTCCATGGCATAATCGCTGTAAAACTCCCTTCGTTCCGACTGCCTGTAGGGTCCAAAATCTCCTCCATGCCGGGGTCCTTCATCCGGGATCAATCCGCACCACTCCAACGATTCAATAATGTAGTCCTCGGCACCGGGAACATACCTGGCCTGATCTGTATCCTCAATGCGCAAAATAAATACTCCACCCTGTTTCCTGGCAAAAAGGTAATTGAAAAGAGCGGTTCTTAAGCCACCAATGTGAAGAGGTCCTGTTGGACTGGGTGCAAATCTGACCCTTATATTTTGATTCATGTGTTCATAATTTTTAAGGTGTTTTATGCCTGTCCTCTGATTGGACAAATATAGAAAAATGGTTTTGTCGGGGGTGTCATTTCAAGGAATGCTTTTCAAGGAATTCAGGGTACAGATCATCCCTGACCCATGTGAAGGAGGGTTCCATATCCAGTAGCTTCCTGTAGACTGTTCCCGCCTGAATGATGCGGCCGGATTTCTCACAGGCAAGCCCGAGGCCGGCAAGGCAGTTCAGGTACAACCAGTTCTGGCAGGTACGCTCTGGTGAAGCCTCAAAAAGCCTGACTGCTTTTTCATACAGCAAAACAGCTTGTTCAACAGATCCTCCAAGCAGGCGTGGGGTGTAAAACTCCATATTGGCCTTCTCCATCCATGCCTGAGGTTCCTCCGGTCCAAGAACAATAGCCATGTCATTGGCGATTTTTGATTTCCTGACATATACAAGGGCCTTGATTGGCTCAAGGCGAACCCTGAATCCATATAAAGCCCCCATCAGACTGAATACTTTCGGATTAAATGGATCCATATCTGCCAGGAGACCAATGTTTTTTTCTGCTTTCCCAAGCACTTCCCCGGCCTCCTTCTTCCGGTCCATGGAAATACTGAAAGCAATATAACCATACTGGGCTTCAGCCAGGTCATACAACAAACTGGAATCCCTGCCATCAATGTAACACCTTTCTATCTGCTCCATGGCTTCCTTCCAGAGGTCCATCCGGTTGTCCAGATAAGCCTGGTATATATCAGTTTGAGGGTCATTTGCCCCGAGTTGTCCTGATATCATTATAAGCCATGTAACCACCAGGACTTTTGAATGTATGTATGTGAACCGGACTGGCATAATGACTTATCCGATATGCTGGTCCACGATCCTGGCCGATGCCAGGCAGAGTGGAATTCCTCCGCCGGGATGCACACTTCCGCCTACAAAGAAAAGTCCTTTATATTTTCTTAGAAAGTTTGGATGCCGGCTGAATGCCGCAACCCGGCTGTTGGAACTATTGCCATAGAGAGCTCCACGGTGAGAATATGTATCCGATTCAATGGTTCGCGGATCGGTGATAACCTCATGAAGGATTAAAGGCTCGATCTTTGTTCCAAGAATCCTGTCTATCTTCCGTAAAATATTTACCCGGGCCTTTTCAATTAATCTGTCCCAATCCTGTCCCAGGTTTTCCGGTACATTGATCATCACATACCAGTTTTCCTTACCTTCCGGCGCATCACTACCAACAATTTTTTTACTGATAAACAGGTAAACAGTGGGATCATCATAAATCTCTCTTTTATGACTCAGAACCCTGAATTCTTCTTTGTAATTGGCCGAAAAGAGGACGTTGTGAAGATCCAGTTGTGGAAATTCCCTGTCAATGGCCCAGTAAAAAATCAGGGCAGATGTACTTCTCTCTTTTTTAAACTGTTTTACCGGGAACGGAATATCTTCAAGTAAATCCCTGTAAAGGTAAAATATATCGATGTCGCTGACCACAATATCTGAAGGGTATATCCCTCCCTCAACAACCACCCCTTTTGCTTCCCTTTTATCCATCACAACCTTTTCAACAGGCTGATTGAAATGAAAGATCACTCCCAGCTTATCTCCCAGTTCTTTCAGACCATTTACCAGTGAATACATCCCTTTTTCCGGAAAGTAAGCACCAAGGTTGTGTTCCAGGTGGGATATAAGATTCAGTGTCCCCGGAGCCCGGTAGGGATCGGATCCATTGTAGGTGGCATACCTGTCAAAAAGTTGTACCAGTTGCTTTGAATCAAACCGCTTTGAATTTGCATCGTGCATGGTAACCATGGAGTCCAGTTTCCAGGCCTGTAAAAATGCTTTCATAAACTTCTGTGAAAGGAAGGTTCCCCAGCGATAAAAGGTATTGAATATGAAAAGCTCACTTGTCAGATCGTATATCTTTTTACTTCGTTCCAGGTGCTTTTGAATCCGGCCGGCCGGTTCCCCGAACACCTGCTCCACTTCCTCCATGAATAGTTCAGGATCACCAAATGCATTCAGGATTTTACCATCTTCATAAAAATAACGGGTTATTACATTCATCTTCCGGGTTCGAATGGAAGTTTTCATCTCTTCACCTGCAAGAATGTAAAGTTCATCAACCAGATCAGGAAGTGTAAAAAGTGAAGGTCCGGTATCCCACCTGTAGCCTTCCCATCTCATACTTTTGAATTTTCCGCCAGCTTTGTTTGTTTTTTCAAAAACCGTAACATGATGTCCCTTGCTGGCCAGACGAACTGCAGTGGCCAGTCCTGCAATTCCGGCTCCAACTATATTAACCGACTGCTTCATGTGCACTTCCTTTGCTTCGTTTAATAACCGCAAAGAAATTTACACATAAAAAGAATGTAAAAAAATATCTCTTCATGATATCCGATGGTTGTTATGTTCTTTATCATTTGTTAGAGTAGCAGAAACTCTTAATTTCGCATGCAGACATTTAATCTACATTTTATGGACAATATCATGGTGATAGGTGCTGCCGGTCAGATTGGATCGGAACTGGTGGTTGAACTAAAAAAAATCTATGGCAATGATCATGTTTTCGCAACTGATATTAAACAGGCCCCCCCCGATATTTTAGAGGAAGGTCCGTTCCAGATCCTGGATGTAATGGACGACAAACAGTTGATCCATTTTATCATACGGAACAAGATCAACCAGATATATCACCTTGCAGCAGTCCTTTCGGGCAACGCCGAAAAACTCCCCATCCCGGCATGGAAGATCAATATGGACAGCCTCATGAATATCCTTGAGGTAGCCAAAATGGTGGATGAAGTTAAAAAGGTCTTCTGGCCCAGCTCCATTGCGGTATTTGGTCCCACCACACCACGGACCGTTACGCCCCAGCTTGCTGTCATGGAACCCATCACCGTGTATGGAATAAGCAAGCTGGCAGGAGAACGATGGTGTGATTATTATTATAACAAATACGGAGTGGATGTCAGAAGTCTTCGGTATCCCGGACTCATCAGTTATAAAACCGAAGCCGGCGGGGGGACCACAGACTACGCAGTAGAGATCTTTTATGAAGCCATAAGGCATGGCAACTACGAGTGTTTTCTGGGTAAAGAGACAGCCCTGCCCATGCTTTTTATGCCGGATGCCATCAATGCCACAATCAAGTTAATGGAAGCTGAACATTCACGACTCACCATACACAGCAGTTACAACCTGGGAGGAATGAGCATAACTCCGGATCAGCTGCACCAGGAAATCCTCCGGTATATTCCAGGCTTCACCATCCGGTACAATCCTGATTTCAGACAGGCCATCGCCGATTCGTGGCCCCAGAGTGTGGATGATACAATCGCAAAGGTGGACTGGGGATTTGAGCAGACCTATGACCTGGATAAAATGGCAAAGATCATGTTGACAGAGATACAAAACAAATTAAAACCATAAAACATGTACGGAAAAATTAAAGAGCACCTTCAGGCTGAACTCAGGGGCATCCGTGAAGCCGGACTATTCAAAGCAGAACGGATCATCACCTCTTCCCAGGCGGCAGAAATCGAGCTGGATGGCGGACAAAAGGTTTTGAACTTCTGTGCCAACAATTACCTGGGCTTATCCAATCATCCCGAACTGATCCGGGCCGCAAAAGAAGCCCTTGATTCACACGGATTTGGCATGTCTTCTGTAAGGTTTATTTGCGGAACCCAGGACCTGCATAACATCCTGGAACAGAAGATCGCTGCATACTTTGGAACAGAAGATACCATCCTCTATGCAGCCTGCTTCGATGCCAACGGTGGTGTTTTTGAACCGCTCCTTACTGCAGAAGATGCCATCATCTCTGATTCATTGAATCACGCATCCATTATCGATGGAGTAAGGCTTTGCAAGGCACAGCGTTACCGGTATAAAAACGCCGATATGGAAGATTTGGAACAGCAGTTGATCCAGGCCCGTGATTTGCGTTTCCGGATCATCGTCACAGACGGAGTTTTTTCTATGGATGGGAATGTTCCGCCGGTTGACAAAATTTGTGAACTGGCTAAAAAATATGATGCCATGGTTATGGTGGATGAATGCCATTCGGCCGGGGTGGTGGGTGAAACAGGCCGGGGTGTAACCGAACTATTCAACATCAGGGGCCTGGTTGACATTATCACCGGGACCCTGGGAAAAGCCTTCGGAGGAGCTATCGGCGGATTTACCACCGGTAAAAAAGAGATCATTGAAATGCTTCGTCAGCGATCAAGGCCCTACCTCTTCTCCAACTCCCTTCCTCCTTCGGTTGTGGGAGCCGGAATCAGGATGTTCGATATGATGGATGAAACCACCGAGCTACAGGAAAAGCTGCATACCAACACCAACTATTTCATGGAAAAAATGGTGGCTGCAGGATTCGATATCAAACCCACCCAGTCAGCCATCTGTGCGGTGATGTTGTATGATGCAAAGCTATCCCAGGAATTCGCAGCGAGGCTACTGGATGAAGGGATCTATGTGATTGGTTTTTACTTTCCGGTGGTACTAAAGGAACAGGCAAGGATCAGGGTCCAGCTCTCAGCTGCCCATCAGCAGGATCACCTCGACCATGCCATCAACAGTTTTATCAAAGTGGGAAAGGAACTGGGGGTCATTGACTGATCTCAGGTCATTAATAACTAAATAAGTCTCCTTCTGTTGAGACCGGCATCGAACAGCACCAGGATAAATACGGCGACCAGTACTGAAAGCAAACCGGTGGAAAGATTGATGTCTGATAGAAAATCCAGGGTAAAACTTAATTCCGGCAATTGAAGCCTGGTTTCGGTAAACCTGCTGCCGGGCTCTGAAAATAGTATTGAAAGCAAAACTGTTCCCAGTACCAACAGGATGATGATGATCCTGCCTGACCTTCCGATAATGGCCTTGTAGGGCTTTTTTTCGGTTTCAGTACCAATCTTGTCCATTACATGATCGGTAAACCGGTCGGGAGCAGTGATAACTCCGGATTCCCTGATAAGCCTGGATATTTGCCCTTCCCGTTCCATGTTACATGATTGAATTTAGTTCAGACTTTAATGACTGACTCAGGACACTGTACATCTTTTTTCTTGACCTGTGAAGCTTGATCCTGATGTTATTGCTGGTGAGGCCGGTAACCCCGGCAATCTCCTCCAGTGATAATTCATCATAGTAAAAGAGTGTAACGACCACCGCATCCGTTTCCGGAAGTGCCTCAATGGCCATTTGCAAATACCTGCTTCTTTCTTCACCCGACAACCGGTCGAGGCCATTTATATCGCTCTCATTAACCCCATCATCGGGTAGCTGATCCACCAGATCAATGACCTTTGTTTTCTTTCGGATCACACTGATGCAGTGGTTATATGCTATCCTGTAAAGCCATGTAGAGAACTTCGATTTTTCCTGGAAGCCCCGGATAGCGCGGTACACCTTCACAAACACTTCCTGGGACGCTTCCTCTGCATCCACTTCACTGGTAAGCATCCTGAGACAAATGGTATACACCATATCTTTGTAAGCATTCACCACCCAGGTATATGCCTCTTTATCTCCCTGCTTTACACGGTTGATGTGGTATGTCTCCTTGTGGACTTCCATGCAATCTATAAGACGCCCGGTTCGGCAAAACGTTACAACACTTCACTATTTTTCACGTCTTACTAATTTCAAACGATCCTCTTGCAGGTAAAATTATAACATAAATCTGTAACATAGGTACTCACTGAAGCGTCAAAGATGCAACAAACAACATTCAACCAAAACCAAATAATTATGTTAACAGAGATTTTAGTACCCATTTCAATCTTTGCAGCCATCTTCGGGATAATATTTGTGGTCGTCACAGCCAGGAATCGTGAACGGATGGCCATGATCGAAAAAGGAGTCAATCCACAGGACTTTATGAATAAATCGAAACCCAGTGTTTATAGCCTTTTAAAATGGGCCTTGCTTCTGGTAGGTCTTGGATTCGGACTGTTTATTGGCAGTTTGCTTGAAACCTATACCGAAATCCCGGAAGAACCGGCCTATTTTGCAGCTACCCTGTTCTTTGGAGGATTGGGACTGCTCGCGGCTTTTATGATCTCCAAAAAAACCTCCGATAAAGAATAAGGGCACCTGACGGAACGGAACGAAGTGAGTTTCGTAGTACCGTTTTATAATCCCTTCAAGTAATACCCAGAAGGGATTAACAACGTTCACGGATTATCCGCATTTGGAGGATCCGCAATCGGTACAAATAAGGCAGCCCTCCTGGTAAATCAGGTTGTTTGAACCACATTCTTCGCATTTCTGATACGACTTGGCTTTTGTTCCGTTGGGTACATATTTCTTCAGTGACCGGACCACACCCGCACTCCAGGTATTGATCGACTCATTGTCCAGCCTCAATGAACTGATCAGGTTAATGGCATCTACCACAGGCATACCATGCCTCATCACACCTGATATCAACTTGGCATAATTCCAGAACTCACTGTTGAACTGGTGGGAGAGGCCTCCCATGGTTACCTTGTAACCGTATTTATCCACATATTGGAAGTCATACCGTTTGGTACCATCCTCATTTTTTATTTTGAGGATCTTGCCCTTCTTTACTTTGGATGGGATCGGAAAAGTATCCTCCTCTTTCCTTCCGGTAAATATCTCATATGGTTTACCGTCGAGCAGACCGACAAACGCGATCCAGTCTTCATCATTGTTCTTGAACCTGAGGATCTCAGCATCCAGCTCCCTGGGTCGTTTGATGGGGAATTGTGATTCTTCTTTTTTCTTTTTATCAGCTGCCACCAGTACACCCGTCCTGGATCCGTCCCGGTAAACCGTCACCCCTTTACACCCGTTTTTCCATGCGTTGACATAGAGTTCACTTACCAGTTCCTCCTTCACATCCGAGGGGAGATTGATTGTTACACTGATGGAGTGATCCACCCATTTCTGGATGGCTCCCTGCATTTTAACCTTCTGCATCCAGTCCACATCATTGGAAGTGGCTTTATAATAAGGCGAACGCTTTACCAGTTCCGCCACATCCTCACCGCTGAAGTCTTTTACTTCTTCAGGATCCATACCATTTATCTCCAACCAGGTCAGGAAGTTGTGGTGAAATACATTGTACTCCTCCCAGCTGTCACCCACCTCATCAACAAAAGTTATATTGGCTTTTTTATCGTTGGGATTCACTTTCCTGCGGCGCTTGTAAACTGGCATGAATACCGGCTCAATACCGGAAGAGGTCTGGGTCATCAGGCTGGTTGTACCTGTGGGTGCAATGGTAAGCAAAGAAATATTTCTTCGTCCGTGCTGTTTCATCTCATCGATCAACTGTGGATCTTCTTTACCCAGCCGCATCAAAAACGGATTATCCTTTTCTTTGTTAAAATCAAAAACTTCAAACGGCCCACGTTCCTTCGCCATGTTCACTGACGACCGGTAGGCTTCCAGGGCAATAGTTTTATGTACCTCAACGGAAAAATCAATGGCATTTTCACTTCCATAGCGAAGTCCCAGGCCTGCAAGCATATCTCCTTCAGCGGTAATACCCACACCGGTCCTTCTTCCTTCCAGGGCCTTGCGCTTAATATTCTCCCACAGCCTCATCTCCACCCCTTTGATCTCTTCATCCTCCGGGTCTCCATAGATCTTGTCCAGGATGGCATCCACCTTTTCAAGTTCAAGGTCGATAATGTCATCCATGATCCTTTGCGCCAGCCCCACATGCGTACGGAACTTTTCCCAATTGAACCTGGCTTTCTCTGTGAATGGATTTTCCACATAACTATACAGGTTGACAGCCAGCAACCGGCAGCTGTCATATGGACAGAGTGGAATCTCACCACATGGATTGGTTGAAACAGTTTTGAATCCACTGTCGCTGTAACTATCCGCCACCGATTCGCTGATAACGGTATCCCAGAAGAGAATGCCCGGTTCGGCCGATTTCCAGGCGTTGTATACAATTTTTTTCCACAACTCACGGGCATCAATCTCCCTGGTATAGGAAGGATTGTCGGAATCAACGGGGTATTGTTGGGTAAAGGATTTTCCTTCAACCACAGCCTTCATAAATTTATCGCTGATCTTCACCGAAACATTGGCTCCTGTAACCTTTCCTGCTACCAGTTTTGCATCTATAAAATTTTCTGCATCAGGATGCTTGATGGAAATACTCAGCATAAGCGCACCTCTTCTGCCATCCTGCGCAACTTCCCTGGTGGAATTTGAATAGCGCTCCATAAAAGGCACCACACCGGTTGAGGTCAATGCACTGTTCAGGACCGGGCTTCCGGTAGGCCTTATATGTGACAGGTCATGCCCGACACCTCCGCGGCGTTTCATTAACTGTACCTGTTCCTGGTCAATCTTCATAATCCCCCCATACGAGTCTGCTGCACCCCCGTGCCCGATAACAAAGCAGTTTGAAAGACTGGCAATTTGAAAATTATTGCCAATTCCGGTCATGGGAGATCCCTGTGGAACGATGTATTTGAATCTACGCAACAAATCAAAAAGCTCGTCAAATGAGAGTGGATTGGGGTATTTTTTCTCTATGCGACCGATTTCGGATGCCAGGCGCCTGTGCATATCATCCGGTGTACGCTCATAGATCTTACCAAAGGAATCTTTCAATGCATACTTATTCACCCATACCCTTGCAGCGAGTTCATCTCCTCCGAAGTAATCCACCGAGGCTTTAAAGGCTTCATCAAAACTGTACGTATGTCTGAGCTTCTTCTCTTCTCCTGTCTGCCCCACTGCTACACCGGTAAGCTCCTTTTCAACAAACGTCAGGTTTTTCTGAGGTACTGCCTTTTCTGCCATTCTTAATCAATTTAAAAAATTAAACCTATAACGTACTGTTAATCTGTGTCTTATGTTAATTCACCTCGAAAAATGAGGGAATAAGGCCCCATCTTCATATGGCAAAATCAAATGATTTTCCTTAACAGGTGATGAAAAAACAGGGTCCTCCGTGATACAGATTTCGGGTTATGAAATTAAGAAGAAATCAGTAGCGGAAAGAGTGAATCGGACCCGTTTTTATTAACAAGAAATCAACTCTCTGGCTAACTCAATTAAAGTCAGACACATGAGGAAAACCATGACATTCTCCCCTGTAACAAACTGTTATTGTATTGATTGAGAGTCTTTTATAAATAATGCGGATTCCCCTGTTTTCTCTCCATCCCAGTGTTCATGCGGGACTCCTTCCCATTGAAACCTTCTTTCATACAGTCGGAAGAATATTTAGCCGAAATGCCTGCAATATTTTGCAAGGCAAAAGATTTAAGTATGAGCTAAATATTCTGGAGATAGAAAAAAAAAGACTGCCCTTTTGAGACAGTCTTTTTTTGATTGATAAAAATATGCGGCGTTAGAAAAGATAACGGATACCGATCTGTGCCTGCCAGCGTGAACTGTTCACACCAATGTCATCAATATCCCAGACATCTCCCTCAGGAGCATCAAAGGTAAAGGTGGGTGTGGGATCTCCCTCAGCATTATAATTAAACCCGTCAAATTCAATGAGCTTAAGCGCCCTGTTGCCCACATAATACATGCGGCCCCACTTGTTGTTGATCATGTTGCCCAGGTTGAACAGATCGAAGGTCAGCTGCAAGGTGTGCTTGATATCGCCTCCGGACACGTATATATCCTGTGCAAACTTAAAGTCAATGATGTTGGCAAAAGGCATGCGGGCTCCATTGCGTTCAGCATATTGCCCCCTGCGAGTGCTCAGGTAATCATCACTTTCAATGAAGTTATCCAGTGCGGTCCACTGCTCACCGGCAGTAGCCGCATCAGAAAATACAATCTCGCTCTGTGAAGCAGGCACATAAAGCAGGTTACCGGGGTTTTCACCTTCACCATTCAGGTCTCCGAAGTCGTTGTATACATACGAGAATGCATCACCCGACTGGCCATTGTAGAAAAGGGTGAAAGAGGAGGTCATGTGACCAATCCAGTCTACTCTGTAGTTCACATAGCCAAGCACCCTGTGACCCAGGTCAAAGTCTGATATACTCAGATCCAGGTAGTTCAATCCATTTACCTGCTCCATGTACCTCCACTGTGAGCTGTTCTGACTGGAAGTTGCGTCATTGAGTGCCATGGCACGGCCGAATGTATAGGCCAGGCTGGCTGTGAGACCATTGCTGAAGGGCTTCTGCAACTGTACAGTAAAGTTATAGGTGTACCCTTCATCGGTATTGGTACCCAGCATCACCCTGGTATAGTCGTTGGTGATGTTGTCATCGGAGAAATAGTTCCGGTTGTCGGCACCATCCAGTTTGTTGGCCGGATTGGGATCTACATTCACATTGAAATAGTTCACATTGTGCAGCGTCTTGGTATAGAGCACCTCCACAGTTCCGATCACTCCCCCGGGCAATTTCTGGTCCACGGCAAGGTTGGCCCTGAACATCTGGGGGAATTTGAAGTTTTCTGCGAAGAGGTCCACCTGTCCGCCATAGGGTGCCTCAGGATAACCAAAATCAGGATTCTTGTACTGGTTGTCCCATTCAGGTCTGAATTCGATGAGGGTTCCCCATGAACTCCTGTGATAAACGCCACCAATGGTCACCCCGCTGTTGGTATACGAACCACCGGGCCATACCAGCGGCAGGCGTGAGGTGAAGACACCCACACCACCACGCAGCTGCGTAGACTTGTCGCCCGATACATCCCAGTTGAATCCTACCCTTGGTGAGAACATCAGTGAGGATTTCGGCATCTGTCCCGATCGGGCACCCTGCAGGTCCCAACCAGCCTCTTCCAGCTCAGCAATGGTGGTATTGTTGAAATGATCATCCACCGGGTTGTCCGTCAGGAACATGGGCATATCCATGCGAATTCCGACAGTGATCTTCAGATCCTGTGATGCCTGGAACTCATCCTGTATATAAAGACCCCATTGAAGCATGTCAAAGTCAGCGGCAGCGGCCGATCCGTCGCCTGTGATATCATCCACCAGTGAATAGCCTCTTTCATACTGGTATGCAGGTACAGTCTCAAGGTTCATAAAATCATCCACGGTAGAATACCTGTACTCACCGAAATTCTTCCTCATAAAGAGGTTATAAGTGGATGAGAGCTCAATGTTGGTACCCACCGTGATCGTGTGCTTACCCTTATAGATGCTGTAGTTATCGGTAATGGTCAGCACATTCTGGTCAAGGGCATTTGCAGTTGAATAGGGCTCGGAACCAAAATAGAGTGTTCCGCTGCCGTCATAAACCCTGACAGCAGGAAAATTTTCCCCGTATGGATCACGGTCGTCACGGACCGCAGTATACCCGATCACCAGGCTGTTGGAGCTTGAGGTCAGGTTGGATTTCAATTCAAGGGCAGTTGAATTGGTAACACTGGGGAAATACTGTGCATTGTTCAGGAAATTCAGCGACCTGGAACTGGAACTGTTGGTTTTGATGGCCTCAAGGCTGGTATAACTGTGTCTGAACATCAGCTTGTGCTTTCGGTTGATGTTCCAGTCAATTTTGGCAATCAGCTTATTGGAATTGAGCTCGTCGTTCTTGCTCAGGTAGCTCCCTGCATCATATCCAAAGTCATTCTGCAGTTTGGCTGCGACTGCATCGATGGTTGCCTGGTCGCTATCGCCAGAATAATCGGCAAAATCAAAGGGTTTGGGAGTCTGTTCCCGCTGCAATTCAGCATTGACAAAAAAGAATAATTTGTTCTTAATAATGGGTCCGCCCACCCTGAATCCGTAAGTGTTGGAACTGAATTCGGGCAGTTTGGTCCTGTCTACCTCTTCATTGTCGGTGGGTGTCTTCCCGGCCAGTCCTTCGTTCCTGAAGAAATAATAGGCCGAACCGGTCACCGTGTTGGAACCACTGCGGGTTACAGCATTGATGCTGGCACCTGCAAAACCCGACTGGCGAACATCATAGGGAGCCAGGGTGATCTGGAACTGCTCGATGGCGTCCATGGAAATGGGCGTGCCATAAGTCTGGCCACCGTTGGTGCCGGAAGGTGAAAGTCCGAATACATCGTTGTTCACTGCGCCATCGAAAGAGATGGCGTTGTAGCGGTTATTGATACCGGCGATGGAGATGGCTCCGTTCCCGTCTACAATCGCCTGCGGGGTCATCCTGGTAAAGTCAGCCAGGTTCCTGTTCACCGATGGAAGAACGCTGATCTGATCGGCTCCCACAACGGTTTCAGCCCCGGTCCGGTTCCCGTCAAATACATCATACTCCTTGACCCGTCGGCCCACAATTTCCACTTCGGCAATGGCCACCTGGGCCATTCCAAGCTCCACATTGATCTGGAATGTTTGTCCGAGGGTAAGGTTAATATTGCCAAGTTCAAAATTTTCATATCCCACATAGGAGACTGTAACTTTATACGGGCCACCAATACCCATGTTCGGAATGCGGAAATATCCTTTTTCTCCCGAAATGGCTCCGTACTGCGAACCTGTGGGTCCATGCACTGCAACCACTGTTGCACCTGCAAGCGGACTCGAATTTTCGTCAAGGATCTGACCGTTCATACCGGCCGTGGTCGTTCCCTGACCCATTACACCCAATGCCAGTGAGAACATGGCGAAAGAGAGCAATAAATGTTTAATGGTTTTCATAGATAAGTTGTTTTAGGTAAATATAGATTTGCTGCAAATATATGTGGAATCAACCCCGGAAACATTAAAAAAACATTCAATCATTGTCGAGGTTGTTCACAGCCCACGCAAGTAATCTAAAAATAAGAAGAAATCCCTGCCCGAAAAGTAACTCTAAAGCATATTAGAGCCTGTTTTTTTGCACACTTCTTCAACGACAACAGAAGTGGCTCCAACCCTTTCCATCACGTAGTTTCCGGCGATTGTTGACGATGTTTTCAACAGGTTCGGATTTTTAAATTGTTGATGAATGGTGGATAAAAGTTCATGTTCATCCTGAACCGGGAATGCACCTTTGAGTTCTGTGAGTTCAACCGCTTCGGGAAACTTGTGGTATACGGGTCCAAAAATGACAGGAAGACCATAGGCAGCTGCCTCCAGGATATTGTGTATCCCTTTGCCAAATCCGCCGCCGATATAGGCAAGGTTACCATACCTGTAAAGGTTGGAAAGGTGTCCGATGGTATCTACAATCACAACCCTGGTTCCGGGTGGTATTTCCTGATCCAGCCCGGTGAACAGCACACTGGAAGGAAACCTTTTCCTTAACCGCTGGATGTGGGCATCAGACAATTCATGGGGGGCGATGATCCACCTGGTCTGGTCAGGCAATTCATTGCAGGCATGTTCCAGCATCTGTTCATCCTTCTCCCACGTACTGCCAGCCACAATTACCTTCCTTCCATCTGCAAAAGATTCAAGGGCCTCATTTCTGTATTCAGTTTCCACTATCTTCCTGACCCGGTCAAACCTGGTATCACCAGCCACAGTAACCTGCGTAACTCCGATCCGCTTCAGCAGATCCAAAGAAGCCTCACCCTGTACAAAAATATGGGTGAAACAATCCAGGAATTCTCTGTACCACCTGCCATACCATTTGAAAAATACCTGGTCCGATCGAAAATTTCCTGAAGCCAGGAAAACAGGAGTTCCCTGTTTTTTCATATGATGTAAGAAATGGTACCAGAATTCATACTTAATAAATATGGCCATTTCCAGGGAAACCGCTTCCATCAGGCGACGGGCATTTCGTACCGTATCCAGGGGAAGGTACATCACAAGGTCCGCGCCTTCGTAGTCCTTCCGTTTCTCATATCCGGAAGGGGAATAAAAGGTAAGCAGGATTTTATAGCCGGGAAACCTCTGCCGGAATGCTTCGATGATGGGCCTGCCCTGTTCAAACTCTCCAAGTGAGGCACAATGGAACCAGATAACCTGCTCCTCCGGATCCAACTCCCGGCTTAACTTTTCGAGCCATCCCCTCCTGCCTTCTATCCAGAGTTTTGCCTTGCGATTCCATGGAGACACAATCCATGCGATCATCCAGTACAACCTGATCCCTATATCATAAATTAGCCTCATAATTGACAGATTATCAGGATTTATTACGTGTGATCCTGCTCGTTATCCAGACTGCCAGGAAAGCCAGAACCCAGGAGACAAACCTGACACTGATCACAGCATCAAGTGCACTTAGTTCAGACCAGATTACGGTCGTTACAAATCCTGTGATCAATCCGGCTGGCTTTCAGCAATGAGGTATCTCCCACATCCCAGCCCAGGGTCCTGTGAAAGAAATCTTCAATGATGGAAGAGCTTATCACAAGCAACTGGCTGTCGGCGGTGGACATCATTGCTGCAATGGCACCACTGACAAATATTCCGGCAAGCCAGGCCGGGAGTAGTTCATTGGCCAGGTGGGGCATTACCTTTTCAATATCTTCGAACATCCCCTGTTCGTAAAGACCGGCTCCAATCAAACCAATGAGCGCGAAATTCATGCCCTAATATAGAAAAAATCGGTCAACCCATATCAACCGGGGAAAGCTGTGGAACCGTTGGGCTGGTAAGTGAATTCCAGGGTAACTTCATTGTATATATTCCCCGATTCCCCTTCGAAATATTGTATCTCTTTGACAAACAACTTGGCATAATTACCATCTGCTGTTTGTTGCACCCACACCTGGTATAACTCCACCGTATCACTGACGGTCTCAAACTGAAGACCAGGCTCAACTTCAGTATACGTTTCAAAAAAACTGCGACCATTCTCGAGAGATGTGAATGCACCAACCAGGGCAAAGCCATTCATCTGTTTCGGGGTATTAAATCCTGGCAATGTGCCTACTTTACCTCCTTCAAGAACCCGGAAACCTTCATTAATAATATCAGGGACCAGCTCACCCTGGTAGGGAAACTTGTAATATTCGCTAACATCAAAGGAATAACCTAATATATAATAATTTTCACCAAAAGTCTCCGAACTCAATTGGATCTCCCCTGTTTTGTCCGGACCCAGAAGCTTATCGCAGGCACCTGATCCAGACACCAGTGCAGCCACCACCAAAATTCTGATCAAATTCTGTCCCATCTGCATAAAATTTAAAATGCCGCCATCAGTAAATCAATATCTTTTGAAGGGATTCCGAATCTTTCACCAATGGTTTGATTGGTAAGGATTCCATTATAAACATATACGCCATGCCTTAAACCCACGTTTACCTTCAGATGCTTTCCCATGCTTCCCAGTTCGCCCATTCCCACCATCAAAGGAGCAAATACATTGCTGATGGCAATGGAGGAGGTTCGTGCCACCCGGGATGGTATGTTGGGAACACAATAATGAATGATCCCGTGTTTTACAAACACCGGGTCTACCTGTGTTCTTAATTCAGAAGTCTCTATACACCCACCCCTGTCAATACTGATGTCAATAACCACAGATCCTTGTTTCATCTCCCTGATCATCTCTTCAGTGATGAAGAACGTCTGTTGCTTTTCATCCCTTCGGATGGCACCGATCAGAACATCAGCAGACCGGAGGGCTTTCAGGATGACTTTTGGATGAAAAATGGAGGTGGGGATCATCTGACCCACCGCATTTTGAAGTCGGCGAAGCCTGTGAATGGAATGATCGAAAACTTTCACCTCCGATCCGACACCCATGGCTGCCCTTACCGCATATTCTGCCACAGTACCAGCACCCAGGATCACCACCTCGGTGGGCGTAATCCCAGTGATGCCACCCAGCATAACACCCTTGCCTCCCCTCATATTGCTTAAATATTCTGCTGCAATCAGCATGCTGGTGGTTCCCGCAATGGCACTCATGCTTCTCACTGCCGGAAAACAGTTATGCTCGTCTTGTATCTTTTCAAATGCAATGGCAGTCACCTTCTTTTTCATCAGTCCCCGGATGTACTTCTCATCACTGTGGGTGAAGATCTGGAAAGAGGAGAGTAATGTTTGTCGCTCTTTCATCCAATCTATTTCTTCGACTGCCGGGGGACTGATCTTCAAAAGAATGTCACACTCCCCATAAATCGCCTGTCTGCTGTCGTAAATGATACCGCCCCGCTCTGAATAGTCAGTGTCCAGATAATTGGCTGCCTTGCCTGCACCTGCCTCAAGGATAACCTCATGACCATGCCCTGTGAGGATTTCAACAGCCTCCGGTGTAATGGGAACACGGCTTTCCACTTCATGATCCTCAGAGGGAATTCCAATTTTTAACTGCTTCTTCTTATTTCCCACTTCAAGCATCTCTTCCTGGGGCATCAATCCCTCTTTACGGATGTTGAAGGCAGGTGATTCGGATTTTTCCATCGCGCCGATTGTTTATAGAGTAGCCTAAAATAACACAATTAAAAAGCAAAGTCAAGACTTTTTATAAAGCAGGCGGATCAAAACCGTATTTCCCTGGATCCGTCTGCACAAACAATGATCTCGGCAGTCAGGGCCTCTTCCGGAATCAGATGGCTCGCTTTTTCAGGCCACTCTATGAAACAACGGGCTCCGGAATAAAAATACTCTTCATATCCCAGGTCGAACAACTCATCCGAATCTTCAATCCTGTAGAGGTCAAAATGAAACACGGAGGCACCATCGGGCGTAAAATACTCATTGACAAGCGCGTAAGTAGGGCTGTTTACTTCTGTAGCTACACCCAGCACCCTGCATATTGCCTGAATAAAAGTGGTCTTTCCCGCCCCCAGTTCACCGGAAAAAGCAATTACCGGTGTCTCCCCCGCAGCTTTCAAAAAAGCTTCAGCAGCAAGGTCGATCTGATCCAATGAATGAATGGTGATCGTGTTCATATTTACCTGACCGGAGATAGAATGGTAACGGGTATCAACATCTCCTCCATGGATATTCCACCGTGCTGGAATGTATTCCGGTACAAATTCACATAGTGGTTGTAATTATTGGGATACACCATAAAATCATTGTTCATGGCAAAAATATAGCTGGTACTCACATTGGTTCGGGGCAGATACACTTTTTCCGGTGTATGAATCTCATACACTTCCTTTTTATTATAGTTCAGGTTCTTTCCTTGTTTGTATCGTAGATTGACCGAAGTTTTCCTGTCTCCGATCACTTTTACAGGATTGTTTACCCTGACAGCTCCATGGTCCGTGGTGATCACCAGCTTGAAATCATGCTGATTCAATTGTTTGAGCAACTCAAACAGGTATGAATGCTGGAACCAGCTGTGAATCAGCGACCGGTAGGAAGATTCGTCAAAGGCCAATTCCCTGATCATCTCCATTTCAGTACGGGCATGGGACAGCATATCCACAAAATTATAGACCAGGACATTCAGATCGAAATTGAGCAGGTCGCGGTAATTCTCAACCAGTTTCCTGCCCGTACGCTGGTTGCTTATTTTCTCATAATTAAATGAGCTCCCAATCCCGAGCCGCTTCATCTGAGCACGACACAGCTCCTCCTCGAATGCATTCTTACTCCCTTCATCCGATTCTTCGATCCACAACCCTGGATAACGCTCCTTTATCTCAAGGGGCATCAAGCCTGCAAACATGGCATTCCTTGCATACTGGGTGGAAGTGGGAAGGATGCTTGAGAAAACCGTCTCATCTTCGGTTTTGAACAGGTCACTGATCTCCTTCTCAATGATCTTCCATTGGTCATACCGCAGGTTGTCAATAATCACCACCACTACCTTACCCTGATCGAGCAGTGGAAATACCTTGCGGCTGAAAATATTGGGAGACATCAATGGAGCATCTGATGCTGTTGGCGAAAACCAGTCCTCATAATGGGTGCGTATAAAACGGGAAAATTCTTTATTGGCTTCGGTTTTCTGAAGCCTGAGGACCTCTTCCATTCCTTCAGCTCCACTGGCATCAAATTCTGTTTCCCAGTAAACCAGCCGGGTATAGATCTCCACCCATTCCGGAAAACTATTGGCAGAGTTGATCTGCATTCCGATCTGACTGAACTGCGATTGATAACTGGAAGTGGTCTTCTCAGTCACCAGGCGCCTGGAATCGATGTGTTTCTTTATGGTAAGAAGGATCTGCTTTGGATTTACTGGCTTTATCAGGTAATCAGATATCTTGCTGCCCAGGGCTTCATCCATAATATCTTCTTCTTCGTTCTTGGTGATCATGACCACCGGGGTATTGGGTCTGATGGTTTTCATCCTTTCCAGGGTCTCCAGTCCCGATATTCCGGGCATGTTCTCATCAAGGAAGATCAGGTCAAAATCATTCTCCTCCACCAGTTTGAGGGCATCTGTTCCATTGGCCACAGTTGTAACCTTGTAATCCTTTTCCTCAAGAAACAGGATATACGGTTTCATAAGATCAATTTCATCGTCTGTCCATAAAATGTGGATCTGCCTTCCCATTATTCTTCGTTTAAATAGTGATTCTTATAAAAAAGATAATAAGGAACATATGCCTTCTGTTCCAACAGGATCTTGTAGTTATCCAGTGATATGATCATCATCCGGTACTGAGTAGTGGGAATGTCCGCCAGGATTTCAACACGATTTTCCTCAATAACCTGCAGGTATCTGAGTGCTCCTTCGGCATTAGTAAAGGTGCTTACTATCAACAAATTGTTAGAGTTTTCCATTTCAACATTCTCAATATTAAGGTCATATTGATTGAAATGATCCAGGTTATAATTCAGCAGGTCAAAACTGACCTGATTTACATTTTCTCCCGGAAGCAAAGCTACCAGGAAATGGTGTTCCTGTTCAAGGTCGAAGAGGGTATAGATCTCCTCAGCCTCCCTGGCCTGATCAGCTTCCTTGATAACCGGGAAGGCCACATACATGTAATCAATGATCTCCTGTGCCATATCGCTTTCCTCGGTGGAGGGATGCTGTACTATCAATGAATCGAGTTCTGTTTTCATCACCTCCTTCCCGCTGGTAGCGCCTACCGAAAGTGCTTTTATGTACTTGAACTTGGGAATAAGCGGATCGCCCTTAAATTGTTCTATGGCACTATCAGCATCGGCAATCACCGCAGCATACTCCTTCCTGGAATATTTTTCATACACCTGTTCATATACCCTTACAACCTTTTGTTCCTCTGCTTCCAGTTCCTGGATGTAGTTGGGATTATTCAACAATTTTGAATAGTGCGACTCGGGGTACTTTGCCAACAACCGGGTCTTGTAGAAGCCGGCCGTTTCAGGTTTTTGAAGGGTATTGTTCAAATCGTGAAGGTGATACATGGCAGGCGCAGGGTACCTCCCGTCCGGATACCTTGCCAGCAATTCCTCAAAAGAGGTGATTGATTCCTGGTAATCCAGCAGGTTCACTTTGTAAATAATCCCCATATTAAAAAGTGCATCCTCCAGTTTCAGGTTTGACTGCTCCATGGCTGAATCGGTGAGGGGAACATTGACCAGGTAATACTCCCTAGACTTGTTATCGAAGATAACCGTCCCGCTGTCATTTAGACTATCACCCGCTATACCCGCTTCCCCTGTAAGTTCAGAGAGGCTTTGCCTGTTCTTCCTCCTCCAGTTATCTTCCAGTTTTCGCTCTCCCCATTTCATCCTGAATTCGGGCTGACCAAAACTTTTGGCATTCAGGTTATAGAAATACCATTTCCCACCCTGCTGCCCCCTGGTACCGCCAGAAGTGTTAGTATTATACATCATAGACTGGTTAAAAGCCTGATCCTGCATGGCCTGCTGTTCTGCAAGTCTCGCTTCTTCTTCAGCTTCCCTTACATCCTCAATGATCCCGTCGATAATTGCCAGGCGCTCCTCTTCGGGAAGACGGGCCAGTATCTGTACACTATCCTCCAACTCAAATATACCGGCATTATAAACAAGTCCGTTCAGACTTGCAGATAATGCAGAGAGTCCTGCATATCCCGGATAATCCTTGTCCAGGAACGAAACTGCCGAGTCATAATAAGCTGCAGAAAGAATATACTCAGGTTCTTCGTAATAAATCTCTGCCAGGGTAAAGGAGGAATGCCCTTTCTGGTATTGATTCTGAATACTGGATGAGACCGACAGCTGGTAATATTCAATGGCCTGTTCCTTATCACCCTCTTCAAATGCAATGTTCCCCAATGCAAAATATATCTGGTCCTTATACTCTGTGTTTTTACTGTCCCTGAGCATTTTCTTCAACAGTTTCTTCAGATCGTCACTGCTTGTGCTTCCCGATTCAAAAACCTCAGCCATGCTCACTTTTGCATTGAACGCCATCTCATAGGGAGGATTGTACCGTGTAACCCGTTTGTAGTTCTCCAGGGCCAGGTTATTCTGTCCGGTTTCTTCATAAATCTGGGCAAGGATATATGAATACCTGATTTTCTGTTCCTTTTCCAAACCTTTTTGGCCCAGCACCAATTCAAGATGTTCAGCTGCTTCAGGATACGCTTCCTTTTTGAGGTGGTATTGCGTCCTGGTGGTATGAAAGGCCTCCAGGTAGTCGTCCGGGAATGCACCCTCGTCGGCCAGGGTCATAAGGATCCGGTCCGCTTCTTTCATCTCTTCAATCATTATATAAGCCCGTGCCAACCATGTCATGGCAAGGAAACGGATCTCCTCATCGGGAAATGTAACCAACACATGCTTAAAAGTCTCTGCCGCAAGAAAAAAATCACCCTGATACATATAGGCCATTCCCATAAGCATGTATGAATCATCCACCCATTTGTTATACTCGTTTTTTTCGTAAAAGGCTTTGGCTTTAGCCGACTGGTTCCCTTCTTTCACCTTTGGTTTGGCCGTGATGGAGTGAAATGTGATCACTTTGGTGGCTTTATCTATGGCCCGTTTCATGTCGCTGGAGACCATCGAATTCACCGACTCATTTTCATACAGAAAAATGTCAAGAATGTGGTTATAATCATTCTTTATGTTGATCCCGGCTTTGTCCACCCCCCGTTTATAACTCTCATACCCGTTGAAGTAAATGTTATAATGGGAAGTAAGGTTATGGAAATTCCTGCTCAATGAAGTATTCTTTTCCACACTGCAGGAGACCACCCCGTAGAAGAAAAGCGCTATAATTACCTTGTATATGGCATTCCGAAAAAGCAAAATTGTCCGGTTTTGACAGGAATTCTGTCAAGTTCTTACAACTAATTAACTGGTTTTGAAATAACTTATTTTATTTGCCCGGAAAAAATCTCAGGATGCATTCACATCAACCACCTCTTTGATTTCAGGAACTTCATTCATTACAGCTATTTCAACTCCGGCTTTCAGGGTTTGCATGCTGAATGGGCATCCGTTACAAGCTCCTTTCATTTCAACCCTGACTACCATATCATCGGTAATATCCACTACGGAAATATCCCCTCCGTCGGCAACCAGGTAAGGCCTTATCTTTTCAAGTGCTTTCTCAACCCTCTCTTTTATAGCTTCCATATTCACTTCTTTATAGCTGTGAAATTTATTTAATTGTTATCTCCACCTTTTTTGTGGGTTCCATTTCAATATTTCGTGTTTCAAGGGCCATATTAATCTTTTGTGCAAGGTCATGAAAAACCTTTCCCGCATAGTTGTCGGGGAACAAGGCCACCGGTTCGCCCGCATCACCTGACTCCCTGATTCCCTGTACGATGGGAATCTGACCAAGCAGTGGAATCCCCATTTTTTCAGCCAGGTTTTTGCATCCATCCCTGCCGAAAATATAATATTTATTTTCAGGAAGCTCTTCAGGGGTAAACCACGACATGTTTTCAATGATCCCCAGCACAGGTACATTGATCTTCTCTCCGGCAAACATATTGATACCTTTCACCACATCTGCCAGGGCCACTTCCTGTGGAGTACTTACAATCACCACACCCGTAACAAGCACCTCCTGGACCATGGTCAGATGCACATCTCCTGTACCGGGAGGCAGGTCTATTAAAAGATAATCCAGCGATCCCCATTCACCCTGGTTAATCAACTGTTTTAAGGCACGGGTAGCCATAGGCCCCCTCCATATAACAGCATCTTCCGGTTTCACAAAAAATCCCACCGAAAGCAATTTCACTCCATATTTTTCAATGGGCATGATCCACTCCGTACCATCTTCACTTCTTGCTGTAGGTCGTTCCCCTTCCACGTTAAACATCTTGGGAATGGAAGGACCATAAACATCGGCATCAATCAATCCCACACTGAAACCAGCCTGGGACAATGCCACCGCAAGATTCGCAGCAATTGTTGATTTACCCACGCCACCTTTGCCTGAGGCAATGGCAACAATATTTTTCACACCTGGCAACACTTCAGGTTTAGAAGGGATATCGGGAACCTGAACCTGGATGTGTCCCTCCTTAAGGGTTCCGTCTCCGAACTCGTTGTTGACAGCCCGGAAACAAGCCTTCCTTATGGACTGTATAAATGGATCGTTGGGCCGGCTGAACTGCAGACCAAACCAGAGATCTCCTTCCCTGTACTTAATATCCACGACCATGCCCATGGCGACGATACTCTTTTTCGACTCCGGGTGCCGAATCCCATTTAAAATCTCTAAAATCTTCTCCTTCTGTATTTCCATTGTACCCTCAAAATTACGACTTCAAAGATAGCTTTTTTTATTTAGATTAAATTTTCATAGTCCCAGTTCCAGGACCGGATCCCAGAAAATTTCCTCGAAATTAATGATGCGATCACCCTCTACGACAGCCCCTTCATTTTCAAGCAATTCCTGCATAATGGTTGTCCCGCTGAAATGGTGTTTTCCCGTGAGTAACCCATTCCGGTTAACCACCCTGTGGGCGGGAATGAAGACAGGCTGCAGGTGGGACTGGTTCATGGCCCAACCGACCATCCTGGCCGCCCCCGGAGAACCAAGGTAGCGGGCAATGGCTCCGTAAGAGGTGACTTTCCCGTTTGGGATCAGTTTTACCACTTCAAACACCTGGTCGAAGAACCCATCACCCGATCTCATAAGGTAACTCCTTTATTTCCCTGTCGGCCGGCAGCCTGAACTGGATGAAATTAATTCGAGCACCTTTATCCAGAAAACGGGTCTCATAGTAGGTTTGAATGAAGACCGCTTCATCTTTCCATCCCGTGCTGTAAATATCCTCTGTATTTCTTTCAATGGTGAGGTTGTTATACCGGGCCAGTTCAAAGGTATATGTATAAAGCCGGCTATTATCTGTCTTCAGGTTGATGGTGCCTTCATCTACCAGAAACTCTCTGTACATGTTCAGGAAGTTGGCTCCGGTCAGCCGCTTTTTCAATCTTCTTCTCTTCTCCTGGGGATCAGGAAAGGTGATCCATATCTCCTCAACCTCATTCCTTGCAAAAAATGATTGGATAAAATCGATTCGTGAACGCACGAAAGCCACATTAATAAGGCCTTCATCCCGGGCTGTACGGGCTCCTGTCCAAATCCTTGCCCCTTTGATGTCCATGCCCAAATAATTCCTCTCCCGGTTATTCCTGGCCAACCCCACAGAATATTCGCCCTTTCCGCAGCCCAATTCCAGTACAAGCGGATAATCATTAAAGAAAACATCTCGCTTCCACCTCCCCTTCAGGTAGTAGTCCTTTTGAAATACCTCCTCAACCGGGGGTTGAAATACCCTTTCAAGGGTTTCCAGTTCCCGAAACCTTAATAATTTCTTTTTCCCCAATTTGATTATGGATTGATGCGCTCAATTCTAACTCCAATATCGGTTACCGGGAGTTCAGGATTCCTCATTCCCTGTTCCAGGGTAAACGTGTAGATACCCGGTTGTTTGAACTGTGTGTGCTTCCTGTATAACAAACTTAACTCCCTAAGGTTACCTGTTCCCCTTCCTGTCCATCTTCCATCGGGTGTGGCGAGCACCAGGTTTACAGTGTCCTTGAGATGCTGTCCCGAAGGGCCCTTCACATGAACAAACAAATAGAGATTGCTCATGGGATAATCCACTGTGTGACGAACTTGCAGGTAAATATTATGAAATGAGGTGGTATCGGTAATGCTGACTTCAAATACTCCGGGGTCATCCCATTTCCACATTCTGTTCTCTGTACTGATGTACTGTTCATAGACCATGGCCGGATCGCAGGTCACAAGAAGTGAAATCAGCAGGAAGATCGTAAAATGAACTATTCGTTTCATGAACGCTAACGATAATATCGGTGAGATCGTCCTTTTTTCTTTTTCTTTTTTGGATTGCCCTTTTCAAAGCGGGTAAGGCTTCCCTGTCCTGCTCCACTGGTATATTCCAGGCGATCAGGTATCGTACCTGAGCTAACTTCAATGAGCTCATCGGGCGTCCCTCCTTTTTTATTTATCGCCTGAATCTCGATTACCCTTTCAGCTGGTACGGGCACGAGTGCCTGAGCTCCGGTTCCTTCATATGCATACCACATAATATTCCGGTATACATCGGTTTTCAGATGATATGCATTTCCTGCAACAGTTTTCAGCGGGACTGATGTGTTGGGGAAATGCTTGCGTGCATCCACGTATCCTGAAAGTTCATAATTGAGGCAACACTTCAGCTTTCCGCACTGTCCGGCCAGCTTTTGTGGATTCAGAGCCACCTCCTGGACCCGTGCAGCTTGGGTGCTTACCGAAACAAAATTTGTGATAAAAGTAGAACAGCATAGCTCTCTTCCGCAGGTGCCGATACCCCCAATTTTCCCGGCTTCCTGTCTGGCTCCGATTTGCCTCATTTCAATCCTGATCCTGAAGGTCTCGGCCAGCACTTTAATCAATGCCCTGAAATCGACCCGTTCATCCGCGATATAATAAAAAATAGCCTTTGTATTGTCGCCCTGGTACTCTACATCCCCGATTTTCATGTTCAATCCAAGATCCTTTGCTATTTTTCTACTCTGGAGCATGGTCTGCTCTTCCCGCCTTATGGCATCCTTCCATTTGTCGATATCAACCTGCTTGGCCTTGCGGTAAACCTTTTTAAACTCTTCAGTATCGCCATTATGCCTGGTCCGTGAACGCCGCTTCTCCACTATTTCTCCTGCCAGGGAAATGATCCCGATATCGTGTCCGGGAGAAGCTTCCACTGCCAAAATATCCCCGCGTTTCAACCTCAGTTCGTTTACATTTCTGTAAAATCCTTTTCGTGTATTTTTAAAACGAACCTCAACTACTTCAGGGATATCCATATCAGAAATCTCCCTCAACCAGTTAAATGAATCCAACTTGGAACAGGAACTGAAATAGGAATCAATACGGTCTGTGTTGCCTTCGTTGATCTCAAGTTGTCTCTCCGAACAGCATCCTCTTGCCTTAAGGCTTTCCATGTTGCAAAAATAGGTATTCGGTTCTCTAATTCAAAACCCGCTTACCCGGCAACGGGTGCCTTTTGCATTAACAACCTGATCACCTTGATGGAAAGGTCCATAAGTATGATCCTCGGATTGCCGTTGGATTCGATATGATTCCCGGCAAGGTTAAAGGTTTCCACCATTGAATGAATAATTCCCTCATGAATAAAGGGACTGAATTTCCTGGAGAATTCCTCTTCTTTCCGGGACATGAAATTCAAATCTTTCTGTCCAAGAGAAAGCATAAAATTTTCCCTCAAAAGCTTCAGGGAATAGTCCAGCAATTGTTTCTGCCGTTCCCTGCCCAGTGGTGCCACCTTATCAACCCAGTCATTGATCTCAATAATACTGCGGGAATAGCAGAGCCTCATGAGGCTGGAAAAAAGCTCAAAATAATAGAGCTCATTCTCATCCTGAAGGAGCGTTTGCAGCGCTATACTAAAATCTCCATTTGCTTTCCTGATGGCATCCTCCACCAACTGTTGATCGTCACCATCCTGTTGCAGTAATCCCTTCCTAATCTGGGATTCAGAAAGCGGAGGTACATGCAGCAGCTGTGTTCTGCTCAATATGGTCGGAAGTATCCTGTCGGTATTCTCCGATACCATCAGGATCATTGTTTTATCCGGGGGTTCCTCGATCTGCTTAAGCAACTTATTGGCGGCAGCCTGGTTCATCTTTTCCGGCAACCATATGATTATCATTTTGTACTCCGATTCATAAGGCTTAAATCCAAGTTTTCTGATAATCTGCAGACTCTCTTCCTTGTTTATTGAACCCTGCTTATTTTCTGCACCAATGGCCTCATACCACTGATTTTCTGAAATATATGGATTGGAAAGAAAGGCCTCTCTCCATGCATCCATAAAATGATCACTTACCGGGTCTTTTACCACCTTTGCTGTTTTCAGAACCGGAACAACAAAGTGCAGATCGGGATGCACCAGCTTGCTGAATTTCACGCATGAGGGGCATGCTCCGCACGCATCTTCTCCCTGGCGGTCATTGCAGGAAAGGTATTGGGCCATGGCCACTGCAAGCGAGAGCTTTCCGGTTCCGGATGGGCCAAACAACAACAGCGCATGCGGGGTCCGGTCATCCCTGACCATGTTCAGAAGCCTGCTTTTAACCTCCTGCTGTCCGATGATCTCTTTAAACAACATTTTTACTCCAGTCTGTAAATGTAGAATTTCTTTTTTACCTTTGGAATCCCTAACTGGATTTGATTTTAAGCACTAAAATTTAAAAGATATGCAAATTATTGATAATTATAGCTTTGCAGGAATAAAAGCCATCATCAGGGTAGATTTCAACGTACCCCTTGGTGCCCAGTATGAAGTGACCGATGATACCCGCATACGCGGAGCATTGCCCACCATCAAAAAGGTGTTGCAGGATGGAGGTTCTGCCATACTGATGTCGCACCTTGGCCGGCCCAAGTCAGGCCCGGAAGAGAAATTCTCCCTGAGACATGTTCTTCCTGTTCTGGCAGATCACCTGGGAATGGATGTTCAGTTTGCAGATGATTGTGTGGGTGAGGAGGCTGTTTCAAAGGCTTCAAACCTGAAAGCGGGCGAGGTCCTGTTGCTCGAAAACCTGAGGTTCCACCCGGCTGAAAATAAAATCAAAACAGATGAAGAAAAGGCAGCCACCATGGCCTTTGCAGAAAAACTTTCCAACTATGCCGATGTCTATGTCAATGATGCATTTGGGACTGCCCACCGTGCACATGCATCCACAACAGTGATTGCAGATTTCTTCGATACTGATTCGAAAATGTTTGGATTCCTTATCAACAAAGAGATTCTGGCCATGGATAAAGTGCTTCATGAATCTGAAAAGCCCTTTACCGCCATCATGGGGGGCGCCAAAGTATCCGATAAGATCCAGGTCATTGAGAACCTTCTTGACAGGGTGGATAATCTGATCATTGGCGGGGGAATGACCTATACCTTCATCAAGGCACGTGGGGGTGAGATTGGCAACTCGCTGTGCGAGGCAGACAAACTTGATATGGCCGCCGACCTTATAAAGAAAGCCAGAGAGAAGGGTGTGAACCTGGTTCTTCCGGTGGACCAGGTGCTGGCAGATAAATTTGATAATGATGCCACCACAGAGCTGGCCGGCATTGACCAGGGTAAAGAAGGATTCATGGGACTGGACATAGGCGCCGGAACGATTGAAGCATTGACGGAAGTGATCATGAATTCCAAAACCATTCTCTGGAACGGTCCCATGGGTGTCTTTGAAATGCCAAGCTTCCAAAAAGGGACTGTCAGCATAGCCCGGGCCATCGCCGAGTCGACCGCCAAAGGTGCCTTCAGCCTTGTGGGTGGTGGAGACTCCGTTGCAGCAGTGAATAAATTCGGGCTGGCCGACAAGGTGAGCTACGTTTCTACAGGAGGCGGTGCCATGCTTGAATACATTGAAGGCAAAGTACTGCCAGGCATTAAAGCCATCAAAGGATAGCACCAGAACCGGCCCAATGGAAACTGAACTACACCGGGGCATTTTTCAGATCAACGATAACAGAACCTTCAGGGAGACTGCCCTGAAGGTTTTCTATTACCAGGCAGAAAACAACCCGGTTTACAGGGACTATATGAACGGCCTTGGAATTGATCTTTCGGGGATAAGCGAGATTGAGCAAATTCCTTTTCTCCCGGTGGAATTCTTCAAAACCCATAAGGTTCTCTGCAAGGGGCTGGAACCGGAAGTGGTTTTCGAGAGCAGCGGTACCTCTGGAAGTAGTGGTATCTCTGGGACCACCGGGACTACGCAGGCCACTCCTTCCCGTCATCATGTGGCCAGTGCCGGACTTTACCAGGAAAGCTTTACAAAGGGATTCCGGAAATTTTACGGCGCCCCCGACAATTTCTGCATGCTGGCCCTGCTTCCATCCTACCTGGAACGCTCTGGTTCATCACTGGTGTATATGATGGACCACCTGATCAGACTTTCAGGGCACTCCGAAAGTGGTTTCTATCTGGAAAATCTGGCGGACCTGGTGAACATCCTTCAAAAACGCAATTCAGATCTGCAGTCCACCCTGCTTATTGGGGTGAGTTTTGCCCTGCTTGACCTTGCGGAAAAACATCCCTTGAAACTGGGCGACCATATCATGGTGATGGAAACCGGCGGCATGAAAGGCCGCAGAAAAGAGCTGATCAGAAGTGAGCTGCATGACCGGCTGAAGGATGCCCTTGGCGTTGATTCCATCCACTCTGAATACGGAATGACCGAACTACTCTCCCAGGGTTATTCCAGCGGTAATGGACTGTTCCGAACCCCACCATGGATGAGGGTACTTATCCGCGACGCAAACGATCCCCTGTCCCTGCTCCCCGCCGGACAGACCGGGGGTCTGAATATCATCGACCTGGCCAACCTGTATAGCTGCTCCTTTATCGGAACGGGTGACCTGGGAAAGGTGCATGAGGATGAAAGTTTTGAGGTGCTGGGCCGGTATGATCATTCCGATATCAGGGGATGCAATCTACTGGTTCCCTGATAACAGTGCTGTAGGAGAATATCGTGCTTTCAGACAGACAGATCACAGAAATTCGCCAGTATTAATCTATAATCTCAACAGTTTTAACATCAATTATTCTGACAGCTTTATCATGCCCGTCTCCCAATGGTTAAAACCAGAAAACCCTGAGGAGGTTTCTCCATTGCCATTCGGTATCCCACCAGAGGCCACTATGATACGAGTAAGCGAACTGAATGTTGTGAAGGACAAAAAAGACCAGTGCAAAGGCAACCATCCATCTCTTTTTTTTCCAATGCAAGGCCTGCTCCACTAAAAATGCCAGGGGAATGGCCATAAACGGATAATATTCAATTAATGTGCGGTACCCGGCGGATGCACTGAAAGTTGGTACCCACCAGCTGCTGTTTATGTATATGATTAAAAGCATGACTAAAAGAATGGCCCGTGCATTGTACTTCCTCAGGTAAGCAAGGTAAAAAAGTCCAATCGTTGCCATAAACATCACGGGAGTATAGAGGTACCAACCGCCCCGGGCCCCGAAAAGCACGGTAATAATCTGAGGTGTAAGGGCATTGTCAAATCCCTCCTGCTGGTATGCATAAACAATCCATTTCCCCGTGACCAGGTGCCAGTAAAGCATCTGGGGAATGAAAACCACAAATGCCGCAAAAACCATCAGCAATAACAAGTGCCATTTTTGAGTAAGCCAGGATAGTCGTTGTCTCAGGGTATCAAAAGAGACCACATCATACAGAAGAAAATAGAATCCGGCAACAATGGTTGTGGGTCGGACCAGTACAGCCAGGGCCAGAGGCAGGATCATTTTTAATGAGTTGGGTACCCCGGGTTTGCTAAAAAACCCAGGAACCGCATATATGAAGAGTGAGATCAAACAAAAAGAGTATGCATGAGACATACCAGGGCCCATTACTGTGTAATAATAGAGGTTGGTGGCCAGGAAGATCAGGATTAAGCTCACGTACACAGTTCGTTTTTCAAAATACCTGATCAGAGATTTATACAGGAAAATTAATCCAATAAAAACATAAAAGATGGCTGCATACACCACCGACATGAAATAGACAGGATTGTACCCGTTGCTCTCCAACCCCTTCAGGTGGCTGATCCCGTGCGCCACAATAAAAAAGGGCAATTGCATAATGGCAACTCCGCATGTAAAACCATTGAGTGAACGGTCCTCTCCAAAAGACCTTGCCCACCTCATGTTTGTCAAATCCCATTCTTTGAAAAAAGTATAGGGGAGATATTGGTAGTAGCCTTCCATATCGGAGCCCATTACGAAATATCGGGCTTCGATGTTCTGGTAAGCCCTGAAAAAGAAACTGGAACCCAGGACAATGATGAAAAACAGCAGGATCAGCATAAAGGGACGGTTCTCCTTTCTATAAACTCTTAAATTCATCTCCTGCTAAATATGTTATATTTAAGAATGTACCACAGGGCCCTGAAACCATCCCTCCAGTTAATCTTTTTGCCTTCAGCATAGGTCCGGCCATAGTAGGATATCCCCACCTCATAGATGCGGATCCCGGGAATTCGCGAGATTTTGGCAGTAACCTCTGGTTCAAATCCGAACCTTTTCTCCTTCAGATCCAATTGTTTGATGATGTCGGAACGGAACAGTTTGTAACAGGTTTCCATATCCGTCAGGTTGAGGTTGGTAAATACATTGGAGAGGCGTGTGAGAAAACGGTTGCCGATGGAATGCCAAAAAAACAGGATGCGGTGTGGATTGTTATTTCATGATATAGGTTGACGCTAAGTTTGGTTGAAAACTTTCATAAATTTAGCGACAATGAAAAGACAATCAAAATCACACAGGACATTTAGTACTGCATTTAAGTTAGAAAAGGTT
>SDBV01000861.1_pt1 | contig 44240 bp, 46 predicted proteins | sample 2277081 | NCBI WGS metagenome assembly SDBV01 (sample SAMN10402039, study PRJNA504765) | marine sediment metagenome | isolation source: marine sediment core GS10_PC15, 223 cmbsf | place: Arctic Ocean: Southern Knipovich Ridge | collected 2010
TACAATATCTCGATTTGGCCGATGTTAAAGGGCAAGCACAAGGACGACGCGCATTGGAAATTGCGGCTGCTGGTCGGCATAGCTTGCTTTTCACAGGTCCGCCAGGCACTGGAAAAACCATGTTATCGTCACGTTTGCCCGGTATTCTGCCAGCAATGACGCAATCACAAGCCATAGAAGTGGCTGCCCTATATTCAATTAGCTCGCAAGGATTTGATTATCACCAATGGCAGAAGAGACCTTTTCGGGCGCCGCATCATACGGCTTCACCGATTGCATTAGTGGGTGGTGGTAGTCCGCCAAAACCGGGTGAAATTTCACTCGCGCATCATGGGGTTTTATTTTTAGATGAATTGCCAGAGTTTGGTCGCCACGTATTGGAAGCCCTGCGTGAACCTTTAGAGGCGGGGGTGGTCACTATTTCTAGAGCGGCATATCAAGCACAATTTCCGGCTCAGTTTCAGTTGGTCGCAGCAATGAATCCATGTCCTTGTGGTTATTATGGTGATTCAAATGGCCGATGTCGTTGCACAAGTGAGCAAGTGGTGCGTTATCAGGCACGTATTTCTGGTCCATTGATGGATCGAATTGATATTCATATTGCGATGCCAACACTTCCTATTTCAGTGTTGCTAAATCCGAGCAACAAGCCAGCTGAATCGAGTGATGCTGTTCGAGAACGAGTGTGCAGAGCGCGGGAACTACAAATGAAACGCTCCGGTTGTGAGAATGCCTTGTTGGTTGGTCAGCAAGTCTTAGAGTTTTGCAAAATTAATACGAGAGATTGCAGCTATTTGCAAAAAGCAATTGATCAATTAGGGCTCTCAGCGCGAGCTTACCATCGGGTTTTAAAACTAGCGCGCACGATTGCAGATCTTGATCAGCATGAAATGATTGTGCGAGCTGATTTGCAAGAAGCGCTGGGGTATCGAAAAGTGGCGAATTGTTTAGAACACTCTGCGCTGTAGCTATGGACTTCGATAATGGCTCATCATTCCCACGAGAACTCGTCATTCCTGCGAAGGCGAACCTCACCGTCATTCCCGCGAGAACCCGTCATTCCTGCGAAAGCGAGTCTCACCGTCATCCCACGAGAACCCGTCATTCCTGTGAAGGCGAGTCTCACTGTCATTCCCGCGAAAGCGGGAATCCAGGGATCCATCCAAAAATAACTATGTTTTGATTTTCACACAATTGTTCTGCCATTTATTTTAGAGTAATCGTGTTAAGAATTAATTATTGTGTTTTTAGATGGCTTCCTGGATTCCCGCTTTCGCGGGAATGACGGGTTCTCGCGGGATGACGGTGAGGTTCGCTTTCACGGGAATGATGGTGAGGTTCGCCTTCGCGAGAATGACGGGCTTTCGCGGGAATGACGGGTCAGTTCGTCTTATGATGGACGATATACGCACGGTGGAGTATTATATTTCATCCTTGCGCCCGTAGCTCAGTTGGATAGAGTGTTGGCCTCCGAAGCCAAAGGTCGCAGGTTCGAATCCTGCCGGGCGCACTTTATTTTTGCTTAGGCATGGCCCAGCCGATAATCAATAATAAAACACCTGCTCCACCGACTACCCATGGCCAAGTTCCAAGCATGGCTACGGGTTTTGCGTTCACTATGAATTTAATCACAGAACCGGCTAGCAAAGTTAGGCCAACTCCCAGCAGAAATGGCCGCTTGCTGTTTGTCTTGGGTTTTGTTTCAAGCCTTTCAAAATGTTCTTTTGATCGTGCCAAGTGTTGGTAGCTGTGAACTTCTTGCAGGACATCGAAAAACAATTGCGGTGTTTGCAGCAGTTTATGAGTTTTCTGTGGCCAGTCGGCCAGTATTTCTTTGGTTAAACTTTTAAGACCATATTGTTTTTTCATCCAATTGACCATAAAAGGTTTCGCGGTGGTCCATAAATCTAAATCGGGATACAGTTCTCGGCCTAAGCTTTCGATGGTGAGTAACGTTTTTTGCAACAACATCAGTTGTGGTTGCACTTCCATTTGAAAACGCTCTGCTGTTTGAAACAATTTTAATAGTAATTGGCCAAAGGAAATATCTTTAAGCGGTTTTTCAAAAATCGGTTCTGAGACGGTCCGAATTGCCGATTCAAATTGATCGACTCGCGTTTGTGCCGGGACCCATTTCGATTCAATATGTAAGAGAGCCACTTTTCGATAATCACGAACAAAAAAAGCCAACAAGTTTTCGGCAATATAATGTTGATCAGAGGGGGAGAGCGACCCCATAATGCCAAAATCAACGCCAATGTATTTGGGATTTTCAGGATCGTGAATATCCACAAAAACATTACCGGGATGCATATCGGCATGAAAAAAACTATCGCGAAATACTTGTGTGAAAAAGATTTCAACGCCGTATTTAGCGAGTTTTTTTAAATCGACATGATGCGCTTTAAGTGTGGCAATATCGGAAATACGAACGCCATGAATGCGTTCCATAACCATCACATTTTTCCTGGCAAAACGCCAGTACACTTTAGGAACATACATCATTTCAGAATTTTCAAAATTACGTCTTAATTGTGAGGCGTTAGCACACTCGCGTAATAAATCCAGCTCATCAATAATCGTGCGTTCAAATTCAGCGACTAAACCGACTGGGTGCAAGCGTCGGCTGGATTTCCAAAACCGCTCAACCAATTTTGCGACTAAATAGAGAATGGCAATGTCGTGGCGAATCACTTTAATAATATTGGGCCTGAGCACTTTGACGATGACTTCGGCATCGTCCGATAACGTAGCCGTGTGGACTTGAGCAATGGACGCAGAAGCCAAGGGTTTATTATCGAAGGTTTTAAATAAATCTTCAATTTTTTGGCCATAAGCTTGTTCAATCAATTGACGAGCTATTTTTGTGGGAAAGGAAGGCACTTGATCCTGTAATTTCTCCAGCTCTAAAATCATATCTTCAGGCAGTAAATCCCGTCGTGTGGAAAGCAGTTGTCCGAATTTCACAAAAATAGGGCCTAATGATTCTAAAGCGAGGCGAATGGATTCACCGCGAGTTTTGCCTTGTTTGAAAAAACTCAGAGGATTGAGATAACTTAAAGTGCGCAATACCTGAGATTGAGCGCCTAGCACAGATCGATTTAAGGTGTGGCGTAGCAATACTTTATAAATTTGTAACACTCGCACAAACTGTAATGGTCGAATCATTGCGATGAATCCTGGTCAGTGTGCTTATTTTTTATTTTTTCTAAAAGATGTTCCAAGCGTGCGTCTGCGCGCTCGACATCATTGCGAAGCTTGGCAATATCTTTGTAAAATGACTCGGCTTGTTTTTGACTTGGAAAGGCTCGCGCTTCTTCATGTAGATAATCTTTTACATTATCTGCTAGCGTGCTGGCAGTTTGTTTGCCAAAGGCTAAAATACTTTTCAGGCCGACACTCATTTTATGAGCGACAATATCGCCGGTGTAATGTGATACATGTTCTTCCCAATCGATATCCATTTTTTGCAGAATATCGCGCATTGCCTCACCCACTTCAGTATCACCGCTAATTTCAATTTGGTTTTCAAATAAAGTGTCACTTTTCGCTCCGGCCATGCCAGCGCGCATTAAATTGACCAGTTTCCCTTTGATGGTGGTATCCGGTTCGCCTTCATAGTCATCAACCAGATGTACGCCAGCGCTATAGGGCAGAATATAAAAAGCGCTATCCCAATCGCTGTGTTCAACTTTAATCACTTTGCCTTTTAAAGCTGAAAGGCGTTTAATTGTATCGGGATCTAACGCTAAATAACGATTCATCGCCATTTCCAATCCTGAAAGAGCAAGCTTCCTCATTAGTATTTATATCCTCGATGAACAGCCACAATGCCGCCTGTTAAGTTGTGTACATCCACTTTATCAAAACCTGAGGTTAACATCATCTGCTTTAGCGTATCTTGATCGGGGTGCATTCGAATGGATTCCGCTAAGTAGCGATAACTGGCGGGATCTTGGGCCACCCATTCCCCTAGTTTGGGTAAGACTTTAAAGGAGTAAGCGTCGTATAATTTTTGCAAACTGGATGAAGTGGGTTTAGAAAATTCTAAAACGACTGCGCGCCGGCCTGGTTTTAAGACGCGATACATCGCCCTTAACGCTTTCTCTTTATCGGTTACATTGCGAAGGCCAAAGCCGATGATGATGCAATCAAAAGCGTCTTCTGCAAAAGGTAACTCTTCAGCATTCGCTTGGATGCATTCGATATTGTTAAATAGGCCGCGATCGATCAAGCGCTTTTTGCCGACTTGCAGCATCTCGGAGTTGATATCGGCAAGCACCACTTGGCCTTCATCACCCACGAGTTCGCAAAGGCGTGCAGTGAGATCGCCGCTGCCACCTGCGAGATCTAAGACTTTAAACCCTGGGCGAATGGCGCAAAGTTGCACCGCAAATCGTTTCCACAGGCGATGGAGGCCAAGAGACATTAAGTCGTTCATCAAGTCGTATTGTTCGGCCACCGAAGAAAACACCGCTTTGACCTTAGCGGTTTTTTCGCTGGGTGAGACTTTGGTATAACCAAAGTCCGCTGTGGTTTGTTTGTTTTCCATGGGATCTATCATAGCGGTTGTGGTTTTTGAGGACAAGCTTGCTGTGCATACTCCACTTTGCTTGATCCCTGCGAAAGTGACAGCTCATTTTCGTGAAAGTGTTACACCATTCTCGTGAAAGTGACACGTCATTCCCGTGATAGTGTCGCATCATTTCCGTGATAGTGTCGCATCATTCCCGTGAAAGTGAACCTCCACCGTCATTCCCGCGAAAGCGGGAATCCAGGAATCCATCCAGAAATAACTATGTTTTGATTTTCACACAATTGTCCTGCCATTTGTTTTAGAGTAATCGCGTTAAGAATTAATTATTGTGTTTTTAGATAGATTCCTGGATTCCCGCGTTCGCGGGAATGACGGTGAGGTTCGCTTTCGCGAGGATGACGGTGCTGGATGCTCTGTAGATAGAAGCGCGTGTTTTAATAGCAACCGGCTTGTTTTGATCACTCTTTAAATCCTGATCCTCTAAATTCTGATTCGGCCACAGCTATTATATTATTAAACGCATCGTCTTCTTCAGAAGTTTTTGGTTTATTACGAAAGAGGGTGCACGAGTTCTTAAGATCCTTAATAGTATTGACTAGACTCTTAAAGATTTCGCATATTTCTTGGATAAGGATTAAAGCTGGCGCAGTTTCTTTAGTTGGTAGAATATCAAATTTCGCAATGATTTCATCAAGTGTACGCTCTAATTTCCCAGAAGGCTGGTCGATAAGGTTATGAGCTTTTGGTACAAACATTCTTTTTTCACGTATGCGCTTGCTTTTACCTTGTATTTTTTCTATTGTTTTTCCTATTTCATTCTTATCAGCTATGTTATTTTCAGTGAGAACATCCAGAAAAGCCAGCGTCATTATAAATTTCTGTTTACTTAAATTGACATCAGTTTGTGGTAAAACTGATGGTGGCATATATTCGGCTAGCGTATGGTACCCTTTTGTTATTTTGTCTAGAATGGTTAAGTCTTTTTCATTTTTGTGTTGAGTGCGGTAATGAAAATTGTTAGTGAGATAATCATTGAATAGCTTTCCCGCTATTTTATTAGCCAGGTCTTTATTTTTTTCATCTTCCTTGTTATTTATTACCAGACTAACTTTTGTCAAAGCAGCAGTAATTTTATTAACATCGTTATCAAAAGATTTAGTTATGGTATATCTAGCTTGCTCAGGAAGCTTCTTTTCTTTACGGCCCTCTGCATAGGCAATTTCGTTTATTTTTATGTGGCGCGATTCACTTTTATAGTCTTCATAATTAAGTGTTCTGGGAGAGTCAGCTTCTCTGTCAGTAATTGTGTATTCGAAATAACTATTATATTTCTCAATAAACTGTTTGAAAGCAGGCGCTTTCGCTTTTTTTCCTTCTTCTTCTTCTTGCATATTTTTTTCCAAGTTAGTTAAACAAAAACAAGTCGTATTCTCTACTAAATAGTATATGAAAACCGCCCAGTTACCAAGTTAAGGAAGGCTTAAATGAAGCATTTATGGTTGAAATTTGGCCAAATGTTGAAGGCGATTACAATATCGACTGCCGCAAATCCTCATCCTCTGCCAACTCAGCAAGTTGTTGATCGACGTATTTGGCATCCAGTGCCAAGGAGTCGCCTTTGCGGTCGGGGGCTTCGAAGGAGATTTTTTCTAGCAAACGCTCCAGAACAGTATGCAGACGCCTTGCGCCAATGTTTTCAGCGCTGTCGTTCACTTGCTGAGCGATTTCGGCCAGGCGTTCGATACTTTCTTTGGAGAACTCCAGTTTAAACCCTTCTGTTCCCATCAGTGCGGTGTATTGTTCCGTGAGCGATGCTTTGGGTTCTGTGAGAATACGAATAAAGTCATCTTTCTTAAGCGCCTTTAACTCGACTCGAATTGGAAAACGTCCCTGCAGCTCTGGGATCAAGTCTGAAGGTTTAGCAATGTGAAATGCGCCGGAGGCAATAAATAAAATATGATCGGTTTTAACCATACCGTATTTAGTAAACACGGTAGAGCCTTCGACTAGCGGCAATAAATCACGTTGTACACCTTCGCGTGAAACATCACCGCCGTGTTCTGTACGTCGTATGATTTTGTCGATTTCATCGAGAAAAACAATGCCGTTTTGTTCTACGACTTCTACTGCCTGTGTTTTAATTTCATCGTCGTTAATCAGTTTAGCTGCTTCATCTTCTTGCAATTGTTTTATTGCATCTTTCACTCGCATCCGTCGTTTTTTAGTGCGTTTGCTGGATAAACTCTCCATCATATTTTGTAATTGACCCACCATTTCTTCCATGCCCGGGGGGCCCATAATTTCAAAACCGGCAGCACTGCTGGTGACATCGACTTCGATTTCTTTATCATCGAGCTGACCTTCGCGTAGTTTCTTACGAAATAATTGCCGAGTCGCAGAATCCTCAGTGGGGGCCTCTTCTTTCACTTCCTCGGGCTGTTCAGCAAAAGCACCACGGGGTTTTGGAGCTGGCGGCACTAGCGCATCTAGGACTCGCTCTTCAGCGCTTTCTTGGGCAATGGCTTTAACTTGCACCATGGCACGTTCACGAGTCATTTTGACTCCGATGTCGACAAGATCACGTATAATCGACTCAACATCGCGACCTACATAGCCCACTTCAGTGAACTTTGTGGCTTCAACTTTAATAAAAGGTGCGTTGGCAAGGCCTGCTAAGCGTCGAGAGATTTCAGTTTTACCCACACCAGTTGGGCCCATCATTAAAATATTTTTAGGCGTAATTTCTTGGCGCAACTCTTCAGGTAATTGTAGCCGACGCCAACGGTTACGCAGCGCAATGGCCACGGCGCGTTTGGCATCATCTTGGCCAATAATGAAACGATCCAACTCCGAGACAATCTCTTTTGGAGTCATAATGCTATATTCTAAAAGGGTTTCATCAGACATAATGGTTATCCAAGTTGATGAGATTAGGTTTCACTATCGAGTTCTTCGATGGTGAAGCTTGAGTTAGTATAAACACAGATATTAGCCGCAATCGTTAAGCTCTTCACAACAATAGCTTTAGCGTCAAGTTTAGTGTTATCAGCTAATGCATAAGCCGCCGATTGTGCAAAAGGCCCGCCAGAGCCAATGGCCATGATATTGTGTTCGGGCTCAATCACATCGCCGTTACCCGTTAATATGAGTGAGGCTTTGTGATCGGCAACAGCTAATAAGGCTTCCAGTCGGCGAAGTAGCTTGTCCATGCGCCAGTCTTTGGCAAGCTCCACGGCTGCTCGAACTAGGTTCCCTTGGTGTTTCTCCAGCTTTCCCTCAAAACGCTCGAACAATGTAAAAGCGTCTGCTGTGCCGCCAGCGAACCCTGCAATCACTTTGTTATTGTAGAGTCTGCGGACTTTGCGAGCATTGCCTTTCATAATGGTGTTACCCATTGAGACTTGTCCATCTCCGCCAATCACAACTTTGCCGTTGCGGCGGACCGATAGGATGGTTGTACCGTGATATTGTTCCAAAAGGATCTCCTCTTAGTGTATTCAAGGTAAATTGGGGTGATCTTTCCTGATTTCAAGGGTGAATGCACTCACATTATTGGTTTCTAGGACGCTTTTAGACTGATCAGCAGGCTTTTTTGATGCTGTTGTGCAAGACGTTGTTGGTCTTGCTCGGCTACAGTAGCGTTTTTGTAAGGGCCTGATAGCACGCGATACCATAGCGTGTTGTCAGTTTGATATTTTTGGATAAAGACTGGGTAGCCTAATTTGAACAGTTGTTTTTTAAGGCGCTTGGCATCATCGTTATCTCGCAATGCTGCAATTTGTAACACATAACGAGTCTTGACATTTGATTCAGATGCTTGTGATTGACTCACAACTGTCCCATGGGTTTGTGGGAGTTTAACTTGGGTTTTAGTTAATACCGTATAGAAATCAAATTGTGGAGCCGAGGCTTTGGTTTTTTTTGCTTGTCTCACTTGTGGTTGAGTCGTTTTAGGTTTGGTGATGGTTTTTGTGGCCGGGGCCTGCGGTTGGCTTTTAATGTATTGTTGATATTTAAAATAATAAAGAATCAGCGGAATAATAATAGCCACTGCAATAATCAATGCAATCCATTTTCTATTTCTGCGTTTTGTAGGGGTAGGATTATTATTGCTATTGTTATTGGCGTAGTCTTTAACCATGAGTGCTAACCTGTTTTATTGGTTCGTTGTTTCACAAAACGAAAGAGTGATGACTTGCCATTAATTGAGAGCGCCCCATTTTTTAATTCGAGTTTTAGCAGTAAATGATGATTGGCTTGGAGCAGTGTTTTATCAGCAATCCAGTTGTCAACGGTTTTTTCAGCCAATTGTTTTGAAGAGGTGTGCTTTTCAGTTGAAAGTCTGCTCTGAGTTAGGTGATGGGAATAAAATTGACTGATCTGTTTAAGCAGCCAGCTTTTTGGCATTTGTAATTCGATTTGGCCAGTGCTTTTCCCGGTTAGCGATATCAAATTTTGCTTGCCTGTTTGTTTGGGAATATCAAATGAAGCGTTAGCAATTACTGCGCCATTAGGTGTATTTAAATGAAGATTTTTTAAATTGATCGCTAACCCTTTGCTGATTAAAGCAATGGCGGGTTGCACCAATGTTGGCCATTGAGTCTGAGTGGTAGCATATTGTAGTTGGCCTAGTGATTTAGCGTTATAGATAAAGTGTTGCCAGGCGCTGCTATCTAGGCTCTTTAAATTAAGCGTAAGCTGGCTTGTTCCCAAATGAATTTTCGGGCTGTGAATAGCGTTAGCTTGCAACTGTAGCACTACAGTTGTTTTTTTATTTTGTTGCGTTTGTTTAAGGGATAATTGCAAATGACTAATCGAGGTGGATTGGCTTTTAGGGCTATGTGCTTTTAACGAGCCTATTTTTAAATGACGCTCGCCATACCAAATCAACCCTTGTTTTTGTAAATTAAAAATCGCTTGAATATTTTTAATGGCCAGGTCTACTGTCATGGCGGCCTGTTTTTGAGTGATTTGTTGTGTGCTGGATATCGAAGCGATATTAAAATCACCGCGCATTGTTTTGTTTTTTGGTGAATAAATAAGTCGATTTTTGAGGTTGTTGATGATAATAGTTTGCTGAGGTGAGCGCACCACAATGTGGTCTGCACTGCCGGATTCGAATAATGTATTGTCAAAGGAAATTCGCGCGAATGAGCGTGCTTTTAATCCAGGGGTATTGCTTTTGTTTTTAACCACAATTTTTGCAATATATAGCTTGCTGCGTCCGAGTAAATTACGCGTGAAAATAATGGGTCCAAAGATCAAATGTTGCTTAATCAAGAGTTGGTGTGATTGATTTTGTGAGGGTGTTTTAAGCGGCCCTAGCTTGATTGTCAGTCTCACGTCCGCTTTTGCACTAAACCAAGAGCGATGATAGCGTAATACCTTAACGGTGACGTGATTTTTTGCGTATAGGGTTTGAATGATGCGACTGAGTTGGTTTTGATAAGCAGAAATAGACCAGGGCCCCATGATTAAAGGTGTGAGTAGCAGGATTGCTATGATGACTAGAATGATGCCGCTGATTGAGATAACAGTTTTGCGCATGGACTAATCTCCGTTTAAAAAATCGGTTCACATCGTTTGAGGTGCCGAAATACCCAGTAGCTTAAGGCCGTTAGCGAGCACATGTTGAGCAGCTTTAACTAAACATAAGCGTGCATTACGTAATGGGCCTTCAGCGACCAAAAATTTACTAGCATTATAATAGGTATGAAAGTGATTGGCGAATTCTTGTAGAAAAAATGCTAGCACATGCGGTTCATAATGTTCTGCAGCCTGTGAGACTATTTCTGGATAACGCGCCAAGCTGCTAATAAGGTTTTTTTCGTGAGAGGTGATTAAAAGCTCTAAATGTTCTAAGCCTTCTTTTGGGTCCCAATTAAGCTGTGACTTTTCCAGTTCTCGAAAAACACTGCATATGCGTGCGTTGGCATATTGAATATAATACACGGGATTTTCGTTAGACTGTTTTTTAGCAAGCTCAAGGTCGAAGTCAAGGTGTTGTTCAGGTCGGCGCATGATATAGAAGTAGCGCGCTGCATCGTTGCCGACTTCGTTGCGTAATTCACGTAAGGTCACAAATGAACCGCGACGAGTTGACATAGCCAACTTCTCTTTGCCGCGATAGAGGATGGCAAATTGCACCAATAAAATTTTGAGTTTTTCTGGATTTTTAGAAAGTCCTTTAAGGAAGGCGCGGATCCTAGCGATGTATCCGTGATGGTCTGAGCCAAATACATCAATGATATGGTCATAGCCTTGGTTGTATTTGTATAAGTGGTAGGCGACATCAGAAGCAAAATAAGTGGTTTGTCCATTTTCGCGGATTAAAACGCGATCTTTTTCGTCACCAAATTGTGTAGCCCGAAACCAGGTAGCGCCTTCTTTTTCATAAATATGGCCCTGTTGTTTTAGCCAACCAATACCTTTGTTGATGAGGTCTTGTTCTATCAAGCGACTTTCTTTAAACCATTCGTCATAGACTACACCAAATTCGCTTAGGTCGTCTTGGATATCCGATAAAATGCTGGCCAAGCCAGTTTGACGAATGATTATGAAATGATCCTCACCAATGAGTGTGATAGTGTTGGCTGTGAGTGCATCGATATAAGGCTCTTTATCTTTTTTAGGATCGATGTTTTGAGGATAAAGCGTGGCCAGTGTTTTCGCATCAATATTAAAACGATCACCGCATTGCTGCTTGAGATCATTGGCAATGTCGATGATGTATTGACCTTGATAAGCATTTTCAGGCAATGTGATTTCGTGGTTAAACGCTTGCAAATAGCGCAGCCAAATACTGACAGTCAATATCCGCATTTGTCGCCCGACGTCATTCACATAATATTCCCGATGCACATCATAACCAGTGATGGCCAGTAAATTAGCGACACAAGCACCATAGGCGGCGCTGCGACCATGGCCTACATGCAATGGACCCGTTGGATTGGCGCAAACGTATTCTATATGGACTCGTTGGCCTTTGCCTTGATTGTTTCGGCCATAATTTTCGGCATGAGTTAATACCTTGGTGATGGTTTGTTGTAGTGAATCGTGAGTGATGGTGAAATTAATAAAGCCAGGTCCGGCTATTTGCACGCGACTTATTTTGTCAGAAGTGGGTAGGTGTTCGATGATGTTTTGAGCTAACTGTTGTGGTGGTGTTTTAGCGGCTTTAGCTAAAGTGAGTGCAATATTGCAGGCAAAATCGCCATGCTTGGGATTACGGGTACGCTCGATTTGGATTTTTGGAGCAATCTCTTCTGGCAAAATACCAGTAGATTTAAGCGTATTAATAGCGTGTTGAATTGATTTTTCAATATGTTGGCGCATGATGGTTGACGATATAGTTGTTGTGTTTTCAGTTTTCTATTTAGGCATTTAAGGGAGTATAAGCGATTCTTTATAGGGTGGGAAGGACGAAAGCGGCTCTCGCCGTCATCCTCGCGAAAGCGGGAACTCATTCATTCGAAACCCAGTGGTTGATTCAAAAATGAGGTGCCTGTCGCGCAACATTGAACTAACGACCCAGGTGACCTAGGGAATGTCCGACCGAACGGTCTGCAGGTAACAGTTGAACTTCCGCTAAGAACTTATTAAAAAATCAAGGAATTTGTTGCAGACTCAGCAATTTGTTCTTACAATGAGTTTTGTTCTATAGGAGCAATTTAAATTCATAGGCTTTTCCTGTGATCAAAAAAGCGGCCCAAAATTTGTAAGTGAATTTTGGAAGTGCTGGTGTGATTACAAACGAGTGAGTTAACGAAAGGCCACTTGAGTTGCGTAGTGGATATCTCATGGCAATCCACGGGGTATTTTTTTTAATTGAAAGAAACGTAAGGACCACTTATGTCGCCACGTAAAATTAGTTTGCCACAATTAGTTGAGAAGGCTGGTGAATTATTTAGAATCAATGGCTATCACAGAACATCCATATCTGACATTGCAAAGAAATGTGGTTTGAGCAAGGCCAGCTTGTACCACCACATCGCGAGTAAAAAAGAATTGGCCACATTGGTGATTAAACAAGCGCACCAAACTTTTAGAGAACAATTTTTTAATCTAGCATATGACGAAACCCTGCCGGTTGTTGAACGTTTTTCACGAATAAATTCAGCACTCGAACATTATTTTAACGACCGCAAGGGCGGTTCTTTAGTTGCAAATCTCGCGCATGAAACCTGTGAGACCGATCATGATTTTAAACAAATGTTTCAAGCGTATTTTGATGATTGGATAGCGGCGATAGAGCATCTTTTGTCCCATCATCATGATGCAGAAAAAGCACGTGTATTAGCTTATGAAACTGTTGCGATAACGCAAGGTAGAATTCTCTTGAATCGAATTTATCAAGGCGAGAAGCCATTATTACAGTTAAATCAATATATTTGTCAGCTACTCGATAGTTGTGATACTGAAGAGCCGCTGATTCCAACGGGTGTTGAAGAGACTCAATAATTCATTAAAATTTTGATAAAAAACACGCCCGCAAGCGTTTGACTCGCGAGCTTGTTCCCGAGATTTCTTACTTTAAACGTTGTTCTAAAAATTTCTCTAAGATCTTAAGTGGCGATTGTTTTGGGTCATGCATAGCATCCACTGGTAAATAAAAGGTTTGCTCAAGAGCATGTTGACCTTGATCGACTGCATGAGATGCAATATCCGTATAAACCAACCACGTTGAACCGGCAGCAAGCATTAGCGATTGTTGATGAGCAGATTTCTGGTAATCAATATCTTTTTTCATTTGATCGTGTAGTCTCAGCATGTAGTGATCATATAACGTGCGATAACGACGGGTGATTTTAAACCAGTGCATGAGTTTGCGGCTGCCGAATTGTGGAGCGGTTATTGAGGGTAAAAAACGTTTTACGACTTCTGGAAATCGCTCGCCAATTCGCCATTTTCTCGGTTGGTTTTGTGGATTGATATTGCTAAACACTCGTAGTATTCGTCTCCCTTGCATGGGCGTTGAAGGGAACGCATCCACATGTAAGCGGGTGTCGTCTTTACGAAAAGAGGGTGCTTTTCGACCAGCAATTTCTTGTGGACGAAAACTGGTTCGGCCAATCGTGAGATGATTGTGATATTCAGGTAATAAAACATCGATTAATTGCTGGGCTTGAATTGCGAAACGATGCATCATTTGTGTTAATTTCGATTGGATTGCCGGATCATCACTGCATCCTGACATATGTCGTTTAGAATAATCATAACTCACATTTTTGCGGTTTTTAGCAAGGACCTCAGGCGTTAGAAGCGAGTGTTCATCGGCCTGCAAATTAAAAGCTAAACGAGGCATATACAATACCTGGCCGGATTCTAATGCTTGAACGGCTTGTTGATCCGAAACAGGATGCAGTTGCCAATGTGTGATATTGTCTAGTGTGCTGATACAGTTCATTTTTCTCCCTCTTGTTTTCAAATAATTCGTGCGAGCGAGTGGAATTCTTATCCCGCTCGAACAATTTCCCCACTGATAGCATCGCGAATTTCAGTGGGTTTATTGCGCCCGCCCACTTTGCCAGCAATTATTTTTGAAACGCTTTGTCCAAATGCAATGTGTAACGACCGAAAATCACGCATGGGTGGTGCACCTTCAATATTAGCACTCGTGGACACTATGGGTTGATCGTATTGATCACACAATGCTTGAATAACCGGATGGTTGCTCACTCTTACTGCGATGGTTGAATGTTGTCCGCGAATCCAATGGGGTATTTCAGGTTTTGCTGGAAATATCCAAGTGACTGGTCCAGGCCATGTTGCCAGAACACGGGCTAATTGTGTGGGGGCGATGAGTTCAACATAAGGCTCAAGCTGTTCCCATTCGCTTGCGACTAATATAAAGCCTTTATCGATTGAACGCTGTTTGATTTGAAGCAATTTAAAGACGGCTTCCAGATTAAAAGGGTCGCACCCTAATCCGTACACCGCTTCGGTTGGATAGGCAATGATTTCACCGCGGCGTAAACATTGCACTGCTTCGGTGATGTCTTGTTGAGTGATGTTTTCCATTTTTATTAATCTGAATGCTTGTTTTTTAGTAACTACTCGCTCGTCATTGTGGCGAAAGCCGGAATCCAGGCGCGTTATGGATCCCGCGGTCAAGCCGCGGGATGACCAGGCAAGCCGCGGGATGACGAAGTAAGCTGCAGGATGACGAGGTGTGAGCAGTTACGGTTTTTAAATAAAAATATCCCAAGGCTTCCGTTGAGGATTTTTATTTCAATTTTTCTTGTAACTGAGCATCCGCTTGTTTTAGCTTTTCTCTTTTTTGTTGTCGTTCGCCATTTAATTTTGCAGCTAACGATTCATCGTGTAGTGCTAATATTTCTGCGGCGAGTATGGCTGCGTTTTTCGCACCGGCTTTGCCAATACTCGTGCATGCCACAGGTGTGCCACCGGGCATTTGTACTGTTGATAATAATGCATCCATTCCACCAAGGTCTCCGGCTGAAATTGGAATACCAATAACAGGGCGAATGGTGTTTGCAGCAACAGCCCCTGCTAAATGGGCAGCAAGGCCTGCAGCAGCAATAAAGACATGGGCACCACGATGTTCTGCTTCTTTGACATAGTCAGCAGTTGCAGCAGGAGTGCGATGGGCTGACAAAATATGAGCTTCAAATGGAACGCCTAATGATTTTAATTGCGCAAATGTAGTTTCCATCACAGCGAGGTCGCTGTCAGAACCCATTAGTATAGCCACAAAAGCATTACTCATCTTCTCCTTCTCCTTTGTCGAATAATGGTATTGAATAATTACATTCTTTTTGTGGGCAAACTTTTTCTTTGCCTTTGCGTTTGGTGGTTTTAATCATCAGGATTGGCCATTTGCATTTAGGACAAGCTTCTGCAATAGGTGGATACCAAATAGCATATTTACAATCAGGATAGCGTTTGCAAGAATAAAATACTTTTCCGCGACGTGATTTGCGTTTTAAAATATTCCCTTTTTTACATTTGGGACATGTGACTTTGGTGTCTTGTGGTTTTTCGAGGGGTTCGATAAATGTGCAGTCAGGATAGCCACTGCAACCGATAAATTTACCGTAACGCCCTGCTTTAATCACTAAATCAGAACCACAGTCCGGGCATTTTCTGTCTTTGATGACTTCAGGTTCAGTGGCCGCATCATCGCTTAAATTGCGAGTGTAATCGCAATCAGGATAAGCCGTGCAGCCAATGAATCGCCCTCTTTTTCCTAAGCGAATAGCGAGTTGTTTGTCACACTTTGGACATTGTTCGTCGATTTTCTCTTGGGTGACGTCACTCCGTTTAACGTTTTTAGTTTCATCCACTGTACGTTTAAAGGGTGTCCAAAATTGTTCGAGCACAGTAACCCAAGCTTTTTCACCACGAGAAATACTGTCCAGTTGGTTTTCCATGCGTGCGGTAAAATCATAATCGACATACTGGGTAAAATACTGGGTTAAAAAGCGAATAACGACTCTAGCAACATCGGTGGCTACAAAGCGTTTATTATCCATCGTCACGTATTCACGATTTCTGAGTGTGGCAATAATGTTTGCGTAAGTCGATGGTCGGCCGATGTCGTGCTCTTCCATCGCTTTGACTAAACTCGCTTCGGTATAGCGTGGCGGAGGTTCAGTGAAATGTTGTTCGCCATTAATAGTTTTGGCAGGGACTTTTTGTCCTTCTGTTAAGGGTGGCAGGAGTTTTCCTGTTGAGTCATCTTTTTGTTTGTCATCCACGCCTTCTTGGTAGACCGTAATAAAGCCAGGCTTGGCAATGGTCGAGCCGTTTGCACGGAAAATATTGTTGCCTGCTGTTAAGTCTATAGAAACTGTATGTAATGTGGCTTCAATCATTTGGCAAGCAATGGTTCGTTTCCAGATTAAGCTGTAGAGTTTCAATTGTTCTATAGAAAGATAAGGTTTAAGCTCATCTGGAATGTGATTTGCTGAAGTGGGCCGAATAGCTTCGTGAGCCTCTTGTGCATTTTTCGATTTAGTTTTGTAGATACACGCCGTTTCAGGTACATTTTCACTGCCATAACGTTCACTAATGGTGTCGCGAATTTCAGAAATGGCTTCGTTAGCTAAGGTTACAGAGTCGGTGCGCATATAGGTGATTAAACCGACTGCACCGTCGCCAATTTCAATACCTTCATAGAGTTGTTGTGCGACCTTCATGGTCCTTTGTGCAGAAAAGCCGAGTTTGCGCGCGGCTTCTTGCTGTAGTGTTGCGGTGATAAAAGGTGGTGCAGGGCGACGCTTACGTTCTTTTTTGGTCACTTTCGCGACTTGTAATTCACCATGAGCTGCTTTTATTAAATCGGCTACAATTGTGTTAGCTTGTTTTTCGTTGGTAATGGTAAATTGTTCGAGCTTATCGCCTTGATAATTAATTAAGCGGGCGCCAAATTCAGTTTCATCAGCGTTCAGTAAGGCGTGGACGGTCCAATATTCTTGGCTCTTAAAATTTTCGATTTCTAGTTCACGTTCAACAATCATTCTTAATGCGGGACTTTGAACACGTCCAGCAGAAAGACCAGGACGAATTTTTCGCCACAATAGCGGTGAAAGTTTAAAGCCTACTAAAAAATCGAGGGCGCGGCGAGCTTGTTGAGCATTAACCAAGTCCATAGAAATTTCACGACGATTTTTGATGGCATCTTGGATGGCCGATTTGGTAATTTGATGAAAAACGATTCGCGCAATTTCTTTATTCTTTAATGCTTTTTTGTTTTTCAATAGTTCTAATAGATGCCAAGCAATCGCCTCACCTTCGCGATCGGGATCTGGCGCTAACATCAGGCCGTCGTATTTTTTTAATGCGCGTTGAATGGCATCTACATGCCGTGCATTTCTTTCGATGGGTTGGTAGTGCATTTCAAAATCATGTTCAGGATCGACAGCCCCGTCTTTGGGTATTAAATCACGGACATGGCCGTAAGAAGCCATGACCTCATAACCTTTGCCTAGATATTTTTTTATTGTTTTTGCTTTCGCCGGCGATTCGACGATGACCAGATAATTCGGCATCAGTGTATTCCACCTATTTCTTCATCTATCACAAAAAACTGCAGATGAGTTAAGGTATCTTTATCGTTTTTATGCAAATGAAATAAAACAATTAAGATTACCCACTTAAGTAATGGTAAGTCAATTGGCTCTTGTGACAACTGCATAATTTGGTGAATCACAATTTCTCGGGATAATGGTGTTAGAATTTTTTGTTGTTCTAAACACAATAAGAATCCTCGACATTCTCTACTGAGCATGTGCATTTCTTCTTGCGTGTAAAGGCGCAGTGATGTTGGTTGTGCTGAATCGGATGATGTTGTTTGATTAAAAGCGAGACTAGCGAGCCAACCGAAGGCGGCCATGATAGTGCTTCGACAAAATCCTGCTTCGATTAAATTTTCAAACAGATGTTCTTCAGATTTTATGATTTGACCATCATCCTGCATGTAATGTTTAAACAGATACACCAAGACGCTGAGCACATTGGATTCTTTCATTATTTCACTCTGTTATAGCCTGTTAACGAGGCTTTTACATAGCCTTGTAGTTCAAGAGATAACAACATTGATGTGATAATGCTTGCGCTTAAGCCACAACGCACTACCATTTGGTCAATGGGTGTTGCCTCAAACCCAATACACTCTAACAGTTTCTTATGAGCGACATCAAGTTCCGAAGAGGTGGGTGGTTTTGCCTGATTAGGAGAGCAGCGTTTCAAATAACCCTCATTACAAGCAGCCAGTGATCCGAGCGCTTGTAGAATATCATCGGTTGTTTCGATGAGTTCTGCACCTTGGCGGATGAGTAAGTGGCAACCTCGAGCTTGTGGATTATTAACTGAACCGGGGATAGCAAACACCTCGCGGCATTGTTCGATGGCTAGTTTTGCTGTAATGAGTGATCCACTGCGTGGTGTGGCTTCAACGACCAAGGTGCCAAGACACAAGCCGCTGATAATGCGATTGCGTTGTGGGAAATGTGTTTTGATCGGTGGGGCATTCAGTGGGAACTCTGAAACGAGTGCGCCATTTTTCTCGATTTCGGTGGCGAGTTGTTCATGACGTTTAGGGTAAATATGATTTAAGCCGCAGCCTAGCACTGCAATAGTGGGATTATTCGCTAAAAGTGCGCCGCGATGAGAAGCGCCATCAATGCCAATTGCTAAGCCACTGGTGATGACTAAGCCCGCTTGGCTTAATGAATAGGCAAATTGTCGGGCCAGTTCAAGGCCGCTATGAGTTGGATTTCGACTGCCCACCATGGCTAATTGTTGCGTTCGTAATAATTGCGGGTCACCTTTAACAAACAAAACGGGTGGTGGGTCAGCCGTTTCTTTGAGTAATTGCGGGTAATGTGGATGATTTAGGGTGAGTAGGTGATGGCCATCTTGCATAGCCCACTCCAGAGATTGTTCGATGTGTTTCCAGTTCACGCTTTGCAATCGAGCGCGTAGTTTTTCGGGTAGGTGATTTAATGCGTTAGTGAATAAAGTTTTTGGGTTGTTGTAATGTTTTAGTAATTTGTGAGCTAGGATGGGTTGATAAGGAAGCGCGTGTTGTAGCGCTAACCAATACTTTAGTTGTGATGGTGGATGGGTGTCATTAATTATGGATTTTGTCATTTTGTCGAGTTGCTTAGCGGTTCATTGGCTTCGAGTATATGTTATAAGAGATAAACGTTTTTCTTAATACCGGGGTGGTTGGTTGACCTAATGAATGTCGCTGATTTACAGTTGGTGGCGCGTTGCGCCTCGTCATCCCGCGGCTTACCTCGTCATCCCGCGGCTTGACCGCGGGATCCATAACACACTGCGTGCGTTGGCGCGCAAAACGCGCCTGGATTCCGGCTTTCGCCGGAATGGCGGGGATGCTGCAGGAATGATGGGGCGTCTCCTTATGGTGGTGAATAGTATGGTTTTTTGGTAACATGCCATCCCTATGAGTTTAGAGATTGTATTTGCCGGCACCCCACAATTCGCAGTTCCGAGCTTGCGCGCACTGTTGGCTTCCCCTCATTCGATTAAAGCCGTTTATACGCAACCAGATCGGCCTGCGGGAAGAGGGCGAAAGCTCAAAATGAGTGCCGTGAAACAGTTCGCGTTGTCTCATAATATCAGCGTATTCGAGCCCGTTTCTTTGCGGGATGAAAAAACCAAGCAAGCGTTGCAACAACTCAATCCGGATGTGATGGTTGTTCTCGCCTATGGATTAATCTTGCCAAGCCCTATTTTAGCCATTCCAAGGTATGGTTGTATTAATGTGCATCCTTCGTTGTTACCCCGTTGGCGTGGTGCAGCGCCTATTCAGCATGCGCTGTTAGCGGGTGATACTAAAACGGGAGTGTCTATTATGCAGCTTGATGAGGGTATGGATACTGGGGATGTGCTTCACCAACAAACAGTTTCAATCAAACCCAATGAAACAAGTGGTGATTTACATGAACGCTTGTCGGAACTCGGCGCTGGACTATTGCTTGAGACATTAAATGCGATTGAGCAAAATGAAGTGAGTCCTAAACCGCAGGATGATAAGCTAGCAACATACGCACCCAAAATTACTAAGGCACAAGCCGAGCTTGATTGGCAAAATAGCAGTGAGACGTTAATGAACCAGATCCGAGCATTTAATCCTTGGCCTGTCGCCTATTCGCATTTTCAAGGAAAGGTATTAAAAATATGGGAAGCAGACATCGTGGCTGACCACGTTCAAAATGATCCCGGCACGATAGTTGCAATGGATAAAAATGGAATTGATGTCGCTACAGGAAAAGGTTTATTACGACTCAAGCAAGTGCAGTTGCCCGGAGGAGTGCCTATTTGTGCTAATGATTTTATTAATGCAAATCGAAATCAGATTGTCGTTGGAAAAAGTAGGTTGATATGAAAAGTAAAATCCTAGGCGGCGCATTATTAATTATTGGCACATCCATTGGTGCAGGGATGTTAGCGCAACCAGTAGTCACAGCGGGAGGTGGTTATTGGCATTCATTGTGGTTGTTGATTGGTATTTGGAGTTTAACTTTATTCTCTGCTTTTTTAATTCTAGAAGTTAATTTATGGTTTCCAGAGAATGCTAATTTAGTGTCGATGGCGAGGAAAACCTTAGGCTATGGTGGTGAGGTTGTCACTTGGCTGATTTATTTATTGTTGCTTTATACTTTGGTGGCCACGTATATTTCTGGTGGTTCCGATTTGTTGCATTATCTGTTTACTTTGATTCACGTACAAACGGCGCAATGGGTAGATTCCATTTTATTTGTGCTTATTTTAGGTTCGATCGTTTTTTATGGTGTGAAAGCTGTTGATTGGAGTAATCGTGGTTTGATGACTGTAAAACTGGGGGCTTTTTTATTATTAGTGGTCTTAATTTTACCCCATGTGAATTTCGTTAAATTAGAAACAGGTCGATTTAGCTTACTCTCTTCGGCAGTGATGGTGGTGGTGACTTCATTTGGTTACGGCACGATTATCCCAACGCTGCGTAGTTATTTTAAGAGTAATGTAAACGCATTGCGCTTGGTTATTTTCTTGGGCAGCTTAACATCACTGCTGTGTTATTTGTTGTGGGATTTTGTGGTTCAAGGAACGCTTATAAAGCAGGGACCGACAGGGCTTGTTCACATGGCCGTATCAGGACATGTCACGAGCGAATTGACAAAAGCGCTTGTCGTGCAATTAAATAATGTAGCCATTTCTGAGTTAGCGCGATTATTCAGTTCGCTTTGTGTCACCACTTCTTTTCTGGGGGTGGCATTGTGTTTATCAGATTTTTTAACGGATGGACTAAAACGTGCTCGCGAAGGTATGGACCATTGGCTTATCATAGCGATAGTGTTTATACCGCCTTTAATTATCGTATTATTTTTTCCAGGTGCATTTCTTACCGGCTTGAGTTTAGGAGGTGTATTGTGTGTCATTTTGTTGATGTTGTTACCAGCATTAATGGCCTGGCGTGGCCGTTATGTTATAAAGATAAGTTCAGGTTATCGCGTGTGGGGTGGTAAGCTTGCATTGGCATTGGAAATTATAATTGCCACTGCGTTATTAATTTATGGTTTTTTTCATCTTAATTTCTAGAGGGTAGATGATGTTGATCATTCTGGATCGTGATGGTGTGATTAATTATGATTCCGCTGAATATATTAAATCACCAGAAGAATGGATTGCCATTCCAGGGAGTCTTGAGGCTATTGCCAAGCTTAATCGCGCGGGTTATCAAGTGGTGGTTGCTTCGAATCAATCGGGTGTGGGGCGTGGTTATTACAGCCTTGAGATGTTAGCGAAAATTCATAAAAAAATGGAAGACGAGCTTGCAAGTGTTGGTGGGCGTTTTGAGAATATTTATTTTTGTATGCATGCACCAGAAGAAAATTGTGAATGTCGCAAGCCCAAGCCTGGGTTGTTAAAAAAGATTATTGCAAAATATAAACCCGATCCCACTAAAACTATTTTTATTGGCGACAGTTTGCGTGATATTCAAGCGGCACATGCTGTGAGTTGTAATCCCATTCTAGTGTTAACCAGTAAAGGGCGCGCGACTTACGAGAAGGGTGAGGGATTAGAAGGCGTTCCAGTATTTGAAGATCTAGCTGCTGCGGTGGAAGGTTTGTTGAATTCAAAACCACCGATTAACATGAGTGAATGGCAAATAAAGTAAAATTTCATATCATGCTGATATACATAGGAAAACAGTGATTTTATAATACCTAGAATTGACATATGTGTCAATTTCAGGTATTATATTATAATGCAAAATCTAATCAGACAGCAAATTGAGCTATTCCATTTACTATTTCTGGATGAATTAAGCCGCAAAATAGACCAACGCCTATACGCTCTAAAGGGTGGTTGCAATCTGCGGTTTTTTTTCAATAGTATTCGCTATTCAGAGGATATGGATATAGATGTTAAAATTATTGCTAAAGAAACTTTACAGAAAAATGTCAATAACCTTCTTCATTCTAAACCCTTTGAACTTGCATTAAATACTCGCGCAATTCGTATTTCTCATGTCTCTTTGCCAAAACAAACCGAAACTACGCAGCGGTGGAAAATACAACTAAACGTTACGGGTAGCAGAGCGCCCATAAATACCAAAGTTGAGTTTTCAAGACGTGGTATTAGTGAAGCAGTTAAGTTTGAGACTGTTAATTCTTCAATAATTCAAGCTTATAAGCTCTCTCCCCTATTTGTCAGTCATTATGTGCTACAGGCTGCTTTCGATCAAAAAATCAATGCGCTTATTTCAAGAAAGGAAACTCAATCAAGAGATGTATTTGATCTTTACATATTGCTGCAACAAGGCGCCGATATTAAAAGAATGAATAAACGATTACTGGGGAAACTATCAGAAGCCCAAAGTAATGCGAGCAATCTAACGTTTGCTGATTATAAAGGACAAGTGCTGGCTTATCTTCCCGACGAATACCAATCGCAATATGATTCAAAAACAACATGGGATCATATTGTATTATCAGTTTTGGAGGCCATGGAAATTTGAAATTACTAGATTATTATCGACGATTAGATGATTTAAAAATCAACGTCATCACAACGCGGAATGCTGCCGTATACTTAAATATTTCTAATGAACATGCTAGCCAATTACTGAGTCGCCTTGTAGATAATAAATTAATAATAAGACTTAAAAGTGGGTTATGGGGATTTGTTGATCGAATAGAGCCTCTTATGCTGCCTGAATTATTAACTGCTCCATTACCGAGTTATATTTCATTGCAAACAGCATTGTATTATCATGGTATGATTTCACAAATTCCAGTCACTATTTATGCTGTTTCTTTGGCTAGAACGAAAAAATACCAAACCGCTTTGGGCACAGTATCAATTCACCATATTCAACCGAGTTTTTTCCGGGATTATACTGAACTCGGAGATTACCAAGTTAAAATGGCAACTCCAGAAAAAGCATTGATAGATATATTATATTTGAGCCCTGGCAAATCGTATTTATTTAAAAGTTTACCCGAAATAGAATTACCAAGAAAATTTAATATTGCACAAGCAAATAGAATCATAAAACATATCGTATCGGTACGACGTAGGACTCTAGTTGAAGGGCGGTTTTCAGCGCTGATGGAGAAATTATCATAACTTCTCAAAAACATGGGGTAAAAGCTAGCCTCGTCATTGTGCGGCGAGAGTAGGAAATCCATAACGCACTGCGTGCGTTGGCGCACAAAACACGCCTGGATTCCGGCTTTCGCCGGAATGACGGGCGAGTAGTTACGATTTTAGATCTAGTTTTATACCTTCATGTGTCGCAACAAATCCAAGTGATTCGTAAAAAGAAATCGCTTTGGGTCGTTTTTTATTAGTGGTTAATTGAACGAGATGGCACTTTTGCTTAATGCTCATTTGAATTAGATATTCAATCAGTTTTTTGCCTACACCTTTCCCTCTTTGGTGTTTCTCGACACGCACACCTTCTATTTGCGCGCGTCTACCACCTTGATAGGTTAAATAAGAAAGAAAATTAATTTGTGCCATTGCAACAACTTGGTTATCTTGTGTGCCAACGATCAAACAAGCATTTTTATCATTTACAATAGCGTCAAACGCAGATTGATATTTTTCTAATGCGCTATTGTTTAAAGTTTCTCTGGTTCCACCCAGTGGATCATCATGTAGAAGGGTAATTAATGTTGGCAAGTCCTCTCTCGCAGCTTCGCGAAACAATAGCTGAACTTTATTTGATGATTGATTTGGTTTCATGCTCGTAACCTTTGTTGGTAGACTGTGAGGCGTGAAGTTTTTGTTAAAATTTTGTTGTTGATAGCCCATAAAAATAACCCGCCTAGGTGCGCATTAATAAGAGGCGTGGCGGGCTTGGATAATGGTATTATATGCAGGTAGTTATATATTGCAAATAAAATCTACGCACACGCTAAAAGATGAGGACAGTATACTACACATCTATTGAATTGCCAGGATTTAGTAACGTTAGGCATTAAAGAATAGTGGAATTTTGTAGTAAATTCAACAGACTTTAGATGCTTCGCTTTTAAAGCCAACCCGCTGATTTTAAAAAACTTTAACAACAAGTCTTATTTTATTGAATAGTGAAATAATGCATTTGTGCGCTATATTTAAAGGTATGAATCTAAATTAAGGGAGTATGCTCGTGCAAGCATTCAAATTGCCACTAGGTATTGTTAGGTATTGTTTTGTTTCTAGCGGGTTTGCTTTTTTATTCAGCAAGCTTTGCTGATTGTAAGTCCGTCGTGTGGAAGGAGTTTCATCAATATCATACTAAGGGTAAAGTCCAAACGATTAATTTTAAATTGAAAGACATTAATGCAACAACAGTTTGGTTGCATTGTTCCAGTGGAAAACCCAATGAAGCATTAATTAAAAACGTGTCTGATAATGCACAATGTCGACTTGTCAGGGGGGCGAGGGGTTCAGGTGATATTGGCGTGCATTGTCAATATAAAAAGGGCGAACAAAAACTGCCCACCAACTTCCCGCATGGGACCGCTTGAGGCTGCAGAAATTAAACAATTAGCCAGTCAGTCTCAATTGTCGTCGCATTATAATCAAACAATAGACCGCAAAAGTGCTTATGAGATTTTAAATACGAAGATTGCAGCAGAGCAAGTTGATAAAAAAACTGCAGCTAAAAAATCGGAAAAAAAGGAAGACTGGGTCACATCGTTATCAAAAAATACTATGGCACGACAGATGGGGAGAACATTGGTGCGAGAATTAACCCGCGGTTTATTAGGTGTCTTAGGAGGGCGGGGCAGACGATAGTATGAAAGCCACTATCACCATAATCCCCGCTTCACCGTCATCCCCATGCTGCGCCGTCATCCTCGCGAATGCGAGGATCCAGTATTCATCCAAAAATAAAAAATCTTTTGCTTCTTCAATAAACCACTAAATTTCAAATAACCGGGTTCCCGCTTTCGCGGGAATGACAAGATGATTTAAATCAAAGTGATGATAACTTTCCTGATCTTGGAGCGGGTTGTTGAGTAGGGGTTCCTGGTTCAGGGCCTCTGTTAGCCCAAAGAGAATTGGGATTCAATGTGGATTGATCTTGATCTTGAGCTTGTTTTTCTATTCGTTTCAGATATTCTTGATTGCCCTTTCTGATTCGTCGCAATGCTTCCTTTCTAGACTGGTTTTTATCTTCAGAACTTAGGCTAGAAAAATTGGTTATCATATTAATCAGTGTTAAATCCCCAGTGTCCCACGCAGTAGTAAATGCATTGTTTCCGGCTTCATTCCCATGTTCTAAATTAGCACCCAGAGCGAGTAAACAAGTAGCAAACTCCTGTTTTTTATAATTCTCTATCACCACCATCAGCAGGCTATTTTTTCCGCTATCACAGGCATTAACTAACTCAGGATTTTTTTCAAGGAAATAAGATACAAGAGCTGGATGATGATTGCGTGCCGCTAATATAATTGCAGGGGTCTCATCATGATCTTTAACATGGATATCAGCGCCGGCTGTTACTAACTCTATAACGTCTAAAAGGATATCATTATTTTTTTTGCCCGGTGTTTTTAATAAGGCTAGTAACTGATCATTAAGTTTTTGTTGCCAAGAACTCTTGGCATCTTTAATTTTCTCGTCAATGGCTTTATGATTTTCCGGGGTAGAAGATTTTTCCTTGATTATGGTTATTATGCGGGTTATTTGTTTTTTGGAGAATTTGCCATGAATTAAAGTAAAGAAAGACTCCGATTCTTGTGCTTTCACAGATTCCGTTGACTCTTTCTTTTCGGAATATAAGAAAGCATGGCCACTGCAGTTTGCATCGGCGCCATTTTCAAGCAAACACATTGCAATGCTAAAGTAGTTTTCGTCACCTTTTCCTGGTGTGGCAAAAACTGCGGTCATTAATGGGGTATTTCCGAATTCATCTATTTGATCAACTAATTCAGGGTTTTTATTTAATAGAAAAGTTACCAGTTCACTATACCCTTGTAACACAGCATAAGTGAACAAAGGTGCTTGAAGGCCACTTTTAGTAGCCAATTTTATTTCCTGAAGATTAGGATCGATTTCAAGGCACTCTATAATTCCTGTTTCGTTACCCTGATCTACTCGTTCATAAAAGGATAATTCGTTAACATATAAGATGAAAGGAAGGCTTTCTTCTTGCATTTTTTCTTTATCAGGGTTAGACGCTAGGTTATTTCTTATATATTCAATAGTAGCTTTGTGACTTTCAGTCATTGAAATGTCTTTTTCAACTTTGTTCTGATTGTTCTTGACAGCTTCGGAAAATATTTTTTTGTGCTTGGTTAGTTGTGGACCTGCGGTTTTGAATGTGATTTGAAATAAAGTGGGTGTCGTAGTTTTCTGTAGATTTTCGATGCTTATACTCACAACATCTGGATATATTTCTCCAATATAGGCATTTATCGGTTCAATAAGATTGAAATCGTTTGCTTTGGTTGCTGCAGCTTTGGCTTTTTTTAATACAGATAAAGGGATCCGATTAAATTTATGGCTATTTAAGAATTCTTCTAATAATTCTTTATTTCTGACTTTGCCAACAAGGGAGAATAATTCTATTTCAGTTTCATTAGCCAATTTAGCTAGATAATCATGATAACGAAGGTAACTGAAGTTATTATTGTGTGTTTCTTTAGTTTTTTTTGTTGGGCTTTCGGGATGCTGGTCAGAAGGCGGTGGTTTCATTTCTGTTACCGGTTGTTTTCGGGTTCGATCTTGATCAACCGGTCTTGATATTTCCCAGTGGTGATTTAGAAGTTCTAATAAGCGCCCTCTATTATTGAGGTTGGCATAAAATTTAGCGGTGGTAAACGCTCTCGAAGAAAGTTCTTTAGCATGTTCTTTTAGAAATTTTTCTAGCTCATCTTCTGCGCCAAATTTAACGAGTGTGAGGAGTCCACTCTCACGCGCATTTTCATATCTCGATAAGTGTCTGTCTGAATGATTACTTTGTGTGCTATTTTGAGTTGTTGACGTTTTGTATTTGTTTTCTACATGATCCAGAATGTTTCTTTTTAAGAAAATGTATGTTGAGTTAGTTTCGCAGGGTTGTATAGTTTTTTTATCGATATAATCCAGAACTTTTAAAAATAACATGTTGTTAGCTCTTTCTTGTGTTATAGCTAAAACATTCTCCTCGTTGTTGTTTTCATGGTGCGGATTGGCCCCCATTTTTAGTAGCTCTTCTGTCTCTTTAATGGTCATTTCAAGTTTATCGAAATGACTTAACGCCACCATTAAAAAACTGTTTCCTTGTGTGTCGGTAGCGTTGATTGATTCTGGGTAGCCTATAAGTAATAAAGTTAACGCGGCGCTCATTTGACCAGAACGTAGTGCCACAATAGATAAAGGTATTCTATTTTTGTCACACAAATTTTTATAGTCTGGGTTGTTTGTCGCTTTTATAATTTTATAAAGGTCATATAAATCTAATTTGCTATTTTGATTTAGTAAACCTAGAATAGTTTGAACAGTGGTTTCTTTATTTGATTGTGTTGCTGTGTTTGTTTTTTGAGTTCTTGATTCTTCTTCTTGCATTACTTTTCCCCAATGTCATATTATTTAATTTCGCGTTCAACTGGCCGATCGCTAGTGTTGTGGCATGGTTTGGGACCTTTGCCTCGCAGAATGCACTTTGCATGAGCAACCTAAGAAGAGATGATGCTTTCCCACTAAAGATTTTTATTGTCTCTAAATATAGAATTCCGGAAATTTTTTATTTAAAAATACTAAGGTAGGATAAGAGATGGTTTAAATGATGGCAAGTTAAGAGAGTGTTAATAGAGTATTTTTCAATTAAATTTGGCACTTTTTTAATTATCTTGATGTTATTTCCTGGATCCTCCGCTTTCGCGGAGGATGACGGGGAGATTCTCGGGGGATGACGGAGAGAGTCGCGGAGGATGACGGGGAGATTCTCGGAGGATGACGCGCTAGGATTGTAAGATGACGGAGTCGTGATCTGAAATACCACAAAAGCGATGCCCACTATCCTTGAACCTCAAACTTCTCAAAATCATCCCACGGAACTTCATCCCAATGTACATTACTGACTTCAGAGGTGGGTGGGCCTTCCCATAGCCAGTCTGTTAAGGCCATCACTTGATCGCGCTCGCCGCAGGCAATAAGCTCAACTGTGCCGTCAGAAGTATTTTTAACCCAACCGCGAAGATGATGTTTCTCAGCTTCTTTTTGTGCGCTATCGCGAAAGAAAACCCCTTGAACTTTTCCTGAGACAATTGCGCGGATGCAGATTTTTTGGGTGGTCATGCAATCACCTTATGTCGACAGCTTGTGCGAATTGTTGTTTGGTTTGAGGGCCTTTTAGTGTCTTAACCCATTTGCCCTCAGGGTTGATGATAAATGTAATTGGCAAAACCTTAACATCTTTAACGCCCAGCTTATGGATTGGAAAAGCAGACAGCATCGGAAAACTAACCGAAAACTTTTTACTGACTTTTTCAATTTCACTATTGGAAAGCTGATCATAACTCACGCCCAGTACCAACACTTTATTACGATGATCACGATAAAGCTGACTCAGCGCAGGTATTTCTTTCAGACAAGGTTTGCACCAGGTGGCCCAATAATTAATAATGACCCACTTACCCTTATAATCACTTAAACGAATCGCTTGGCCTTTACTATCATGGGCATCTGGCTGTGAAGAACACGCAGCCAGAGCCATGAATAATATTAAACAAAATAATAAACGCAATGTATTTAACATCAGATTAGCTCACTTTAGCATTAACGACTATCCAGCTACCATCGCGAAAAATCAGTGTGATCGGCACACGTTGGTTCTTAATTAAATGCCGTTTTAGTCCAATTAACATGACATGTAATCCGCCTAGTTGCAGATCTTTATCATGATGACTCCTCACAACGATTCGCGGTACTTGGCGCATCACCGAACGGCCATGCTCTACAATAGTGTTATGTAGCTGAACTTGTTTCGCAGCAGGGCTGTTCGCTGCAACTAAAATATGGGTTTGGGAACCTTTATTGATGAGCTCCATAAACACTTCAGTAGCATCGTTACGGGTCACTTGATTGTCAACGACTGGGATTTTGACTTTAATCACATTCGATGCAATCTCATGTTGTGAGGCAAAAACAGTGGTTGCCATCAATAATAAAATAACAGACAAAATTAATTTTTTAATCATTTTAAGTTCCTTTTTAATTAATGATTATTTTCAACGCACAATACGTAAAAAATCCTTTGCAATGGCATCGCCACTATGTGGGGCTCTTAATAAAGCCACCCATTCGCCTTTGGGGTTAATGACCAAAATAGCGCCGCTATGTTCGATCTGGTAATTCTTCTCACCAGATTTTTTCGATTTTAAATAGGCAATACCAACCGTTTTAGTGAGTTTGTCTATCTGGCTAGCATCTCCTGTTACACCAATAAAGTGCGAGTTAAAATTAGCTAGATAATTATGAATTCGGCTATTGCTATCGCGCTTTGGGTCTACAGAAATAAAAACGATTTGGGGCGGCTTCTTTTTATTTAAGCGCAGCGTATCATAAGCTTTATTAAGCTCAGACAGTGTGGTTGGACAAATCATAGGGCAAGAAGTAAAACCAAAAAATAATAGGCTCCAGTGTCCTTTTAAACTATTATTAGTAAACGGCTTGCCTTCATCACTCGTTAAAGTAAACGGTTTGAGCGGAACAGGCCTGGCAAGAACGGTACCATTTTTTATTGCCAATGGTTTTTTGGATTTGTGGATATCACTTTGCAGCCAAATGCCCAATGCCAGTGCGACGATAGCGATGAGTATAATAATAAGTAGAATGGGTGTTCTTAATGTCTTGTCTTTTGCCATAATTAAATCCTCTTTAATGGGCATAACCGTTTAAGTTAGCAGTGGTATGTAATGGTCCACCAAAATAATCAAAAACAAAGCCATTAAATAAAAAATCGAATAATGAAATGTAGCTAATGCAAATTGCGGTTTCTTTTTTCGAAATAGGCGAATGGCATGATATAAAAAACCAGCGTTCAATGCGGTGATGCCGACTAAATAAATTAAACCCGACATATCGATGACAAAGGGGAGATAAGTCACGGCCACCATCAGTAGCGTATATAGCAGTACACACAGACGAGTGAACTTTAAACCATGGGTGACAGGCAACATAGGAATATTCGCTTTCGCGTATTCTTCATGGCGATGAATGGCCAGAGCCCAGAAGTGGGGTGGGGTCCAAGTAAAAATAATCAACACTAAAAGCAGGGCTGTGCCATCGACGTGCCCTGTCACCGCAGCCCAGCCTAAAAGCGGGGGCATAGCACCGGCTAAGCCACCGATCACGATATTTTGCGGAGTCGCTCGTTTTAAAAATAAGGTATAAACTCCGGCATAACCGATCAGTGTGAATAAACTTAACAAAGCTGCTGTTGCATTAACCAGGGTGAATAAAATCACCATGCTGGCAATGCCAAGACAGGCGGCAAAGATAATGGCTTGCGCTGGCTTGATGTGTCCTAAAGGGATAGGACGATTTTTAGTGCGCGACATAATGGCATCAATGCGCCGGTCGATCAGGTGATTAATTGCAGCACCTGCAGAGGCTGCGAATAAAATACCTAATAATCCAAAGATTAGAGTAGGCCAAGCCACAAGACCTGAAGGCGAGGCTAATAACATCGCAATCACAGCAGTCAATAACATCAGCGCTACCACCCGCGGCTTGCACAATTCAATAAAATCGCTAATTTGTGCGGATTGTCTGTTTTTCATGAGGTGTCTTCCCTAATTAATGTTCTGCTAGGTTGCTATTGAGGGTTCCATTGCCGCTTTGCGTAAAGCTTATATAAAACGGTGACGATCGATAAAATCAGCAAAGCCGCAACGCCATTGTGAGCTACGGCACTGGGCATGGGCAATAATAATTCGACATTAATAATGCCAAGCGCAATTTGAACTGCGAGTAAAAATAAGATAAGCCAACCGAGTTTTCGAAAAGGAGAAAATTCTTTAATAGTAATCAGGCATAATGACAGAGGAATAAAATAAGCCGCAGTTAAAAAAGCACCATAGCGATGAATCATCTGGATGGTGATGCGAGCGTTCATGGCCAGACGCCCTCCTTCATAATTAGGGCCAACGGGGCTTAAAAAATCAAAAGCGTTTTTGATATAAAGATGAGGAAACAATGTGCCACGACAAAATGGAAAATGTGGACAAGCGAGTGCGGCGTAGTTGGTGCTTGTCCAAGCGCCTAGAAAAACTTGAATCATCACGATCAATAGGCCGATTACCGCCCAGGGCCGTAAGGCGCGCAATGGATAGTTTGTGAGTGTGCGATTTTGTTTGGTTGCTAGATTAAGCCACCATAGTAGCGCAACAATGGTCATGCCCCCCATTAAATGCCCCATCACCACCAGAGGCAATAGTTTTAAGGTGACCGTCCACATCCCCAGCAATGCTTGCACCATGACTAAGGCGACTAACAACCATGGCACTAACAAAGGTTGATCGGCGCGCAGGCGTTTTCTAAACAATGCCCAAAAACCAAGTGCTAAGATAATGAGCCCTAATGTCCCAGCGAGATAGCGATGCGCCATTTCAGTCCATGCTTTTTGGGTCTCCAAGAGTTTATTGGGAAAGGCTTGCTGCGCACTGACCAATTTAGCCTGTGCCTTGGGCAACACTAATTTTCCATAACAGCCTGGCCAATCTGGACAACCGAGGCCGGCGTCACTCAAACGAGTATATGCGCCTAACATAATCACGGCTAAGGCGAGTAAAACAGCGATCTTGCTCAATAAATTATATTTTGAGTGACGGTTGCGGTGATATAAATAATTAACCAATGTGTGATACCTGCAATAGTCGTTCCATGTCTTTGAAGATATTTCTAGGATTAGCGTTAGGTTTGTAACTAATCATGACGTTGCCTAAAGGATCAACAATATAAATGGTGCCACTGGCTAAGGCATAAGGTTGTTTTACTTTATTGACGATCACCTGGTCGAATTGATTTTTATTGATCACAAGGTGGCGTGTTCTCATGTATCTTTGTAATGCTTTATTGAGGTTGGGATTAATCATTGCATTTTGATAAGTGAGGATAGCGCGCTCGACACGCTTTTGATCTTTTCCTGTCGCAAGCCTGATTTGACGCATTTTATAAAGTCCTTGCTGACAGGATTGATCACCTGGCCTTGAGCATAGTAGTAGTATCAGCCACTTGCCATTGGTCCGTGTGGGGCTGGGGGGTGCAATTTTTTCAGCGAGTTTTGTGGGCTTGGGTTGTGCGTTGTCAAGTAATTTGCCCTGGTCAGTCTTCAGCTTAAGTGTCGAGACAGCAAAAGGTGGTTGAATGAGTTGACCGTGATTCACCGTGCCGCCCCCTAAGGTTTTATCATTGGCATAAAGCAACCAGGCAATGGCGATTGGGACTAGAAAAATAACGAGTAGGATTAATAAGATAATAATAGGGCGTCGTGTTCTAGCTTTTCCTTGGCGATTCATGGCTTCCTCTGCGTGTATTCACTACGATGTATATGATAACTAAAGTTAGAGCCAGTGCAAACCATTGAATAGCATAACCGCGATGTTTTGTTACTGAAGTGGTCGTGTTCGTCCATTGACGCAGAAATCCATGATTTGCTTTCGGCGAGAGTAGGATGATAAAAGGATAGAGTGGCTGATTTAGCGCACGAGTTATTTTTTTTAAACGTAATGCTTGCATCAAAAGCGGCCAATGAGTTGAATCTGAGGTTTCTTTGAGGACGAATACTTTTTTGGGGGGCTGTTTAATCATCCCGCTGATGGTTTGTAATCCGAGAACGGGCTTAATTTTAGGTAAATGGCGCCTATCGCTTAATCGAGGGATAAAGCCGCGGTTAACCAACACCATTTTATTGCTGGAGGGGGAAATAAACGGCGTTAACACTTGATAACCCACTCGGTGATTAGCGACTTGATTATCGAGCAAGACTTGATGGCGATTGTCGTAGTAGCCGGTTAATACGACGCGACGATATTGTATACGAGTGGTGGGTTGATTAAGCATCTGCCAAGTCAGCGGTTTTTTGTTGCCACGTTGTTCTAACTTCACTAATACTTGTTGCTTGTAGCTGGCGCGGTTTAATTGCCAAATGCCAAGTCCAATCAAAATTGGAAAGACCATCATAAAAGTGAGCGTGGGAATTAATTTGGGGGTGAAAATAAAACCAGACAGGTGTAATCTTACAATAGGCTTGTGGGAACTTAATCGAGACATTGTACTCTCCATAGCAAAGAAGGATCGAGACTATGCTACTAAAATATGCCGCACTATTGCTACTATTGATTATTCTCTACTGTTTAAGCAGTGGTCTTTTCTATTTAATTCGTGATGGTATTGCCACAAAACGCCTAGCTTGGGCGCTGACTTGGCGCAGTGCTTTATCCATCATGTTGTTTGCATTATTGTTGATTGGATATAACTTGGGCTGGATTATGCCGCATGGTTTAATGGATTACTAGACCATGAGCAGGCTATGTTAGCCAAAATGGGAGGATAAGATGGGCCTTAGTGGAATAAGTATCAGCTCTATTGTGTTAATTTTAGTGATTGTGTTGCTCATCTTCGGCGGTAAGCGCTTGCGCCACTTAGGCGAAGATTTGGGTCGCGCATTACGAGGATTACGCAAAGGGCTAAAAGAAGACCATGCAGAAGAATCCAGCAAAAATTCGCAACCGAAAGAGTAAATGGGATGATGAGTTCCATCGGTTTTTTTGAGATCGCGTTGATTTTTGTTGTGGTGCTTTTGGCGATTAATCCGAAGCGCATTCCAGAAGTGGCTCGCCAGGTTGGAAAGTGGCTGTCGTGGTGGCGAGGTGTGAGACGGCAAGTACAAAAAGAAACCTCGCAGGTTTTTGATGATATTAATCATGATGAGAGTGGTGACAAAGATCCAGATCAGGATGGGCGGAAAGGATGAAGCCACTCGTCATTCCCGCGAAGGCGGGAATCCAGTCATATTTAAAAATGACTGGATCCTCGCCTTCGCGAGGATGACGGACAAGTGTCTTCACGGAATGATGGACGAGTTGCTTTCGCGGGAATGACGAGTGGCTTCTCTGGCATGATGAGTCGCTTCCCAGGCATGACGAGTCGCTTTCACGAGAACGACGCACAATGGAATAGCAGAAGGATGGGTGATGAGTGCAGATGAAGTCGACATCAAGCGCCGTAAATTTTTAGCAAGAGTCACTGTGGCGGCGACCACTGTGGGGATTGTTGGTGCGGCAGTGCCATTTTTTTCTTCCATGTGGCCATCGGCTAAGGCACTAGCTGAAGGCGGGCCGATTAAAGTTAAAATTGGTGAAATGAAACCTGGTGATCAACTCACGGTTATCTGGCGTGGCAAACCGGTTTGGATAGTTCGTCGCGATAAACAAGCCCTGAGTTCACTGCCCGGTTTAACCGATTTATTACGCGATCCAAATTCTAAAATCGAACAACAACCGCCTTATGCGCAAAATATGTATCGCTCCATTAAACCGGAATATTTGGTATTAGTGGGTATTTGTACCCATTTAGGTTGCACGCCTACCTATCGCCCAGAACCGAAAAGTATTGACCCGGCCTGGCCGGGTGGATTTTTTTGTTCATGCCATGGCTCGAAATTTGATTTAGCAGGTCGAGTTTATAAAGGCGTGCCAGCGCCGATTAATATGGAAGTGCCGCCTTACATATTTTTAAGTGAGGGTGAGATATTAATCGGCGCCCATAAAAAACCCGAGGTCGCTTAAATGAAAGGATTAATGACTTGGTTAGATGCGCGGTTTCCCATTTCAGAATTATGGCGTAATCATGCTTCTGAATATCAGGTGCCGAAAAATTTAAATTTCTGGTATTTCTTTGGGGTGTTGTCGACCGTCGTTTTAATCGTTCAAATCATCTCGGGCGTGTGGTTGTCGATGTATTATGTGCCTACTGCAAGCGGTGCGTTTAATTCCATAGAACATATTATGCGTGATGTAAAATATGGTTGGCTGCTCCGCTATATGCACACCACCGGTGCGTCTTTATTTTTTGTGGTGGTTTATTTGCATATGTATCGCGCGATCATGTACGGTTCTTTTAAAAAGCCGCGGGAATTAGTGTGGATTGTTGGGATGCTGATCTATGTTTTTTTATTGATGGAATCAGCCAGCGGTTATGCATTGCCTTGGGGGCAGATGTCTTTTTGGGCGATCAAAGTATTAGTTTCGGTATTTACGGTGATTCCGGTGATTGGCCAAGATATTGCGATTTGGATACAAGGGGATTATAACGTCTCAGGAGTCACGCTCAATCGATTTTATTCATTTCATGTGATCGCATTTCCGATGATTTTATGTCTGTTAGTCGTCGTGCATATTATGGCGTTACATAAAGTGGGTTCGAATAATCCGGATGGCCTTGAGATTAAAGAACAAGTTGATGAGGGTGGCAAGCCAAAAGACAGCATTGCGTTTCATCCTTATTATACGACGAAAGATTTTTTTGGGGTGATTTTATTTTTTATCGTGTTTGCGATCATTTTATTTTATGCGCCTTCGTTTTTCGGATTTTTTATCGAGCATGCCAATAATCTGCCGGCTAATGCGCAAGTGACGCCTCTACATATTACACCGCCTTGGTATATGGCGCCTTTTTATTCGGTTTTGCGGGCAATTCCTAATAAATTAGCAGGGGTGAGCATTTCTGGTGCGGCCATTGCCGTATTGTTTGTGCTCCCTTGGTTGGATCGATCTAAAGTGCGCTCAATTCGCTATCGCGGCAATTGGAGTAAGGCGATGCTGACAATTTTTATCGTGAGTTTCGTGGGCTTGGGCTATTTGGGGACTCGGGGTTTATCCGATTTGAATATTATATTAGCGCGAATATTCACAGTGGGTTATTTTTTATTTTTTATTGCCATGCCGTTTTATACTCGTTATGAGAAAACAAAACCGCTGCCAGAGAGGCTGACTTAGACGATGAGGTTAATAGTATTCTTATTATTGTTGTGCGGCTCAATAGCAGCTTATGCGAATAGCGCAGTGCCGATCGTCTTAGAAAAAGTAAAGATTAATTTGAATGATCGCGCGGCGCTCTTGCGAGGTGCAAAATTTTATGCGAGCAATTGCATGGTGTGCCATTCCATGAAATATCTTGCTTATAATAAATTAGCACAAAAGGCGGGCATTACATTGGATAAAATGCCGGTTAAGGATCAAGAATGGTGGCTGGGGATTGTGCCGCCGGATTTAAGTTTAATTGCAAAAGTGGAAAGCCCAGATTGGTTATACACTTATTTGCATGCGTTTTATAAAGACCCCTCTCGGCCGACGGGATATAATAATTTATTAGTGAAGAATGTGAATATGACGAATATATTGCTGCCTTATCAGGGCGAGCAAGTGTTGGTGAGCCCAACAGGTTCCGCGCTAACAGAGTTAGGCTTGCGCAAGCCGCATTATTATACGGTGTTAAAATTGGTGCGAGCAGGCAGTATGAGCCCAGAGGAATATAATCAAACGATGACAGATTTGGTGAATTTCCTAGTCTACGCGAGCGACCCTACTCGATCTCAACGAGAATATGCTGGGATTTGGGTGATTGGGTTTTTGATTTTCTTAGGCATCTTGGCTTTCTTTTTGAAGAAGGCTTATTGGAAGGATGTTGAGGAGGAATAAGGTGTGGATTTTGATGCTTGTGATTTTTATAAGCGTTGATAATTTTCGTTTTTGAGATGACAGCTAATGTTCACAGCCTGGCGTACTTTTGGTCTTTTGTTTGATTATGAGCCGTGTTTTACTTCTAAAAAAACGTCCATAGTATTATCTACTTTCACTTCTGAATCTGTTCTAATGTGGAAGATTGAGAGATTATAATTTTTATTTCCCATGAAAATTTTTCTAAAAACACCAACTGGCGCGGTTAAAGGGAAAATGGTTTGTATTACCCCGTTAATGAATTCCAGAATGCTATTTGCGCCTCTATGGCCTGATACTTCATATTTGAGGGTTTTTAGTTCATTCACACATTCATTTTTATAGTTTTCAAATCGCGTTTCATCTTTCTGTTGTTGGCTATTAAAGAAGGCTTCAGTTTTAAGTTCGATTTTCTTAGCTGCTTGAGTCATTTTCCCAGCTTGAATATTATATCCTCTGTCGTTTAAATCTTGGGCTTTTGCTTTCATCTCATTTATACAGCCCATAATACGATTTTGTTGCAAATTAGGCGGTATTTCCTGCTGCTCCTCCTCATCCTTTTCTTCCTTAACATAAATATAGGGGTTATATTCGTCTGGTGTGACAGCAGCAGATTTAGACAATGTTTCTCCATTTAATATGGAAATGTTTTTTGGATCCCAGCTAAGAGCATTTCCTAAGTTAAATATAATAACGTCATGGAGTTTTTCTTTCATACAGTTGTTGTGCTCAAGAACAGCTAGCACCCTCTCTTTATAATCAGGGTGATGCGATTCACCGGTTCCATGGATAGTAATTAGACGCTGTAATGTAGGTTTCGTCTTGCCATCATTAACGCATTTAACCAGTGATAAACTGTCTTCTTCGTGCATTAACTGAGGGTGCTTGTTTTTAAATATTTCTTCCAGGTTTTTGAATATTGTGTTGTCTGAGTCATCGTCAAAAAAAACGTTATGTATTTTTGATTTAGGAAATCTATTTTTTGTATGTTGAACAAGGGTATAAATTAATGTGCCCTTAGTTTTATCATAAATGCCGTAATCAACATCAGCAGGATTCAAATCAGAGGCAGTTGCATCATAAAGAGGACTATATTGTTTAATAGCCTCATTTTTGATAACATCAAAGTTTGCCCCAAACTTTCTATTATTCACAATATCGGGAAGCATCAATTTTTCTAGTTCGACAACTGCTTCTTTGTTTATTTTTTCTATTTTTTCTCTAATGTAATTGACGAGTATTTCTAGTTGAGGAGGAAAAGAACCGTTATCATGCAGAATACCATTGGTAGAATCTATACGATAAGACTGCCTATTTGTCGCCGATGCAAATACAATGTGCGAATATCCCCCTCTTTGTACCATTAATAGTATATAATTAATAAGTTTGGTATTGTTTTTAATAATATTTTTGCCTTCAGTATGGGAAGGTAATGTGCATCTGTCAGCATCTAGGAGTATATTGAGCACTTTTTCAGGATCATTTTTCTTGCTTCGTTGCATAGCCACACCATCTAAAATTAAAAAGTATTTTGCCCATCAGCCTAATTGAGCCCAATCATTATAAAGTATAAACAAGAGCTTTATTGTCGAGTTCTCTTCTCATATTATACATGACAAACATTATGGGAATATTAAGAAACTTGTAAGATATTGATGAAATCGCAAGGGTATTTCAGGCAAGTGTGGAACTAAAAAACATGTTAAAAAACAAAGAGATGCAGCGGAATCTGCTGGTTGTGGCTTTGACACAATGTGCAATGAAATCATAGATGGTAGGCCCTATTTGACAGAACGACTATTCAAGCCTATCCTTATCACCAGATGATAATAATGAGGTCTTGATGGAAACTGATAAGGGGTTGGATGATTTAATGATAAAGGGACACATTATCATTTTATAAGTGCTAGACAATTACTTGTGGACTTTTGGACTGATGTTGATAAGGTGCTTAAAAAATACGAGAAAGATGTTTAGGAGGAAAAATGAGAACAATAAAAATAGGCATTATGCCACAAGAAGAAATTCGCGAACGTACCATTGCAATTGCGAGTGGCAAATATAAACCGGGTCCTCGCGAGCCAAGAATCTGGTTTTCCTCAATTAAATCATTGGCGCAAGTATTAAGCGATGAAAATCAATTGCTGCTAGAAACAATTTTGAAAACCGAACCAGATTCTATAACAGAGCTAGCTAAAAAAACAGGTAGGCAGCTCAGTAATTTGTCGCGCACGTTAAAAACATTGTCTAATTATGGCATTATAAAACTTGTAAAAAAAGACCATAAGATAAAACCCATTGCGAAGACGACGCAATTTAATATTATATTGGGTATGCCGCTTGTTGGTGTAACACGTTAATAATGACCAAGCTCACAGCATCACTTAACCAGCTTGCCAAGCAACTGAACATCAAAGTGCCAAGCGAATCACAACTCTCCGATATTTATCTGCCCGTTAGCCGGCAAATCCATCAGCGAGCAGATGCTAAGCCTGGAGTTATCATTGGAGTGAGTGGTACACAAGGTTCGGGTAAGTCCACGTTTTGTAATATTATAAAATTAATATTACAGGAGACCCACAATAAAAACGCCGTTGTGATTTCATTAGACGATTTCTATAAAACCAAAGCTGAGCGAGTCCAAATGGCTCGTGATGTGCATCCGTTATTTAAAATGCGTGGTGTGCCTGGAACTCATGATGTTGGGCTTGCAATGGCCATTTTATTACAATTAAAAACGATGACAGATAATAAACCTGTCACGATTCCCATTTTCGATAAAGCCATCGATGATCGATCGAATCAAAATGATTGGCAAAACATAGAAAAAAAGCCTGATGTTATATTATTTGAAGGCTGGTGCCTGGGTGCAAAGCCACAAAAAGAACTTGATCTGAAAGATCCTATTAATCAGTTAGAAGAAACAGAAGATATCGATGGGCATTTTCGAAAAGCTGTAAATGATTTTTTAAAACGTGACTATCAGCAATTGTTTTCATTAATTGACATGCTGATTATGATTGAAGTGCCAAGCTTTGATGTGGTCTATCAAAACCGATTAGAACAAGAGAAAAAACTCGCTGAAAAAACAGGGAAAATGGCAATGTCTCCAGCCGAGCTTAAACGTTTTGTGCAGCTATACCAGCGTTTGAGTGAGCATATGTTAAAAGAGATGCCTGAACGAGCTGAATTAGTACTGCGGCTTATTGATGGGCCTAATTATGAAATTAGGCTTTAATGGAATGGTTAAGTGGCAATGCTGTTGTATCGATGATGCTTCTTAATACAAAGCTAGACTGTACACTAGCCACGCCATCAATAACTGTTAATTTATCTAATAAAAATGATTGGTAATATGTCATATCAGGTACGATAACTTTTAGTAAGTAGTCCGCTGACTGGCCAGTAATCAAATAACATTGAATCACTTCTGGCAATAATTCCATGGATTTTTCAAAGCCACTCATTTTTGCAGGGGAGTGACTATCCAAGCCCACCAAAACGAGAATGGTTAATTGTAGCCCGATCGTTTCCGGATTGAGTAGTGCCACATGTTTTGTGATATACCCTTTTTCCTCTAATTGTTTCACACGCCGTGAGCATGGAGAAGGGGATAGTGCCACTTTCTCAGCCAAATCTTGATTGCTAATTCGACTGTCAATCTGCAATAGCTCTAGAATTTTTTTATCGACACGGTCAATCATCACGCATAACCATAATTGCTTATTTTTTTATAATATTAGCACAAAAAACTAATGCATACAATTATTGTGATTGTATATTCTAAATTTTAGGGAAAATGAGGGATTTTTGCAAACATTCGCTCAGGCTATGGTGTTACGATGTTAGAAGCATAGTTTTTTGGTAACTACTTGCCTGTCATTCCGGCGAAAGCCGGAATCCAGGCGCGTTATGCGCGCCAACGCACGCAGTGCGTTGTGGATCCCGCGGTCAAGCCGCGGGATGAGGAGCGGGATGACGAGGTAAGCCGCAGGATGAGGAGATAAGCCGCGGGATGAGGAGGTGTGAGCAGTTGCGGTTTTTGTTTTTCTGGGGATTGGATGTGAAATTATCTAAATCAATCAGTAACTTTACTTTGCTAGCATCAGCCATTGCTGGGATTGTTGGATCTGGTTGGTTATTAGGTCCGCTAGCGGCTTCTAAAATCGCTGGGCCTGCAGCTGTTTTAACTTGGTTGATCGCTGGGCTATTAATGATGGTTGTTGCTGGCACCTTTGTTATGCTTACCCGTGCTTTACCCATTGTTGGCGGTACGGTACGTTTTTTTCAGCTAAGTTATGGTCACTTTGCAGGTTTTAGTTTTTCATGGATTGCATGGTTAGCTTGGGTCGCTGTGTCACCGATTGAAACGATGGCATTGTTGCAATACAGCAGCAACTACATTCCAGATATAATGACAACAGGGGCCAATCCTGTGTTGACACCCATGGGGATGTTGATTGCTATGGCAGTTACTACAGTGATCAGCTTCATTAACTGCTACGGTGTTCGAGCTTACAGTAAAATCAATCATATCGTTTTAGCTTTTAAATTGCTTATCCCTGTGTTTACTGTTGCATTATTATTTGATAGTCACTTTCATTCACACAATTTTGTCGGATATGGTGGGTTCATTCCGCATAAAATGCAAAGCATCTTTTCAGCATTACCAATGGCTGGTGTCATTTATTCGTTTATTGGTTTTAATCCTGCCATTCAATTAGCCGCTGAAGCTAAAAATCCACGTAGAGCAATTCCAATTGCGATTTTCGGAGCTTTAGCAACCTGCATTGTTCTATATACATTAGTACAAGTAGCTTTCATTGGTGCATTATCCAGTACCAGCTTAAATGATGGTTGGAGCAATTTAAGCTTTGTTGGAGATGGCGGACCTTTTGCAGGTTTATTAGCTGCTTTTGGTTTAGTTTGGTTTGTAAAAGCACTGTATGTTGATGCAATCATTTCACCTTTTGGCACCGCTATGGTGCAGTCCATGGCGACAAGTCGTTTGACTTACGCGATGAGTGAAAATGGTTATTTTTCTAAGTGGCTAATGCAGACAAATAAACATGGTTCACCAGCACGAGCTATCATTGTCAATACGGTGATTGGTTTTGCTTTTTTCTTACCTTTTCCAAGCTGGCAACGTATGGTTGGATTTTTGGTGTCTTGTTTGGTTTTAGGTTATGTTGTTGGGCCAATGTCTTTGATGGTTTTAACACAAACTAAGCCGAAACACTTTAGCTCATATCCTCGTTGGCTAATCCAAGGATTTTGTATGCTAGCATTTTACATCTGTAATTTAATTATATTTTGGACGGGATGGGGTACAGTTGCCAAAGTATCTATTATCTTTTTTGTGGGTTATGTAATCTTGGCGATTAAGATGTTATCAAGCCATATATCACGGCGTAGTGTGCGTGATTTCAATATTTTGCGCGGTAGTTGGGTCATTGTTTATATGGCAGGGATGACTATCATTAGTTATCTTGGCAGCTTTGGCGGCTGCAAAGTGATTCCATTTGGATTTGATTTTTTAGTAATAGCAGTCTTCACAATTGGTATCTATGGTTTAGCGCGCTATCTTGCATTGAATACTGCAGCGCCAGTAAAATCCATATAAATCATAGCATTGCAAATCTTATTTTAATTCTTAATAAAGAGAAATTAAGTTTGATCAAGCTGATATTTTTTTATTTGCTTTCTTGAGGTTAGCTACTATATTTATCCATGATGGACCGAAAATAAGCTACTTTATTTAAAATCAAAGTAGCCTTTTTAGAAAACCCATGGGAGAAAAAAATGAAAGCTAAGAAACCAACAAAAAGAAAAGTCACTACAATTAAGGCTAAAAAGAAAACGTCATTAAGAGGAGTGAGTAAAATGGCGGGTGGTAGAAGTAAGAGTAAAGTCAGTAAGACAACAACTCGTAAAATGCCACTTAAGAGCAAGGCTTCTATTCGTAGGAAGAAGAAATAAATGATTAGACCCACGTCATCCTTGCGAAAGCGAGGATGACGGCGGACTTTCGCAGGATGACGATGAATTACTCAGCTACATCCAATAAACAAATATAAACAAAGCAAGCCAGATAAATTCTACAAAATGCCAATACCAAAACGCAGCCATAAAGCCGAAATGATCTTGTGAATTAAAATCACCTTTTAAAATCCGCCATAAAATAACGGCAAGCATGATAACGCCGACAACCACATGCACAGCATCTAGCCCTGTGAGCATAAAAAATGTAGAACCATAAATGCCTGAAGAGAGCTTTAGACCTTTTTCAGTGTAGGCCATCCAATATTCATTGGCTTGTAAGAATAAAAAGGCAATTCCAAATAAAATAGTCAGCAAAATTCCCCAGGACATTTGCCAACGCCGGTTTTTTAATACCCCCCAATAAGCAAACGTAATGCAGATTCCACTGAGCAATAATACCAAGGTATTCAGCATTGGGATGCCGACTATACTCATGCCTGCTTGTGAACCCGGAAATTCTGCGGGGTTGGGGTTAGCCAATAGTGGCCACCCGCCTTGGAAAGTTGGCCATAATAGAATATGAGTGATCTCACCACGAATGGAGCCCGCTAGGACCGGAACAGAAATGATACGAGCGTAAAATAGTACGGCGAATAAACACGCGAATAAGACGACTTCCGTGAAAATAAACCAGGCGAGTCCCCACTGAAAGGAGCGTTCGACAAGAGGGTTGGCAAGCTTGCCCGCTCTGTTTTCTCGAATGACGGTGCCGAACCAGCCAAATAACATAAATGCTAGAACTAAACTGCCTAGAAAAAATAATGGCATACCAATAGAATTCTTATGAATCCAATTACCTGCACCAATGACCAGCAGAAACAAACCGATAGAACCTGTAATGGGCCATAAACTAGGAGCGGGGACATAATAAGAACCGTTATGATTATCCGCCATGATGTTTCCTCCTTTATTTAATGGTAACTGCTCACACCTCGTCATCCCGCGGCTTACCACGTCATCCCACGGCTTGCCTCGTCATCCC